>TARA_R110000868_G_scaffold136447_1_pt1 | contig 30888 bp, 49 predicted proteins | sample TARA_R110000868 | Tara Oceans TARA_R110000868 (sample SAMEA4397489) | marine metagenome | biome: Polar Biome; feature: [SRF] surface water layer (ENVO:00010504); material: water (ENVO:00002006), including particulate matter (ENVO:01000060) such as... | depth 5 m | reverse complement strand
CAAGATATTACTATCACTATCGAGACCGGATAGCGTGTCTGCCAGTTCCACCACCTGTCAATTGAAATCATTCGGATTGTTATCCTTTCTAAACTTACGCCAGTCGGGTGATACTGTAATCAAACCACCAGCATCGATATAATCTTTTATATATTGTTTGAATGCTTGTGGATCGTTCTTCGCTATCTCTTTAATGCTTACAATGTCACCAGCTTTTAAGCTATCAAAGAACTCAAAAGCTTTGTCTTTCAAAATAGATAATTGAAAATGATTTGATCAAAATCAGAACCAAGTTCTATTTGTAATTGTTCTAATTCTTGAATACTTAAATCAGTTTCGTCTTTGAATTGAGCATTTGAAATGTAAGCATCGCAAAAGTCTGGATAATCTTTGTAGTCTATGCCGTCAAATTCTATTGACTTCAAGTCTACTTCTTTTCCGTTAATAAATACTATGTTCATATCGTTTGTTTTTTTTCAAATATATAATAATTATTTTATAATAAAGTGCAATACAATACACAATAGGTATTAATAATTAGAATTACCAAGCTTTATTTAACAAAAAGTGTAATATAATGCACATTAATTCGAATTTTGTTTATTATAAGACACATTATTTATACTCAGAGTATAAAAATCTGCATGAATTTTACTAAATTTTTATGAATCTTGTAACAAATAGTAATTAAATATGTTACAAAAAATAAGCGTTTTACATAAATTATAAGCGCATTTAAGTCTTTTACACAAATAATAAGTTTTTTACTTACTTTGTCATCATTTTACTACGTAGTTTGGCATTTATTATATCAAAGCATATTGACCTAATGTGCGACCTTGAATGAAACCACGCCATGCTAAAGCCAACGAACAAACAGCGTCATCGTGCATTCCTTGTGGTGCTGAATACTTAACACCTGTTTTGCTATATACGTACTCAAATAAGCTAAGTTCATCTACGATAGAACCTTCTGGATATTTAATTAAGCTTTGCTGAATGGCTATCACTAAGCCTTCAATTAATTGTTGTTTTGACTGACTTGTGAATTTAAAGCCTTCAATCATATAGTCTTCACGTTGCAAGTCTTCAACAATTGGATCGCCAACGCCTGTGGCATCAATTACCTTCGGCACTTTATCTAAACGTTTTATCTTTTCTTTTGTGTTAGACCAATCAAGCTGGAAACGATCATAGTGACACACGCAACCATTAGCATCAAGACCAGTAATAACGGAATAATCATAAGATTTAGCAAGATCAATGCCGTAACACACAGGACTGTGGCTGGATATTTTTTGAACATTTGAACGTATAAAATCCATACCAAATGGATTAGCTGCGTTTTCCATAGGGTTCGCCATATACTCCTGTTCAAATACCGACGAAGGTAACGAAGCCTTTGCATCGTCAATTTCTTGATTAAAAATAAAAGGGTTGTCATAAGTTGTATATTTAAAACATTCAAAGTCCTTTTCGCCATTACGCAAATACAAGCGATAGAAGAAGTCTTTACCACGTGGCGTAGATATAAACAATGCACGACCTTGATAGTCTGTTAGCGTTGGTCTTATTGCGTTATTCCAGGCATCTTCTAAGTGTGGTATATAACAAGCTTCGTCAACTATTACGTTATGAAATTTAAGTCCTCTTAGATTGTCTAAACGTTCACCTGTGAAGAATCGTATTTCACCACCTGTGACAAACTTAAAAACTAAGTCAGACTTGTTTGCCGTTGCAACCTCTGGCGGAAGTATCTTAGCTATCTCATCGAAGAACACTTTTGCAAGTGAATACGTAGGTGTTATATAAGCGTTAATATTTCCGTCAAGTGCTTCCGTAATTGTGTACTGCTTACTGATTAATGATTTGCCCCAGCGTCGACCACACATCAAAACACGAAAACGTGCCTTGCTTCCTAAGACTTTACGTTGCCCTGTATGTGGTCTCGGTAAATCAATCGCTATCGTTTGCATCTTTATATGTCACTTCTATTTTAAAGCCACCAGAAGCGTTTAAATCCATTTGTTCTTTAGGCTTACCGAACACACGAGTAAGCAAAGTTTCGATTGAATACAAGCTACCTTTTTCGATTGACTTGCGTATAGCACCTGCAATAGTCTTTTCTAAAACAGTAGCTTTTGAATTTGTGTACACATCTTTTAATTCGTCAAGCGTCATTGACATTAACACCTGAATAGCATCGTTTACTTCACTAACTTTATAACCTTGTGAACGTAATTCAGAAACATACTTTCGTGGTCTGCCATGTGGGTTTCTAATCTCGCCTTTTTTTGCCGGTATTAAATTATGATTATTCGCCATGTCTTATTTACCTCTAATTATATTGTTTAGAAATACATCTTTTAAATCCGTGTAATCTTGTTCAGCTTTGTTGCCCCAAAACATATCACATTTACCATTTTCAATAGGTGGCTTTGCAAAAAAGTATTGATATTCATCACGATTTGCAGTATGTCGATAACACTTTAATTTTAGATTACATCCTTCGCCTGAACACATTGTAATGTCTGCCATGTTATTTCTTTTTTATGACCTCAATAAAATAATTATGAAGCACTTGTAAATATTCTTTATGTTCTTTTTTGTCGCCGTACTTTTCATGACATGATCTGCAAACTGCCATAAGATTAGTAATCGTTTCAGCTTGTTTAGTTCCACCCATTCCACGACATTCAATGTGATGTATGTCTACTGCTTGTGCGCCACAATTCTCGCAAGGAATGAAACTTGATTCATCGTAATCAAAGAATGACAAATAAAGCTTAGTGTGCTTCTTCACTTGACTTTCATAATAGCACTATATTCATCACAAATATTTTGAAGCTTTTCATTCATTTCTATAAAAGCATTATTTGTGACCTCGATTGATATCTTGACAAAGTTTTCGTCATGCAAGTTTTCAACTGTATCTGTTTGTTCGTGTTCCCAAACATCTAAACCCCATGATTTAAGTTCAGCTTCTTTGCCCCAATTAGCTAAAATGTCAAAATCAAAGCTTCCAGTATTTGCGTTTAAACGAATGTTCAATTCTATTTCATCTTCTTCATTCAAATCTACTATAACGCATTCAATTTCTTTACATCCTAACTTGATTAATTCACGAACTCTGAAGTGACCACCGACTATGTAACCACTTCGCTTATTCCAGACTGGTGGTTCTACAACATCAAACTTATTCAAAGAATCCTGCAAATGTCCTTCTTGCTTTTTAGTGCTTTGTCTTGGATTATAAGGCGAAGGAATTAAATCGCTTAAAAGTTTTTTTTCAATTATCATACCTTATCAATTAATAAATCAATCTTATTTATAACCTTTATTTTCATAGGTATAGAATTACCTAATAAGTCAACATCGTCAAGCAGCTGAAGTATCTCAAGCATTACCATAATGGTATCAAGATTTTGAATCTTATCTTTTGCTTCACTTGTTTTTTCGGTCATCAATTTGTTTTAATTTACGTTCTGCCCAATCAATACCAGCGTCACCACCCCATGCATCCCACATAAGCTTTCCGCATCCTTCGCCATAAGGTGTATTTTTATTTTGTTGTTGTCGTCTAAATGCAGACATACGTGCTATCGTGTCTCTACTTATGGGCAATTTATTTGCCAGTTGGTTTGCACGAATTTTGCCCACAGGTGTTCCACAAGAACCCCATCCATTTTTATCCGCATAAGCTAAAGCACGTTTAGCGTTATTACTTGCAGCTTCAGGATAATCGGTATATGATTCGGCAAAAGTAAACTTAATACCTTTTTTACCGAGTTCATCAATAACTTTTATATTATCGTCATAATGAATGTCGATTCCTAATTCACGCACTTTGTCAACCTTGTTTTGATTTGAGCCAGTCGCAAAAACTCTGTCGGATGGTATACCTAATTGTTTAGCCTTGACAAGCAAAGCGTCTTTATGACTACGTGCAGAAATAATATAAACAGTATTACCTATTTCAACATCTTTCAATGCTTGATCAGTTCCTTTCTTTGTTGTTAGTACGTTATCAAAATCGTATGATATACGTTGTGCAGCATAAATACCTTGTGCAAGTAAAGCCTTCCAAACCTTGTCAGCATCTTCTTTGCTTTTATACATACAACCGCCAGAGCCGATTCTATACTTTCCGTTTGAACATTTAAATACAGGCATTACTTTCTTGATTTACGACCACGCTTTTTAGGCAGTTCTTTCTTTACATTGTCAGGATCAAAGTTATTTACTAACACCGCTTGTGTCGAATTGGTTATTTCGGTTGATTCAATAACAAATGAAAATTCTTGTATTTCATTAGGCAAAGAATCATAGTCAGTTAATAAGTATAGCTTTTGAATCATTTCAGATACGCAAGACATACACCACTTGTTAACTTTAAAGTTAACATCTACTTCTTCGTTATAAACCTTTTCGAGTTCTTCGACTACCGATTTGTTAAGATTCTTAATAAATCCAGCGTCACGCAAAGTATGCCAATGCTGGTTATGATTGTCAAGTATTTTTTTATTTAAATAGTTCATACAAGTTTTTTTAAGATTACAGAAACTACGCTTGAAGTGAATCCAATTATCAAGGCTGTTACTATGTTATAGTTAAAATATAAAGATGATAAAAAAGCTACCCAAAAGCTTAAACAATAACCACAATCGAAAGGTTTCAATCGAAATGGTATTGTTATGTAACTATATCCAGGCATTTTAGTTCCCAAATCAAATTCATCAACAAGCCAACGTGCAAATATTTGTGGTATGTTTGATACTTCTGCAAAGCTAAAGCCTACACAGGCAGAGCCTACAATCAATAATAATTCATTCATCGTATTTTAAGTTTAGTTTAACATTCTTAATAGCGTTTTTAACTCCGTTAGCGATTGTTCGTATAGGAATACCAGTCTTTATTGATACATTTTTATACGTTCCCAATTGTAAATATAATTTAAGCACCTCACATTCAAAGAATCGCAAGTCTTCAATAGTCTTTTCGACTGCTTGTATCTTTGCTTCTATCTTATCATAAGCGTTTTCGTCTTGTAATTCAAACAAATGATTAGCAAATAGTATATGATCGCTATTTTCAATAAGTTCATCGTCTATAATGTTATCAGATAGTCTTTGATTTTTAAAGTTCTGATAATAAAACTTTGAATTTTTAGACCGAAATTGATTTAATCCTATGCGAACTATAAAGAACTTTAAGCATTTACGCTCTGCCATATCTTCAATCTTGTCGTGATCGTATTCACATATTGTTAGAAATACATCTTGTCGTAATTCTTCCCACCATTCACCTGCAATATTCTTAAAGAAGTTGATTATATCTTTATTCGTATAGTAATCGCTTATAATCGTATTATATATCATTTTGCATATACTTATCAATCAAGTTAATTGCTTCGCTTACACCTATTGCAAATGAAGCGTATGCCCCTTGATTATTTAAGTATGCAAGATACTTGCTTTGCTTTTCTAAATGTTCATTAGTTTTTAACATTCCATTAAGCTTAAAAGGACTATCAGCTTTCAACTCTAAGACAAGCATCGAATATTTATCGTTTTTATAGAAGATAAATAAGTCTGGTGTGCCTTGTCCAGCTTGACCTAATCGTTTCGCTTTCTTTGCTAAGTATATCGGCAATCTTGCACCACTTAAATAGTTAGCCATGAATCTAACCTGTGGATATTGCAATTTTAAATAAGTCACTATTGCAAGTTGAACAATATCTTCAGAGTTCTTCAAATGCTTGAATTTATTTTAACAATTTCTTTTTCTAAGTCTTGCACATATAGAAGTAAAGTACCTACGTGCATTCGCATTGTTTCCATTTCAATTGCTGCAAGTTCGTATTTAGCAAACATTTTATCGAAGTTGTCTTTTGCTAAGAACACAATCAATTGAGCATCAGCAATATTTGAATCGAAGCCTTTTAAATCGTCAAGATTTCTATTAGCAATTTGCAAGTCTAAGCTAATCTTTAAAAGATTAAGTCTTTCTTCGTCAAAGAATCGATAAGCATCGTTCTTTTGTTGTAGTTCGGTTATTAGTTTTTTATAGTCCATTATAATTTTTCTATTTCTTCTTTAACTTCTTGCCAATAAATTACTTCTGATTGTGAATCATTATAAAACGAAGCTACTTTTAATATCTCATCCACTGCTATTAAGGCGCATTGTTTTACATTTTGCTTTGAGGTTTCTATACCACCTGCCCACATTACTACATAAGTTGAATATTTACCTACTAATTCCTTTGCTTTTTCTTGTGGTGTCATATCTTAAAAATCAAAGTCTTTACCAAATGTATTAATTATTATTGAATGATTGTTTAAATTTCCAGATTCAATGTTTAGCTTCTTTTTAGCCTCGTATTCTAAACCAAAATACACAATGCCGTCAATCATTTCATAAAATCTATTTTTCTTCCAATCCCAAAACAATTTACACATTCCTAATTTAGCAGAACCTTTTGGTTTTGCCTTTGCAATTATTACGTGAGTTTCATTATCTCGGTATGGCTTACCATCCTTATCATTAAACCCTAATGGTGGTCGCCACAATATTATAAATGCCATAGCTTTACGAAAAAATGATTGACCACCTGCTGATTGTCTCGGATGTGGTGGCGGATAATAAGTAACCCCGTTTTCGGTAATTGGTTGCTGATCTTGTGGGTGCATACAAATAAATATGTGCTTATTTTCTTTCTTTGCGTAGCGTCTAAGCTTACCTATTGCGTCTTCGATATATAAGTCTTGTCTGCTTCCAAACTCGCTCATGTTGTGTTTTACTTCGTTATAAGGATCGAATAAAATATTATCAATCTTGATACGATTTTCAGCTTCAAGTACCTTTGTCTGGCTTACGATGTCATCAAAGCTAAATGAATTTTCATCATTGTCTACTATAAAGAATTTGTCATTAAGAAATCCAATAGCGTTATAAATTTCAGCTTCAGTACATCCGTTAATATCGCTTTGAAAGAATGGCTTTCTAACGTACTTACTAATTAACTCTTTTGCTAAGTCTTTATAGTCACCAGTCTCTGGACTAAATATCACGTGCCTTTCATTGTGCTTGATCGAAAGATTTAAAAGCAATTCAAGATTGAACTCGGTCTTTCCCGAATGTGGTGACGCAAGTATAAAAGTCATCGATCCTTTCTTCTTAGTGTATAATGAATCAAGACATTCAAAGCCTACGTATTCACCTCTTTGTATTCCTGACTTATGGAAAGCCAGTATTTCGGTTTCCATTTGTAAAAGATTTTTTATCATTTTGTTTGTCGTTTGTGTAAATGTACTTAATATTTTTTAAACTTTTCGTCAAGGATCATTGGAGTTGTATTAATCCATTTAATTGAATGATGAATTCTTTTATTATTTGCATTCATTACACTAATTTTAACAGAAGAAGGATTATACATAACAGAAAAAAATGATTTAACATAAGTACCATTATCTTTATAAACTTCAGTTAATCCACTTTTTGTTTTTTGTGTATCTTTTTGATCTAATTGAATAAATGGAAATGTACAAAAAATATGACCTTTGCTTCCTAAATTAACATAAGTAGTAACATCTTCATTTAATCTACCCATAAATTCAAATGGTCTATCAGTTGAACAAAAAAATGAGTTCATTGATTTTCTCCTAAATTTATCATTGAATCCTCCAATGTGATCGCCACCTTGAGAAAAAGCAATAGTTTTAATATTTGTAGATTTATAAAAATTAATCATTTTATCAAATACAAAATCTAATCTTTTTTTAATAACTCTTGAGCCTGTATCGTATCGATAACTTAAACAATAATAATCATCACACATTAAACAAAAGTATTTAATATCATTATTTTTTGCAAGTTCAAAAATTGTATTGGCAGAATACATTGTACTTCTTAAATCACCGCTATTGTCTCCTGAATCATATTTTTTTGAAACTTCTTTTTTATCAAAAATTAATAATTCATTGCCATATTTTTTTTTATATTTATCAATTGTTGAATCAGTATTATCACCAACAAGAAATATTTTACCAGTATATCCACATCTTCTAAGTGTGTCATAAGTCCAATTTTTATCAGGTCTACCATAAACCATAATAAACACAGCAAAATCTTTATTTTCCATATTGTTTAATTAAGTATTTAGTATCTAATTCAAAACATTGTTGACAGCTTTTTATTTTAAATATCATTCCTGAACGTTCTCTATAATCTAACCTTGTTGCATCCTTTTTGCACCAATAGCAAGTATGTTTTTTATTCTCCATATTCTTCAAGATATTGAGTCCTTATTTCATCACATAGTTTAACATAACCTAATTGAATAGCTTTTTCAAAATCAATGATAACCAAAGCAGATTTCTCCATTAAGTTTTGCATCTCTTTATTTGAATGTGCATAATATTCAGCAATCTTTTCATAATTAAAGACATTGTGTCTACGTGCTGCATCAATCAAAAATGTTTTTTCTTCAATTGGTAAAGAAGAAGCATCAATTTCACGAATTAATCTATGCGTTTTTTCTTTATTGCAAAGCTCAATAATATATGGCTTTGCATTTTTAGGCTCATAAATAGGTGCTTCAATTTTAGAAGAATACTTTTTTTCGGTATCGTCTTTAAATTCTGTTCCAAATAAATTGTGTTGTTTCATTTTGTTTGTTTTTTTTAAATATAACTAATTAACTGGTATGTTAAAAGATAAATTATTATTTATTTTATTTTCATCACGAAACCAAACGCCACGCATCTTTTGTTTCCAATTCAAAACCTTCTTGCCGTTGCTATCGATCCAGTTAGATTCGTTGTAATAATTCCAAGCATTACGTGCAGCTTCAGGTTTATATCCGTTATCTAAAAAGTATTTAATAACTTCATCAATTTCGGGCATATATACATTTACTTTACTTTTCTTTACTTTAGGAGTGTTACACAAGCGTTCTGAATGTGTTACATTTTCTGTAAGTGCTTGTTTATCACGCCACTCTGAAATTCTTTTTGCGTTTTTTTCTTTTTTTATCTGGTACTTTTCACTAAAGTTTAGCAATTGTTTGTTGAAAGTTTCACCATTATTCGACGAAATCAAGTCTATTTCTTCAAGAAATGACCAGCACTTTTCAAGTCGTTTGCCAACTTTACATTGGTGTTTTAAGACTGAAGTTTTAATAGGCTTTTCTTGTCTTGCCATTTTTTCAATCAAGGTGTAAAACAATCCGAGACCTTCATAACCAAAATTTATGAATAGTTCAGAAATCTTTTCATCTTCAAATGATGCCGTGTCGTGTAGGAAGTATTTCATGATTGCAATGTATTACTTTTTTTTGAATCTTCTTTTAAAAACTTTAAAAAAGCTTTTATTGTTTGCTTATGCTTTATTAATATGTCTGAATAATAGCTTATTGAATAGCCTTTAAAAAAATTATCTTGAATAAATAGTTTATCAACATCTGATAATTCTGTTTTGAGTACAGGAATATGGCGTATTATAGAGCATTCTAAGCCATTTATTTTGTCAAGCATATAATCATGTCGATACCTCATTCTTTTATCAGTACGAAGGCTAAAATGTATCTCATTTACGGCATATAGAACTGAAGTATGGTTTGCAAATCTAAATTCCTTGCAAATATCTATTAAAGTCATCTCGTAATGATTATAAAGAAAGTAACAAACTAACTGTCGTGTTTTAGTTACTTCTTTTTTTCGAGTTACCGAATTCAATAATAGATCGTAAATTTGATTAGCCGGTATTGTCTTAGTTTCAAAGAGTTCAGCAGCGTATATTATTAGTTTTTTTGTCGTGTCTTTCATAATTGTATAAAAAAAGGGAAGTTTTGAAGCTTCCCTTAGTGAATTGGTTAGTGTTACTATCTACTTAAAATGCGTTTTCGGTAGTGACTGGCTTCAACTTCTTTGTTTTGCCTTTGTCATCTTCTGAAGATGCTTCTTCTTTTGGTGTGAAGGTGTCAATAGCTTCTTTTACTAAGACGCTTTCTTCAAGCTTTAATGCACCTACTGATTGAGCCTTTAATGCTACCTGAACTAAGATGTTCAATGCTTCGTTTTCTGTCATGATTAAAATGGTAAATCTGTTTTTACTTCTGTTAATTGTTCTGTTACTGGTGCTACGTAATCATTCACGTATATCTTAAAGTCTGGATGCTTTTCTTCGGTTTTATAGGAATTTGCCCACATCGAATATTTAACATCGTTTAAAGTGAAGTTAATTACTTCGCCTTTTGCCGTAGTGCGTTTCCATGCACCATAGCTTTCTTTTTTTTCTTCTGCCATTTGTTTTTATTTAAAATCTAATTTACGATTATTTATTGAATTTTTAAAACTTTCATTTTGTTGTAACATTGGATAAGCAACCCAAATGTTTTTAAGCTTGTCTAAATTGTCAATCACTTTAATTTCTGCCAAAGCTACGTTTAATAATTGACTAAGTTTATTGTCTTGAATAGGTTCTACTTTCTCGCCTGTATTGGTATGGTCGCTATCTTTGTTGTCATCGATTGCAAACATTCCATTCATAGCATATTTACGTGCATACGAAGAACTCGTGCCTGTGATTTGTGAACCATCCATGCCTTTCTTGTTTTCTTCTTCACGTGCATAAGCAGATACTGTCAAGCTATCTTTGCCGTCTGTAATGTTTGCCGTAGCTTTGACATAATAACGATCACCAATATTTACCAGTTCATCGGAAAGCGATAGGTAAAGATTATGAGTTGTCAAGTGTGGCTTAACGGCTTCGAATATATCTTCGCATGAACGATATTTGTATTTACCAAAGTTGTTGGTTTGATTCTTTGGTGCTTTTAAAGTGCCTTGTATGATAACAAGCTTGTCGATTAGATTTTTCATGTTGTGTTTTATAAAATTACAAATTCTGAGTTTTCAAAATACCATTCTTCTTCTTGACCGAACTCATTAATGAATTCGATAAGTGCAAATTTGAAATATCGTTTTGATATAACACCAAATCTGCCTTTTGTTTCTACTGCAATCCCTTGTGGATTAGCGAGTATTTTTACCGTTGTAACCATAATATTAATCTGTCTAAAAATGTTTGTGATTCTTTGTTGAATTTGAACAATATCTGTTCTTCGTAAAGCTTTATGTACTGAAGCTTTGCTTTCTCCTGGTCTGTTAGTTCAAACATGATATCTCATATTGCACAATATCATTATCGCAAAGATTCGCAAATATGTTTTTAGCATATTCTTGTGCTTCTGACATATTATAAAATGATTTGTATTTAGTAATGTGTTCATTATCGTCTGCATCTAAAAAAGATATTACGAATAGTTTTTCTTGATTTTCCATTTTCTTTGTTTGTTTGTTTATCAAATCTAATATTTAATACAATACGATTATAATTTATTTTTAATTTATTTTATAACTACTTGATTATCAATCAGATTATTTTTTAATGCACATAAAAACAGGTGACCAAATTAATGACCACCTGCAATTAAACACACAAACAAAAATGAAAAAATTTACCTAAATCGTGAAAACACTAAATAAGTACCGACAAACAAAAGTAATAAATAGAATGAATATTTATAGAACGAGTTTTTAACAATTACTTGTTTTGTCTTTGTAATCGTTTTAGTTATTGGAATGATAATTTCTTTAGGCTTACAAATACCCTGCACTCTAATATACTTATCACGAAACTTTTGAATCGTGATTGTCATTTGCCCAGTAGTATCGTGAATCGTGACGATTGAATCTTTGAATTGGAATAAAGTATCAAGTTGAATCTTTGCCGGAATGATAATCGTGTCTTTTACTGTAATCGTTTCCTTGAATCGTGTAGTCGCACATGACGCAATTAGAAGCGATGTAAGCAACGCAAATTTAAAAGCTATATTATTTGTCATCTTCAGTTGTAAACTCCGTTAGAAACTTTCCTATTACGCCACACGCTATTGCTACGATTGCAACCCATTCGAAACCTGCGAACATTGAGTAACCAGCTATCAAAGTAGACGAAGCAAGTAGCGCATTACCTATCTTTTTAAATAGCTTTGGTGTTGGTGAATCATATCTTTTTTTCAGCCTTGACATACTCATAAATATAAAATCGTTAAGCAATTGACAATTCAATAGTTTCATTTTTATTTAATGCTTTTTGAATCTCTTTTATCAATTGAACTTCCATACTGCCTTGAATCCAATTCCGTATTTTACCAAAGGTTGACGGCTTATCAATGAATCTGTTTTTAGCTATTAAGATACAACCTTCTGTATTTTCGTGAGTATTGCCACCATGTATACGAATACCAGCAAAGCCTTTCACGTTCAACACCTCTGGCATCAATCTTTGAAACCGATTGCTGATTGATAAAATTACACGATAATTACCTGAAGGCATAGCAGTTAACTTTTGTATTTTATTAGCTTTTATAAATTCTTCGTCTTGCGATTGTTTTAACTTGCGATCAAAATCTTCAAGCGTGTAACAAAAGAACTTGTCATTTATGTACATCGTTCCAAGCGTTTCAGTTGCGCTACGAAATTCCCTAACTACCTTGATTTTCATAATATTCGTCTATTTTAATACCTTCTTTTTGTTCGTTCTTCATGATTAATTGAATGCCAAATATAATACAAGCTAAATGGTCTTCACTTCTGTCGCCCATTTCGTACTTTGCTAAGTGCCTATGTAGGCTTTCAAGTGCTACTTCGGTTGGTTGCCCTTTTTGCCAGTTGTTTTTTTCATATTTATTAGCACCCATTCGTAAAAGATAGCCAAATCTTAATCGAACATAAGCATCTAAGTGGTTTACTAATGGTTTATTAATGTCGTTATCACGTTGGCTTCCGCTTTCAAATACTCTTTTTTCTGATTTAACAACTTCATTTGGGTTTATTATGTGTTTAATATAGTCGGATATTGGGTTGATTTTGTGTTCAATAAGTTCATAATGTATTCCTGGTATGTGCTTCATTTCTGTATTAATTTACGTAATTCCATAACAATCAGCTGAAGTTCTGCTTCTTTTAGAACCTTTAGCTTCATTAATCCTTTTATCTTTTTGTTTTCAATTGCCTTTTCTTCAAGTATCTGCATATTTATCATAACCACGAGATTTTAGAACCAAGATTCATTGGTATAAATATAGCAGTTTTTCCGTCAATTACAATACCACAACCCAAAGTTGGCTTCTTAGCGTAAACTTTGCCGTATGCCATAGCGTAACTTCTAACATCAATACCACAACCGACATTTAAACCGAATATCATGTCACGATCTGAAGCTGAATAATTAACACCGGCGAATGAATGAATATGACCTATGACAGTAGACTGTCTATTGTCTCTTGCTCGATTAATTGCACCTTGTGCGCCACTCGATCCAGTTCCGTGAATATAAAGTGTGTTATCTATTTCATGTGAGTAAGCCCACTTCCATCCGTCTGGATAACCGAGCATTTCATTATATGTTTTAAACATTGATTTAGGCAGTCCAGCAGTTTGAAGTTTCCGAGTTGGTAAACTTGAATGATTTCCAATACATCCGTACACTTCTGGAAATGCTTCATGCCATTTAACGTGGTCACGCCTTGCAAGTTCTAATTCATTACCAGCCGATTCACCATCAGGATCAGATTCGTGGTAACTAATTGCGTGAAAGTCGGTGTCGTCACCAATATCGACAATCGTTGAAACTTGAAATTTGTTAAATACTTCGTAAACAAAAGCAAAGTAATCTGGATGCGTAAAAGGTGCGTGTCTGTCGCCAATAATTCCGACAACATTTGAATTTCTAAATGACTTTATTAGATCGTATTCATTAGAATTTAGTCGTGGTCTATACATATTTGTTTGATTTGTTCAAAACAAAGTTACTTATTAAATCGAATAAAAATGGAATGTTAAAAAATGACTGGTAAAATCTTCTTTATTAATTCAGAAAGTTGCCAACCGCCGGTGATGCAAATACCTATTAATGTATAATAAATGTATTTGAATTTATTTTCAATTCGTAAAATGTCTTCAGAGTTTTTAAGCGTTTGTGCCTTGATGCCTTCACCAAAATAATCGCTTCCAAGAATAGCGTCTTCAATATTTTGAACTTTAGTTGTCAAAGTTCTTAATTCGTCAAAGACCTTTTCTAAGGTTGCGTTTTCTTTCTGTGTCATTGTCCGGCATCAATCAAAGGGAAGTCTGAAGGTACGGCACACCTATCGGCTACGTATGGCAACGCTAAAGTGATATTTGCCTGAACACCAGCAACCAAGTCTGACAAGCGTTCATTAAAGAAGTTAACATTAACAGAGTTACCAAGTGTGAATTCAAAAGTATCGCTTCGAAGTTGTGCAATTATGTCTTGACATATTAGCATCTGGTCGCTTATAACATCGTCTTCGTTTTTATTATCACCAAAAACTAAATCGCAAAATAGAATAGACAAAGATAAGTTGAAAACCTTGCCAGTTACGTTTGAATTTTGAATCGTGCAATACATCAAAGGGTAAACGATTGATTGACTTTCACCAAGTTCCCAAACATCACCCCACCCAAAATCATTTATTTGCTTATGATCGTCTGCTAAATTATTTAGTAGACTTCGTACTTCCTTTAGTGTCATTCTTAACTGTGCTTAAATAAGTTTTCAATTTGAAAACATTTTTTGTTGAATAATTCTTTGCCATTTAATCTCTGTAATCTTTACCTATTGCACCGAATTGTGATTGATACATATCTGAAAAGCTTCTAAAACGTATATCGTCGTTTCCAAGAAACATCCCAGTTGAATAGCTTGAATTGTTTGGATGAATAGTGTCAACACCGCTTCCAGGATTATTGTATAATGGATAGTCAACTATGTTTTCACAAAGATAGTTAGTGATACGTTGCGCATACCATTCAGCTTTGTTCTTGTAATATTCCATTAAATCAAAGAGTTCAGAAAGTGAAGCATCATTTGAATTTTCGCTTGTTTTTCGCAATACGTTTTTGTTTGTCAATTTGAAGCCTAATGACATTACCATTTCTGAAGCTACATACCAGCACATACAATCAGTAATGTATAAATTAAGTAGCGTTATGTTTAGCTCAGATAAATCGTCATCTTCAATTTGTTGCTGAAGTTCTTGATACAAGCCAGTTCCTAAGATAGGTTCAATGTACATATCTTGAGCCTGTTTGATTGTAGGCTTAATCAATTTAGGATCGACATTATCTTGAAGCAATGATCTGTCCTTTAGCGTTGTTTCGCTTATGAATAAAATGTTTAAACTCATTATCTTTTAATTACTACTTGTTCAACCCAACGATGACGGCAATAAGGTGTTGTCACGCCAGTACGTGGATTAGTATAAAAACCACCACGCCTTTGCCATACCGAATAATCTAACCTTTGACTAATTTGCTGAATTTCGGCACGTGAATAAATACGATCTAAATTAATTAGTCTTTCGCAAAATGGTCTTGTTGTCGCAATAATTGGCGCACCAAGTCCAGGACTTACTTCGTATGAATACCTAATTTGAATATCTGCTATTGGTCGACGTGCTGACTTTTGTTTTTTACCTTCGTCTGTTATTTCACGTGAGATGACTTCAGAGCCATTATCATTGAAAGGCTTAATACTTATTAACTTATTACCTTCAAGTGTCGCCAGAGAGCCTAAAACAACCTGCCTATCGACTTTTAAAGCAGTAACCATATCGTCAACTGTCGTCAATGGATTTTTCTGCAATAAATCAAGTATTCCACTCTGAACATTTGTAATTATAATATCAATACCAGCAAATTCTTCATGTGCAATAGGCTCAAAGTTGTCATCAAATTGAACACGCCTTGACTTTATAATATTATAATTGCTTTTGTCATCACCAAAATCAGAGAAAACACTTATTGCAAAGTCGTCGTCTTGCTCACTAAATGCTTGTGATGTTGCGTCTGGTAATACTTCGCCATCAAGTTTAGGTGTTAAGCCTATCAAAGCACGAATTTCATTCGGTGTCATTGATTCTAAAACCTTATTTGCAACCAAAGGACTTAAAGCATTTATTCCGTTAATAACATCTTGTTGTGAAGATTCGGTCTTGCTTTCTAAAATAGGTAAACCAAGCTTTTCACGAATTTCGTCTTGTGTCATATTAGCCGAAATGATCGCTTCGCTAAATTCAAAGCCTATTGGCTCGGTTGGTTTAATATGAAATTCATCTTCAATGCCAAACAAAGGCAATATGTAAGCTAACCAACGTTCAATGAATAATTGCTTTCCGTTTACGTATGTGTTTTGAAATATCTCGTAAGCGTCACGCATTTCAGTTCTTGCACCTAATGCGCCTTCTTGTGAGATACCAAACAAAGAAGCTGAAGTAATCCTATGACCAGAGAAAATCTCTTGTTGTATAGTCTTATTCAACATATCAAACTGCTTGTCTAAGTCTGAAGCTGATAAGTCAATTACTGTCGGTGCTTTTGCTGGATCATTATTAAAATTGATAATAAATTTACCTGCATTCTTTTCGCCACTAAATTTATCTTTTACTTGACGTTCTATTTTACGTTGTTCTTCTTCGGTCGGGATACCATTATTGAAAGATAGCATCTTTGAAGGCATCATTCCGTTGTGAATAGCATTCAAATGAAATTCGGAAACGGCTACATCAAGTTCAATGTAATTCATCGCACCTTGATATGTTGGTAGCGTGTATGTGTTTACTCCTGGTCTATATTCCTTTAAGTAAATTATTTGTTTGCCAGTTGCGTTGTCAGGATTAAATGCTGCTATGCCTTGAATATCGGTCGGCTTTGCTTTTACTGCCCATTCTTCGCTAATATAAAAGAAACTATTATCAGCATTCGATCTGACTTTTGCGTAATCTATATGATAAAGAGAAATAGCGTCTCCAAGATGATTATAAATAATTTCAAGATAGCAACCTCCGAAAGTTTCAATGTCTAAAGTAATTTTATCTAATATGTCGTTAATTGTTTCCTTTGATCTATTGATAGGTTGGTCAACTAAGTATTGTTTTGCGTCGTCATCAAATACGATACCACCACCAGCGATGTAATTAGCTTTTCCGTTAACTATTGCGTTATGCTTTGCCGAAGTATTAAGCAAAGATAGTAAATGTAAAGGATATCTATTATCTACTCCATACGAAACCCAGTCTTGATTCTTTTTTTCTTCGAACTTTGGCTGGGAATATTCCGAAAAGTTAATGGCTATTAAATTGCTATTCATTTTTTTATCTTTTTATCACCCTGTTCATTGGTGTTATATTCTTTTAATCCTAAACGGATAAGCAGTTCATTAATTATTGCTTGATCGTTATTTCCTAAGTCTTTTAATATCTCTTTTTTTATAAATATACATTCTTCAAAACAAATACAATTCTTGTCATCGTATATCTGACAAGTAATATAAGCACCTTCGCAAAAAAAAGAATATTTAAAACTAAGTATGTTGACCGAGTTTATTTTTCTGCGAATATTACCGACTTTTAATTCGGTATCTAAAACTTTAATCTTCATTGAGTTGTTTTTTTGTCAAAAAAACTTAATTATTGGGTTGTATTTCTACTTCTGGCTCAATAGGCTCAACTATCGGCTCAACTTCTTCAATAGGCTCAGGCTCAATAGGTGCTATTCCTTTTAGTAAATCTATTTCTGCTTTAAGTTCTTGAATAGCTTTTACTAATACGGGAATTAATTCTTGATATTTTACACCTAAATATTCTGTTTCATCTTCTTGTTTTTCTAATCCTTTATTTAATTTGTTTCTATCAATTACTTGTGGGAATACTTTTTCTACATCTTGTGCAATAAGACCTAAATTTTCTTTATTTTTTTTATCTGATTTCCAAGTAAAGTTAACTGTTCTTAATGTCATTAATTTAGATAAAGCATTATCAATATTTGAATTAATGTTTTTTAGTCTTTCGTCAGAAAGAGAAGCCCAAGAAGTTGCAGATTGTCCTAAATATACACCTCCACCGGCAGTACCAACAACTACATTTAAATTTCCGGAACTTGGAATTCTAGATAAATAGGTACTTGCACCATCGGAATAAAAATAAGCATCACTAACATCATTAACATTTAATCCTAACAATGCTCCATTATTACTTCCGTTTAAAATTAATACCTTTCTATTTGCAGTAGCATAAGTTATTGTAGAAGTTCCTATGCCTACATCACCACCTGATGTGATACGCATACGTTCGGCAGGGGCAGAACCATTCGTTCTTGTTAGAAATGCCATATACCCACCATATTGACCATCAGTAGCATTATCTTTTCTTCCTAATATACCTGCCCACCCTGTTTTTGTAGTTCCTGTATAATTTCCTCCAAAATATATACCGCCACCAATGTCAGCAGCAACAGCGGCACTATCGATTAAAGATAAAGTATATAACCCTCCATAAAGAGGTCCTACTACATCTAATGGACCGTTTGGACTTGCAGTCCCCATTCCTATGTTACCACCTGATGTGATACGCATACGTTCTGAACCACCTGTATAAAATTCTGTTCTGTCAGCAGATGATATTCTTATTGGGTCAGTGCTTGATGTAAGATGTACTGCAACACCATCAGTATAAAATGACCCCCATCGTGTATTATCTGAACGATATGCTATTAATTGTCCTGCTGACCTAATCTCTACGTTGCCTGCTGATGTGATTACTAACCTATTGTTGATAGTATTATTTGTACCAAAACTTAATCCTTTAGACGTTCCGCTATTTAAATAAGTATAACTACCATCCCAAGTTAGGTTACCATTTGCACCACTTGTTCCTAAAAACAATTGGTCAAGCATAGTGGTGGTTCCACTAAACGTAGCTGCTCCTGTGGATGATATGCTTAACCTATTTGTAGTATTCGTAGCAAAGTTTAACGTATTAGCAGCTGACAAATACATTCCATTTGTTGGTACTGTTGCACCACTTGGAATAAAAGCAGTTGCGGTTGCAGTTGAACTAAAACTTGCACTTGTCCCTGATAATGCTCCATAAAGCGTAGTGCTTCCATCTGATGAGAATATAGCATGATTTCTTTCGACACCATCATTATCTAAAACAAAATACATTGCGGAAGCATAACCACCTGCTGTTTGTGTTCCGATAGCATGTAACTTAATAGCAGATAAACCACCTGAATAACTTCCATCTACTGCAAATCCTGAACTATAAGAACTGCTTAATGAGCCTGTTTTTGTAAAGAATGAAGAACCTGATGCACTTGCAGCTACTCCGTTATAAAATCCTGCCGTAGTTTGTGCAGCTACGCTTAATGCAGTTGTATTAGCAAACGTAGCACTTGTACCTGCTAATGCTGAAGTTAATGTCTTTGCACCTCCTATACTTTGAGTAGTTGTTAAGTCAACAAAGTTCTGAGTAGCTGAACCAGTACCACCATTAGCCACAGGCAAAGGGTCTGTTAAATAACTGATAACTCCAACAGTTGATTTTACTATTCCTGTTCCTGATAACGCAGCTTGTTTTCCATTAAACGTAGTCCAATCTCCACTTGATAATGCACCTCTGTTAGTAGCAGATGCAGTAGGCACTTGTAGTGTAATCACAGGCGTTGTAGTACCATTTGCTACTGTTGATGACAAGTCAGTACCTGTTGTACCTAAAGTAATAGCAGCAACGCTTGTAACAGTACCTGTGCCATAAGTAGTTGAGTCAACACTACCATCAGCTTTTAGGAATTGAGCAGATGTACCACCCGACTTAATTATTTTACCACTTACTATAAGTTCTGCATTGCCACTACTTACAGGTAAAAGTTTCATTGATTCGTAAAATGGACCACCTCCCGATGGTAAGTGTCCCCATCTAAAATACTCATTATTGTTATCAGATGTAGCAAACTCTAACCTTGAGTCAGTATCTCCATCCCCTATATTGTAAAACTTAATAGATGCCCCATCAGTATTAAATGACCAAGTAAGACCTCTATCAGTTTGTCCCCAATTAATATTACCTGTCATTGTACCTCCTGCTAAAGGAAGGTAGCCTGTTAAAGCACTTCCATAATCAGGAATATTTAAGGTATTACTTATAAAAGTAGATGCACCGCTTGTGCCGGTCGTGGTTAATGTTATTGTACCCTGGCCACCAATATCAGAAAGCACTTGACTACCAGTTCTGTATTTTACAGTCGTAGTGTCTAAAACTAAAAATTTATCGGTGTCTACAGTAGCGTTTTCAAGATCAGATAAAATAAAATTACCGTCAATTTCTAAATCAGTTGAAGAAAGTAACAATGGTATTGTATTTCCAAATCCATCCGTTATTCTTTTCTTAACGCCTGTGATTGTTTGATTATCACCTACCTTTAAAAGTGAATCGTATGTTTCGGATATTAATTCGCCTGTAAGAGTTGCCATTAATTATTGTAAGTTATAAAGTTTTCATCTTGACCATCGTATGCAGTAAATGCAAAAGCTTCGCCAGTTAATTTCATTTTACCAATCTCTAATAAATTTTGTATTAAAGGATCGTCTTGATATTCATAAACTTTATAAGTCCAGAAGCCTTCCGTCTCGTTTAAAAAATAATCATTTACTGTTATCTCAAATTCTGAATACCGATCAATGTATAAACTTGTATTGATTGCCTCGAAAGTTACAAGATCATTTCGTATATCATTAACGAATTCAAAAAGGTATATAGGGTTTTCAATCGCAAGAACTCCGAGCGATAAAATCATTTCTTTTACTGTGCCTTTTTCCAATAGTATCATTGATTATAAATATAAAATTTAGTCATAAAAAACAATATATATATATATCTATTTACTTTACTTTACTTTACAAGCGTTACGAACAAATTCTGAATGCGTTACATTTTTTGCAATAACTTAAAAATCAATAAGTTACAAGATTATTTTCTGCGTTTTATTTTGAAAAACCTCCAACGTTTCACTAAAGTTTACCAAAACTATGCAGAAATTATGGTGAAAGTATGACGAAAAATATATTTTAAAATAAATTTTTTTATATCAATTATTAAATTTATATTTGAAAACACTAAAACAAAAAGATATGAATTTAATCACATTTTTATTCTGCTCATTGCCAATAGTAGCTTGTCTATTATTCGCTATTTTAATTAACTGGATTATGAACAATATTAAAAGAATCGAACACAATGAAAACATTATTTGAACGCCTAAAGCCTGAAGTTATTGAAAAATTAAATCTTCAATCACAAGAATTTCCGAATACTATTACTAAACTTTTTAGTGATTTGCAAGAAAACAAATTTATTTCTGATTTACTTTATGATACTATTTTAAGTATTGGTAGTCATTATTATAGTAACGTGAATGTCGGATATTTTGAAATTGATAATCTATTTGCACGTGATCTGGAATAAGCTACACGCCGACTACGTTAAAAAGTTTAACGAGTTGCCACAATCAGACACCAAATCAGAAGTTTATCACGCTTTAATTACAACTAAGCATTTTGGTCAATTACTTACCAAGTATGCTAATTTTTTAGAAGATACTTTGTTAAAAAAAGATGAAACTATTCTTGACATGATGCACGATGTACATCTTGAATACAATGGGAATAAGACTTCGTTTGGCGAAGCTGGAATAAATATAAAAAATGGGTGGTGTTTATAACCACCCATTAATTTAGTCTAATAAACCAGCAATAATTCCAGCAGATACTTCAGCAGCAAGTGCAGCTTCTTGACCACCGAATGTTAGTTCGTAACCACTACGGTCACCAGTAGCTACACCAGAAGCAGCAGTTCCGCCTGTGATGTCTAAGCCACCAACTTGACCAAGCATCCAATAAACGCCGTTCTTATCTTCGGCGATAGCGATTAAGCTATTTTGCGCCAAAAGAAGAATTTCGTTTCTTGTGTTTGTTTGAAGCTTATTCAAGATTACGCTTAATTCTTGAGCGTAAAATATAGTTCCATTTTGAACCGAAGCCGTAACAGTCTCAGTAAATGAAGAAGTTTCTTTCACTAATTCGTACTTGTGAAAGTATTTTGATGCTGCTAAAGTAATTGCAGTAACAACCCCAGCGGTTTCTGTTACTGAAGTCACGTTACCAGCCTCGATGAATAGCACCGCTTTCAATCCACCTAATGAATCTTTACAGTCTAAGACATAACCTTGTGTTAATGCACACGCCATATTTTTGAGTATTAAAAAAGGGCAGGTAGTTTATCCACCCACCCCTTTTGGTTAAAAATTAATTAATTTACTGATTAATCAGCCAATGCAAAGTAAACAATCTCAGAAGGGAATGCATATTGAACACCCATTTTGAATTCAGCAACGAAACGCATTTCGTCAGCTTCTTTAGCATAGAACAATTCAAATCTTTCTTCTTCGTTAAGTAAATCTACACCTAAGTAAAGGTTTGAAATACGAGTTGCAACAATTTTAGAAGTTTCATTCAATCCATTAACCGCAATTAACTTAACATTAGTTCCAGGAATGATTATTTCAAAATCAACTGCTTCTGCTGCATAATGGAAAAGATTAGATTCCTTTAATGCTACTGTATATGTTCTGAAAGTATCCATTCCAACAAATATAGCTACATCACCATTTGCAACGATTGAAGCAGGAATCAAAGTATAAATTGCGTCAATTACTGGAATAACATTTGATGAATCCAATACTGTTAATGCATCTGGATTACCATCAATAACACCACTAACAAGAACACCAGAAGGAGCGATCAATTCCAACAATCCGTTGAATTTGTTTAGTTGTGCATCACCAGAACCAGTATCACCTTGCCACAGACCAGTTTCTAATGCTGCTCCGATAACTGCGATTTTCTTTGCAGAATATTCGTCAGCAAACGGCATATAATCATAAGAAGAACCAGCACGTAAAGCCTTTTGAGTATATTTAGCCTCAAATGACTTAGGGCAAATTGATTCGTTTATCTTAATCTTACCTGGAGCAAGTGAACGTTGCGTGAAAGCAGTTGTGCCACTTGAAGAAAACCCACAAGTACCACCAGCTTGAAAAACTGCATCGGTGTCCATTAAATTAATTTTTTCAGAAGATTTTATTCCTACCTGAACATTCCCAGCTGCTTCGATAAGTTGTGCAGTCTTCGGTGCGAACACAAGGGCAGTAGCCAATTGTTGTTCGTTTTCTTTTACATAGTTGGTTAAACCAGTTAAATCTAAAGCCATGTTTTTTTAGTTTTTAATTGTTTGAAAAATGTTTTGTAAATTTTTGTAAGCATCTACTTTAGATACCTTGTTTTGTGCCAAGAACGTATTCTTTGGCTTTTGAGTTTCAACCGCTGATTCTACTTGTGCAAACGCATCCATAAATTCAACTATCTTTTTTGTGATGTCATTCAATGAATTAATTCTTGCTTCAACTTCTGAAAATTTACTGTTATAAAGTTGGCTAATTTCTTCAAACTTTGAATCATAATTAACTGGCTCGATTGCCATTTCTTCTTCAACAATAACTTCGTCTAACATTTCAACAAGTCTAACCTCTGAAATAACACCCGCTTCTGCAATGACTATCACAGTTCCGTCTTCAAGTTCGTGTTCGCCAACTGGTGCAGGTACTTCGCCGTCAGGAGTTACTACCGAAACCAATCCACCGACTTCTAATTTGTCGAATTTTACGATTGTGCCGTCAGCTAATATGCCTTCAGCAAATTCAGTTTCTACTTCTTCAGTAATTACTGCTTCGTCTGCAAACAACAAACTTTTAATTTGTTCTAATGCTTCTTTTGCCTTCATAATTTTTGATTAATAATTAATAGATATATTTGATTTAATTTATTGCAACTTATATACCAGCTGATCTTAATATTTCTTTTATCTTTTCGATCATAGCGTCGTCTTCTTTTTTAACGATGTCGGAATAGCCAAAGATACCTTCAACACTAAAGCCTTGAAATTCGCCAGACTTTACCTTTGCCCATATTTCATCGTTATCTACTTTATAGCTACCAAACCACGATCCATCCTTTGCGTCTTCAAAGCCTTTTATAGGCATCTTGCCCATGTCGTGATTAACTAACCACGATTCAAACATTGTAACGCCTTGTACGGCTTTATTTGCGTCGTGCATCTCGTTCACGTTTGATTGATAACCACGCTTGAAGAACTTTTCTGCAATCTGCTGAATAGTTTCCGCATCGAAGACCACGTAATGTTCACCAAATTCTTCGTTATTACGATAGATAGGCACATCTGCCAACATCAAAGCACCAGACAAGATTTGTTTGTCTTCGCTTATCACTTCAAACTTTAAACGCTCATTAAACGCTAAGAAGTTTTTCTGTATAGCTGGTCTGTCAACTAAAGCTATGTAATCAACTTCTGAATCATCTTCCATATCGGAAGAAATAACTAATTTGTAAATAGGTAAATCCATATTTTTTAGATTGTGGCTGATGCCTTGATTTTATTTATTCTGTCTTGACTATCTGTAATATCGCTTTCGACTACGTAAGCTTTTATAACTGTTTGATTTTGTAAGTTTACATTCGTAGTGCCAACGGCTGAAGTTTGTTGAACATTCACACCCGATTGAATTGGTGCAGTCATAGCCGTAGCAAATGAAGCAGGACTTGAAGCACCCGAAGGCATTGAGCCACCACCACCACCACCGCCAGGAATGTTTACCGCCATTATACTTTTGACTGCCTTAAAACCTGTGACCGAAGCAGCAATAACTGCTGGAATAGCAGCTGGAAATCCTAACTTCACACCTGCTGCAATACCTAAGTAAGTATTTATTAAAGCTTGTGCTACGGCTAATGCTTTACCTGCTGCTGATTGTTTCCCTAATAAATCAGAAATTTGACCAGCAGTATTTGAAACGGCAAATAATAAGTCTATTTCACCTTTTGCCTTTTCTTGTTTTATTTTTAAATCGGCAGCTGCTAATTCTTTACTTTTATTAAAATTGTTTTCAAGTAATTTTGCACCAAATGAAGCACGTTCTTCGTCTTTTAAACTTGACGCATCTTTTATATCTGATTTTTCTTGATCAATAGCACCGAATGCTTCAACTGCTTGTGCTTCAAATTCTGCTTCTAAATCAGCTTTCTCTTTTTTAGCTTTTGCTTCGTCTTGAATTGCTTTTATTATTGCTTCGTCATCTTTTTTCTTCTTTTCGTCTGCATCTTTTTTATTCTGTATTGCTTTAGCGTTTGCTGCTTTTTGTTCTTCAGCTTTTTTATCTTGTTCGTCTTTTATTCTTTTTGCTTCTTCGGCATCGACAACTTTAATTTCATTAATTAAATCTTTTCTATTCTTTACAAATTCATCGCCTGAAATTTTATTTGCTTTCTTTTGTGCTTCTAAATCTCTTAAATCATTAAATGCTTTGTCTTTTTGTAGTTTGGCAATATCTGATTCTTTACCACCTTGTGCCGATAGTAATTTAATCTGCCTATCTATTTCTTCATTACGACCTTTAGTTGATTTTGTAAGCCTATCGGAAGCACGTTCAGCTGCACTTGTTACACCTACAAAATCTGTGACTTGATCAACTAACTTGCCAATAAATTCACCAACCTTTGCAAGTCCAGGAACAAAGTTTAAAACTGCCTTTTTAACCGCATCAAAATTAGCAATTAGTAAACCGACTGCAATAACTGCTGCACCAATTCCTGTCGCTATGATAGCACCACGTAAACTCCCGAATGCTTTTAATACGTTTCCTTTTATTACTACGGCTAAGTTCTTAAATGCGTCTTTAGATTCAAGCACACTATTCAAACCTTCGGATAATGCTAATGCGCTTTGAACTTTTAACAATTGCTTTTCAAGTTCAGCACTTTCAGTTCCAAATAAACCGACCGCACCTTGTAACCCAGCGAAGCCACCAGCAACTCCTTGCAAACTTTGTGAAAATGCTTTAAATTTAGCGTCAGGATTTAATGCTTCAACTCTTTGCTTAAAATCACCAATTTCGTCTTTTAAGTTAGCAACCTTTTGTTGTGCAACAATAGCTTCTTTTGAACTATCACCAAACTTGCGTGACAAATTTAATGCTTCTTGCGTCGCTTCACGAAGTTCTGTCTTTATGGACTTAACAGATTTTTCGGTCTGACTGGTGTCGGTCGTTATCCTAAAGGGTATTTCTTCTGTAGCCATTATGGTATTTTAATTAGTTCAACTTTTGTCAATGAATCAGAAAGTGGATTATACCCATCAATCTTATTTAAGTAATATATTCCGTTCTGTATTCTGATAATGTCTTTGAAATCTAAGTTCATTATGTCGACCGTATTTAATAACAAATATAAAGTCACAAGCTTAGCGTCTTTATTTGTTTTAGATGACATGAAGTCAAGATAGTATTGCTGGAATAAGTTTTCTACTGGGTAAACTGCCTGAGTAAAATAAATTTCATTCGGTGCTGCAAATACTAAATCCCAAAGCGAACCATCCGAAGGACTATCTAAATCTAAGATATGACCAGCATACGGATATTCTGTTTCGGTAGTTAATACAGTCTCGCCATTATTGATTGTATAGCTTGAAGTATCTTTTACACCACCATAAAAAGCTATTTTTGGATTTGTTCTTACTTGTTTATAAGTTCCATCCTGATTTAAATCAAACATAGCTGAATAAACACGATTGTTAAATTCATTTTTTATTAGTGGGCAAAGCGAAAGTATTAATTCGGTAGCATTATCTTCCCTGCTAAATTCTGTGCCTGTCGGGTACGAATAATTACCATAATTAATTGCATACTTTGCTAAGTAAAATTTAGAATAATAGTCAACATCATTCTTGTAATTGAAAGAATACTTCAAAGGTAAAAATTCTGAAGGTGGTTTAATTAAAACTCCGTCACGCAAAGACATTTTAGAAGTCCAGTCAATTACGGTGTCTGAATAAAATTCTGGGTACGGTGTAAATCGTAAATCAAATTCATTTTGTGGATCGGTTTCAATATACAAGTTAAGCATATTGATTATTGACTTTATGAAATCAGATTGCCGAACACCTTCAGGAACTAATGACCGACCTGTAATTTCACTATCATAAATTAGATTTGTTTTCTTTGTGTCATCAATACCACCAACCGATAAACGTGAAGTATCAAAGAATTCAATCATGAATATTGGTGGCGAATATGCGTTTGTTTTTGCAAGAAAATTAAGTCCATCATTTGGTGCAAGTGTTACTGTAAATGAACTATTAAATGTTGCAACTCCAGGAATAAATACAGGATTTTCATACAAAGCTATTTCAGTATATATTGACGCATCATTCCTTTGACTTGCACAAATAGAAATACTTTCACCTGCATTTAATGTTGTACTGCAATCAAATGTTAAATTAAAAGTAATAGTTTGATTACCAGCCGAGATATTTTTAATTCGATGAAAACCGCCAGTAATTTCATCGATAGCTAAAACACCTGAAGCTATTGCAGTATTAAAATAAAAACTGCTTGTTGTTGGATCAAATGGATCAGTAAAATTAAAAATGTTATAATCAAAAGTTATGTCAGCAATTAATCCACCATAAGAAGTTAAGGTTTCTTCGTTATTTAAAATAATTAGCTTATCTAAATTATTTACATCGAATAAAGTATCATTATAAGTATATCCGTTTTGTGTGATTATGCGGTCAAATACTTCCTTTACTTTTATTGCTGGTCTAAAATTAAATACCGAATAAGTGTCATCTTCCAAACTTGTGCCTAATCCGTACATTGACAAAGGATAAACATATTTTGCAGTCGGATCATCCCACGTTGCTTTAATATTTGTAATATTGTATATGTGTGTTAAATCATCCAAGTCTAAGTTGGTAAGTAATTGCTCACCTAACGCACTAAACAAGCCTGTGAGCGAACCAAATAATGCGCACTCGTATATTAGTTCACCATTGATAAATTTTATCTCTAAGATTCTTAAAACACCGACAAATATTTCGATATTATCTAAGGTTACTTTTGCAAACGCTTTCTTTAATGGATTGAAATTAACACCTATGTTATTTTCTAAAGGATCAAACGGATTTGAAATGTTTAAATCAAAGTACGTACCTAAAAGGAAGTTATTATGACCAGTTCCAGGAATATAGATAGTCTTTGAAAACGTTGTGCTACGCCTTTCGAAATCTGCTATATCAGTAATCGAATACGTGAAGTCTATATCAACATTCTTATCCAAGTCTAATGCAACACCTTCAAAATATATCTGTGTTCTTTGAGTAGCCATTATTTAGTGATCTTTATATTATCGTAACTGTACTGAAGTTCTATTTGCACGTTTTGCAATCCATCGACCTTGTGTTGTTTAGGTTGATAGGTAGTATCTTTGATTGTAGCCGGTACATAATAAGTCACTTCATTTATCTTTTGTTCTACGTATATAGAATGAGCCTTTATTAATTCAAAGAACCATTCGTGTTCAACATCGGTTAATAATCTTGAATTAAGAATTACGCCTTCGGTGTAGTTACTAAAATAATTCTGATTCGATAAGTTGAAAACGTTATTTGTGTGCTGACTATAACCTGCTTCACCAAAATTATAAGGATATGACTGTATATTCTTGCGATCAATATCGTATCGGTTACGTTTAACTAAATTAAAGGTATATGAATCAAATCCACCTAAACTATTCTGCCAGTATACGTTAGTCTTTTCGTACTTAGAACAATAATCGTCAAAGTTAAATTTGAATGTCTCGGATACCTCAACATCTTCGTCGTCAATCAAAGTAATTTCAATTGAAGTAACGTAAGGATTAATTAAATAACCACCTACGGCTTCCCAAGTTGAAGCCACAGTTTCCCATGCTTCCGATACATCTTCCCAATAAACAAAGTCAGAGCCAAACGATTCTTTGCTTATTGCAATAATCCCAGCTAAAGCACTTAAATCAGGAATGGCAAACTCATAAACGGCAGTCGGAATACTTGCATTTGATTCATAAAGCTTTACAAGCACCTTTGTCGCTGGTACATCTCCATTGATATAGCTTAAAAAGTTAGTACGATTGTAGTCGCTTGTCAATATTCGTGGTGAATTAGTTAAAAATTTAGTATCTGAATCTGTAGTCGTGTATTGTGGCTGACTATATTCAACAAAATCAACAAAAGATACTTGACCATTAAAGGCATACTTCACAGAATCATTGTAAGCTTCACCACCGATAGTTTCAAAACACTTGACTTGATAGTTCACGTAATAACTTAAGTCCGTTAGAGCGTTCCAAAATACGTCGTATTCAAAAAACATTTGTTCATTCTTTATAAACGAATACAAAAATTGTTTAATGTCGCAATATGCAAAGCCTTCGTCGTTTACAACTAACTTAACACGACCAACCATTGTTGACTGTACGTGAATTTCTAAGTAAATAACTGAAATTTCTTCGTTTGTCTGAACATAATAAATCATATCATTATTAATAGGTGTCCAGAGTTGTGGTGTTTGAATGTAACTAATCGCCATTTCGTTTTATTTGAATTACTATGTCTTTTCTACTTGCTTGTTTCATTTCACGAACTAAATCTTCTGTATTGTCTGCAATCGCATCCGTTAAAAAGTCAGTCCCTTTAGTTCCGTACTTGCCTATCTTTGCTGCTATCTTATATGCAGTAGCTTCAAGAATAGAAACTTGCTTGTTTCCCATCTTTACTTTCTTTTTACTTGCACTTATTAAAGTTCCTTCACGCTTATAACCACGCTTAGTCACGCCTTTGTCGTCAAGCCTTAACTGCTTATCTTTTATCCATTGAATTATCTTTGATACTGGTGGTCGTTTACCTGCACCTCTACCATCGTTTACCCATTGCCAATAATCATTCATTGAAATTTCAATCGAATAGTTACTACCAAAGAATTCAACTGGCGAAACCTTTATACTTTCAGCAAGACTACCAGTAGCGTTTGAATCTTTGCCGTTCTTATTTGATCGTAGATTCCGTTCAGCATCCAAAGCAATACGAGTTGCATACTTAACAAGAATGTCTTCAATCTCGTTAAACTTTATAGATGTTGATAAGCTATTGAATGCTTCTGCCATTACCTTTTCATTTTTTCAATCTGTTCATTTTCGTTTGCTTTCTTATCTTTTAAATATGCCAAAGAATTTAAAGCCTGGATTATATTTATATTCCAAACATCGTCAAGCTTTACCCTTTCAAATCTTGCAATGAGTTCAGCATTGTAAACCCATCCCCAGCGTTCTGCAAAGGTTTTAGTATCTCCCGAAGTTTCTCTTTCGTTACTTTCTTCTCTTTCAAAACTTGCTTGACCGAATAAACCCCGATAGCTTTTATTAAGTCGTTTATAAGTTTCAAAAAAAAAACGCTTGTATGATAACAATCTGCAAAGTTACAACTAAGCATATCATTTGAAATCTCATTGTGTGGTTTACTTCCGTAACTTAAAACAGTTTCTTTGCCGTACCAATTACTTTTAACAGGCATCGAAAGCGAAGCCATTATCAGGTGCAAGTTTTCAATCATTGCATTATCACCAGCCATAAAGGTTGTGATATCTACATATTGCCCATAGCTTAATTTAAAAGCGTCTAACGACATTTTATACTTAACCTTATTAATTGTCAAGTATTGCTTTAAAGTTCCTTCAATCTTACCATTATGCAAGAAATCAAGCGTGTGCTTTAGCTTCTTGAATTCATCAATAGGCATAGCGTCAATTTCAGCTTCGCTCAGTTCATTAACTATTGAAATCAATTTGACTTCTTTTTCAAAATCATTCATATCGGAATCATTTATAATTCCATAGATAAGCTGGTAATCTTCGATTGTTATTGTATTCCAGTTCTTCATTATTAGTTAAATATAATGTATATAAAAAAATGACTTACCAATTAAGATAAGCCATTGCTGACAAGGCAGGATTCGAACCTG
>TARA_R110000868_G_scaffold162903_4_pt1 | contig 30930 bp, 23 predicted proteins | sample TARA_R110000868 | Tara Oceans TARA_R110000868 (sample SAMEA4397489) | marine metagenome | biome: Polar Biome; feature: [SRF] surface water layer (ENVO:00010504); material: water (ENVO:00002006), including particulate matter (ENVO:01000060) such as... | depth 5 m | reverse complement strand
TATTCTCAGCAAAATGGGAATCCTGAATGTAAACACCGCCTAGGCCTCTGCCCGGATCGGTTCTTGGTTCGCGTCAAGTTTGCCAAGGAATTCCAGACTTGCCGCGATCACCCGGTCAGGCTGATCGAAATGCGGGATATGGCCGCAATCGGGCAAGATCAATTTGGTGACCGGGCCGGTGACTTTTTCGCAAATGGTATGGACCTGTTCGTCACTACCAAACTGGTCGTCATCGCCTTGGATCACCAGCATCGGGCAAATGATATTGGGCAATTCATCGATCATCTGCCAATCGCGAAATTCGGGTTGCCGCCAGGTATCGACCCATGACCGGAAAACCGCATCGGTTTGGAAAAAGTGATGACGTTCGAGTTTTGATTTCCAGTCCGTATTGGCATAGATCGCCGCGGCGTCGTTGATCCCGGCAATGGTCACGTCTTCGACGCAGACATGGGCGGCTTCGCTGATGACGGCGCGAATATGGGTTGGGAAACGTGCCGCATATTTCAGGGCAATGGTGGCACCGTCGCTGTGACCAAACAGGATCGGACGATCCAGCCCCAGTTCGGTGATCAGGCCATGCAGATAGACGTCGCTTTCGATGTTGTGGAAATCAATCGGGCGCGGAACGTCATTATCGCCATGCGGGTCTGATTTTCCGTGGCCGCGACGTTCATAGATAATCACCGGATGGCCGGTGGCAGTGGCAAGTTTGGCCGGGAAATCACGCCACATGCGAATGGTGCCAAGGGCTTCGTGCAGGAAGACAATCGTTGGCGCATCCGGGGCGACGCGGGTCGGCGTGATCCGCTGACAGGACAGGCTGATGCCGTCAACGGTGACATAGAAATTCTCGTTTTGCATATGATGTCCGATTTATCGGTAATTTGGTGCGTAAATGTTGGATTGAATAATGGACAAAAAAACAGGGCCCGGCAAGTGCCGGACCCTGTTGAATTTAGATGCTGTGTGACGAAAGCTTATTTTAGCGCGGCACAAGCCCGTTTGATGCGCTTGCAGGCTTCGGTCAATGCTTCGGTTGATGTGGCATAGGAAATGCGGAAATACGGTGCCAGACCGAATGCCGAACCTTGAACCGCAGCAACACCTTCGGCCTCAAGAAGATAGGTCACGAAATCGGTATCGGTTTCGATCTTCTTGCCATCCGGGGTGGTTTTGCCAATGGCGCCCGCACAGGACGGATAGACATAAAACGCGCCTTCCGGGGTTTTGCACGACAGGCCTTCGCATTCGTTGATGGCCTTGACGACCAGATCACGACGGGTTTTGAAGACGGCGGCACGTTCAGCCAGAAAGTCCTGCGGACCGTTCAATGCTTCGACCGAGGCAGCCTGACTGATCGAGGAGGTATGCGTGCTGCTTTGCGACTGAACTTTGTTGATCGCTTTGATCAGTTCAACCGGGCCTGCGGCATAACCAAGACGCCAGCCGGTCATGGCATAGGATTTCGACACACCATTACACGTCAGGGTGCGTGATTTCAGCTTTGGCTCGATCTGGGCGATGGTGGTGAACTTGAACCCGTCATAGACCAGATGCTCATACATGTCGTCGGACATGATCCAGACATTTTCATGTTTGAGCAATACATCAGCCAGCGCGCGCAATTCGTCACGCGAATAAGCGGAACCGGTCGGGTTGGACGGCGAGTTGAGAACCACCCATTTGGTTTTCGGCGTGATTGCGGCTTCAAGTTCGGCGGCGGTGATTTTAAAGTCGTTTTCTTCCTGACATTCAACAACAACCGGAACGCCTTCGGCCATCAGGGTCATATCGGGATAAGAAACCCAATACGGTGCCGGAATAACAACTTCGTCGCCGGGGTTCAGCGTTGCGAACAGCGCGTTAAACAGCGTCTGTTTGCCACCGCAACCAACGGTGATTTCGTCGATCGTGTATTCCAGATCATTTTCACGTTTGAACTTTGCGACAATCGCCTTGCGCAATTCCGGCGTGCCAGCGACCGGGGTATATTTGGTCTTGCCGGCATCAAGGGCGGCTTTGGCTGCATCTTTGATGTTGTCGGGGGTATCAAAATCCGGCTCGCCTGCACCAAGTCCGATCACATCAACACCAGCGGCCTTGAGCTCGGCAGCCTTGGTGGTGACAGCAATGGTAGGAGAGGGTTTGATACGGCTCAAACGGTCGGCAATAAACGCCATTGGTCTGTTTCCCTGGAATAAAATGAAATAGAAAGAATCGCTTTCTTTCGGTTCGGACCCTACGCCCGTGTTTAAAGCAATTCAAGGCAGTTTCGCCGCTTTTGCGGGTTCTTTGGGATGAAATTGGCCCGTCGTGGCCCCGGAATTGAACGGCGTGATGTTGTAACGCAACAAATCAGTGCGGGTTCCAGAGGATTTCATCCTGACAACTGCTGACGAATACTGACAGCTCCTGACAGGAGTTGTCAGGGCGGGGGCTTGCGATGTTGCCACGGTGACCTATAACTATGGTCATGTCTAAAAGGGGATCGACCCGATGAATGCGCTGCCTGAGTTTTTGACAAAACGTCGCCCGCCGGTTGCCGGATCGCGGGAATTCAAATTGGTGACGGATTATCAGCCGGCCGGTGATCAACCGGCGGCGATTGCCGAACTGGTCGAGGGGATCGACAATCACGAACGTGATCAGGTGCTGCTGGGGGTGACCGGGTCGGGCAAGACCTTTACCATGGCCAATATCATTGCGCAGAAACAGCGCCCGACCCTTATTCTGGCGCCGAACAAGACCTTGGCGGCACAGCTTTATGCTGAAATGAAAAGCTTTTTCCCCGAAAACGCGGTCGAATATTTCGTATCCTATTACGACTATTACCAGCCAGAGGCCTATATCGCACGTTCGGACACCTATATCGAAAAAGACAGTTCGATCAATGAACAGATCGACCGGATGCGTCATGCGGCCACGCGTGCCATTCTGGAACGTAACGACTGTATTATCGTGGCATCGGTTTCGTGCATCTATGGTATTGGCGCGGTTGAAACCTATCTGGAAATGACCCAGCGGATTTCGGTTGGCGATGAAGTTGATCGCAATGCCATCATGAAACGGTTGGTCGAGCTGCAATATACCCGCAACGATGCGGCATTTTCGCGCGGGACCTTCCGGGTGCGCGGCGATGTTTTGGAAATTTTCCCGGCCCACTCCGAAGACCGCGCTTGGCGGGTATCGATGTTTGGCGATGAGGTCGAGGAACTGACAGAGTTCGATCCGCTGACCGGGCATAAATATGCCGCGATGGATGCGGTCATGGTTTATGCAAATTCGCACCATGTAACGCCGCGCCCGACATTGGTTCAGGCCATGACCGGGATTAAGAAAGAACTGAAAGACCGGCTTGCCCAGTTTCATCAGGAAGGCAAACTTCTGGCTGCGGAGCGCATTGAACAGCGCACGGTGTTTGATCTGGAAATGATGGAAACGGTCGGGCACTGCAAGGGGATTGAAAACTATTCCCGTTGGCTTTCGGGGCGTAACCCGGGCGAGCCGCCGCCGACATTGTTTGAATATCTGCCTGAAAATGCACTGTTATTTGTTGATGAAAGTCACGTTGCCGTGCCGCAGATCGGCGGTATGTTCAAAGGCGATTATAATCGCAAATTTACCCTTGCCGAACATGGGTTCCGCCTGCCAAGTTGCGTTGATAACCGGCCGCTGAAGTTTGAGGAATGGGAAGCGATGCGCCCGCAAAGCGTGTTTGTTTCCGCCACCCCGGGCAATTGGGAAATGGAACGCACGGGTGGTATCTTTACCGAACAGGTGATCCGCCCGACCGGTCTGATTGATCCGGTTTGTATTATTCGGCCGGTGGAAACACAGGTTGATGATTTACTGGCCGAGGCCAAGGAATGTGCCGCCAAGGGGCAGCGCGTTCTGGTCACCACCTTGACCAAGCGCATGGCCGAGGATTTAACCGAATATCTGCATGAACACGGTATTCGGGTGCGCTATCTGCATTCGGATATCGATACACTTGAACGCATCGAAATCATTCGGGATTTGCGTCTTGGTGTGTTTGATGTGCTGATTGGCATCAACCTTTTGCGGGAAGGGCTCGATATTCCGGAATGTGCGCTGGTTGCTATTTTGGATGCCGACAAGGAAGGGTTCCTTCGATCCAAAACATCGCTGGTGCAAACCATCGGTCGTGCGGCGCGTAACGTTGATGGTCGGGTGTTACTCTATGCCGACAAGATGACCGGCAGTCTTGAATATGCCATTGATGAAACCAACCGCCGTCGCGAAAAGCAGGTCGCCTATAACGAGGCCCATGGCATCACACCAGAATCAATCCGCAGCAAAATTCGCGACGTTCTGCAAAGCGTTGCCGAACAGGATTACGTTACGGTTGATACCGGTGTATCGGGCGATGTGATGATCGGCCATAACCTTCGTGCGCATATCGAAGATTTGGAAAAACGCATGCGCGAAGCCGCCGGGAACCTTGAGTTTGAAGAAGCCGCCCGCTTGCGCGATGAAGTCAAACGCCTTGAAGATCAGGAATTGGGCCTTGCCGATGCCGGACCGATGGCGCGCAGCATCGGAACGATTGGGCCGGGATCGAAATCAGCCAACAAATCGAAATACAAGGGGCGGCGGCGTAGCGGCTCTTGAGTGGAAAATATTGATCGCTGTATAACAATTTGAAATATCGGGCCTGTTGTGAGTGCGACAGGTCCGTGTTCTTTTGCATCGAAATCCAAGGCGTCATCATGTCCGTTTCTTCCTGCAAATTTGCCCGTGCGTTCAACCTGATCAACGGATCGATGACAACGGGGCCGATAAACGCGATTACAGATATCGCGGGGCTTGCGGTTGGTCACGTAACACTGCAGGACGGGGGGCTGCAGACTGGTGTAACTGCGGTCCTACCCCATCAAGGCAACCTGTTTCGGCAAAAAGTTCCAGCGGCCGCGCATGTGATCAACGGCTTTGGAAAATCAGCCGGTTTGGTGCAGGTGAACGAGCTTGGCTGTCTGGAAACGCCGATTGTTTTGACCAATACGTTGGGTGTTGGTACGGCATTTAATGCGCTGGTGCGTCACGCGGTGGCGGGAAACCCGGATATTGGCCGCGAAACCGGCACTGTTAACCCGCTGGTGTTTGAATGCAATGACGGGTTCCTGAACGATATTCAGGCTATGAGTGTCAGCGAGTGCGACATTGACGCGGCCATTGCCACCGCCAGCACGGGTGCGTTTGAGCAAGGTGCTGTCGGGGCCGGAACCGGCATGTCATGTTTCGGGTTCAAGGGCGGCATTGGTTCTGCGTCACGTGTTATCGAACTGGACGGCAAGAACTATCATCTTGGGACGCTTGTCCTGTCGAATTTCGGGCGGGCGGGTGATTTGGTGTTGCCCGATGGGCGGCGCGTTATTCCGCCGAAAGCCAAGCCTGTTGCCGAAAAAGGATCGGTGATCATTATCATCGCAACCGATATTCCGCTTGATCACCGGCAGCTTGACCGTGTGGCAAAGCGCGGTGGTGCGGGATTGGCACGGATGGGGGCATATTGGGGCAATGGCAGCGGTGATATAGCGCTGGCATTTAGCACCGGCTGGACGATCCATCACGATGACAACCGGGATGTGGTTCCGGTGATGATGTTAAATGAAAACCGCATCGACAGGCTGTTTCGTGCGGCTGCGGAAACAACCGTCGAAGCGGTTTTGAATTCGATGACCTTTGCCCCGGAGACAACCGGGTTCAGGCAAAGCTGGCGGCCCAGTCTTGCTGACTGGTTAGCGGATTACGAAGGGTAATTGCCGAGGGTGACTGTTTTTGGAAATTACATGAACAGTTTTTCGTCTTCCATGCCCTTGTAAAGGTCACTGACATAATCGGCATAACCGTTGTAAAGCTGGGTTGGGACTTCATCGCCCGAGGTCAACAGGCGTTCCTGTGCCTGGCTCCAGCGAGGGTGGGGCACGGCCGGGTTTACATTGGCCCAGAAGCCATATTCGCTGTCATTAAGCTGTTCCCAGTAACTTACCGGGCGTTTGTCGGTAAAAGTAAAGCGGACAATCGATTTGATGTTTTTGAAACCGTATTTCCACGGCGTAACAAGGCGAAGCGGCGCACCGTTTTGTTTGGGTAATGGTTCGCCGTAAATGCCGGTGGCAATCATCGCCAGATCGTTGGTGGCTTCTTTAATCGTCAGGCCTTCGGTATAGGGCCATGGATACCAGAATTGTTTCAGGCCCGGCATGGTGTCTTTTTGGCTGACGGTTTCCATTTCGATGTATTTTGCACCCGATAGCGGCTTGGCGAAATCAACCAGTGCCTTCATCGGGAAACCGGTCCAGGGCACGGTCATTGCCCATGCTTCGACACAGCGGAACCGATAGACGCGCTCTTCAAGCGGCATCTTGCGGATCAAATCATCGAAATCGATTTCAATCGGGTTTTCGACAAGCCCATCGATCTTAACCGTCCATGGCCGGATTTTCATTGCCTGTGCGGCATCGGATATGAATTTGTGTGATCCGAATTCATAGAAGTTGTTATAGGTCAGGGCCTTGGACTTTTCCGTGATGGCGCGCTCGACCGTATAGGCGGTGTTGCGCGTTGCCGGATAAAGGTCCGCGGTGGGATCAGTCCCTTGGGCCAAGGCACGGCCAAGCGGAAGGCTGGTTGCCGCAGCACCAATCGATCCTGCGGCGATGCCTTTCAGGAATTGGCGGCGATTTTGGTAAATGGATTCCGGGGTCGTATCGCGTTCGGCGATCTCCCAACCCTTTTTGCGGCGTATCAGCATCTTATCCTCCAATCTGGCAGGATCATAATGTTGAGGCAAAATGTGTTTTGGGCAAGTAACGCCTCGGTGATGGATTGGTGATGAACCGTGGTTGCGGCGAAGATGCCGGGGGTGATGAGGCGATGAAGCCCGCATTAAGGTATGCGTAAATGACCGTTGTCGCGGCGATAAAACCGGTAATCTGACGGTGACCAATTGGCATTGGGCATCAAAATTGACGTGGATTGATCGTGCCAGATGATCGGTTGCAGGGTATTGTGATCTTGAATCAAACGATCCGGGGCACAGGATCGACAATGCAATGCGGTTTCAGGGAACGATAACGTGTTTGAATTCAAGGATATCGAAATATTGCAAGACATCGTAAAGGCGGGGGGCTTTCGCGCGGCTGCCCAAAAATACGATTTGTCGCAATCGGCCATTTCATCGCGGGTTTCGGCACTTGAAAAGAAGCTTGGCATTCTGCTGTTTGACCGGTCCAACCGACAGGTGCGGTTAACTGCGGCGGGGTTACGGTTTATTGAAGAAGCACAACGGTTGTTGCGGGCACGTGATCGTATCTGGCAGGAACTGACCCACCCCGGCGAGCTTAGCGGCACCATCCGTATCGGGGTGGCCGAAACTATTGTGCATACGATCCTGACCGGGATGCTGAACAAGCTGAAAGACGATTACCCCAAGGTTCGATTTGAACTGTCGGTGGATACATCGGGGCAATTGGCATCAACAATGGCCGATGACGCGCTTGATGTTGCGATCATGTTGCGGGAATCGGTACCACAAGGCGCGGTTGCCGCAGCCCTTAAACCGGTTCAACTGGGCTGGTATTGCACCGAATCGATGGAATTGCCCGATCATCCAATGTCGCTTGCCGAGCTTGCCGAGCATGCGATTGTGACCTTTCCAAAGGGAACACCCCCGTTTCGCGAGGTCGAAAGTATCTTTTCCGCACCCGATATTTCGCCGCCTGCACTTCATGGATCGGCGTCACTTTCAACGGTTAAACACTTGGTTGGTGATGGGTTCGGGATTGGTGTTTTACCGACACTTATGGTGACAAATTCTGTTTGGGATGAACGTATTAAGGTGATCCCGGTGCGCGACGAGGCGCAGTTGACCGACCTTCATTTCGTGATCAGTTATTACCCTGAGCGCAACCGCGAAATTGGTGGTGCCGTGATCGATGCTGCCAGATTGTTCGATCAAACTGATCGTTAAAATAGATCGTAAACTGTTGAAAATGATTTCTTGACAAGATCGGTCCGGTTTCTCAATCTTGCGAGCGAGGCTGAGAACAGGACCGAATAAATGAACGCGACAAAAAGCGCATCTTGTTCCCCGACGACCGTAACCGGATCTGCATCGACGATTTCGCCGCTGGCATTGCGGCAGGAAATCCGTTCCGGGAAACATCGGGGCACGACCACCGGATATGCATCCGGTTATTTGCAGGGCAATCTGGCAATTCTGCCGGCAAGTTATGCCGACGAGTTTTTGAAGTTTTGCGCCAGAAATCCAAAATCCTGCCCGTTGATCGGTATGTCCGAACCGGGGTCGCCATTTATTCCCGAACTGGGTGCTGATCTTGATATCCGTACCGATGTTCCGGGCTATCGCGTTTTCCGCGGCACCGAGGATTTTGAAAGTGCGACCGATCTGAATGCGGTGTGGCGCGATGATCTGGTGACTTTTGTTCTGGGCTGTTCATTTTCATTCGAGGCCGCGATTACCCGCAGTGGCGTTCCTTTGCGCCACATGGATGCCAATCGCAACGTGCCGATGTATGTGACCAATATCGAAACCACCCCGGCCGGGCGTTTCCATGGCCCGCTGGTTGTTTCGATGCGGTCGTTCAAACCATCCGATGCCATCCGTGCGATCCTGTATTCTGATCGCTATCGCCTGGCGCATGGCGCGCCGGTGCATATCGGCGATCCGGCCGGCATTGGTATTTCCGATCTCATGAAGCCGGACTTCGGCGACGAACCTGTCGTGGGCGAAGGCGATATTCCGGTTTTTTGGGCCTGTGGCGTCACGCCGCAAATGGCGATCCGCAACGTGTTGCCGGATCTTGCCATCACGCATGAACCCGGATTGATGCTTGTGACCGATGTCCTTGCCGAAGCCGCGGAATTTACACTGCACACAAAAACCGTCTGAAATTACAAACAAAACCTATCTATCAGAGAGGACCATCTTATGAAAAAGACTGTATCTTCACTGCTTGCCGTTACCGCCCTTGGCGCGGGCATGATGGCATCACCAGCCTTTGCCGAAGACCTTGCGGTTGTCGGTAGCTGGAGCAGCCTTCCGCTTAACAAGCAGTTTGAAACCCCGTTCTGGACCGAAGAACTTCCGGCGGCATCAAACGGCGAAATCACCGTTCAGATGACCACCCACGATCAGATGGGCATCGGCGGTGGCGATGTGTTCCGTATCCTGAGCGATGGCGTTTTTGATATCGGCATGACCGTTGCCGATTATGCCGTTGGTGATGCGCCGGAACTTGAAGGTCTTGATGTGCCGCTGGTGGCTAACACCGCCGAAGAAGCCCAGGCGATGGTCGAAGCCGCGCGCCCGATGGTAAATGACATCTTCAAGGACCGCTTTAATGCCAAGGTTCTGGCAATTGCGCCTTATCCGCCGCAGGTCGTTTTCTGTAAGGGTGATGTGACATCGCTTGCCGATCTTAAAGGCAAGAAAGTCCGTGGTTCGGGCCGTATGACGACCAAATTCCTTGAAGCCCTTGGTGCCAATGGCGTTAATGTTGCCTTTTCCGAAGTGCCGGGCGCATTGGAACGCGGTGTGATTGACTGTGCCGTTACCGGTGCCGGTTCGGGATATAGTGCCGGTTGGTGGGAAGTGTCCGACCATCTGATGACCATTCCGCTCGGCGGCTGGGATCCGGTTGTGACGGCAATGAACTTTGACAAGTGGAACAGCCTGTCACCGGAATTGCAAAAACTGATCACCGACGAAGTCACCACCAAATTCGAAGCCCCGGCTTGGGCGGCGGCTGCTGGTGCGCTTGAAACCGATATTGCATGTTTGACGGGCAATGGAACCTGTTCGATAGGGAAAGCGGCCAATATGACATTGGTTGAAGCATCGGATGCTGATCTTGCCAAGGCCAAGGAAATCCTGACCGGGACGGTTTTGCCAGAATGGGCTGAACGCGCTGGTCCTGAATGGGTCAAACGCTGGAATGATACTGTTGGCAAAACGGTCGGTGTTACCGTACCTCTGAGCTAAGCAAATATATCGGAGGGTGCCGTAGCCGTGACGACCTCATTGATTGCGGCCATCCGCCGCGTGAACCGTATGATCGCGCTGCTTGTCGGACTTGTTCTGACAGGCTGCGTGATCCTGATTATCGTCGACATTCTGCTGCGCGAAGCCGGGATTTCATTTGGCGGTGCCGATGAAATTTCCGGTTATGTGATGGCCGGTGTTGCCAGTTGGGGCATGTCCTATGCCCTGACCGAACTTGCCCATGTGCGTATTGACCTGATCCGTTTGCGGCTTCGCAGACGGGGCAAGGCGATGCTGGATCTTTTGGCAATCATCGCGCTTGCCGGAACCGCGATTGTGATTGCCGTGCAAAGCTGGCCGGTGTTGCAGAAAACAATCGCACGCGGATCGCATGCCAACACAGCGCTTGAAACGCCATTGTGGCTTCCGCAATCGATCTGGTTGTCGGGATGGATCTGGTTTGCGGTGTGTTCAAGCGTTCTGGTTCTTTTGACATTGGTCCTTCTTGTCAAATCCAGGCTGGAGGAAGCCGACGCGCTTGTCGGGGCCCGTACTGAACTGGAGCTGGAAGCATGATTTTTACCGTTACCGCATCGCTTCTGGGGCTTTTGGCGCTGTCCATTCCGGTGGGGATTGTTCTTTTCCTGTTGGGCATTGGTGTTGATCAGTTATTTTCACCCTTTCCGCTATTGCGCGGTTTGGGGCAGGTGATCTGGTCAGCATCGAATTCATCGACCCTGATTGCCATTCCGTTTTTCGTTTTATTGGGTGAAATTCTGGTACGCGGCGGCATTGCCGAACGCACCTATGAAGCGCTTGATAAATGGTTTTCCTGGCTGCCGGGCGGGTTAATCCACGCCAATATAGGAACGGCGACCATGTTTTCGGCAACGTCGGGATCATCGGTCGCGACGGCGGCAACGGTGGCAACTGTTGCCATGCCGCAGGCTGAAAAGCTTGGCTATGATCCGAAGCTGTTTTCCGGCGCGATTGCGGCGGGTGGGACACTTGGCATCATGATCCCGCCGTCGATCAATCTGATCGTCTATGGGTTTTTGACTGAAACATCGATCCCGCGTCTATTCCTTGCCGGGCTTATTCCGGGGCTTTTGATGGCACTGGCCTTCATGGCAGTGACCGTGATCCTGTGCAAAATAAAGCCAACCCTGGGCGGTAGCAGCCGGTCCTTTAGCTGGTCAGAACGGTTTGGCAGCCTGCGGCATCTGATGCCGATTATCATTTTGTTTTTTGTCGTGATCGGATCGATTTATGCCGGTTGGGCGACGCCCACGGAGTCAGCCGCGGTTGGTGTGGCAATTGCGTTTTTGATTGCCGCCTTTAATCGCGGTGTTTCGCGCGAAATGATGTGTCATTGCCTGTATGGGACGGTGCGCATTACAGCGATGATCATGTTGGTGATTATCGGGGCTTATTTCCTGAACTTTACCCTGACAGCTGCCGGGATGGGACGGGAACTTAAGGATCTTTTGACGGGTTTGAACCTGTCGCCGATGGGCACGTTGATGGTGGTGATCGTTCTTTACATCGTGCTTGGTTTCTTCATTGAAACCCTGTCGCTGATGGTGGCGACCATTCCGATTATCGTACCGATTATGACGGGCATGGGCTTTGACAAAGTGTGGTTTGGCATTCTTTTGATCGTTTTGATCGAGATGGCCCTGATCACGCCGCCGGTCGGACTTAACCTTTACGTTGTGCAGGGCGCGCGCAAATCGGGCCGATTGTCCGAAGTCATGCTGGGCGCCATTCCGTTCGTTCTGGTGATGGTTGCGATGATTGCCCTGCTTGTTGCGGTGCCTGCGGTGGCGCTGTTCTTGCCCGATATTCTTTAAGACCGGGTCGGAACTGTTGCCCCGATAAGGCATCAACCCTGAATAATTGTGCCGTTCGCGCGGACCGGGAAACTGGTCCGCGGCGGGACTCTGTGCACAAAACTGTAAAAAATCAGAATTGGGATATCAAAATGCAGATGAATTTTACGCTTGATGGTAGCGCTGTCACCTTTGATTTTGGCCATTGCACGGTCGCGGGTTGGACCGGGCGTGATGCCAAGGCGATCCAGCATCATATCGACGAGTTGGCGGCCATTGGCGTCAAACCGCCATCAACTGTGCCGCTGTATTATCGCACGTCGTTTGGCATGTTGACGCAGGCACCGGTGATCGAAGTTGTCGGCAGCGGAACGTCGGGTGAGGTCGAGCCGTTATTGGTGGCCAAAGACGGTGTTCTTTATCTTGGTCTGGCGTCCGATCACACGGATCGCGAACTGGAAGCCCATTCGGTTGCCCTGTCCAAACAAATCTGTGCAAAGCCGGTGGCGAATACGTTGTGGCAGTATGATGATGTGGCCGATCATATTGAACAGATCGAATTGAAATCATGGATCCGCGAAGGTGATAGTGACGATTGGGTTCCCTATCAGGAAGGCACGATTGCATCGATCCGCCCGCTTGGCGATCTGATTGACGGATCGGGGCTTGTTGCGGCGGGTAATCATGGCGTTGCATCGGCCATGCTGTGCGGCACCTTTGGCGCGAAGGGCGGGGTGCGTCCGGCACGTTCGTTTAAGATGGCGATGCATGATCCTGTGCGTGATCGTACCATCACGCACAGCTATGATGTTGTTGAACTGCCCGAAATAGCATAGAAATTTCATAAGCAATTCAAAGCATAACGGAGGCCACCCGATGGGCGCGATTATCGACAAGGCACAGGTCGCAATCGACAAGGTCGATCAACTGGGCGATCTGGCAGGCAAGATTTTCACAGAGTTCGACCGTGATCGCATTTTGCGTGATGCGCATGCGGCCGAGGAACGGGTGGCGCAATCGGCAACACCATTGCCCTTGGCCGGGATGTTGGTGTCGATCAAGGATCTTTATGACGAGGCCGGTGTGACGACAACAGCGGCATCGAAATTGTTGCAAGGTCGGCCCGCGGCACCGCGTGATTGCGATATCGTCGCCCGGATCAAGGCGGCTGGCGCTGTGCCGTTTGGCCGCACCGCACTAAGCGAGTTTGCCTATTCCGGTGTGGGCCTGAACCCGCATTACGGCACGCCGGGCAATGTGTTCGACCCCGAAGGCATTCCGGGTGGTTCGACATCGGGCGGTGGTTTGACCGTTGCCCTTGGTCTGGCCGATATCGCACTTGGTACGGATACTGGCGGTTCGGTACGTATTCCATCGGCAATCAACGGTCTTTATGGCTATAAGCCAAGCCGTCTGTGGATGTCGGGCGAAGGCATTCACCCGTTGGCCAAAAGTTTTGATACAGCCGGGCCACTTGCCGGGGACCTTCAAACCGCGATTACCGCGTTTGAGGTGATGTCGGGCAAAACCGTCCCCGCACAGGATGGTAAAACGGTGTCGCTTAAAATCGGTGTTCCGGTTCATGCTTTTACCAATGATCTGGATGATCGCGTGCGGGCCGATTTTGATGCTGTGTGCAAAAAGCTGCGTGCGGCCGGACATGAATTGATCGAGATTGATCTTGGTTTTCTGGCTGAAAATGCGGTGATCAACAAAATCCTTGTCGCGGCCGAAGCCCACAAAATCTATTCCAAGGATTTCAAGGCACTGGAAACCTGTGGTGATCCGCGTGTTTTGAACCGGATGCGATTTGCCGATACGCTAAGCGCGTCGGATTTGATTGATGCCTATGCCAAGCGGGCAGATGTGATTTCGATGTTCAGTTCGGCGATGGCCGAGGTCGATGTGATGATTTCGCCAACGCTTCCGATGATGGCGCCAAAGATCGCCGAGGTCGAAGCCGATTTTGACCGGTTGAATGCCACCATGTTGCGCAATACGTCCTATCTGAATCTGTCGGATGCCTGTGCGATTTCTATCCCGGTTCCAGTTGGTGTTGATGTTGCCCCCGGTGCGTTGATGATTGCCGCCCCGCATGGTCATGATTTTGCTGTGCTGGATGCCGCGCAACGGATTGATCCGATTTTGCGTGGTTAGGTTTTAATCATCGTCTGCAATATAAAAAAAACCGGCCCGGAAACAATCCCTGGCCGGTTTTTTTAAGTGTCGCGGTGACGCAAAAGACCCTTTCAGGGGCAGGTGCGCAGTTTATCCTTCAAGCAGCGAACGCAGCATCCATGCGGTTTTTTCATGGACCTGAATACGCGCAGTCAGAAGGTCTGCGGTTGCATCATCATCAGACGAGTTACACAGCGCATACAAAGAACGTGCGGTTTTGATCACGGTTTCATGGCCTTCGACCAATTGTGCGATCATGTCCTTGGCTGCGGGAACGCCACGTTCTTCTTTGATCGAGGTTAGTTCCGAGAAGGCCGAGAAACTGGCCGGGGCAAAGGCACCAAGCGACCGGATGCGTTCAGCAATTTCGTCAACTGCCATTGCCAGCTCGGTATATTGTTCTTCGAACATGGTGTGCAGGGTCTGGAACATCGGACCGGTCACATTCCAGTGAAAGTTATGGGTTTTGAGGTATAGCGCATAGGAATCTGCCAATACGCGGCCCAGACCGTCTGCAATGGCGGTACGGTTGGTTTCGTTGATACCGATGTCGATTTGCATCTGATTTCTCCGGTTGGCGGGGCTAGGTCGGGAGCCTGAGGCCCGAAGGTTTACTCTCTGTCTGTAAAGAGTATTGATGATTGAAAAACTTTACGCCAATCAATAGTTTAATGATTGGTGATAGATCAATTCTATGACTTCTTTTGTGGTTTTTGGTTGGCACTGACAATCATGTCGGCGTGTTTTCCGGCAAGTTCCTGCATGTGGGAATAGCGGCGGGTGAAAAAGCCCGTACCTTGGGTCAGGGATCGCAATTCCATCACCATGTCACCGGTTTCCGATGCGGGCATCTGAACATCGATTTCATCCCATCCCTGCCAGCCATCCTTGGCGTTAAATCCCTGAATTTGTCCGCGCCGTGTACTGACAAGGCGCTGGGCCTTGGATGTGAATTCCGACGGAATGGAAACTGCATATCGTTCGATCGGTTCCAGCAACACCGGTTGCGCATCACGAAGCGCGTCGGCGACGGCGATCCGTGCGGCCATCTGAAAGGCTTGATCGGAACTGTCAACGGCGTGAAAAGTTCCATCGATCAGTTCAATCTCTACATCAATCACAGGAAAGCCCAGCGGGCCGACACGCATGCCGTCACGCACGCCTTTTTCCACAGCCGAGATATATTGACGCGGGATCGCACCCCCAACAATGCGTTCGCTAAAGATAAAGCCTGCGCCACGTCCAAGTGGTTTGAGTTCAATCAGGGCATCGCCAAACTGGCCATGGCCCCCGGTTTGTTTCTTATAGCGGCCACGTGCCTGTGATGGTTTGCGGATTGTTTCCTGATAGGCGGTCAGGACGGGTTTTGCCTCGACCTCAAGATGATAGCGATTGGTAAGTTGGCCAAGGGCGGCCTGAAGGTGGATGTCGCCCTGACCGCGCAGCACCAGTTGCCCGGTGCCGTCGTTATGAATAAAGGAAAGTGACCTGTCCTGTTCGCACAGATGGCGCAGGGCCTCGGTCAGTTTGACATCATCGCCGGGTTTGGTGACGTCCAGTCCGATTTCATAAAGCGGCGGCAGGGGATCGGGCCACAGATGATCCAATGCGCCGTCCGGGCCCCATAACGACCCGGTCCGCAAATGATCAACACGGGGCAGGCCGATTATCGTTCCGGTTGGTGCCTGATCGCGTTTTTCGTGCTTGTCGCCGAAAATCTGGCACATGCCCGCGATTTTGTCGCGGCCAAGGGTATCGCCGTTTTTTATCTGACCGGAAAGGACACGCCCATAACAAAACCGCCCCGCATGGGGCAGATGAACGGTTTTGAATATCTGAACGGCGTTGCTGCCGTCTTGTGGTTCAAGCCCAAGGCGATGGGCGCAAACTTCGGCATTTGGTGCCTCGTGGCGGAGCGCCTTAAGCAAACGGATAATGCCGTGGTCCTGTTCGGCCGAGCCAAAGAAAACCGGTACAATCAGGTCTTCGGCCAGATCGCGTTCAAGATTTTCGTAAATGGTTTCGGTTGCCGGGGCCTGATCTTCAAGGATTTGTTCCAGCAGATTGTCATCATAATCGGCCAGGGCTTCAAGCAATCCGTCGCGGGTTTTTGCTTCGCGGTTTTTGGCACTGGCGGGCAAGGCGATCAATTTGGATGGCTGGCCGTCAAGATATTGATAGGCACGCTGAGACACGACATCAACGAAACCGGTAATGGGATCATCCGGATCCTTGCCATCGCGGATCGGAATTTCGCGCAGGACCAGGGGCCTTTCGGAAACTGATTGCAGGGCATCAAGGCTGTTTTGCAATCGGATGCCGCCATGATCGGTTTTGTTGATGAAAATTAGATGCGGGATGCGATTGCGATCCAGAAACTTCAGGATCGGTGCGGCTGTCATGACACGGGTCGGGTCAGGTTCGACCACGACGATGGCAACATCGCAAATCATGGCTGCTTCACGGGCATCCTGGGCAAAGTCGACCGAGCCGGGGCAATCGATGAAATGCCATTCTTCATCAAGATAGGTGGTTTGGGCCACCGTTAGTTCGGTGCTCATATGGCGTTCGCGGGCTTCGGGGGATGCATCCCCGATTGTGGTGCCATCCCCAACCGATCCCTTGCGATGGACCCGCCCGGTCGCGGTCAGAAGGCTTTCAAGCAGGCTGGTTTTACCGCTGGAATACGGACCGACCAGTGCGGCACAGCGTGCCGTGGTGGTTCGGGCAGTTGGTGCATTGGCATTTGTGGTGTTGGCAGATGTAGTGGACGAGGGCATGGACATCTCCTTGACGCAAGATGACCGGGTGCGCGTGGGATCGAATTATGCCACCGGGTTTAATGGCTGTAGCGGCTCCACGGCTGTTGCCATACATGGCAACCGGTCAGAACGTTTCGCGGGCCCGGTTCTGGGCCGGGTTTGTCGTGTGCTGGTCGTCCGATCCGCGTTGGCCCTTGGGCAAAGCATGCCTGTGCCAGTAAATGATGCGGTTTATCTGCGGTATTTCGGATTGGCACGTATAGGCCAATGCGGAACCGGATCAACCACAGAGTAAATCATTATTGCACTATTCGCTATCATGGGTTTGTTGTTGTGCCTGCCCCTTTTTGACCATAATTCGCCCTCAAATGGCCCAAAGCGATCTGTTTTCCTGCCCTATTCACAGGTCATATTCTTCACTGTCAGTTGAGGCATCGGCCAGAACCTTCTGTCCCCCCTCAAACGTCTTCTGGCCCTAGTTCTTTCGTCTCCCCCCGAAGAAAGAACCCCCTCGGCCTTGACTGACCGGTCTCCCCAAGACCATGAAGACCCCGAAATTGGGGGCGGGTAAATCCCGCCCCTTCTTTTTTTGTTTGAACTCAGGGGCTCGGCCACAGACTTTATTTCGCCCTATTTTGCCCCTGAATGGTCATTTGCGATCAATTTTTGAGCCGTAATTCAAGGGCATATTCACAATTGTCAGACGCGGAAACATCGGTGAAGCGCCCCTCCCTCGCTACTCACCGGGACCTTTAAGTCACTGTCCCCCACAGTGTTCTGCACCCCAAGGTCAAGGCACTGCGTCTGATCGGTCTCCCCAAGACCATCTGTCCCCAAAAGCGTGGGGTGATGGGATGTGATCGGTTTGGGACAGTTAAGTACCTGCCTGTCAGGTTTTGTCGGAAATGCTGAATATTTGCGTCGGCGCGGCACGTCCACGCACGGTCACATCGCCGCGTGCCTGCCAGACCAGCGAACTATCTTTGCCACAGGCATCTACGGTATTTTCGCTGGCAAGGACATAGCTTCCAAATTGCTTGTTTAGCTGTTCCAGCCGTGCGGCAATATTGACGTTGTCGCCATGGACGGTAAAGGTCAGGCGGCTTTCCGACCCGATTGCGCCAATCACGATGTCGCCGGTATTGATCCCGCAGCGGGTTTTCAGTTTTTCGCCATGGCAAAAGACGGTTTGCGCACAGATTTTTTGAATCTCCAGCGCGGTTTTGACTGCATTGATCGCGTGATCAGGGTCTGGTTTGACGGCGTTAAATGTGATCAGCATGGCATCGCCTTCGAACTGGGTAATTACCCCGCCATGCTGGTCGATGACCGCACTGGTTATGGCGAAATAATCATTCAGCATCGCGGCAAGTTCCTGGGGCTTAAGTTTTTCGGAAACAGTCGAAAAGCCTTCGATATCAGTAAACATGATGGTGGCACGGACGGCCTCACCATCGCCGGGCTTTATTTGTTGATCGGCATGGGTGATGCGGGCGGCAACCTCGGGCGAGATAAAGCGCGATAATTCGCTGGCGGCAATTTCGTCGGTGACCGCCCGGGTAAAGGATCGCTGGGCACGCAGGACAGCAATGGCCAGAACGACCGATACCAGTACGATGGCGATGATCTTGTCGACTTCGGCCCCGATCAGGATCGAGTTTGATGTCAGATAGGTCACGTAATTTCGGGTGATCATGCTGGCACCGCCTTCGCTCCAGACGACATACATCACCAATGACAGCCAACCAATTGCCGCTGTTGCCCCGGCCAGCAGGATATAACGCGGATCAAACCGCAAGGTGCGCAACGAGATGAAGATAAACACATAAATCATCGTCGGCGCTTTGAGATAGAAGCTTGCCGGTTGCATGTACTGGATATGGAAGCTCCAGATCAGCACCATCAAAAGTCCGATATCGGCGATCACAGACAGGGTCAGGAACCAACTGGATAATCCCCCGCGATAGGACATGATTAATCGGGTAAAGGTGAACAGAAAATATAGTCCCAGCGCCCAGGGAACAGGGTGAATACCGGCATTCATCGATGTTTTGGGTGATATTGCATAAAGGGCGGCAAAAATCGTAACCAGTAACAATTGAACCCAACTGATCAGCTTTTCGCTGTCACGTTGTTGTTGGGCAATGGCATTGCGGACTCGGTCCGGCAGGCGTTTTTCGGCTGGCTTGCCAAACAGAAAAATGCCGATGTCTTTTTTCATGATGTGCAATGCCCTGATCGCTAAACGCAATCCCTATATTGCGCGGTTGAGGGCCAACTGCCAAGACAGCGACTGATAAAGTTGCGACATTGCGTAAAAAGGAAGGGGATGTGACGGAGGGTGTGATTTGGACAAAAAAAAGCCGGGCAATTAAATGCCCGGCAAGTTTATCAGGGAGGCTTCACGTCTGGGAGACGTAGGACCCTTCTCAGGGCCCTGGGTATGCCGGGCAGGGCGCCCGGCAAAGACCGAAAAACGGTCAGGGAGAAAACTCTTTACCGCGACGCGGCGTTAACCGCTGCGGTTCGAAGAGGAAGATAGCGTTTCTGACGGGAAAGACCACTGTCAAAATCCTCTTTCAGCTATGCGTAAAATGCATAAATCTTAGGCTGTGAAAATTATCCGGTTAATCAATTGAAAAACAACAAATATATTGATCTTCTAATGGGTATGTTCCCCAATATGCCGCAGGCAGGGTGCTGTTTAATTGTGCGAATGCGAAAAAAAAGCCGGTAGCTAGGGGAAGCTACCGGCAAGATCAACAGGGAGGTTTTAACGTCTGGGAGACGTGGAATCTGGGGGAGATTCCAAACCGAATAACGTATCGGTAAACGGATGATACGAAGACCATCGAAAGATGAAAGCGCTCTTCGCTTTTGCGGTCGCTAACAACTTACAGTATGAATATACGCATATGACCTTACGCTTAAAAGTAGAATATCGTCAATTCAACCATGCGTTTAATGCATGGCGAAAAAGTTTCAGTAAATTGAACCTATTATGACGAACAGGGCCGAAAACAACGGATTTGATCACAGGAAAATCCGTATGGGCGGTGTGCTGTTTTTGGTAAATCATCCTTGGGTTTGATTGTTCCCTGGGGGAAACAAAATAGCCCCACAACGAAACGCTGCGAGGCTATTGCAAGGCGATGTAATGTAATGGCAAGGCAGCGTTATTTGGCGGCGGCTGCAGCCGCGGCGGCTGCATTCGTCTTGGCTTTGACTTTGTTGATTTCGTCGATCAGGAAGTCCCGGAATACAGCAATCCGCTTGGAATGGCGCAATTCTTCAGGATAGACGAAATAGGCGTCGAAGCTTGGACCTTCAAGCTCTGGAAGGATTCGCACCAGATTGCTGCCGGTCGGGAACAGATAATCGGGCAATGCTGAAATACCAAGGCCTGACTCGGTGGCCCGGAAGATACCGTAAATGTTGTTCAGCTTCAGAATCGGGCGCATATCGGGTTTGAACTGCTGCGCAACGGCCATCATCCAGTTAACGTTCGAAACCGGCGGCCGGGCATCCGCACCGTAAATGATCAGGCGGTGATCTTTCAGGTCCTCGGGTTTTTTGGGCATGCCGTATTGCTTGATATATTCCGGTGACGCAAACACGTGATAGCGCAACGTCATCAACTGGCGCTGGACCAGATCGGCCTGACGGGGGGGCTGCATACGGATCGCAACGTCGGCCTCGCGCATGGCAAGGTCGAGTTCCTCGTCATTAAGCACCAGCGATAGTTCGATTTCCGGATAGCGTTCAAGGAATTCATTGATGCGTGGTGTTAACCAGGTAGAACCAAAGGCAACCGTGGTTGTCACTTTTAATGGGCCGCTTGGCCGTTCCTTGGATTCGCGAATCCGTGCTTCGGCCATGGAAAGCTTGGCAAAAACATCATGGGCAGTACGATATAGAAGTTCGCCCTGCTCGGTCAGGATCAGGCCACGGGCATGGCGATGAAATAGCGGTACCTTGACACTTTCTTCAAGTGCGCTGATCTGACGGCTGACGGCCGACTGACTCAGATTAAGGTTTTCCCCCGCGTGTGTGAAGCTTCCCGCTTCCGCAACAGCGTGAAAAACACGCAGCTTGTCCCAGTCCATCGACCTGCTCCTAATGTCACTGTCGCGCTGTTGCCGCGCCAGTCCCCTGATACTTCTTATGTTCTTATTAAAAGCATTTGGTTTCTACACTGTTAAGCAGTGTGTACAATTGCTTCCAAATTGACATCTTTAGATCAATATGAGGCCTTTGACGCGATCTGCAAGCCGCCAATTGCAAACGGAGTGATTTCGTTTACAACAAATTTGCAAATGAACTCAGGACATTGCCGTCAAAAACGGCCGTCAAGCCCCATGGAAATTGGCAAGATTCGGCAAGAATAGCCGGTTATGCACATCGGTGGTTCGTCGAATAAACGAAGCTGGAGATACGAAAAAGGGGTGCACAACGGCACCCCTTGATCATGATTGTCTTGCCAAGGATGGTTATTCGGCGTGTTCGGCAAGGAATTTTTCGGCTTCGAGGGCTGCCATACAGCCCATGCCTGCCGCTGTCACGGCCTGACGATACACTTTGTCGGTCACGTCACCCGCAGCAAAAACACCCTGAACATTGGTTGTCGTGCTACCCGCTTTGACAAGGATATAGTTCTCGTCATCCATGTTGATCTGGTTCTTGAAGATGCCCGTGGCCGGATCATGGCCAATTGCGACAAAGAAACCATCCGCAGTGATATCGGTCAGGTCACCGGTTTTGACATTGCGCAGGCGCACCGCTTCAACACCGTCCATCGGTCCGTCGCCGCCAAGGATATCGTCAATCACGCTGTCCCAGACCACATCAATCTTTTCATGTTTCAAAAGACGATCTTGCAGCATTTTTTCCGCGCGCAATTCATTGCGGCGATGGACCAGCGTTACCTTGCTGCAAATTCCGGCCAGATAAAGCGCCTCTTCAACGGCGGTGTTCCCCCCACCGACAACGACAACCGGTTTGTTGCGATAAAAGAAACCATCACAGGTCGCGCAGGCGGAAACGCCGCGGCCATTGAACTTTTCCTCGCCCGGAAGGCCAAGCCAGCGGGCCTGTGCGCCGGTAGAAATGATCACGCTGTCGGCGATGTATTCATCGCCTGAATCACCCTTGCAGACGAAGGGGCGTTTGGAAAAGTCAACTTCGGTGATCAGGTCATGAACCATTTTGGTCCCGACATGCTCAGCCTGAGCCTTCATCTGATCCATAAGCCATGGACCCTGAATGACATCGGCAAAACCGGGATAGTTTTCGACATCGGTCGTGATCGTCAACTGTCCACCCGGTTGCAGCCCCATAACCATCATGGGTTCCAGATTGGCGCGCGCGGCATAGATTGCGGCGGTGTACCCGGCAGGGCCGGATCCGATGATGAGTACTTTGGTGTTATGTTTTTGGGCCATGTGCTTCGCATGTTGTCGTCGATGAAAAAACTGCGCTCGAACATATGGGGTGATGTTGTGTTGTGCAACTGCCTCGGACGAAGTTTCGCAAGCTTTTCATCGCGCGTCTTGATAATGCGGGTTTTGTCATCGCCGGATCATGGTGCCAATGCGCCCAAGCCGCCCGAAAACAGCCAGTTGTTATGTTTTGATACAAAATTGTGCAGGGCATTTCGGCGCTTTACAAAAGGGCAGATTGCATTCCGTCGTTGAATATATTATTGCCAGCGTACTGGCCCCCTGTAATATTGTTTCGTCCGGGGTACGTTCAGCGCACAGAATCGAGGAATAAATGCAACGGGTCAAACTCGACAAGATCGACCGCAGAATTTTGCGCGATCTCCAGGAAGATGGCCGCATGACCAATGTGGAGCTTGCACGCCGTGCAGGTATTTCCGCGCCGCCTTGTTTGCGTCGCGTCCGTGCGCTCGAAGAAGCCGGTTTTATCCAAGGCTATCACGCTGATGTTGATGCGCAGGCATTGGGTTATAATGTCACCGTGTTTGCATTGGTCGGTTTGGCAAGTCAGGCTGAACATGATTTGCGTGCATTCGAAGCCCGGGCTGCGGCATGGGTGGAAGTGCGCGAATGTCACATGGTCGCGGGGGAAATGGATTTCCTTTTGAAAATCGTATCCCATAGCTGGGATGAGTATCAAAAGTTCCTGACGACCGAACTGACAGTTGCCGAAAACGTCAATCACGTGAAGTCCGCGTTGTCGATTCGTACTGCGAAAAATCAACCCGGTGTCCCGATTGATATTGAAGCCCGGGACTGACCTTTTTCAATAGATCCTGTCTGACGATAAACCGGCGCCATTGGTTGCCGGTTTTGTCTTGTCTGGCCTATACCATAGGGTATGGGGACGTCCGGATTTCGTATTAGCCGTTGACGTGCCTTGTGGGAATCTTTTGCCGTTCTGGATGAAGCGTTTTGAAATGATGAACCATAATACATTATTGAATTAAAATGTTATGGTTCATTGGGATTGTAAATTTGATTGAAACCGATGCTGTGATTTCCCATTTGAAGTGAATGCGGAAAGCTTACCAAATAAATTTAGCCATCGGGAAAGGTCGGTATTGAAAGTCCACCATAGATTAATTGCATTTGATTATTAAAATCACGCTCAATGCGTGTGCTTTCTATTTATCATAAATCTTTTGCGGGATTTTTCTTGTGATCAGCAGGGTAAGGTTTTAATAAATTCCACTGACCTATACTAAAGTGTCGGTTTTATATTGGGAATGATGATGTTTCCGTGGATAAAATGACAGTACAGCATACCAAAAAAGAGCATGTCGATCATTGGCGCGGGATTATCCCGGTCGGGATTTTTGCGATTATTGGTACGGTGATGCTGGTTGTACTGACGTATCGCCCACAGGTGGGCGCGCGTGAAGTTGGTATGATCTTCCCGCTTGCCATGTCGGAAACAGAAATTCTGAACCATGTTGGATCGAATGGCGGTCGTGTGTTGCGCTTTGGCGGGTTTGGTCATTTGGCGGTTGTTGCGCGCGATGACGGATTGGTGCCCGAGGCAAAGGACTTTGATGCCCTGTTCGCGCTGGCCCCGATTATTCTGTCTGTCTGTGCGTTTGCAGACAGTGATGTGAACAGCTTTTAGTATCCGGAAATCGATAGATGGAAAAACTAACGGAAATTCGCGAACGTGCCACACAGGCACTATTGATCATCCTTTTGATCCATGTGCCAATCAGCGCACTTGCCGGTTATTTTGCAAGTGACGATGCTGTGTCGCCCTTTATCGCCAGTGCGATCTTTGCCATTGTTGCTTATGCGACCCATCGTGTTAGCGGCGGACAAGCGCCGGTTGGCCGTTTCATGATCGCAACGGCACTGATGCTGCAAGTCAGTGTTCTGGTTTATGCTTTTCGTGGCGACCCCTGGCAGGTCGATATTCATATGTATTTCTTTGCAACACTGGCTGTGCTTAGCGCGTTGGTTTGCTGGCGTACGATCGTCGTTGCCGCCGGGGTTGTCGCCGTTCATCACCTGGTTCTGAATTTTGCCGTGCCCTATTGGGTCTTCCCGGATGGCGGTCAGTTTTTCCGCGTTATTTTGCACGCTGTTATCGTTGTCGTTGAAGCCGGTGTGTTGCTTTGGACCTGCCTGCGATTGCATACGACGCTTGTCGATGCTGCGGCTGCCACGGTTCTTGCGGAAAATGCCGCCAATCGAGCCGAAGAATTGCTGAGACAGAACGAACAAATCCGGGACCAGCGTCAGGTGGAACGGGCACGGTTCGTTGCCGAAATTGCCGATCAGATACGTGACAATATCGGTCAGTCTGCGGCAGCGGTGGACGCGGAATCGGTTCAATTGCAGAAGCGTGCAAAACATATGGAAAACAGCGCGCGCGCGGCACATGAAGCATCGCGCGGTGCTGTTCACGCATCGGAAGAAACATCAACCAGCGTGGAAGCCGCGGCATCTGCGGTTGAGGAAATCAATACATCAGCCGGTGAAATTTCCCGTCAGGTTGATCGTGCTCGCGGCATCACGGATGACGCGGTGGCACGTTCCGGGCAGGCGAGTGAACGGATTGAATGGCTGTCAAATGCGGCAGAAAAAATCGGCGAGGTGGTCAAACTGATCACCGATATTGCCGCGCAAACCAATCTTTTGGCCCTGAATGCGACAATCGAGGCTGCGCGTGCGGGCGAGGCGGGCAAGGGATTTGCGGTTGTCGCGGGCGAGGTTAAGAACCTTGCCAACCAAACGGCACGTGCGACGGATGAAATTGCCCAGCAGATTTCAGAAATCCAGTCGGCAACCGATGATTCTGTTACCGCTGTCAAGGGGGTGTCGGAAAGCATCGAAAGCATGGCTGAAGTGACCAGTACGATTGCGTCGACCATGGATCAACAACAGTCAGCCACCCGCGAAATCGCGCAAAGCCTTAACATTACAGTTGATGCCACCCGTGATCTTGCGGAGCTGATTAATCAGCTTTCGGCGGTTGCGGATGAAAGTGGTGAGATGTCATCTGAAATGTCAGGCAGTGCCGACCATCTTGGCCAAGAAGCCACCGCACTTAATCGCAATATCGATATGGTGTTGGATAGTCTGGCGAAAAGTCAATAATGGCATTTCATACTTGCGAAAAGCCGGGCAAAATGCCCGGCTTTTTTAGTTAAGTATCTTGTTTAACCGGCAAGATCGATAAGGTCATTGCCATCGATTTCATATTGAAGGGCGCCTGAATTGCGTGCGCCCAGACGTTCGTAAAACCGGCATGCTGCCTTGTTGCGATGCAGGACGGACCACCACATCGACACATAGCCTTCATCAAGCGCGTGTTTTCCAAGCGCTGTCATCAATTTGTTGCCGACCTTTTCTGAGCGCATATCGGGGGTGACGTATAATTCGGTCATCCACAGGCCAAGTTTGGAATAATCCGGATTATAGAACGGCTGGAAGATCGTCTGGCCGACGGCGCGGTCTCCATGCCATGCGATCAGGCTTTGGATCAGTGCCTTGGGGCCGAACATCATTTCGTGGATGCTTTGGCTTGTATGGGGCGGGTTGTCGTAATCAAGTTCGACGTGCAGGGCATTGGACATTTCCGCGACATGGGGGCAATCGGCGGGCATGGCCGGGGTAATGGTGATGTTGGTGGTTATGGCAGTCATAGCAGTCACCAATGCGGGATCATTGTGATCAAAAAAAACGGCCCGATAATTATCGGACCGTTTTTCGCGAGATAACATGATGGGATCAGGCGAAATTGACCGACAGGATCTCGTAGCTTTTTGTGCCGCCGGGCACGATAACTTCTACGGATTCACCAACGGCCTTGCCGATCAGCGCGCGGCCAATCGGGGATGTGGTCGAAATGCGACCGGAATTGATATCGGCTTCAATCGGGCCCACAACCTGATAGGTGGTTTCCTCGTCGGTGTTTTCATCGACAAGATGCACAGTTGCACCGAATTTGACAACCGATCCCGCCAGCGACTTGATGTTGATGACTTCGGAACGGCTCAGGACATCTTCCAGCTCGGCAATACGACCTTCGCAGAAGCTCTGACGTTCGCGTGCGGCATGGTATTCAGCGTTTTCTGAAAGATCGCCATGCTCGCGCGCTTCCGCAATTGCCTTGATGATTTCAAGGCGTTCAACAGATTTGCGGTGCTTCAGTTCTTCTTCGAGGCGCTGATGCCCTTGCGGGGTCATTGGTACTTTTTCCATCGCGCTCACAGCCTATTCTCTTAATTAGCGATCGGTATTACAAAATCAACCGCCCGGCGACACCGCCGGGCGGTCTAAACTCTTTGGTCGGGTTCGGAAGCGAACCTCAGTATTCATCCCCAAGATATTCCTGAACGGGCCGCACTGCAAGTGCTCCGCGTTGCAGGTTGTCGATGGCACGCAATGTGGCGCGTGCGCCGGCAATCGTGGTGTAGTACGGAATATCATTGGTCAGAGCCGTCCGCCGGATCGAGAAACTGTCGACCACGGCCTGCTTGCTCTCGGTGGTATTGAATACCAGGTTGATATCACCGTTCTTCATCATGTCCACGATATGGGGACGTCCTTCCTGTACCTTATTGACCGGGGTGACGTCCAGCCCTTCTTTTTCAAGAGCTTCGGCGGTGCCATGGGTTGCGACGATGGCAAAGCCAAGCGCAATCGCGTCGCGTGCAAGTTGAACGGCGGCCGGTTTGTCATGACCTTTAACCGAGATAAAGATCTTGCCCGATTGCGGAAGGTCGTGGCCCGCAGCCATTTGGGCCTTGGCAAAGGCGCGACCGAAATCGGTATCAAGCCCCATGACTTCGCCGGTTGAACGCATTTCCGGGCCAAGCAAGGTATCAACACCCGGGAAGCGGTTGAACGGAAGGACGGCTTCCTTGACGGCAATATGTTTGAACGGGCCTTCGTTGATTTTGAAGTCCGTAAGTTTTTCACCTGCCATGATACGCGCGCCGATCTTGGCAATCGGATTGCCGGTTGCCTTGGCAACGAACGGAACCGTCCGCGAGGCGCGCGGATTTACCTCGATCAGATAGATGACATCATCCTTGATCGCGAACTGAACGTTCATCAGGCCGACAACGTTAAGCGCATGGGCCAGTTGAACGGTCTGCGCCTTGAGGCGGTCGATCATGTCCTGATCGAGCGAGTAGGGTGGCAGCGAACAGGCGGAGTCCCCGGAATGGATGCCGGCTTCTTCGATATGTTGCATGATGCCGGCCACAAAGACGTTTTCGCCATCTGAAACCGCATCGGCGTCAATTTCGATCGCATCCTGAAGGAAGCTGTCGATCAGAACCGGGCTTTTGCCCGATACCTGAACGGCTTCGGTCATGTAGCGCAGCAAGTCTTCGGTGGTGTGAACAATTTCCATTGCCCGCCCGCCAAGAACATAGCTTGGCCGGATGACAATCGGGTAACCGATGCTTTCGGCAATGGTGACGGCTTGGTCGACCGAACGTGCGATACCGTTGGCCGGTTGTTTCAGGCCCAGCTTGTGGATCAGTTCCTGGAAACGGTCGCGGTCTTCGGCAAGGTCGATGCTGTCAGGGCTGGTGCCAAGGATCGGAATGCCTGCTTTTTCAAGGGCTGCTGACAGTTTAAGCGGGGTCTGTCCGCCATACTGCACAATCACACCAAGCAGTTCGCCATTGGTTTGTTCCAACTGGCACAGCTCGATCACGTCTTCGGCGGTCAGGGGTTCGAAATACAGACGGTCCGAGGTGTCATAGTCGGTTGAAACCGTTTCCGGGTTGCAGTTGACCATGATGGCTTCGATGCCGGTTTCACGCAATGCATAGGCCGCGTGGACACAGCAATAATCGAATTCGATGCCCTGACCGATACGGTTCGGTCCACCGCCAAGAATGATGACTTTTTTGCGATCCGTGACTTCGGCTTCGTTTTCCGGCTCAAAGAACCCGTCGCCTTCATACATCGAATACATATAGGACGTGCGCGACGGGAATTCGGCGGCACAGGTATCAATGCGTTTGTAAACCGGGCGCAGGTTCATTGCCTGGCGCGCAGCACGGACATCGTCTTCTTCCATGCCGACCAGTTCTGCCAAACGGGCGTCCGAGAAACCAAGTTTCTTCAGGCGCAGGAATTCCTGCTTTTCTTTCGGCAGGCCACTGGCGCGTATTTTTTCTTCTTCGGCGACCAGGGTTTCGATCTGACGCAGATACCAGGGATCGAATTTGGTGGCGGAATGGATTTCGGCAACGGTCATGCCATGGCGGAACGCCTGTGCGGCGTAAAGAATGCGAAATGGCATCGGTTGAGACAGTTTTGCGCGGATCGCTGCCTTGTCCGGTGCGCCGTCAATCTTGACTTCGTTAAGGCCGGTCAGGCCGGTTTCCATCGACCGCAGGCCTTTTTGAAGGCTTTCGGCAAAGGATCCGCCAATCGACATGGCTTCGCCGACCGATTTCATGGCCGTTCCCAAAAGCGCCTGTGCGCCGGGGAACTTTTCAAAGGTGAAGCGCGGAATTTTGGTCACAACGTAATCGATGGTCGGCTCGAACGATGCCGGGGTCACACCGGTAATGTCGTTATCAAGTTCATCAAGCGTATAGCCAACAGCCAGTTTGGCCGCAATTTTGGCAATCGGGAAACCGGTTGCCTTTGATGCCAGTGCCGAGGAACGCGAAACGCGCGGGTTCATTTCAATGACGATTAAACGGCCATCATCGGGATTGACCGCGAACTGAACGTTTGATCCGCCGGTATCCACACCGATCTCGCGCAGAACCGCCAAGGAGGCGTTACGCATGATCTGGTATTCCTTGTCCGTCAGGGTCAGTGCCGGGGCGACAGTGATCGAGTCGCCGGTATGGATGCCCATCGGGTCAACGTTTTCAATCGAACAGATGATGATGCAGTTATCTGCATGATCGCGAACGACTTCCATCTCGTATTCTTTCCAGCCAAGAATGGATTCTTCGACCAGAACCGTGTGGGTCGGCGAAATCGCCAAACCGTTGCGAACAATTTGTTCAAATTCTTCGCGGTTATAGGCAATGCCGCCGCCTTCACCGCCAAGGGTAAAGCTTGGGCGGATGATGGCAGGAAGGCCTGTTGTTTCAAGGGCAACAACGGCTTCTTCAAAGGTGCGCACCATTGCAGAGCGCGCGCTTTCAAGGCCGATCTTGTCCATGGCTTCGCGGAAAAGCTGACGATCTTCGGCTTTTTCAATCACGTGCTTTTTCGCACCGATCATCTCGACGTTGTATTTTTCAAGCGTGCCGTCGTCATAAAGCGCAAGTGCGGTATTCAGTGCAGTTTGTCCGCCCATGGTCGGCAAAAGAACGTCCGGGCGTTCTTTTTCGATGATCTTGGCGACCATTTCCGGGGTGATCGGCTCGATATAGGTGGCATCGGCCAGGTTCGGATCGGTCATGATGGTCGCCGGGTTCGAATTGACCAGAATGACGCGATAGCCTTCCTCTTTCAGGGCTTTGCAGGCCTGGGCACCAGAATAATCGAACTCGCAAGCCTGACCGATCACAATCGGGCCGGCGCCGATGATTAGGATGGATTTGATATCTGTACGTTTCGGCATGTCTTCTTCCGCTTTTGGCGTGGCGGGCGCAATGGCTGCACCGCCCGAAATTAAGTCCGTTAATCGCTTGTCGCTGACACTTTCGCGCTATCAGGCTTTGGTGTCTTCGATCAGACCAACGAAACGTTTGAACAGGTAGTGGCTGTCATGCGGGCCCGGGGATGCTTCCGGATGGTATTGGACCGCAAAGACCGGCTTGTCTTTGACGCGAAGCCCGGCAAGTGATCCGTCAAACAGCGAGAAATGGGTTGCTTCGACGGTGTCAGGCAGGCTGTCCTTGTCGACCACAAAGCCGTGGTTCTGGCTGGTGATCTCGACAACTCCGGTGGTGGTATCCTTGACCGGGTGGTTTGCACCACGATGGCCGACTTCCATTTTCAGGGTTTTTGCCCCAAGGGCCAGTGCCATCATTTGATGACCAAGGCAGATGCCGAAAACCGGTTTGCCGCTGGCGATCAGTTTCTGGATGGTCGGCACAGCATATTCGCCTGTGGCCGCAGGATCACCGGGGCCGTTCGACAGGAATACCCCATCCGGGTTCATCGCAAGGATTGCCTCGGCGCTGGTGGTTGCCGGAACAACCGATACTTTGCAATCAAGGGCGGCCAGATTGCGCAGGATATTGCGTTTGACACCGTAATCAATGGCAACGACATGGTGTTTGGCATTGCCCAGTTTGCCGTAACCGCCTTCGCGGGTCCACAGCGCCTGATCCCAGTCGTATCCTTCGGTGCAGCTATTGTCTTTCGCCAGATCCATGCCTTCAAGGCCCGGCCATTCATTGGCCTTGGCAATCAGCGCATCAATATCAAACGTGCCATCCGGGTTGTGGCAAATTACCCCGTTTGGCGCGCCTTCATTACGGATGCGTTTGGTCAGGCGGCGGGTGTCGACGCCGGTAATGCCGATACGGCCGTGTTTTGCCAGCCAGTCATTGAAATGACCCTGTGCGCGATAGTTTGACGGTTCGGTGATGTCCTGGCGCAGGATGCAGCCAAGGGCGACGGGAAGGGTATTTTCAATATCCTCGTCATTGACGCCGACATTACCGATATGGGGGAAAGTAAAGGTGATCATCTGGCCG
>TARA_R110000868_G_scaffold291085_5_pt1 | contig 30987 bp, 32 predicted proteins | sample TARA_R110000868 | Tara Oceans TARA_R110000868 (sample SAMEA4397489) | marine metagenome | biome: Polar Biome; feature: [SRF] surface water layer (ENVO:00010504); material: water (ENVO:00002006), including particulate matter (ENVO:01000060) such as... | depth 5 m | reverse complement strand
TTCGGAACAATTAGCTGAAATATGATATGAAAGTGGCAGTTTAATCATTAGAATTCCCCGATGCTCTGCATCGGAGGTTTTAGAGGAAAGTTTGAAAACGGATGGTTTTCATCAAATGTTAAAGCTTTCTTCCGTTGAATACCTCGATGGCTCTGCCGAAGGATTATTTATTGATGAAAAATTTGAATGACACCCAACGGGTTAATTTAATTTTGGAGCATGTTTTACACGATTGATATTTTAGGTACCGTCGCTTTTGCAATTTCAGGGGTTCTTGTTGCAATTAATAAGAAAATGGATTTATTTGGAATTCTTATTATTGGTTTTGTAACTGCCGTTGGTGGAGGTACGCTTAGAGATATTCTAATTGGACAAATGCCAGTTAGTTGGATGCAGGATATAACCTATACGTATGTTATTTTAGGGTCAGGTGTTTTTGCAATAGTATTTAGAAATTACATCAATTATTTAAGAACATCTCTATTCCTTTTTGATACGATTGGTATAGGATTATATACACTTATTGGTATTGAAAAAGGGGTTAGTGCAGGCCTGCACCCAATAATAAGTATTGCTTTGGGAACCATTACTGCTTCATTTGGTGGGGTAATACGTGATATTTTATGTAATGAAATACCGGTGATTTTTAGAAAGGAGATTTACGCTACGGCCTGTATTATTGGAGGAATCACGTACTTTTTGTTAAGAACGCTGCCTTTGGATGAAAATTTGGTTTTTCTGTTTTCTGGAGGAATAGTTATTTTAATAAGAATATTAGCCGTGAAATTTAAAATTGGATTACCAACAATTTATAAAGATTAATTAATAATCTCAACCTTTCTAATATACACATTGTGAAGTGGCCAATCGGAGTCGTCTGTTTTCACCGCAGCTATTTTATCAACCACATCCATACCAGCAATGACTTTTCCAAAAACGGTATAATCGCCATCTAAAAAATGCGAACCTCCCTGTTGTTGTATAATAAAAAACTGAAAAGGAGACGCTAATTTATAAGGATTGTCAATCTCACCACTAGGCATTGATATAACACCGCGTTCATGGGTGTACCCTCTGTTTGTATCTGTGGGTAACAAGTATTTACCTATACTAGCTCGCTTTTTTGCTGTTTTTTTATCGTCGCTATTTCCACCTTGGATTATGAAATTATTGATGACTCTATAAAATTGAGTACCATTAAAATACCCTCGTTTTGTTAAGTATATAAAATTGGCTCTGTGAAATTTGGTTTCATTAAACAATAACAAGTCAATAGTACCAAAATCGGTAGTAATGCGTACTTTATTTTCTTTATGATGTTTGTCGTATTCCAAAAAGAAATCCATAGCACTTTGAAGTCCGTTTAAAACTGGAAACGGTTTTTTATCATCGCCAATGCTATCTACAACCTTTTCTTGTTTTTCTATAGTTGATTGTTTGGTTTCTGTCTTTTTTTTCTTGTTGGATTGTTTATCTTCACAATTCAGAAGTACAAAACACAAACACATTAGCAAAATAAGTCTCATAAAATGAATTTTGATGAATTTTTATTATCGATTTCAAAAATAAAAAATATACCGCTCCCAGCCCAAGCATCTCAGTTTAAAATGTCGCCACCATTTCGATTAGAGCTTTTAAATATGCAAAAAGAAGCCATTAAAAACGCAAGGAAAGCAGGTGTATTGGCATTGTTTTACCCAAATATTCAGCATCAAACCACATTAGTTTTAATTCTTAGAAAAACCTATAATGGCGTACATTCTGCACAGGTAGGGTTTCCAGGAGGTAAAATTGAAACGCAAGATTATTCTCTAAAAGCAGCTGCCTTACGGGAAACGTACGAGGAAATTGGTGTGCCTGTTCAACAGGTAGAAGTTTTGCGACAATTAACTGAAGTTTACATACCGCCAAGTAATTTTTATGTCCAGCCATTTCTAGGGATTTTAAAAGTAACTCCTAAATTTATTATGCAAGAGGACGAGGTCGAGGCCATTATCGAAGTGCCTTTAAGCCATTTTTTTGACGAGCTGTCTGTAACCACCAGAAAAGTATCTACGTCTTATAAAGTTGATGCTGAGGTTCCTGCATTTAAGTTGAATGGTCATGTCGTATGGGGTGCAACTGCAATGATTTTGAGCGAGATTAAAGACCTGTTAAAACAGCTGCTGTAATTTATAGATTTATTACATTTGTAGCTACTAACTAATTGAAGAGTGACTTATGGCGTTGTTAAAACGAAATCCTTTTGGACACATCCTGTTTGTAAAAAAATGGTTAATTAGAATCCTTGGAGTCCTTACACATAGGCGATTTAGAGGGTTTAATGCCTTACAAATTGAAGGGTCCGAAATCATTAAAAACTTGCCAGATACTAATGTGCTATTTATATCAAACCACCAAACCTATTTTGCCGATGTGGTAGCCATGTTTCATGTGTTTAATGCGAGTTTAAGTGGTCGGGTAGATTCCATCAAAAATGTGGGTTATTTATGGAATCCAAAACTTAACATCTATTATGTAGCTGCAAAAGAAACCATGAGAGCTGGTTTGCTGCCAAAAATATTGGCTTACGTGGGTTCTATAAGTATTGAACGTACGTGGAGAGCGGAAGGGAAAGATGTAAACCGACAAGTTAAAATGAGTGATATCTCGAGTATTGGTAGGGCCTTGGATGATGGTTGGGTCATTACGTTTCCACAAGGGACTACGACACCTTTTAAACCTATTAGAAAAGGGACTGCACACATTATAAAACGCTATAAACCAGTTGTAGTGCCAATTGTCATTGATGGATTTAGGCGCTCATTTGATAAAAAGGGATTGCGGGTAAAAAAGAAAAACATTTTGCAAACAATAGAAATTAAAGCACCGTTGGAGATTGATTACGATAACGAAACTAACGAAGAAATTGTAACTAAAATAGAATTTGCCATCGAGCAGCATCCGTCGTTTTTAAAGGTTGTATCAGAAGAAGAATTAGCCGCTCAAGAAGAATTGAATAAGTTGCGAAATTGGTAACACGGTTATTGCGAATTCGGTAAAGCATTCTGGTAAATTGTAAATATGGGCGTTACCCTTGCGGGTCGGGTTTTACGTTCCAAGTCCTCGCCCATGCTTCACTGTGGGCTTTCCACTGCAACCCCTAACGCAAAAAAGCGTTATTGCGAGGGAGTCCCGATAGTTATCGGGACGACGAAGCAAACTTTCAAATTAAGTCTTGGTTTTTTTATGCTTGACTTTGTCAGAAAAAAATATAACTTCGTTTAACTGCTGATATGAAATATTAAAACGATTTCATATCATAATAGTTGTATCACATTAAAAACCAACCAATATGAAAAGAATATTTATAATTTTTACAGTAATGCTCATTTGTTTCCAATCGTACGGACAAAAACCAAGAGCAAGAGATTTAGGAGTTCCATTTGTTGGTACAACAGGAGAATTCAATGCTATTACAGATGTTAAAGGAGTGGAAGTCGGATATAGCACTATTATTTCTGGAAATGGAGAAAACATTGTAGGTAAAGGCCCTATAAGAACTGGGGTTACCGCAATATTTCCGAGAGGAAAAGCCAAAAAGTTCAGTCCAGTTTATGCCAATTGGTATAGTCTCAATGGTAATGGAGAAATGACAGGCACAACTTGGGTTACTGAATCAGGTTTTTTGGAAACGCCCATTATGATAACTAACACAAATACCTTAATGACATATATGGCTTCCATATCAAAGAAGAGAACGTATTAGAAGCTATAAAAAATTCATCGAGCGGAAAGATTGCCGAAGGTAATGTTGGTGGAGGAACAGGAATGATGTGTTTAGGCTTTAAAGGTGGAACAGGAACTTCTTCAAGAGTCATTAAAGTCAAGGATTCAACATATACAGTTGGCGTTTTGGTCCAAGCAAATTTTGGAAGAAAAAAATCATTGACAATTGCTGGTGTCCCAGTTGGGCAAGAATTATTGGACACATTAAATAATGATTTGAAATTAGCGCCACAATCTTATCGAAAAGAGGGAGATGGATCCATAATTGTGGTGGTGGCTACAGATGCTCCATTACTTCCACATCAGTTAAAACGAATTGCACAGAGAGTTCCTTTGGGAATTGGGAAAACCGGAGGATATGGAACAAATTCATCAGGGGATATTTTCATTGCCTTTTCCACAGCTAATACTACTGCTTTTCAAAGAAATGAATTTTCAAATGTTGACGTTTTACCAAATGATTTGATTGATCCTTTGCTTGAAGCTACAGTGCAGTCAGTAGAGGAAGCAATTATCAATGCCTTGATTGCCGCAGAAACAATGGAAGGGATTAGTGGAAATAAATCATATGCAATACCTCACGATTTGCTGATTAAAACCCTTAAAAAATATAATCGCCTCAAAGAATAACGTGGTACAACACAGTATAAAATTAATTGCTAGTACAAGTTTACTTTCGAAAATCCTCTCGGATTTTCTATTCGGTTTGTATTTACTAAATTAGATGCTTAAAACACGCAACGAAACCATACACATACACATTAAACGAATTTCAAAAAATTGGGTTTCATACCCGTTAATAACTCCTTATAATTTCAGGTCAATAACCATTACAAAATCCCTATTTTGCAGCTTCAATCAAAATAACAATAAGTGAAGGTCTGTATTGCCGAAAAGCCCAGTGTAGCACGCGAAATAGCTTCTGTTTTAGGAGCTAACACCAAACATGATGGCTATTATGAAGGGAATGGGTATGCAGTAACGTACACATTTGGGCATTTATGTACACTCATGGAACCTCACGATTATAAATCCTATTGGAAAAGTTGGGATTTGAATAATCTACCCATGCTTCCCGAAAAGTTTCAAACTAAAGTGGTAGCTAATTCGGGCATTCAAAAACAGTTTAAGATTGTAAAAAGTCTGTTTGATAAGGCTGATGTTGTGATTAACTGTGGTGATGCGGGTCAGGAAGGTGAATTAATACAACGCTGGGTGATGCATCAAGCAGGTTATAAAGGCGAGGTAAAGCGCTTATGGATTTCATCACTAACTACCGAAGCGATAAAAGAAGGCTTTGAAAATTTAAAACCTTCCAGAAATTACGATAATTTATACCATGCTGGGTTTTCAAGAGCTATTGGCGACTGGTTGTTGGGTATGAATGCCACCAGGTTATACACGGTAAAACACGGTGGTTATAAGCAAGTATTGTCAGTTGGTAGAGTACAAACTCCAACCTTAGCCATGGTGGTGAATCGATTTAAGGAGATTGAAAATTTTAACCCACAACCGTATTGGGAATTGCAGACCTTGTATCGTGATACGTTGTTTAGTTATGAAGAGGGGCGTTTTTTAAAGCAGGAAGAAGGTGAAGTACTTGCTAACAAAGTCAAGGAAAGTGATTTTGAAATCGTGTCTGTTGAAAAAAAGAAAGGCAATGAATATGCCCCAAAACTATTTGATTTAACAGGCCTTCAGGTATATTGTAACAACAAATTTGGATTTTCGGCAGATGAAACACTTAAAATCGTTCAGACGCTTTATGAACAAAAAGTGGTCACCTATCCAAGAGTAGATACGACCTTTTTGCCAAACTATGTGTACCCTAAAGTATCAGGAATACTTCAAGAACTGACTCATTACTCCGATTTAACAAAACCGCTGTTAGGTAAGAAAATCAAAAAATCCTCGAAAGTTTTTAATGATAAAAAAGTCACCGATCACCATGCTATTATTCCAACGGGAATGCAAACGAGGTTACAGTATAATCAACAGCAAGTGTACAATATTATTGTGAGGCGTTTTATTGGGGTGTTCTATGAGGATTGTTCGGTATCAAATACCACAGTTCTTGGTAAAGCAGCAGACGTTCCGTTTAAAACAACTGGAAAGGAAATCTTAAAAAAAGGATGGCGCGTTGTTTTTGACACTTCGACTGCGCTCAGTGTGACAGGTGGTGATAAATTGTTGCCTGTTTTTACCAAAGGTGAGAAGGGACCACACGAGCCGTCGTTTTTAGAAAAGGAAACCAAACCTCCCAATCAGTTTACGGAAGCGTCGTTATTACGTGCTATGGAAACAGCGGGTAAACAAGTGGACGATGACGAATTACGAGATTTGATGAAAGATAATGGCATTGGCCGTCCGTCAACACGTGCTAATATTATTGAAACGCTTTTTAAGCGGAAGTATATTATAAGACATAAAAAACAAGTGTTGCCAACACAAACGGGCATTCAGTTGATTGATATTATTCAAAATGAATTATTAAAATCTGCAGAGTTAACAGGGACTTGGGAAAAGCAATTAAAAGACATTGAAAAGGGCACTTTTACCGCTTCAGAGTTTATCAATAACATGAAACAGATGGTCGATGCATTGGTATACGAAGTACGAAGTGAAACTACACGCGCCAACATATCGCATGTAGCTACTGTTAAAAAAAGAGAAGCTAAAGATAAATTAATAAAAGCGGCGGGTTTATTAGCTGAGTTGTGCCCAAAATGTAAAAATGCAAATCTTATAAAAGGAAAATCGGCGTTTGGTTGCAGCGCTTACAAATCTGGTTGTGATTTTGTATTACCATTTGGTTATGGTGGCAAAAAAATATCAGAAAAGCAGTATTTAAGACTGCTACAAAAAGGATCTACAGTTAATTTAACTGGGTTTAAAACTGATTTTGGTAGTGGTGAAGGATTACTTCGTTTTGATGACAATTTTAAGCTGGTTTTTGACCCTAAAAAGAAAGTTGGAAAACCTATTTTAGAAACGCTGAGTTGTCCAAAATGCAAAACAGGGCACATAATAAAAGGAAAAACAGCCTATGGGTGCAGTAATTATAAATCGGGTTGCGATTTTAGAATGTCGTTTGAGGTGGTTCGAGAAAAAATAAACGGTCAAAAAGCAACCAAAGAATTGGTATATAAAATTTTAAAAGAAAGTATATAATCTTGTTTCCGTCATTACGAGGGAAGCATGACCGAAGTAATCTGCTTATTGAGAATTTGAAATACTATTGAAGAGATTGCTTCGTTCCTCGCAATGACGTGACCTTTTTACTAAATAATAAAATGACCAAAGAACTTGTTTTTAATGAACTCATCTTGACTTTTTGTTTTTAACCGAAAATGAGATGAAATTTGTTCAGATGAGGCACTTTTTGCGGTATATAGCAGAGCTACACACAAGAAAAGTAACGAAATATGGGCGAATTTCAACCATTTTTTAGGAAATAGAAAAAGTCAAGATGAGTTCAATATCTTAAATGGAAGAATCTAATATTCATAGACATTATATTATTTATAAACCTTACGGATATTTAAGTCAGTTTTACAGTAATTCAAAACAACAACAAAAGAAATTGTTTTTAGGCAATTTGCATGATTTTCCCGAAAACGCTATGGCAATTGGCAGATTGGACGAAAAATCTGAAGGCTTATTATTAATAACAACCGATGGCAAAATAAGTGATTTTGTTAACAGTCAAAAAGTAGATAAAGAATACTATGCATTGGTTAATGGAGCAATTACAGATGAAGCTATTGAACAATTAAAATCTGGAGTTGAGATTGGTTTTGAAGGGAAAAAACACATCACCAAACCATGTGCTGTTTTTAAATTGAAAAAACATCCAGAGTTACCAATACGTTCCAAAAAAATTAGAGATGATAGGCATGGACCAACTTCTTGGATATCTGTAACGCTTAATGAAGGTAAGTTTCGTCAAGTTAGAAAAATGACATCAGCCGTTGGTTTTCCAACCTTACGATTGGTTAGGGTTAGGGTAGGAGATATTCTACTTGGTGCCATGAATGTTGGTGATGTCATTGAAGTAGATGATTTAAAACTCTAATTTCTTAAGTTCTTTATAATTTCTGTTCAGGCGTTTTAGCAACAACCCATACAAAAGTTTGTAAAAAAGCCAGATAATACAAACAAAAATGGCAGTAGATCCAATAAGGATGGCAAATGTGATTAGCATTTGTTTTTTATCAAAATGGGATATCTTTTCTGATAAATCGGGGTCATGATCGATTGCAAAGTATAAGCCAACAACCATAGAAATAAAGGCCATAGCTAAATTATAAATAACATAGTATTTAATCACTTTACGCGTTTTTAAAATGCTCTCCATTAATTTTTTAGCATTATCTGTAACCGAAATATCTTTATGCGCTTTAAAAAGTAGATAGATAAATAAAAGAATAACGCCATAACTAAATATGGTTAGTCCTGTGAATACATAATCATTGCTATAAATCGCATCTAATCGTTGCTTGTAACTATCAGACGAAAAATAAGGGATGCTATTTACTAAAATCCAAAACACTAACTCGCCAACACTAATGTAAAAGAGCGTTTTAACAATAGAAGAGGACTTCTTTTGTAATATGGGGTAAATCTCGTTAGTTGAGAGTTTTTTATAAGCCGTATCTTGCTTTCCCCAGTCTTTCTTTAATAATTCTAATTCGTCCATCTGCTTACGGATTAAGTATGGTTTTAAGTTTGGTTTTTATTCTATTCATCTTCACACGTGCATTAACTTCACTAATACCCAATGTTTCACTTATTTCTCTATAGTCCTTCTCTTCTAAATACAAAAAAACGAGCGCTTTTTCAATATCATTTAGTTCATGTACTGCTTTGTACAAAGTTTTTAATTGTTGTTCTTCGGTATCATCATAATCTTCAGCTTTAATTCTAAATTCAACGCCATCAAAATCTTGTGTAGTAATCGTGCGCTTAGATTTTCTGTATAAGGTAATCGCAGTGTTTAATCCTACACGATACATCCATGTACTAAACTTTGCCTCACCTCGAAATTTAGGATATGCCTTCCAAAGTTGAATGGTTATTTCTTGAAATAAATCATTATGTGCATCGTAATTATTGGTATATAATCTACATACTTTATGTATAATATTTTGATGCTTTTCTAGCAATTCAACAAAACTATGTTCTAGTTCTTTATCCAATGTGGTTCGTTAGTTATAATGTAAGTAGCGTAAAGATTTAAAATGTTACAACTTAGTAAAAATAATATTTTATAAATGGCATTTAAAACTTGCGGCATTATATCTTTGCGCATTATTTTTTTATATTATGAATATCCCCCAAATAAGTTTGCCAAGAGTTGTGATAATTGGTGGTGGTTTTGCAGGTATTAATTTAGCAAAAAAGTTAGGCAACAAGCAGGTTCAGGTTGTTTTGATTGATAAACGAAATTACCATACGTTTCAACCATTGTTATATCAGGTATCTTCAGCTGGATTAGAGCCGGATTCTATTGCATATCCACTTCGGAAAATAATAAAGCGTTACAACAATATGTACTTCCGTATGACGAAAGTGCGTAGCATTGATGCTGATGCCAAAGAAATTCATACCGATATTGGAGTAATCTCTTTTGATTACTTAGTAATTGCCACAGGTACTAAAACTAATTATTTTGGTAATAAGGAGATTGAAACCTATAGTATGCCAATGAAAAAAGTACCGCAAGCTTTAAATATAAGGAGTTTGATTTTACAGAATTTTGAACAGGCAGCCATAACCAATGACATAGTGACAAGAAAGGCACTTTTAAATTTTGTAATTGTAGGTGGTGGCCCAACAGGAGTTGAACTTGCAGGTGCTATAGCAGAATTAAAAAACTATATTTTGCCCAAAGATTATAGAGATTTAACTCCGTCGGACATGCAGATTTATTTGTTAGAAGGTAGTTCTCGCGTGTTGCCAACAATGAGTGAAGAGGCCTCAAAAAAGGCTGCGCGATTTCTTAACAAATTAGGGGTACTTGTACATTGCAATACATTTGTAAAAAATTATGACGGTAATAAAGTTGCCACTAATTTAAGTTTAAAATTAGAGTCTGAAACTTTAATTTGGGCAGCTGGTGTTACAGGAGATTTGATTAAAGGGTTAAAAGCAGAGGCGTTAATTGAACGCGCGAACAGATACAAAGTAAACGACTATAATCAAGTGGAAGGATACCCTAATATTTTTGCATTAGGAGACATTGCTTTAATGTCTTCAGAGGGGTATCCAAACGGGCATCCGCAAGTGGCTCAACCTGCCATTCAACAGGGGCAGCTTTTGGGTAAAAACATCATCAAATTAATACAAGGAAAACCGCTAAAAAAATTCAAATATATTGACAAAGGATCGATGGCAACGGTAGGTAGAAATAAAGCCGTGGTAGATTTAAAGCATTATAAATTTGGTGGATTTTTTGCATGGTTTATTTGGATGTTTGTACACCTTATGGCATTGGTGGGTTTTAGAAATAGAGTGATAGTTTTCTTTAACTGGAGCTACAATTACATTAATTTTGATAAGGCAGCAAGACTTATTATTCGTCCGTTCAATAAGTTGAAGTAATGGTTTATTATTTTTAATTTAATAATCTGATTGTTAAATTGTTAAATATAAATCATAGATTTTTTCTATTATTGTTTTTTAAGCCCTAAAACGATCAAGTATTGTGCAATAGCGTAAGTTGGCATAATGAGAATGTCTGCTAATTTAAATGGAACGTAAAATTTATTTAATGCCAATAAACTATCCGAAGTTATAAAAAATAAAGCACCTAAAAAAACTAAGATATAGCTAATTTCAGAAACACTTCCTCGACGTGAAAATGCCATAATGGCCATGGTTAAAATGGTAAGCAAATATATGATAACGGGGACTAATAAATCGCCCAATCCATCTTTCAAAAAGTAAAAAACAATGGCGGCGTAAGTCAATAAAATTAGTATTAAAAAACCTACTTTATTATTATTGTTTTTCTTCTTTAAAAACACTAAAATATACATGCCATGTGCAAGTAGAAATGCAAATAAACCACCAATAAAAAAGTAAGTGGAAATACCAGAAAACATTAAAAGAATGTCTCCTGTTAATGAAAACAGTAATGCAAATAATGTTATATATTTTGTTTTTGTGTCGAGGTGATTAACTTGTTTTAGAAAAAACCAAATGAGTAAAATAAGTATTAAAGGTTTTGTGAAATAATGAAATAAATTTAAGCTTTCAATGTTATCGCAAATCAATTCAGCCATTAAAATAATGGTAAAAATTATTGAAAACGTTTTTTCAGGTTTGGTTAACATGCTTCCTGTTTTTTCAAATATATTCAATTCATAATTGAAATTAAGAAGTTCAGTTCATATTCCATTTTCATAACGTATCTATTGTTCTGTTTTGTTTATCATCAAAACGAGCTAATTAGTTTTCAATGAAACAATTTATCCTAAATTTTCAGTTTTATAATTTGAATCATTTATTTTTTCACTTAGTTACTATATATTAAAAATATTTTGGCATATTTATTGTTTTAATGGGCTAACCCAATAAATCTACAATCATGAAAAAAATCCACTTTTTTTATTTAACAGTACTTTTGCTAATTGTTTCTTCATGTGGCAGTTCGGGCTTCGTGAATTTAAATTATCCACAAGAACCTGAGGTTATTTTGCCAGAAGGTATTAATAACATTTTGGCAGTAAATCGTTCTTTAACAAAAGACGGGGATAAGCAATCTGAAAAAATTGAGTCTATAGTGACTGGAGAAATTGCTGGTTCTGATAAACTAGCATCAGATGAGGCTATAAAAGGTGTTTTTGATGGTATTCACAACAAAAGCCAATTTAATATTATACTACCTGACACTTTAAGGATTTATGGAACTGGAACTCGTCAGACCCCAGAGTTACTTAGTTGGAAAAGGGTTTCTGAAATGTGCAATAATTCTAATGCCGACGCGCTTTTGGTATTGGAAACGTTCGATTCAAATTCCGATTTAGTGCGGTCAGCGGTGACTCAACAAGTGTCTTCTGTACTAATAAATGGCAAGCCAAGTAAACTATTGCCAAATCAAGTAAGGATCGACGTTAAAAGCTATTGGAGGCTTTATGATCCGTATACAAAAACTATCTCAGATCAGTACCAACAAACTTTTTATATGAATTTTAATTTACTAAATGGTTTGCCTCCGCTTGGTGCATTACCTGAAACGGCTTATGCGGCAGGAATAGATTATATCAAACGATTTTTGCCTAGTTATTATAAGGTAAGACGTGATATGTACAAAAAAGGAAAAGGCAGAGACAAGAATCGTTTTGCAGCTGGGTGGCGCTCTGCTGAAGTAGCCAAATGGCAAGATGCGATTGATATATGGAAAGGTATTGTGGAAAATAGAGGAAGTTCGGCTGGTATGGCTGCTTTAAATATTGCGGTTGCCTATGAGGTTTTGGGGGATACCAATTTGGCTTTACAATATGCACAACTTGCTTATAAAGACTACGGTGATAAATTAAGTCGTGATTATGCGAAGATTCTGCTTAAAAGAAAACGATTGCAAGAATAAGATGTTTTTAATGAAAGTAGTGTGGATTTGACCATTTACTGAAGCGTTTTTAGTTGTAATTTTCAATTCATCATGCTTATTTTACACTTCAGTTAGCTAAAGTTTTTAGGTCAATTCTTTTTCTTAAAATTTGGTTCATTATAAATTAATAATGACCAAAATCATGCAAAAATATATTGTCATTTTCATCTCTTTTTTTGGCTTTCACTTGAGCGCTCAACAAGTTATCAATGGTAAAGTTTTAAATGATAAAGATGTGCCATTAGTTGGGGCCAATGTGTTTTTAGAAGGAACTTATGATGGAAGTACCACTGATGATAACGGTAAGTTTTCTTTTAAAACCAGTAAGACAGGAGCGCAAACATTAAGGGTATCCTATCTTTCTTTTGATACATACACCATGGTAGGTGATGTGTCTTATATGAAGAACTTAACAGTTAAGTTACGTGAAGATGTTAATACTTTGGATGCGGTGGTATTATCAGCAGGTACCTTTCAGGCTGGTGATAACAGTAAAGTTAATGTGTTAAAACCTTTAGATGTTGTGACCACGGCTAGTGCTTTGGGTGATTTTGTAGGCGCATTACAAACATTACCTGGAACCACTACGGTTGCAGAAGATGGTAGATTATTTGTGCGTGGAGGTGACGCTGATGAAACCCAGATTTTTATAGATGGAATACGGGTGTTTACACCATATACTCCTACCACTAATGATACACCAACACGAGGGCGATATTCACCATTTTTATTTGACGGAATTACCTTTTCAACAGGGGGGTATTCGGCAGAATTTGGACAAGCATTATCCAGTGTTTTGTTATTAAACACGATTGATGAGCCCGATCAAGAAAAAACAGATATAGGACTAATGAGTGTTGGGGCAACGCTTGGCAATACACAAAAATGGAAAACAAGTTCTATAAGTGTGAATGCGTCCTATATTAATTTAGCACCTTACAATGCAATTTTCACAAGCAGGAATGACTGGATAACATCATATGAAACAGCCTCAGGTGAGGCGGTGTATCGAAAAAAGTTTGACTCTGGGTTACTAAAGCTATATATCGCTTTTGATGCTACTAATTTCGAGTTGATTCAAGACGATATCAACGAGCCTGACGGTATTCATTTTAAATTGAAAAATGACAATCTCTATTTTAACGGGTCTTATCAAGACGAGTTAAGCGATACTTGGACGGTATTTGGAGGTATGAGCTATACGTATGGCAAGAACAAGTTAGCTATTTCAGAAACGTTTATAAATAACACAGAAAACGCTATACATGCGAAACTGAAATTCAAAAAACGATTTAGCAATCGGTTTAAACTCTATTTTGGAGCAGAATATTTAGCATCTAATTTTAATGAGGGGTATTTTGATGCTGCTATTTCAAAGGCTGTTTATGGCTACAATGATAATATAGCTGCAACTTTTGTCGAAGCTGATATATTCTTATCTAAAAAATTGGCTTTTAAAACGGGTTTACGTGCTGAGTATAGTGAACTGTTTAAGGAATTTAACGTAGCGCCTAGACTGTCTTTGGCTTATAAAATTTCAAACAAGAGTCAGCTTTCATTGGCCTATGGTAATTTTTATCAAAATCCGTCAAGCAATATTTTAAAATTTAATCAAAATTTAAAAGCACAAAGCACCTTTCATTATATTTTAAACTATCAGTATAATGTCGACCGCAAAATATTTAGAGCGGAGGCCTATTTTAAAGATTATAATAATCTAATAAAATACGACACCGATTTCACTCAATTTGATAGCACGTATAATAATGATGGTTATGGGTTTGCAAAAGGAGTTGATTTCTTTTGGAGAGATAGTAAAAGTATTAAAAACATTGATTATTGGGTAAGCTACTCGTATTTGGATACCGAACGAAATTACAAAAACTATCCAAGCAAATCACAACCAAATTTTGCCAATAAACATAACCTTTCTGTTGTTGGAAAATACTGGATTAATGATTGGAGAAGTCAGGTTGGATTTAGTTATGCATTCGCTTCTGGTAGAACGTATACGAATCCAAATGCACCCGGTTTTCTCAACGAAAAAACCAAAGCTTATAGCAGTTTAAGCATAAATTGGGCCTATTTAATAAGTCCGCAAAAAATATTATATGCATCAGTCAATAATGTATTAGGTTTTAAAAATATTAACGGGTATCAATATGCCAATGCGCCTAATATAGATGGAACTTTTGCAAGACGTGCATTACTGCCAGCAGCCGATCAATTCTTTTTTATAGGGTTTTTTTGGACGATTAGTGAAGATAAGAAAAGTAATCAATTGGATAATTTATAAAAATTGAATACCTTTTAATTTTATACAATTAATACTATATAACTATTTTAATGCCAGATGTTTATCGTGTTTATTAAACAGACATTCGTATATGACTTAAATCATATTTTTTCGTGGATTTTTAGACTAAATTTATACTGGCCATATAATAGTTGTAGTCATGGAAACAAAGAAAAACCCTGAAATGGACATTGGACGAAACAGCAGCCTTTATTTTGCACTGGGTCTTAATATTATGCTGTTTATTTCTTGGCAATTGCTTGAGTACAGAACATACGATAAATCAGAAATTGCCATCGATGTATTAAATATGGATCAAGTAATTGAAGAAGATATTCCTATTATAAATGTTAATGCACCACCACCTCCGCCGCCACCAGTTGCGATACAAGAGTCAATAAAAGTAGTTGATGACGTTGTTGAAATTGAAGAGACCGTAATTGAAAGTACAGAAACAAATCAAAATGATAAAATTCCTGAGCCCGTAGCAGTGGCAGATGTTGCCGTAGAAGACGCTGAAGAAGAGGTTGAAGTGCCATTCTCTGTTATTGAAGACATTCCTGTTTTTCCAGGGTGTGAAAATGTTGCTAAAAGCGATAGGCGAAATTGTTTTCAACAAAAGATGAGCGAACACGTAGCAAAGAATTTTACATATCCAGAATCGGCATTAGAACTTGGTATTCAAGGAAAGGTTTTCGTTATGTTTGTTATAGATTCAAATGGATATGTTACCAATATTCGATCTAGAGGGCCTGACAAGATTTTAGAAAAAGAAGCGGAACGCATTATTAGGTTGCTTCCACAAATGACACCTGGGAAACAACGAGGAAAAGCTGTGAAAGTTCCTTATAGTGTTCCTATTGTATTTAAATTTTTAGCAAGTTAAATACAGAAGAAGCATACAAATAATTATAATACATGTTTTTGTAAGGTTTGCGTGTCCATGACTAAACACGTTTTATTAAAGCCACTTTAAAATTTAAGACTAATTTTAAAGTGGCTTTTTTATACTTATTCTTAAAAAAACACATCTTGTCCCGTAAATATGACGATTCGGTTAGTCTATTTTTTATAATAGTATAATCTGTATCATATTTGCTGTATAATTTAAAAATAACCATTATGCAAAAATCAGTTATCATTTTAGTAGTATTTGTAACCAGCTTAATAAGCGCACAATCGAATTATGAAATGGGCATGCAAAGGGCCTTTGAACTTTGGGGAAGTAATAACCCTATTGAAGCCGTCAATATGTTTGAACGCATTGCCAATGCAGAACCAGATAATTGGTTGCCTTATTATTATGCAGCTCAAATTAACATTGTACATAGTTTTGGGTTGCAGGATGAAGAAAAATTAACGGCCCAACTTAACAAAGCCCAAGATTTAATTAATGATGCCACCGCTATTTCTAAAAACAATCCAGAAATTATGGTGCTTCAGGCCTTATTGTATACAGCGTGGGTAGCCTATGATGGCGCTACGTACGGTATGACCATGTCACCAAAAGTTGAAGCAATTTATGCACAGGCCGAACAAATAGCGCCAGAAAACCCTCGTGTAGTGTATTGTAAAGCAGAATGGGGCATAGGAGGGGCCAAATATTTTGGTCAAGACACGACGCCATTTTGTAAAGATTTGGAAAGGGCTTTAGATCTTTTTGCTAACTTTAAACCAGAAACACCATTTTCTCCAAATTGGGGTGAAGACAGAACAAAAATGTTGTTAGAATCTTGCAAAGAGTAACCTATTTAGTATTAAATATATAGTATGACAAAATCTGTTAAAAATATCATTATAACCTTTATTATAGGATGTGCAGTCTTTGTAATTGGCAACCTATTATCTGATGGTTTTGATTATAAAAACGTTAATGGGTTTTTAACAGATTTTGTTTTCTATCAATTGTACTCTTTTGTCCTAGGATATTCCAATATGTATTTTTTTGATTACATGGAGCGTCTCAAGTGGAGAAAGGACGATAGAATAAAACGCATTATCATAGGTATACTTGGTTCCACAGCCATTACGTTAATTGGATTATTTCTTCTTAGAGCTTTAACAGCTATCATGTATAATGGTAAATCCTTTACAGATTTTATATCGCACGAACGTTTTCAATATTATCAGTTTGGATTATGGATAACCTTAACTATTGTAATTATTTTTCATTTTATTTATTTCTACAATAGGTATCAACAAAATAAAATAAAAGAACAAAAAGTAATTGCAGGAACAGCAAGCGCCAAATTTGACGCCTTAAAAAATCAATTAGACCCGCACTTTCTCTTTAATAGTTTAAATGTATTAACAAGTTTAATTGAAGAAAATCCAGAGAACGCACAAAAATTCACCACTTCATTATCAAAGGTGTATCGCTATGTTTTAGAGCAAAAAAACAAAGAATTGGTTACCGTTGATGAAGAGTTGGAATTCGCTAAAACCTACATGTCCTTGCTTAAAATGAGGTTCGAAGACAGCATTATTTTTGATATGCCAGAAAGGGCTTCAAACCCAGAAAGCAAAGTGGTACCTCTTTCTTTGCAGTTGTTATTGGAAAATGCCGTCAAGCACAATATGGTAACTACTACAAAGCCATTGCACATAAAGATTTATGAAGATGATGGCAATTTAGTAGTGGAAAATAATTTACAGCCTAAGCAAATAGTAAAAAAGAGTAGTGGTGTAGGTTTAGAAAATATTAAGCAACGGTATAACTTATTATCAGACAAAAGTATTTACATCAATCAACAGGCAAACAGTTTTGCAGTTTCAATTCCTATGCTAACAAAACAAGTATCTATTATGAGAACAGATTCACCATCAAAAATAGACGACAGTTATTTAAGAGCCCGCAAACATATAGAACAGCTTAAAGAATTTTATTATGGCATTGTTTCATATGTCGTTGTTATTCCCTTCTTAATTTACATCAATTATAAAACCTATTGGGGCTTTCAATGGTTTTGGTTTCCTATGTTAGGATGGGGATTAGGAATCGCTATTCAAGCGTTTAAAGTGTATGTTAGCGATGGTATTTTTGGACGTAACTGGGAAGATCGCAAAATTAGACAATACATGAATTATGACGAGGAGGAAGACACTCGTTGGAAATAAAATTAAATACCATGAGAACACAATCAAACAACAACTTGGAAGATAAGTACCTTAAGGCACGTAAGCAAGTAGAGGAATTAAAAGGATTTTATTACAATCTTATATCCTATATTTTAGTTATTCCGTTTTTAATTTTTATCAATTACAGAACCTCTTGGGATTTTCAGTGGTTTTGGTTTCCATTGTTTGGATGGGGCATGGGTTTGTCATTTCATGCCTACCATGTCTTTATCAACAATGGAGTATTAGGAAAAAAATGGGAACAACGTAAAATTGAAGAATTTATGCGTGAGGAAGAAAACAAACGTTGGGAATAGCAAATATCTTAAATTTTAAATTTAATTACCATGAAAAATTATAATATAAATAATCCAAATAATAACAAGGCTCAAAACGATTTTTATCGTGAAGAGGCCTATATGAGAGCACAAAAAAAAGTAAAAAAAATTATAGGCTTCTATTGGCACTTGGCCGCCTATGTCATCGTCAATGTGTTTTTAATATTTTTTGCTGGAAATCATAATGACAACTTTTGGAGTTTTGGAACCTTTTCAACCGCCATTTTTTGGGGAATTGGTTTGTTTTTCCATTTTTTTGGTACGTTTGGTCCCGATTTAATGTTTGGTAAAAACTGGGAGCAGCGTAAAATAAAAGAATATATGGATAAAGATAAAAAACGTCGAGAGCAAGGCGGTAACTGAATTCGATAATTGACTGAATTAAAAATATTGACAATATGAATTCAACACATCTCAAATTATTTTTCGAACGGTATTGGATTTTATTAGCACTAATAGCAATAAAGTTTATTTTACAATTTGCCCTTATAAATCCGATTTACGAATTACATCGTGATGAGTTCTTACACCTTGATCAAGCATTTCATCCAGCTGCTGGATATATTTCTGTCCCTCCATTTACATCTTGGATGGCAAGCTTGATTTTTATTATGGGTGGTGGAATATTTTGGATTAGATTTGTTCCTGCGCTTTTTGGTGCTGCTACTATTGTTTTTGGCTGGCTGATAACTGAAGAGTTAGGAGGAAAGCTTCCATCAAAAATACTCATTTCCATTCTTCTTCTTTTTTCAGTATATACTAGATTGAATGTTTTATTCCAACCCAATTCATTTGACATTCTTGTCTGGACCATCATCTTCTATTTTTTTATAAAATACATAAGAAATCACCAATTAAAATGGCTTTTCTTATTATCGTTCATAACTGCTTTAGGATTGTATAATAAATACACAATTGTGTTTCTAATTATTGGGCTGTCTATTGGGCTTTTGTTAACACCACAAAGAATTATTTTTACAAAAAAAGCATTTTATTTTGCCATAGGCTTGTTATTGCTTCTCATTCTCCCCAATATTATTTGGCAAATTACAAATCACTTTCCGGTTATTCACCATATGCGTGAGCTACAAGAAAATCAATTAGTGAACATAAATAGAATGGATTTTTTGATTGATCAGGTTAAGAACGGTCTTATTCTAATCCCAACAATAGCTGCCTTTTGGGCGCTGATATTTTATAAACCATTTAAACCCTATCGTTTTGTTTTATGGACATTCATTATTGTAATGATATTATTTACAATGAGTCGTGCAAAAAGTTATTACACGCTAGGGCTTTATCCTGTTCTGTTTGCTTTTGGCTGTGTCTATTTGGAAATTTTATTTAAAAAATGGAAAACTATCTTGTTTTCCTTTCTTGTGGTAACCCATATTGTCGCGTTTTTCTTAATTGTAAAATATTTAATGCCCTTCCAGAATCCATCTGAAATCTTAGCAGACAAAGAAGCATATGAAAGAATCGGTCTGCTTCGTTGGGAAGACGGATTGAACCACTCCATACCTCAAGATTTTGCGGATATGCTTGGTTGGAAGGAGATGGCAGACAAAGCACTAATAGCTTATAAAATGATTCCTGAGGGCGAATTGCAAAATACAATAATCTATTGTGATAACTATGGACAAGCTGGTGCATTAAACTACTATAACAGAAAAAAAATGCCTCAAGCTTGTTCATTTACAACCGATTACATTTACTGGTTACCTGCAAAAATGAAACTACAGAATATGCTGTTTGTGGGAGAAATACCGAGCGATGAAGTGATTAAAATGTTTAAGGAGTATAAATTAGTCGGAGTTATTGAAAATGAATTTGCAAGAGAAAAAGGAACAAAAATATTTTTATTGCTTGGTGCTAAGAGTTCTGCAACCGAAATGTTTTATAAAATTGCTGAAGAAAGAAAAAGGAATTTTGACATTTTTTAATTAATTTATTATCATATAATCACATAAATCTAAACGTATGAAAGTGATCATTATCGAAGACGAAAAACCATCAGCACGCAGGTTGCAACGCATGTTGAGTACTTTGCGGGTTGAAACAGAAACCATGTTACACTCTGTTGAAGAAAGTATCACATGGTTTCAAAATAACGAACATCCAGATTTAATTTTTTTAGACATTCAGTTGAGCGATGGTTTATCGTTCGAAATCTTTGAATCTATTGACATACAAAGTGCCGTTATCTTTACCACAGCTTTTGACGAGTATGCGCTGCAAGCTTTTAAATTGAACAGTATAGACTATTTATTAAAACCTATTGATGCGGATGATTTAGAGAAAGCCGTTAAAAAATATATAAACCGTATCCCCAAACAACAGACAGTGACATTAGATTTTAATGATATTAAAAAATTGCTCATAAACCCTATTGATCGGGACTATAAAAAACGCTTTTCGGTGAAAGTAGGGCAGCATTTAAAACTTATTAATATTGAAGACATTGAATGTTTCTACAGCGAAAATAAAGGCACCTATGTATTCACTTCCGAAGGTAGAAACTATTTATTGGATACTACTTTAGAACTATTGGAACAAGAACTGGAACCTCAATTCTTTTTTCGAATCAATCGTAAGTTTTTCGTAAATATAAATGCCATAAAAGATATGGTAAGCTATACCAATTCACGGCTGCAAATAAAACTAAACAGGTATAACGATGATGAGGTTATTGTGGCCCGAGAGCGTGTAAAGGATTTTAAAATTTGGTTAGAGGCTTAATAATTAAGTTTTTTGAATTTGTTTATATATAATGGCATGAAATGCCCATTAACAATTTGAAAACCAACCGATATGATTAACAGGGCATTCCATCCCTGTGCTGAGCGCAGCCGAAGTATGACCTATAAAAAACAAATGAATTAAACGTATGAAATGTTATATTTCAGACGTTAAACGTGATTCCAGAAATAATCACAAAATCAATTTATCAGCTTTTTGCAATTTTCCGCATCACAACCCATTGTTTAAGCATATCACGCGCATCTTGAGCAGGATATCCTAAAACGGTTTTTCCCGCTTCAACATCCCCAACAACTCCAGATCCTGCACCAACCGTAGCTCCAGAATGAATCGTAGTATGGTCTTTAATAGAAGCACTGCCACCAATAATAACGCCATCGCCCAAGATGACTGACCCTGCTAATCCGCTGTGACCCGCCATAATACAAGAGCGTCCCATTACACAGTTGTGTGCAATTTGTACTAGGTTGTCAATTTTACAACCATCTCCAATTATTGTGGAACTAAATTTGGCTCTATCAACACAGGAATTAGCGCCAATCTCTACATAATGGCCAATGATCACATTACCTATTTGTGGAATCTTCACTAAACCTTGGCCATCATCACTTGGTCTGTATCCAAAGCCATCGACTCCAATGCTAACGTTGGTATGAAAAATACAATGGCTGCCAATTATACATCGCTCACGTATTACGGTTCCGGACCAAACCATAGTATGATCACCAATTATTGTTTCGTCAAACACACATACATTTGGGTATAATACAACACCTTGTCCTAAAACCACATTTTTACCAATATAACAATTGGCGCCAATTTTACAGTCGTTTCCAAGGATTGCCAAAGGGTGAATCACCGCAGTTGGATGAATATCTGTTTCGAATACAGGAGTACTTGGGTTAAAAAGCTCTAAGATTTTCGCCATTGCTAAATCCGCATTTTTAACTTTTATCAACGCACGATTATCTATAGGTTCTACAACCAAATTATCGTTTACAATGGCAACCGATGCTTTTGAATCGGCCCATAATTTTACATATTTATTGCTGCCAATAAATGTAATATGATTAGTTTGTGCTTTTTCTAATTGCTCAGGACCGCTAATACGTTGTGTTGTATCGCCTTCCAACACACCGTCCAATAGTGCATTGATTTCGTTAATTGTATACGATTTCATGAAATGATTTCTAATTAATTGTTTAGTTTTCGTAAATCTAATAGAATTAGTATACAATTAAGGTGTTTATAGGATTTATTTAAGATTTAACTGGAACTTAATTGAACGCCAATATTCAGAACACTTTCTATGAGCACATCAAAATCTTCATTAGTGACGCGGTGATTGGAAATAGCGATACGAATACAATAGAGATCATTAAGTGTGGTATAACCAGGAACAGCAATGGCCTGTTCTTCAATTTGTAATTTAATTTCTTTATTTAAGGCATTTAACTCTTCAATGGTTTTATTACCAGGATTATATCTAAAACAAACAATATCCAAACCAATTGGAGCCATTAATTCCAGTGACTCATTTTTTGCAATGAGCTGTCCTAGATAATTTGCTTGATCTACATTTCTTGAAATCATTCTGCCAAAACGTTCACTGCCATGTTCTTTTATGGACATCCAAACTTTTAAGGCTCTAAATCGTCTGGATAGTTGCAGTCCATATTCGCTAAACCAGTTATCGCCCGATGCTAATCCGCGAGTATTTTTAGCTAAATACTCTGGAATTAAAGAAAAGGTGTTCTTAAGAGTACAATACACAAAAGGAGCGGCGGACTGACCCATGGTAGTGATACGTATCTGTTAGATGTTTATGGAAACATAGGCGTAGCGAAGGGGTTGGCATATGCTTATGGTATGCGATTTTGCCAACTTATCTTAAAAGATGGGGATGAGCTTGTGTAATACCAAACAGCAAAAGTTGTGCGTATTAAGAGCCGTATGATGGGAGACTGTCACAGCCCGTCCCTGTTTTTCTTCGGGGTACGGTTCTGTGAGAGGTTTAGGGGTGAGATTCCCCTTTACCTACTCGACTAAAGATAGAAATTTTCAGGAACGATTTTACAGCTTGCTTACTTTGCTGAATTTTTTAAGATTTAAGAGTATTGTAAACAGGAGAAGAAACGCTGAAATAATAATAAATGAAATACCAATCCCTAATAAATCTGCAAGAATTCCTATTGAAAGTGCGAGGACAGAGGTGGTAATGGTGCTAAAAAATGATTGCGCAGAAATTACAGATGTTAGAATTTCTGGTGCCACATGATCTGCAATTTCACCTGTCAATAAAGGTTTTCGTATATTCTCAAAAATATAAATGCAAGTAAAAAACAGTAAAGCCAATACCCATAATTCAAAATGATATAAAATACCACATATAAAACCTGCAATTAGACCTAAAATAAGTGTTAATTTTGGAATATTTCGTTTTACCAATTCTGAAATTTTAAAAGATTTTTTCGAAGCATAGGAGGTTAATAGATATATGATAAAATAAATAATCCCAATAATAAAACCACTTTTTCTTTTAGCGTCAAATGATATTAAAATAGGTATTAAAAGTGCTACATGCAGCATAACAGGTTGAATATAATCTTTGATTGCTTTTAAATAGGCTGAATGTAATGCGGACGAATTTATAATTTGTAAAACCTTAGGTTGTTTTAATGATTTAATAAAGGATTTAAAAACAAATGCCATAGTTACTTTTTGATTTTCTTTTTGACCATTTATCGCGTAATTTAATGTATTTGGATACGTATAAATATTAATAAAATTCAGTAAATAAGGAATGATGGAATATAAGAAAATAACACGATAACTTCCGGAATATAAGACCAAACCTCCGGCAATTAAAGCAGAAATCGCAGAACCTTTTTGTGACCAAGAACGTGTATGCCCGTAATAATTTGCTTTATGAGCTTGCCAATTATTGAAAGCCAAATAATCCATAATCATACCTTTGTGTGTTCCCGTTCTAAAGGCATCACCAATACCGTAAAAAGCAATTGCCAAAATGAAGATATAAAAGGTATTAAAAAAATAAAAAACCATAAACGAAATAATATATAGCAAAAAGGCTACAATCAGGGATTTTTTTCTTCCATAGGTATCTGCCAGAAGGCCAGACGGAATCTCAGAAATATTAATTACAATTTCTTTAAGTGCATACAGAGCACCAATTTGAGTATAGCTAATCCCGCTTTCAAGAAAAAAAAGCAACAGAAAGGCATCAAAAAACCTAAGGTTTTTTAAAAAACCATAGGCACAAAATTTAAAATATTGTTTATTTTTTAAAAGTGCATTCATTCTGTTGTTCTGCGATTGAAAATTAAGCTTAGAATTTTAAGCAACAACACTTAGTCCTCAATCCTGTTTTCGTCAAAGGCCGAAGGTAAAAGTTTAGGGATAAATTTTACAAATAGAGGTAGTAATATGGCGCCTCCCGGTAATAAAAAAATGGCTAAACTAGGTATGGATTTCATAATATCAAGTAATTGATCTTGTACTTTTTTTTGTTCTTCGTCGGTTAAAGTTCGGGTTGTCGATTGGGTAAGCAACACCATAAGTTCCTTACTTTCTCTAAGCTCGTTTAATAAGCGCTTGCTATTTCTTTTAATAAGTTTGATTACCATTTTACTTGAGTTTTCATAAAAACTCTGAATCATGTTTTTTGAACTAAGCAAGGCTATTTTATCTTTATTTAAAGTGTAAAACAAGTCAATATCATCAATAGATTGTTTGATAATTTTAGGACTAAGTTGTAGATCATTTCCTAAGGTAGTTAGTTTTTTCTGTTCCTCTTCATCAATAATCTTATCACTCCAAAAGGCCATACAGGCTATGTCAATAATATAATATTTTGCTAATTCTGTATCTATAATTTTTATAACGTCGTTGTATGTTAAAGCGCTTTTGTTATGGTATCGTATGGAATATTCAAAAAGCTTAATTAGACTCTCATCATATTTAGATTGTTCTTGCTTTGTTTCAAGTATAATTAGTACAACGGTTTCTATGGCAGCTTCAAGCTCCTGAAGAAAATATTCTGAAATAGAATTCGATTTTAAAAACTCTTGATATGCCAATATATCAACAAAAAGCAATGCATTGGTGATAAAGTAATTAAAGTTTTTAGTAAGAATGTTATCATCAAGATGAACACGTTTATTAATCATGTTTTCTAATAAAACAGATGATTTTTTCTTACCTAAAAGACCTTCAAAAAAAGAGGATTTATCATTATCAATGCTCTGATAGAAACTAATAATACTGTCTACGAAATTGATTTTTATTTTTGAATTATGATGCATAAAATAAAAGGCCAAAAACAGGTTTACCTTACACAGTTCCTCTTCGGTAAAACCCTTGTTTTCAATACAGTTATGCAGTACAGAAATATTACTGCCATAAATAAATCCGCTTGACTTTAAATTGTTATAAAAGTCACTATATGACAAGAGTAAAAAACTTTCATTATCTGATAGTTCCTCAAGAAGTTTTTTTATCCAGCCGTTTGCAGATGGGTTCATGATGCAATTTTTATAGCTGTAAAGATACTTTTAAATATTAAAGAGCACTTATTTTTTTGTTGGCAAAAGCTTAATTGGTGTACTCTTTTGTGGAAGTCATTTTTGTTATAAAAAATCTGAAAACAAGAAAAAACTTATTAAAACATTAAACTATTCCCAAGGTATATAGCTGGTTTAAGGTAGGGGTGCTGCTACCTTCTGCAGGCTCTAAAGTAATACCAAAGGCTTGAGATGCATTTGGATTTTGAATTGTGAATATTTTGTCATCAACAGAGTTAAAATCATCTAGGGTGCCCAAACTTTTTGATGTGAATGGATCTAGCGTTAAAGACCATAGTTGATAGACTTTACCTTCGGGTGGTTTAGGTAGGCCTTGAGCATCTAAATAAATGGTTTTATTCTTTTTATCCCAATAGACCTTGGCATAGGCTTTGGGTGCTATAGTTTGTCCAGCTAGAGACACAGAAATAATGGTTCGATCTCTAAAAATAGAAATCAGCTTTTTCGAGGCCTCTAAATTAATATTAATTTTCTCAATTTCGAGTTCTAAAAACTTTTTGTCACTGTCATTTGAGTTTACTTTGGTTTTTAATTGATCGATTTCATCATTCAATTGATTTTTTTCATTGGTTAAGTCATTGTTTTCATTGCCTAACCAGATTAAGCCTGCACCAAACAAAATGGTTGCGACCCAACTAGTATATCCAAACCAGTTAATTTTAGATTTTTTATTTAAAGAAACAATTTTTGGAACTTCCTTATCTATTTTAATCTTTTCTTTTTCTACTCTAATCTTTTCTTTAATCTTTTCTTTTTCTGCTTCAGCTTCAGCCTTTTCATTGTCTATTCTAATTTTTTCTTTTTCTAGGTGAATATCCTTTTTAATACTTCCAAAATTATGTTTTGATCCACCAGGCGAAGTAGCTGAAGTTAGCTCTAAAATGGTATTTTCAATATTTGAAATCTCATCTTTTATTTCAGGATGAGCCAACATAAGTTGATATACTTCCTGACATTCTTTTTCAGTAAGTGCTCCTGCAACGTAAAGTTCCAAAATCCCAGAATCTATATATTCTTTTATAAACATATTATATATTAAGCATGAGCCTTAACTCTTTTAGGCAATTTCTATTTCTTGTTTTAATAGTTCCCATTGGCATATCCAAAGATTCGGAAGCTTTTTGTTGACTGTATCCTTTAAAATATAAAAGTTCAATCACTTCAATACAACTATTGGCCAATTTAGAAACAAACAATTCTATTCCTAAGTCTTCAGTTTGGGAATCTACACTGATATTGTTTTGTATAATGTCTGCGAAAAAATCGACCTTTTGGGTGTTATCTTCATCATTCAAATTTTTCGAGGCCCTTTTTTCCATAGCAGCATTTCGAGATATTTTTAAAAGCCATGTAAAAAAACGTTCTTTTTCCACAGAATAACTACTGGAATTGTTCCATGCCTCAATAAAAACTTCCTGCATAATTTCATCAGCAATACCATGATCTCTTACAATGTTGTAAATAACACCATGCATACTTTTGCTATACCTATTGTATAGTTCTTCAAATGCTTCCTCGTTTTTCTGTTGAAATTTTTCAATAAGTATGTTTAACTGCATACAAAGATTTTATGGTTCTAAAGTAATAAAATAAATACAAAAAAGCTACTTTAATAAGTAGCTTTCCATTCATTTATTTTATTTGTATCATTTAATAATTCCGGCACAACTTACTCGACCTCCAGCATCACCCGTTGGTTGTGTTGTGAAATCATCTGTTCCAGCGTGTACAATTACACCTTTGCCTATAATATCTTTTGTTTCATCTCCACAGCCTATACACCACTCATCTGTTGTAAAGGTTATAGAACCTTTGCCGTCTGCACTGGCAGTAAAGTTTCCAATATCACCTTTATGGTAACCCTCAGGAGAACCCCATTTGCCATGTGGTTGAGCCGTAGGATTCCAGTGACCTCCAGTTGATTTTCCGTCAGGTGAAGAACAATCTGCTTTTTCATGAATATGAATAGCGTGAGCCCCTTCAGTTAATCCTTCCATTTCTGCCACCATCGTTACTGATCCATTTTCTTGTGTAAAGGTAACAGTACCAGATACATTACTATCACTTTTTGGTTCAAGAGCAATTTTTATCACTTCAACATTGGAAGTCACTTGCTCTTTATCTGGAGCCAATTCTTCGGTCTTTTCTTTGTTTATTTTTTTACATGCTACGGTAAGGAGCAATAGAGTTGCCATGGTTAAAACTGCTGTTTTTTTCATAATATTTTGTAAGATTTTATGTTTAATTTTCAATAAAGTTAAGCTTATTTTTCACCGTTTGCAAATATCATTATGACCAATATCATGTTTTTAAATTTTCTATTCAGTTAATTTTGAACTAAGTTTGAAGATATGAATAAATCATTAGTAAATAAATATAATATTGCTGGGCCGCGATATACCAGTTATCCAACAGTTCCTTATTGGAATAACGATACGTTTTCTTTAAAAAATTGGAAATCGTCTGTAATCAAATCGTTTAATGAAAGTAATGCGAAAGAAGGTATAAGTTTGTATATACACATGCCCTTTTGTGAAAGTTTGTGTACGTTTTGTGGATGTAATAAACGTATAACAAAACAACACGATGTAGAATCTCCTTATATAGACGCCGTTTTAAAAGAGTGGGATTTGTATTTGGAACTTTTTGATGAAAAGCCAATTATTAAGGAGTTGCACCTTGGAGGAGGTACCCCCACCTTTTTTAATCCAAAAAATTTAAAGCGATTAATAAATGGCATTTTTCAGAAATCTGTTCTTGCCGAAGGGCATGAATTTAGTTTTGAAGGACACCCAAATAATACGACGCGTGAACATTTACAAGCCTTATTTAATGTTGGTTTTAGACGAGTTAGTTATGGTGTGCAAGATTATAATAGCACCGTTCAAAAAGCCATTCACAGAATCCAACCGTTTGAAAATGTAAAACGAGCCACAGAAATGGCTAGAGAAATAGGTTATTTATCTGTAGGACACGATATTATTTTTGGGTTGCCATTTCAAACAATGGAACATGTTGAACAAACAATTTTGAAAACCAAAGAGCTGGCTCCAGACAGGTTAGCTTTTTATAGTTACGCCCATGTGCCTTGGATTAAAGGAAATGGTCAACGTGGTTTTAAGGATTCCGATTTACCAAAAGCCGAATTAAAACGCCAACAATATGAATTGGGCAAACAACTATTAACCGAAGTTGGATATCATGAAATAGGAATGGACCACTTTTCATTAACTACAGATTCACTTTATAAATCCATGCAAAAGAAAAAGTTGCATAGAAACTTTATGGGATATACGGCTTCTAAAACACAAACCATGATTGGTTTAGGGGTTTCATCTATTGGTGATAGTTGGTACGGATTTGGGCAAAACGTAAAAGTACTTGAACAATACTACGAATTATTAGAACAAAACAGGTTACCAGTTTATAGAGGACATATTTTAAATGAAGAAGATTTGGTTATACGAAGACATATTCTTAATTTAATGTGTGGTTTTGAAACCTCATGGGAATTAGAGTCTATGAATTTCCCTGAAATTCCAGAAGTGTTAATAAAACTCAAGGAAATGGAACGTGACGACCTTTTAGAAATACATTCAAAATCAATTAAAATATTGCCAAAAGGACAACCTTTTGTTAGAAACATTTGTATGGCATTCGACCTGCTATTACAAAGAACAACCCCAGATGTGCAATTGTTTTCAATGACTGTTTAATAACCTATCATTCTGAAACCAAGTAAATTTAAACAACTTAAACAATGATTAAAACCAACCTTCTTTTTAAAAATATTTTAGGTTGATTTATTGATTTGCAAATGGTAAAAACATGAAAAAAATTATTGTCCCAATTGACTTTTCAGAACATTCAGAATATGCTTTAAAAACAGCAGCAGCTTTGGCTAGAAAAAACAAAGCTGAAATCATTGTTTTAAACATGTTGGAAATGTCTGATATTATGCTCACATCTACAGGTGGTGATCAAATGGAAAAATCCATGTTCTTTTATAAATTGGCAGAACAGGAACTAACTATATTTCTTAAAAAGGAGTATCTAAAAGACATTAAGCTAACACCTATTATAAAACAGTTTAAAGTATTTCGTGAGGTAAATGAAATAGCCATTAAACATAATGCCGATCTTATTGTTATGGGATCTCACGGAATAAGTGGTGTCAAGGAATTTGTTATAGGCTCTAACACAGAACGGGTTGTTAGAAACTCCAACGTACCTGTATTGGTTGTTAAAAATGAATTGGAAAATGTAGATTTTAAAAACGTTGTGTTTGCTTGCGATTTTAGTGAAGAAGCCATTAAACCGTACCTTAATGTTATTAAGATGTTTAACAAGGCGAATGTTAGTTTGGTTTATGTTAACCTACCAAACGATAAGTTTAAAAACACTGCTGAAATAGAGCAAAATGTAATGAAATTCTTGATGAAGGCTGATGGAGATTTGAAACGAATGAAAGACGTTCATTTTGTATCAGACTATTCGCCAGAAGAAGGAATATTATATTTTTCTAAAAAAATAGGTGCAGATATTATTGCTATTCCAACGCATGGTAGGAAGGGTATTGCTCATTTTTTAGAAGGAAGTATTGGTGAAGATCTCGCTAATCATGCAAGTTTGCCGGTAATAACATTTAAAGTTTAAGTTTTAAAGCTTAAAGTGACAATCTTTTTTAAAGAGGCTGTCTGAAAAGTGTTTTGATTGTCATTTTGAGCGTAGTCGAAAAATCTTATTTTTACCTAATTATCAACAATTTGATTTTCAATGGATTCTTCATTTTTATTCAGAATGACACTTTTCAGACAGCCTCTTTAAATATATTTTAACCATTCAAAGTAAATTCAACGGTGATTTTAGTGTCTAATAATTTTGAAATGGGACAGTTTAACTCCGCATCTTTCACTAATTCTGTAAATTCTTTATTATTTACTCCGTTAACTTTTGCCTTTAAAACTAAATGGGAACTGGTAACAGCACCGTCTTCTAGAGTGATTTCACAAGATGTATTTAACGATTCTGGGATGTAGTTTTTGGCTTGTAAATTAAAGGCCAATTTCATGGTAAAACAACCCGCATGTGCGGCTGCAATTAATTCTTCTGGGTTGGTGCCAATACCGTTTTCGAACCGTGAGGAGAACGAATATTGAGTTTTATTTAAAACCTTGCTTTGTGATGATAAATGGCCCTTCCCATCTTTTCCAGTGCCTGTCCAAACGGCTTCCGCTTTTCTTTTCATATTTAAATATTTAATTGTTTTTTGAGCATTATTGCTTCAGAAGTAATAAAAAATCAATGTTTAAAATAACGATAAATAATAACCTAAATACGTTATCGTTACACGATTCTAAAGGTACTATTTTTCTTCTAAAATACCTAGTCTAAAAATGTTATTCTATACACGGATTAAAAATAGATTAATGGCAGTTTATTGAATTGTTGGTCATTTCAACACTTGGAGAAGGTGAGATATAGGGTATG
>TARA_R110000868_G_scaffold117600_13_pt1 | contig 31030 bp, 31 predicted proteins | sample TARA_R110000868 | Tara Oceans TARA_R110000868 (sample SAMEA4397489) | marine metagenome | biome: Polar Biome; feature: [SRF] surface water layer (ENVO:00010504); material: water (ENVO:00002006), including particulate matter (ENVO:01000060) such as... | depth 5 m | reverse complement strand
TGCAAAGATCATCACTGATCGTGACACTGGCCGTTCAAAAGGTTTTGGATTTGTTGAAATGGGTTCTTCTGATGAAGCTGAAGCTGCAATCGAAGCACTTAATGGTAAGGAAATGGACGGTCGTCGTTTGACTGTTAACGTTGCGAAGCCAATGGAACCACGCGCGAACAATAATCGTGGCGGCGGATCACGTTGGTAATTTAAAAAGATTACAATCTGGCCAATCCGAAAGGGTTGGCCTTTTTTTTTGTTAGGCTTATGAAAAAAGATTTAGAAAAAATTCACGAGTGGTCACCAAAGCGTCTTCGCACTCTACGCAATAATTTAAACAATCGCTTATCTTCGTTTAAGCTCGGCGAGAATCCGAAAGACTTGCAAGCCAGTCATGTTCTTCATGGTATGCAAGAGGGTCAGTGCAATGAGCTTCTGCAAAAAGTTCAAACAATTCTAAAAGAGCGTTCCCGCTCTTAAGCTAATCCCTTCTTTTCTAGATACCAAGAGTACTTACCGGGCCAAAGAGTGACTCCACCTTTGTCTACTTCCATCACTTTTTCGCCAAGGGCATGAAGAAAGTGACGATCGTGACTAACAAACAAAAGCGTCCCTTCGTAGAGTTTAAGCGCATCCATTAAAATACCACGAGAGATAATGTCCAAGTGGTTGGTTGGTTCATCGAGAACTAGCAGGTTATTCCCTTGCGAGAAAAGGTAAGCCAAAACTAATCGCGATTTTTCCCCACCAGATAAGTGGCGAACTTTCTTTTTAACGTCGTCTCCTCGAAATAAAAATGCCGCAAGAAGATTTCGAAGATAGCCATCACTCACATTGGGAAGACGTGATCTCACTTCATCTGAAACAGTGGCTTCAGGATCAAGAACTTCCAAGGAGTATTGACTGAAGTACCCAACCTTTACACTGGGCCCTATATTAACTTGCCCGGAGCTAGCATCTGTTTGGCCGCAAATGACTTTTAAGAGCGTTGATTTACCGGCGCCGTTAACACCGACGACTGCTATTTTTTCTTGTCTGGCAACCGTTGCGGTTAATCCTTCAAAAACTTTAAGTTCAGTACCATTAACATCCCAGTTTTTACCCAGATTATTCATCACGACAACATCATCTGACCCACGTGGAGGTACAGGAAAATCAAAACTAATTGTTTGCTCTTCTGGTGGTAGTTCAACACGATCGATTTTTTCTAACTTTTTAACCCGTGACTGAACTTGAGCTGCGTGAGAGGCACGCGCCTTAAACTTAGCAATAAATTCTTCTTCCTTAGCCAGCATATCGCGCTGCCTTGAATGTTCTGCCTCGAGCTGAGTTCTTCGAATGTCTCGCTCTTTTTCATAAAAGTCATAATCGCCCGAATAAACAGTTATTTTACGATGAGCAATTTCAATAATTTTTTTGGCCACATTATTCATAAAGTCACGATCGTGGGTCGTCATGAAAACAGCCCCTTTAAATAATTGCAACCACTTCTCGAGCCAAAGAATTGTTTCAAGGTCGAGATAGTTAGTTGGCTCATCCATGATGATCAGATCCGGTACCGTCACAAGAACTTTTGCTAGGGCGATACGCATTTTCCAACCGCCACTGAAACTCTCGACTGGACGGTGATGATCTTTGGGGGCAATTCCAAGCCCTGTCAAAACTTCTTCGGCCCTAGCGTCGAGATCGTAGCCGCCGATTTTTTCATACTCGGTTTGAACATCACCCATTTTTTCTAAAATTTTAGTCATCTCATCGGGATCTAAATCTGGATCTGATAATTTAGTTTCAATCTCTGTTAACTGCGATCTTAGAAGGGCCACTTTCGCGTCACCTTCAACCACTTCTTGTAGTGCAGTTCTACCTGCCATCTCTCCAACATTTTGAGAAAAATAAGAAATTCGCAAGCCCTCAGATGTTGAGATTTGACCTTCATCAGGTCGATCCTCACCGGTAATCAAGCGAAACAGAGAAGTCTTACCGGCACCATTAGGGCCAACCAAGCCGACTTTTTCACCTGCATTAATCTGAAAAGTGGCCCCGGTAAATAAAGGCTGACCAGTTTGTAGTTTAGTGACATTCGAAAAGTTTAAGCTCATAGCGTACCCAATGATTGATTAGGGTAAGAATACTACCAAGCTATCGTCGTTCCGTCCCAATTCTTAAATACCCCTGAGTCATCTAAATCCAAACTTACTTCGATGATATGTTCCGCACTTTGTAGTGGAGACCAGACTCGGTGCTTTACTGAACCAAGATAAGCCCGTGACAGCTCTGTTTCTGTTGTTCCTGGGTGAATAACAGCAAGTTTTGTTTGTAAGCCTGATCTCGCATATTCAATTGACGCAGTTTTAACTAACATATTGAGAGCAGATTTTGCGGCACGGTAACCATACCATCCCCCGAGTTCATTATCGCGAATGCTGCCAACCATAGCTGAGAGAAAAATTAATCTCGAGGGCGACGTTCGGTCGAACTTTGCCTTTGCGTATTTCAAAATAAGAGCTGGAATCGCAGCGTTGACTTTAAACGCCTGTAATAGCCCATCAATATTAAGATCGCGCAGTGACTTCTCGGGGTGCTCGAGGGCGCCAATGGCACAATAGACAAGATCTAGCTTTGGTAGCGACTTAAAATATGATTCACTCTGCTCTTCATCAAGAGGATCAAGTTGCGTTGTTTGTACTGACAACGCTAATAATCCTGAGGCTCTTTCCTGATTTCTATAGCTGGCATAGATGTTTGCTCCAGGATATTTACTCTGAAGACTCTGCACCAAGCCTAAGCCAATTCCATGTCCAGCACCAATAACGAGGATATTTTGAATATTCATTCCCTCACTTTACTAGCTTTTCATTTGCGTTGCGCCAGACACTTTTGAGACGTTGCAAATTGACTCAGCGCCATAGCCAATAACTCATATAATTTGGTAATAATTGACGAAATAAATTACACACAACTCGTACCCCAAGAGGCGATCATTAATACGAACACACCCTTTTCTGACTTTGGACTTGATACAAAATTATTGGCCGCTCTATCTACTGCCGGCTGGGAAACTGCTTCACCAATCCAAGAGCTTACAATTGAACCAATTCTCGATGGCAAAGATATTTTCGCCCAGGCTGAAACAGGCTCAGGTAAAACTGGATCATTTGCTATTCCAATAATGGAAATCCATTTAAGAGCAGACTCTCCCGCAGCCGAAGCTAATCTTCCACAGTGGCTTGTGATTAGTCCGACGCGCGAGCTGGCCCAACAAACCGATTCAGTTTTTACAAAACTTGGAAAAGAAATTGGCATGAACACTGCCTGTGTGATTGGTGGAGAGAGTATTGAAAAACAAATTGAGCTTATTAAGGCCGGAACACATATTCTTGTCGCAACTCCCGGCCGACTTGCGGATTTAATTAAGCAAGGTGAAGTTAAACTTTCAAAAGTTCAAGGCGTTGTCTTCGATGAGGCCGATCGTCTTTTCGATATGGGCTTTAAAAAAGAAATCGAATTCATTCTCGGCAAAGTTCCAAAGAGTCGTCAGATGATTATGGTCTCGGCCACAACAAATCTAGATGTTTTACAAACGGCTTATAAATTCCACTCCCATCCGATTGAACTTAAAATTGAAAGTGATAGCTTACTTGTCGATAAAATCGATCACCAATTGGCCATGGTTTCTCGCGAAGAGAAATTTGCTCTACTTGTTGGACTACTACGTCGCCAAGAAGATGCTTACGCTATTGTTTTTTGTAATACTCAATTTCAAACCCATTCGATTGCCGAGTGGTTAATAGCTATGGGCTTTAAGGCCACTCCAATCTCCGGTCGCCTGGCTCAAAACAAACGTACCCGTTTAATGGATGACTTCAGAGCGAAGAAAACAACGATTCTCGTTTGTACAGATGTTGCCGCCCGCGGTCTCGATATCAAAAAGGTTAACCTTGTTGTGAACTATGATCTTCCACAAGAAGCTGCAAGTTACGTTCACCGCATTGGTAGAACTGGTCGTGCTGGCGAAGAAGGTCTTGCCGTCAGTTTTTGCGCCTTTGAAGATTGTGAGTACCTTGACCCCATCACGCGCATGATCGGTAACCCAATTCCACGTATGGAGCTAACGGATGCATCTTTTGCAACCGATCTTTGCAAAAAACCTTATATCAACAGAGATTCTTTGCAACTTGAAGAAGATACTCGTCCAGGGCGCCGCGAGAAAAAGCCTGCCCGTGAAAATTCGAAGCCAAAAGCTCCGACTAAGACTGAAACTCGTCACGCTCCGGTGCCTCTTGATATCCGTCCAATCAATGACAAACGTAGTTTTGTTATCGACTGTGATTCGCTTAAAAAAGCAAGCTCAGAAGCGCTTCATTTTTGGCGCCTGAGTGATGAAGAGCTGCTCGGACATGAGATTATTGAACAAGGTCGTAAAAAGTTTATTTTCTTTGGACCTAGAAAGAATAAGTACAAATTCTTCATTAAGCCCATTTACAAGAGAATTTTAACTCCTTTCATTGAAGACATTATCGTCCGCTCAGGACTTGATCTTCAAGTTCGCGTTTCATTCAAAGAGCCTCTTTTGAAAGTGACCTTTAGTGGTGAAGACGAAAAAATGCTGACTGAAGACAATGCCAACCTGATTATGTCCTTTGAGCATTTGATCAAAGAGTTTCTTGTACCAAGAGTTCGTCCTCATAAAGGTCTAAAGCTTTCTGTTCGCGCGCAAAATGATATTCCACAACGTTTTGATCGTGGACCTTCGACTTCAAATAGAAGCGACACACGACCAAGACGTAACAAGCCAGATGAGAAAACGTTGATCGCCATGGCCGAAAAGTTCAAAGAAGAGCTTTATAATAAAAATGCTCCTGTTCTTATGAAGGCCTTATCTCCTGCCGAAAGACGTATTGTTCATCAACACTTGAGCGAAGATCCTAAAATCAAAACCAGCTCTATTGGCGATGGTCGCTTTAAGCAAATTGAGATCAGCCTTCGGTGATTAAACTCTTAAGTCTTCTATTTACACTTCTTATGGTGCAGCCAGTTTGGGCGGCACCAAAAGTTGTTACTGTTGGTGCTTTTCTCAATAATATTCAAAACCTAGACCTTAAAAGTCATAGTTATAACGCTGACGTTTATATTTGGTTTAAGTGGACTGACCCTGATTTCGATCCCTCCGAATCTTTTGAGTTCGTAAATCCACAGGAATTGTGGGGACATACTCAGACGAAGGCCTATGAAAAGCCTGAAAAAATCGCATCAGGTGAATTCTACCAAGTGGTAAGAGTACACGGACGCTTTGGCACGAAGTTCGATCTCAGCAACTATCCTTTCGACATTCAAAGACTAACAGTTGAGTTTGAAGACAGCTCTAATGAAGCTGGTGCCATCAAATATATTACTGACACTGAGCCTATCGCTGTTAATGACAAGTTAACTCTACCAGGCTTTATTTTTGGCGAGCCACGAATTTCTATCTTGGAGCAAAAATACGCTTCTAACTTTGGTGATTCTCGAATTGATGGAAACTCTCGCTACTCCAGAGTGCGAATCGAGCTTCCTATCCATCGCCCTCGTGGCGCTTATGCGATTAAATTCTTACTCCCTATTGCATGTGTCGTTTTCTGTGCCTCTCTCATGTTCTTGTTCAGCCCCAAATATGTAGATGCCCGTGTCGGTGTTGGCATTACAGCATTACTAACTATTGTGGCCTTGCAACTAACACTTGGAGACAATCTTCCAGAAGTCGATTATCTGGTACTTATTGATAAAATTTATCTCGGTGCTTATATCTACGTCGTGGCCGGACTAGCACTTGTCGTTCGAACCACCTGGATGCTGGAGCTTCATGAAGAAGATCCGGATGTTTTGGCCAAGGCTAATAAGTTAGACCTTGTGGCGCTAGGTATTTTTTCTGTCGTCTATCTTCTCGCTGTCGTAACTTTGTTGATTTCTGCCCTCTAGGACAAGAGTTTTAAATACTCCGACCTGGCAAGATTAGAAACTTGCCCTTAATATAGAGGGATGAATAAACGTTTATACTTTGCATCTCTCTACTTCGCAGAAGGTGCGCCTATTGGTTTTATCTGGTGGGCGCTTCCCGCCATTTTGGCCGAGCGCGGTTTTGCTCTCTCGGATGTATCTCAGCTAACAGCTTTAGCGGCACTTCCTTGGAGTATTAAGTTTTTTGCCGCTCCTGTCGTCGACCTTCTCTCGCGCAAGATTGGACTGAAGGCTCCACTTCTTTTTGCTCAAATTATTATGGCCGCAACCGCCTTGGCATTTTTTCCGGCCATCGAAGCAGCAGAGCTTGGTTATTTAACGTTGATCCTTCTTTTGCACTCAAGCTTCGCCGCGATTCAAGATGTTTGCATTGATGCCTTGGCAGTCAAGTCTGTTCCAGAAGAAGAAATGGGTCGAGTCAACGGTGCCATGCAGGCTGGAATGCTTGTAGGTCGATCAATATTCGGTGGTGCTAGCTTAATGCTGATCCATCAACTTGGACTGCGTGCCACCTGTTTTGCACTCTCCGCTGCTATTCTCTTTAGCGCTGTTGCTCTTTTTTCTAGAAAGGAGCCTAAGGAACCAAATGAGTTTAATGTCAGTGAGTATTTAAGCGGATTAAAATTACTTCTCATGCAAAAGCAAACCTGGCTTTTGGTGGCCACTGCATTTGTCGCTTCCCTCTCTTTTGAGGGATTAGCAGGTATTGCCAGCGCTGCTCTAGTTAAAGTCGGGATGCCTGCCCATATTCGCGGCCCGCTCTACGCCATTGGAGTTCCACTTAGTATGATGGCCGGTGCTTTATTTGGCGGTAAATTGGCCGACAGCTTTGATAAGGGCAAACTTCTTCGCTATGCCACTAAAATTTGTGCACTCACTGCGGTTATCACTGCTGGCCTTATGGATCTTGCTGTTGATCACTCAATTCTAGCATCTTCGATGATTCTATTTTATTGCACCATTGGTTTTCTGACTGCAAGTCTCTACGCCTACTTGATGACTCATACAAATAAATCTTTCCCAGCCTTTGCCTTTAGTCTTTTTATGGCCGTGACTAATTTATCCGAATCTTCTTCCACCCTCGTTGTCGGCAAGCTGGTTGGCCCTTGGGGCTATGCTGTCAGCGCCGCCATACCGGCTTTGCTGAGTTTGAGCGTTGTTATCTTAATCATATCAAAATCAGAAGGATCTAAGCTCCCGAATTAACTACGAAATGCCCCTTGTAATAAAGACAGGGGGAGATGCCTAAACTCAAATGCTTTGATACATAGTGCCCATCAAACTTTTGAGGTTCAATATGAAAAGTCTAAAAATTGCTTTACTAGCACTCTTACCCGCAACACTACTTGCGGCTCCTCCTTATGCTCTGTTCTCGCCTCAGCAAGGAGAAGAAGCTTTTGAAAAGATGTATGACTACGTTAAAGGCGCTAAGAAGACTGCACATGTGACCATTTATAGTTGGTCTGATGGTGGCATTACCGACGCAATGGAAGAAGTTCTTAAGACAAACCCTGGGGTCAAGCTGAGAGTCGTACTTCACAGACCACTTGGTGGCAAAAGCTCAATCCTTTCAAAAGTTGCCAAACTTGAGGCCATGGGCGCGATGTTTAAACGTGCCAAAATGAATATGCACGAAAAATTCGTTTTGGTTGATAGCAAGAACCTTTCAAACTCAAGTGCCAATATGTCTGGCGGCGCTAAGAACCGCTACAGTGAAGACTTTACATTTATTGAAAGTGAAGGCGAGCAAGACAATGAAGCAGTCATTAAGCAATTTGAAAGAGAGTTTGCCGTTATTTGGAACAGTTCAGATGACATCGTAACTAAAGACGAAACTCAAAAAGCTGATATTCTTCCACTTGATCTCGATCAAGCGAATCTTCCGGCAACACAAGCTGCTATGACCTTGATTTCAAGTTCTATGAACTCAACACTTAGCAAAAACTCTCCAACTTCAGCTGATTATAAAAAAGGTCGTATTATCGATCTTAATGATCGCTACCTTCCTAATGGCGATCAGCCTTATGTAGTTTCAACTGAACTGATTGAAGCAATCGACAATGCAAAGAAAAGTGTTTGGCTAGCTCTAAACCATTTCAACCTTTACTCTGTTAGCGAAGCCCTTATTCGTGCAGTTAAGCGTGGCGTAGAGATTCGTCTATCAGTAGACAATCAAGAATTTAAAACCAAGATTCGCGATACTGGTTCACGTCCATCAATCGAGATGACTCCTCGATTTATTCGCGACTTTAATGCCCTTCCTGGTTTTGACAAAAAAGAAGCGCCGGTTCGTGTTCACTTCTATAGCCATGCTCCTCACCATTCTTCATGGCACTTGAATCACCATAAGTTCGTATTGATTGATAATGAACTTCCAAATGATGCTATTTTAATGGCCGGAAGCTTCAACCTTTCAAACAATGCTGAGTTTAATCAATTCGATAACCTAGTTGCCTATAAAGGTGCTGCTTACGCCGGTGTGATCGGAGACTACGCAAGACAACACGAGCACCTCTGGACTCTTAACCGCACAAGTGCTGACAAGCCTTCAAAAGCTGCTATTGATTATATTAAAGCGGTATATGATGACAGTTATATTCGTCTTCACGTAGCCGACCCGGAAAACGTTGTTGCTCTAACTTGGAATGAAGCGCTTGCTCTTAAAAAAGATATGAATAGAGTTGCTCCTGGACTGTTTAGACAGCTCTATAGCAAGAAAGGTTGTATGTTCTACAACTTTGTTAAACAGAGTTATTTTGGCGGCGCAGGCTGTAAGTAAAACGAATCAAAAGCAGGCTTAAAGCCTGCTTTTTTTACATATCTTCGAGTTTTTGATGAGTGTAAGTAATCACCATAAGATTAGCGAGAAGCGCAGAGTTCAATAAATGCCACAGCCAGTGAGTGCCCAGTGGAATCAAGTCACACAATTCATTATCCAGAGTTCTAAAGAATAGGCTCCCAGCAAATAAAAGTGTCGAAAGCTGAAAGTGAACGTTGAGAATATTCTTCTTCTTTACTAATAAATAGGTCAACCCAAGTAGTGTAAGAAAAGCCGGTAAATAGCCTAATGATCCATTCAAAATATGACGAGGCTGGTACATCTCCGCAAGTACTGTTACGACTAGAAACAATCCGGTTAATAATACTGTCTTTGACTTACTGAACTTGAGAATCTCTTTTTGCGTAAAAAACAAAAAACTAACCATAAAAAAAGCAATGGGAATGATATCGGCCAGATGGGACCATCTATTGGCGAAGGTGTGAAATAAAAAACTGCCACAGCCGACGACAAAAGATAAACATGCAAAACTTAATAACCACTTTCTTCTAAAGCCCCACCAACGATAAAAACCGTAAAAGCTGGCTGCAATAAAGCCGATATTTGAGAGAGCATTAACGGGCTCGGCCCAAAAGTGAGCCCCTACTCTTTCACAGTAAAAATCGATCGATTGGAACCAGTCCATAGTCACCAGCAATTGATGTTTTTAATCTACTAATATTTTATTTATCCATTCATTTTACTTAAAATAGACATATAATCCATAGAAACAAATATAAAGATGGTGTGTATGGAAAATAATTTTTGGCGCAAATGCAGTACCTGCAAAAAAGAAATTGGCTTTAATGCTATTTATCAAAAATGCTCAGTTAGCACCTGTCGAAAAAACGTTTATTGCTCAGTTACATGCTGGGACGTACACAATCCTATTATGAATCATAAAAGCTCTTGGGCAGAAGAAGAGCGCGCTCCAAGCAAAGAGCAAGCGGCAAGCGAGCGTGAGCCGCGAAGAATTATCGTAAGCGCTGCAAAACCCACAATTTCATCAAGCTCAAATGATTTTCCTATTGATACTCTTATTGTCGCTTCCAAACTTAAAAACTATATTAAAGAAAAGCACGATATGAATACTTCAGCTAATGTTATGGATAAGCTGTCTGAGTTGGTACGCGAACTCTCAGATCAAGCTGTCATTCGTGCACGCCAAGACGGTCGCAAAACTTTAATGGATAGAGATTTTTAATGTTTAAAATTATACACAATCCCCGTTGTTCAAAAAGTCGACAAACCCTGGCTTTATTGCAAGAGCATTCTGATAAAATCGAAGTAATTCTTTATCTTGAAGGTGAATTAGATGAGGAAACTCTCAAAAGAGCAATCAAAGGACTAAAGTTATCCCCTTCTCAAATTCTTAGAACCAAAGAAGAAGAGTTCAAGGCTTTGAACCTCGATACAACAAACGATGAAAAGGTTATCAAGGCTATTTTAAAGCATCCAAAAATTCTTGAGCGCCCGATTGTGATTAAAGGGTCGAAGGCTGTCATTGGCAGACCACCAGAAAATATTAACCTTTTACTGAAGTAATTCTATGAAATTTTGCATTGCTTTAGCCATGTTATTATCAAGCTTAACTCTTAATGCAAAAAATTATGTCACTATTAATTGTAGCAGTTGGGGCAATGGCCAGACGTTTGAGCTTAGTGGAGAGCTTGATGAGTCGGGTGCCAATTACCTTGATGGCCTAATTAACTTACGTGTCTTTGATGGCGCTCAACTTATTTTCGAACAAAATAGAATTGATTCAACAGGGTTCTTTTGGTTTGATGAAGTCGATTCTTCTCAGGTCTATCTAGCCGAGCTTATGCCTCTTAATCGCACTAGCTTTCAATTTTTATCGATTGCCGCCAATCACCCGCATCCAAGCGGGAATAGCTTTCTGCGTTTTAATAATAAAGAATATCAGGCTGAATGCTTCATCCATTAACTAGGAAATCTTGTGAGTCATTGTAATCTATGTGCATCCGAAAATAATATCTCTGAGCTCAAGGTCGAACCTGTATCAAAGCAAGCCGAAGTTTCACTTTGTAGGAAATGCTTTGACGCTGTCGAGACCGCGGATTTCTCTGATATCCATCATTGGCATTGCCTTAGTGAAGCTATTTGGCACGAGAGTTCGGCGGTGAAAGTGCTCTCCTACTCAATACTTAACAGCTTGCTACCAGAAGCGTGGGCCCAAGACTTGATGGACCAGATCTACCTAGAACCACAAGAACTTGAATGGGCAAAGAGCCGTATCGAAAGGCTTAATCCCGACAACAAAATACCCTCCACTGTTGACAGTAATGGTGCTCCTTTGTTGGATGGCGATAGCGTGACACTTATCAAGGATCTTGATGTTAAAGGCGGTGGATTTACGGCCAAACGCGGATCTTTGGTTAAAGGCATTCAACTCACCAATAATCCTGAGCACATAGAAGGCAAGGTTAACGGTATAAAGATTGTACTTGTAACTAAGTATCTCAAAAAGGTTTAACCGAGCTTTTTCAACAGGTATTCTTTTTTCAAATAAGCTTACATGCCAATACATTCTGTTTCTCTTAGAGCATGATCATAGTGTTTTAATCAGGAGAAAACATGAAGCTATTAGTACTACTTTTTTCAGTGGCGATTTCATCACTTGCTTTCGCTAATCTTCACCAGGCACCACCAAACCTAGACTTTGGAAATAATACTGCTGGTGTTTTTGTCGACTTCAAAACAGCCAAGTCTGTTTTAATCTATAACTTTAGTTCTAGAGAAGTTTTGGCCGACACAACTATTGAGTTTTACCAACCAGTTAAAGGTATGCCTGTTTTTGATCTTGTCACGGATCCTTCAAAGGTTTTGATCGATGGTCTTGAAGTTTCAACTCAATCAACATCAATGGATGGAGTTTCAAGAGTTAGATTTATTAACAAAGTTTTAGAGCCAGGTCTCCACACTTTAAGCGTTTCTAATGAAGTTTCTAAAAACGTCAGCTTCTCTTCCACTACAGTACGTAGTGCTTTTTGGATGAGTGACCTTTCTGATCGCCGTTATATGGAACAATACCTTCCAAGTAATCTTGAATACGACCAGTATCAAACTGAACTTGAAGTTAAGATTATTGGAACCGATCGCGAACACCAGATTAATACAAACGGTAGTATCAACGAGCTTTCAAAGAATCATTGGAAGATTCAATACCCTGCCGTCTATACTGCGAGCTCTTATTTTTATCATCTCTTTGAAAAAGATGCTTATCCTGAAGATAGAAAAATTTATAAGTCTATAGATGGGCGCGATATTCCAGTTCTGGTTTACACTAATCAGTCAGTTTCGCGTTTTATGAATGAAACACTTAAAGTGCTAGCTGAACTTGAAGCTGATTATGGGCCATGGCCTCACGCTCAAGTGATCATTTATGGTGCTGGCCAAGGTGGAATGGAGCATTGTGGAGCAACCATCACAAGCTATAGCGCTCTTGGACATGAACTCATACACTCTTATTTTGCACGTGGAATTATGCCGGCCCATGGCAACTCTGGTTGGGTTGATGAAGCGATTGCGAGCTGGAGAGATGCTGGATACCCTGGCTACTCTTCAAGAAGTCTTTCTCGCACAGACATGGCGGGTCACTCGACTTACCAAAGAACGACTGATCGCGATGCCTATACCAAAGGTATGCGCTTTATTGGTCACCTCCACTCAAAACTAGAGTCACAGGATAATTTCAAAGTTTTCTTAAAAAGCTTCTTCACTGAAAGAAAATTTAAACCTTTTAAAACTCATGAATTTAAGGCCGCGATTGAGTCTTTCTATAGTACAGACCTTTCAAATGAGTTCGACCTTTATATCTATGGCAAAAAAGGCGTTGATAAGGACCATGAACATCAACATGAAAATCCCAATCACCCTAAACTTAGTGAGCAAGATCTCCTAAATCTTCTCTAGAAAATGAAGCCACCGAAAGGTGGCTTTTTTAGGTTTTGTTATGAAGTATTTAATACTCGCTCTTTTGATTTCGCTTCCAGCTTTTTCCAGCTGGGGCCCATTAGATATGCAAAAGTCTATCTGCAGTAGCGATATTATCGTCGTAGCCGAGATTGTCTCTTTTGATGAGGACTATTTAAAAATCTCTTTTCTAAAAGATAAGAGGGAGACCATTTATAGAATAGCCAATCTGGAGATAGCAAAAACACTAAAAGGTTCTAAGGCAAAGAATTTGCGTTTTTTAACTCCCAGTGAAAAACCTTCCACAGGGGGCTTTGATCATATGCTTCTTCGTAAAAAATTGAATCAAAAAGGAATTTGGCTTTTTCACGGACAAGAAAGGTTTAGCGGAGAGCTTTTAGATTATAATCATCCCGACTTTCCTTTAAGCATTGATAAAATTTCTGAAATAAAAGCACTGTTAAAGAAGTGTTGAAACAAAATTAGATGCATCAATTTCTAAGATGACATCTCGATCAATTGGCTCACCTATCTGCTTCGATGTAATTCCTAAGCGCTTATAAAGTCTGGCGTGAATTTTTGAAGTGTAGACATAAACTTTTGTGACACTCGGGTCTGCTTTTATAATTTGTGCCATTTCACTCAGTAAATCTTTCATGAGGTTAGGGTTAGTATCACTGGCCGCAGTAAGCCGTACAATTTCGGCAACCTTCCCCTCACCGCGCGGAACTTTAACGCCAGTGGCTTTTTCAAACGGCATCAAATCAGTGGTCTTACTCGATTCAACCATGGCCACTCCACCCTCAATTTTATTTGCGCCAGGTGGACCTCTGGTCATAACCACCAATTTGGTTCTTGGCTCAAAGGAGCGGCTTGATTGAATGAATCCTGTAATTTCCTCTGGAGTTAAGTTAAGTCTTGAACGATAGGTTTCCGCAACAAAATCCCAATAGTTATCTGAGAGCTGAGCAACAGACCTAGATTCTATCTCAGACTTTCGACTTAGATCTACGATGCTCATCACTCCATCATTTTCCAGTTGCTTAAACACGACCGGAGATGGTTTGGGGACAATGAGTGATCGAACAAGTGGGAGTGATAATGTACCAACAGAAAGTACACTTGATAGAGCTGCAGTTACAATTGCATCGGATTTTTGATTGAGACAATTTTCCCATTCATCCGCATCAGCAAGTCCGACCTGGTTGTGCGCGACAATCTCTCGACATTCCTCTGCTTTCTTAAAGCTATCATTAATCATTTTGGCCGAAAAAGTCGCGTCAGCCATGTAGGCACTTGCCCTAGAACCTCCACCCAGCATCGCTCTAAATTGAGCCAACAACCCTCTGGAGGCTACGCTTTTACCAACACCCATAAGTAATAATGACTCAGGTCCAATAAGCATACTGGTGGCAATCAAGCCCACTTCTAGTGTTGTTTCAATTCCATCGATAGTATTTTCAACCCTCATCTTGCGGTCGATAAAATGACAAAGCGACTTTCGGTTTTCATCACTTGAATGAAGCATTGATCTTTTGAGGATGGCCTCTAGTCCCGTGTTGTAACGAAGTACAAGCTCAGACATAAGTACTGTTGAGCTTTTACCAATCCTGAGTGCGTGATCGATATTTGCCTGAATAGATGTAATCTGCCCTCGCAGTTCAAAACTTTGTTTAAAGAAGTTAGCCATTGAGGCGGCTAAACTCTTTTTTAGGTCCGTGCCTGAAATTTCATTTTCTGAATGAGAAAGCTCTATAAACTCTTGTGATAACCACCAAGGATTCATTGAGAATAAATTTGCCTTTACCTTTTCAAGTTGCTCTCCTTCAACTTCAAGCTCGACCCTTCGACCAGCGCTGCACACGCCCCGATAACAAATATCACGTCGCCTTTTATTGATATTAAGCTCTTGCTGAACTTCGATTAAAGCGCGGGCCTGTTTTTCATATTCATCCCAACGCTCATCAAACCCTTCACTCGAACCACGTAGAGTGCGACCGTTCAGCCAGCGAGTAAAATCACCCCACTCATCGACCTTAGTTTGTATTTGATCGAGTAAGCTTTGAGCACCTTGATCGAGAACTCCATACTCAAGAATATGATCAGGAATTGGACTGGGAATTGTTTGGCTTTGTGAATTGCAGGATACTTGTGCTTCATCTTGAGGCGAGTGACAGTAAGGAGAATGCCATTGGGCATTTGCCACAGTGGCTAAAAGCAGCAATATCAATAAATTAAGCCGAACAAATACCATAGTATCTAGTTCGGCTATTTAGGCTTAAAACTTTAAAGATTTAGCTTATTTAAGATTAATTTTATTCTTTGAATTCAAGCACTTATCTAAAGTGTCGTAGCTTCCGGCGCGGTGAGTTTCACCGCTTTCGACCACCACTGACATCTGAACCCACGGGGCTCGGCCATCGTTGTCCCTTGAAGCACAAAATGCCACTGCCTGACTGGAACGAAGGGCGCGAGATAAGGACTTAGAACAATCAGAAAGTTTGCCTAGGTTATTAATATTTCCTTCAAATTTTCCATCTTTAAAGTGCGCGATGGACCAAGGGTCACGACCATCGTTATCTTTACTGACACAAGCAAAGATACTTTCGCGAATACTAACAGCACTGTCTTTAACTTCGCGGCAATTAGCTTCTTGGCCAATATTTGAATGGGGAAGCTTGGTAACACTTAGAGTGATAGGATCTTTAACGCCTAAAACATAGGGGTCACGTCCGTCATTATCGCGAGAAATACAGCTTAAATTCAGTCTTGGGTTTGGATTTGGAGGCACTGGTCCGCCACCGCCTTGCAAAAGCTCCAAAGTGGATTGCAGACGCTCCCTCACCCTAAGAAGCGTGCGCTGGTCCTGGGGTTGCTCGGTTTCCTTTCTAATGTCGTTAAGAAGAATTCTAATATCGCGGTCAACTTGCGCGTGCACAACAAAAGAAAAAGACAGCAGTGTGGCAATCAGTATACTTCTCATAAAATCCCATTTGTATGATGTTAATGACGAATTGATAGCAAAGGGATTTTGTTTTTTAAATTAAAATGCTGTGACTTTAGCCATAAAGCCCTAATTGTAAGAATTGTTGACGTTTTTGGAGTCATTTTGGCCACACTCAATTTATTATGCTACGTGTAAGCATCGCAAAATGATGAGGAATGAATATGATCAGTACGGCTAATATTGGGATGAGCTACGGCGGCCAAAAACTCTTTGAAGATGTTAATATTAAATTTACGCCTGGCAATTGCTACGGATTAATTGGTGCCAACGGTGCCGGCAAATCTACATTTCTAAAAATACTCTCTGGTGAGATTGAAGCGCAAACTGGTGAAGTTATTATTACTCCTGGAGAGCGTCTCTCAACCTTAAAGCAAGATCACTATGCTCACGAAGAAGAACAAGTTTTGACGACTGTTCTCATGGGTAATGAAGTTCTTTATAAGTTGATGATTGAAAAAGATGCTATTTACGCAAAGCCAGACTTTAGTGATGCAGACGGTATTAAAGTTTCTGAACTCGAAGAAAAGTTTACAGAAATTGGTGGCTGGGAAGCAGAGCCTGAGGCGGCCAATATTTTAGCGGGACTAGGTCTTGGAACAGAGTTTCTAGAAAAGAAAATGAAAGAGCTTAATGGTGCTGAAAAAGTTAAAGTTCTTTTGGCCCAGGCTATCTTCGGAAACCCTGATATTCTTCTTCTGGATGAGCCTACCAACCACTTAGATATCGCTTCAATACAGTGGCTAGAAAACTTTATTGATAATTATAAAAATACAGTTATTGTCGTCTCCCACGATAGACACTTTCTAAATAAAGTGTGTACTCATATCGCTGACATTGATTACCGTAAGATTAATACTTATGTCGGCAATTACGATTTCTGGAGAAAATCTTCAGAGCTCGCCATGCATCTTCGTGGTAATGAAAATAAAAAGATGGAGGAAAAGGCAAAAGAACTTAAAGCCTTTATCCAAAGATTTAGCGCCAACGCTTCAAAATCATCTCAAGCGACTTCAAGACAGAAACAGTTGGATAAATTGCAACTTCACGACCTACCTGTCTCAACTAGAAAATATCCCTATGTACTCTTCACTCAAAATAGAGAAGCTGGTAAAGAAGTTTTAAAAGTTGATGGACTCTCTAAAACTATTGATGGAGTTAAGCTTTTAGATAATCTAAGTTTTAGTATCAACAAAGAAGACAAGATCGCCTTACTTGGCAATGATGTTGCTAAGACCACTTTATTTCAAATTCTTATGGGTGAAATGGAACCTGACAGCGGAACCTACACTTGGGGAGTTACAATCACCAAGGACTACTTCCCTGCTGATAATTCAGCCTATTTTAATAGTGGCGAGTACGACATTCTCAATTGGCTTCGCCAGTACTCCGAAGATCAACACGATACATTCTTAAGAGGCTTTCTTGGTAAAATGCTGTTTTCGGGCGAAGATGCTTTCAAGAAAACAAATGTTCTCTCAGGTGGCGAGAAAGTTCGCTGTATGTTTGCCAAGATGATGCTTTCTGGAGCTAATGCCATGATCTTCGATGGCCCTACTTCTCACTTGGACCTCGAAAGCATTACGGCCGTGAATGATGGCCTTATTGATTATAAGGGCTCACTTCTTTTCACTTCTCATGACCATGAATTTATCCAGACGATAGCTAACAGAATCATCGAAATCGACGGTGGCCTTATCTTTGACAAGTATACAACTTATGATGAGTACTTAGAGCTTAAGCTAAACGCTTAGAGCCGAGTACTTTCATAAAGATACAGGCGAAGAACATTCCATAATAAACATTGAATTGCCACGGTCCCTCAATCACAAAGGTATTGAGGGACACGCCGATTAAATTGAAAGCGTAAGCTCCCAGTACATTAAGCCCACTAAGCTTTGTTTGAAACCACTTTTGCCAAACGAGTTGGGTGAAAAATAATGCGGCCAAAAGTCCGCCTGACCAAGAGGCTATTTTAAGCCCTAAAACGAGAATTCCGTTTGAATGGCTCGCAACAATAGCGACCAATAAAAGTAGACTGGTTATAATGACTGTATCAATGATCATATAGCGCTTAATTTGATGAATATCTCTATTAGGCCAAATCTCACTCCATAAAACACTTGAGAGTGCATTAATTGTTGAATCAAGAGTACTCATGGTAGCCGCTAATACTCCCGCAAGCATCAAGCCCTTTAATGGGCTTGGGAAAAACTCTTGTATGAAATAAGCGAAAACTTTATCATCGGAAATATTTGATGGCAGTGGTACGTGTTGGAAGTGACTCCAAAGAAGCGCGCCAATACCTAGAAATAAAAGACCGACGGCGATTGAAAAAAACGAAGAAAAGAATATTGATCGCTTAGCCGTTGCTTCGCTATTAGCCCCCATCAGTCGTTGCGCAAAGTCTTGATCAACTCCGTGAGTGCACAGATCAAACAGAACTCCCCCGCCAACGCCTATAGCAAAAGCATGCCAATGCTCAAGGGAAAAAATCGTCGTTTTTCCTGCATCTTGGGCAAAGCTCATTAATTCGCCCCAACTTCTCCCCGAGACATCTGGAATAATATAGTGAGCGGCAATACCGCCACCAATGAAAATTAAGGATTGTAATAAGTCGGTACGAACAACGGCCTTTAGTCCGCCGATCAATGTATAGAAGAATGTAATGGTGGTAATAATAATTAAAGCTAAGAGAATATCGACTTGAAAGAACTCAGAGACAAGAATACTTCCAGCATAGAGTCTCACTCCAATCGCAAGTAACTTGGTGATCGCGTAGATCAAGGCGGTGCAGCGAGCGCCATTTTCCTTAGTATCTTCACCCGCAATAATGGCGTAAAGAGTCAGACCCTTATTATAGATTCTAGGCACAACAACTTTAGCGATAATATAGCGACCGAGAATGGCACCGATATAGATATGAATAAATGAAAAATCACTTGAGAATGCAAAAGCCGGGATTCCCAAAAATGTTAGGGCCGAAACTTCTGTTGCGATAATACTACCAAGGCTCTCAATTGAATTAAGACTTCTCCCAGCTAGATACTGGTCGTTAACAATATCTTCATCGCTGGATTCATGGGCGACATTCTCTCTTCTTGAGTAAAACGCTAGGCCAAATACGATGGCGAGGTAGCCTGCGATAACGATCCAATCGAGCATATGAGTTTCCTGAGCTAGATCATGTTTTTCACTCAATTCTAGGCTTACAATAGATAAATGAACAATTTTATCTTCACTCTTTTGCTACTCACCTCCTGTGCCTCTCTTAATAGTGATTCAAAGAAACACTATGAAGCGAATAAACCCCACGGATTGGTTAAGACAGAGACGCCATTTAAGCCTTCGATCAATATCAAATCAACTCCCAAGTTGATTGCTTCAGGAAAGAAACTCTATCAAGAGAATTGCTTGCAATGTCACGGAGCTAATGGAAGAGGAAACGGACCTAAGGCTGCTGAACAGACGGTCAGACCAAGTGATCTTCATGCCGCCGTCAATGAAGTTGAACACTTTGCTTTTTACACAAGATTTTCATATTGGGATGGTCGCATGCCTGGATGGTCAAGAGAGTTTTCAGACTATGAACTTGATGCTCTTACTGCTTACTTAAACGAATTTAAGTCTATCAAAAAATGATCTACCTACTTTTTAAAAATCAATGGGTAGAACACGAGCCCGATTATCTTAGTCACGACAACGAAACATTTAGACTAGAACCTACTCTCGTGGGTGGTAGTAAATCAAATATCAAAAGTCAGCGATTCAGAGTTCAGGATGGAAAACCTATGATTTCCATATCGGATGTCATGACCCGTGAAATTCTTCATGTGACTCACAATACTCCATTAACAGTTTGTAGCTCCATCATGAAAAATGAAGGCGTTCACCATCTTGCCGTTTTTAACGACGGTCACTTCTGTGGACTTATAAGTGACCGCGATATTCTCTTCACCAGTCATAAGCCTGTACACAAGAAAACGGCTGATGCTGTAGCAACAACAGTTGTTATGGCGATTCATGAAAATACACCGGCCGGACTAACTGCAAAAGTCTTGCTTCAAGAAGGTATCAACGCTCTTCCTGTTCTTGACGATGACCTGAATATTTGTGGGATTGTAACCACGAGAGATTTTTTGCGTGTTTTAAGTGGTCTTATTCACTAGGACTAAACCAACATCTCGGTCTATCAATTAAATTCAACCCCGCAACCAAAGTGTCTAAACGACACTGTAAGTTAGGATGGCCTTGAATCGTTTTTGATACTTTATTTTCATCTCGAACTTCTAAGCTCGGTAACTGTCTTGCACCTTTAAGCTCAGCGAAGATTTTTACCATCTGATAAGAAATTTCAATAACCTCTGAATTAGTATATCCAAGGATTGGCATACATACTGATGATGCATAATAGTCTGATTGTCCTTCGACACTACTCCAACTTGTTTTACCATTTCTTCGAATGATCTTAGGTGCTCCTCCAAGAAGATGCCCAAGTTCATGGCAAAGAAATAAGTCCAAGAGTTTTATATTCATTTGAGAGTGAACCATTAAGCCATTGTTCACGAGGATTAATGCCTCGTTTTCATCAGAGAAGGTAGCATAAGCATTAAATGTCATCTCTTCACGACGTATATTAACGCGCAAATCCCAGTTTGCTTGCGCTTTCACCATTGGAGCAAAAACTTGCTCAAACTCCATGAGCCTCAACTCTAGCGACAGAGCTCCCTTACTGAAGCTTCTAATCTCTATAGATTCTTCAAGCGCAGTAGAATGGGCAACAAACGGGAACAAAATGGCAAATAGAAATATTTTCATAAAACCTCTTATACCCATATTTTTAGCATCTCTGTACTCATTAGAACCTGATTTTAATCAGGTTCTAACCTGTGATAGATCAATTGCATTGCGTTTCCAGTATGACAAAAGTAGTTATGCACAACTTAACAAAGGGAAACTTTATGAAAGCATTTAGTCTCGTATTTTTAATTCTACTAATGCAGGTCGCACATGCCAGTACTCCAATTGAAGTTGAAGTACCTATCACTCATATCTACAGCCCCAAGGGTTTTGACAGCAATGATATGGCCGAAGTGGTAATAAGCGGCTTTCTTCCAAACCTATGTCACAAATCTCCGACACTAAAAGCAAAGGTTGAAGACAAAACAATCTATATTCAGGCCACAGCTCTTAACTATGAACCTGAAAATCCTTTCTGTCCTGAAATGGTTGTTCCCTTCTTATCAAGCGTTGATGTAGGGGTACTAGATCGCGGAGACTACGAAGTTAAAGTCAATATCAACTCTCCTTATGAAGCTAAGGGTGCACTTTTTATCTCTGAATCTATGAGCCCGTCAGTTGATGAACATACTTATGCCTATGTTGATCATGCAGTACGTGTTTCAGGAAGTCGCTTTGTACGCTTTAACGGTTACAACCCAAGTGATTGCTTTGTTCTTGATAAAGTAGACTTTGTAGACAACGGAACTGATGTTTACTCTGTTCTACCGAAGATGAAGCAAATTAGTGATCATTGCCCAATGAAAATGGTTCCATTTTCTTTTGCAGCAGAGATTCCAAAGAAACTAAGTGCAAAGCAAGTCTTGCTACATATTAGAGTTATGAACGGAAAATCAGTAAATCATCTATTTAAGAACTAATGAATTGATCGCTTCGGACTCGGTCTTGCGTTTTCGAAGCGATTTCAGGTGGTTACACGATCGGCAAAGCCGAATCCACACAAACATACCTACGGTTATAAACTGAGATGACGTAGAGTAGTTATATGAAAAATTCTAAAGATCAAAAAGACACACAACAAAAACAATCACTTAAGCCCGCTGCTGAAAAGCTTCATCAGGAAAAAGTGACCCATGCTACAAAGCACCGCCCCCTAAGTTTTCTTAGAAAAAGCCTAGAAAAAGGCAAGCAGTGCTTATCTCAGCTCTAGTTCCCTAGAGACTGCGCTGGGTAACCGGCTTCATCAATTAGTTCTTTGACCTGATCACTAGTAAGTGTTGTTTCGACACTTACAGTCTTCTCGTTAATATCAACTTCAAGCTTAGCCCCTACGTCGGCTTCCTTAATTGCGTCATCAATATTTCGAAAGCAACTCATGCAGTTCATTTTTTCAACTTTATATTTATACATATAGACCTCCATTGACTCTATTATGAAGCTTCCCCTTGCGGTAAGGTCAAGATCTAAAATAGCCATTGACCTTACCATCATGGGAAGGTTTATACTGCCATGACAGGAGATCAACATGCAACAAAGCATTAATTTAGATATTCAAGGTATGACCTGCGCATCATGTGTAGGGAGAATTGAAAAATACTTAAAGAAAGATCCTAGTGTTATTAAGTCCAGCGTAAACTTGGCGACAGAAAAGGCACAAGTCACTTTTAATAATAAGGCGACTTCAATTGAAGATATTATCAAAATCATTGCAAATGCTGGCTATGAAGCAAGAGTTCACAATGATGAAAGTGGAGAAGAAAAACAACGTGCTTTAAAAAAAGAAAAGCTGTTGATCATCATTTCTTCACTGCTTACTTTGCCCTTAGCACTTCCAATGCTCTTTAGCCCTTTTGGTATTGATATTATGCCTGCTCCGCTCCTTCAACTCGCCTTGGCCACACCGGTGCAGTTTTTAATCGGCGCAAGATTCTATAAATCTGCCTTGGGCGCCATTAAAGCAAAGACAGGTAATATGGAGCTCTTGGTCGCCATTGGTACTAGTGCGGCCTATGGATTGAGCGTCTACTTACTTATTAAGCACTTTAACCACCATCCCCATCTTTATTTCGAAGGATCAAGTGTCATCATTACTTTGGTTCTCCTTGGGAAGTACTTTGAATCTAAAGCTAAATATCAAACGACGAATGCGATCAGGGCACTTAGGGATTTAAGACCTGAAGTGGCCAATATTAAGAGTTCTGAGGGAGAAAAACAGGTCAGCATCGATAAAATTAACCTCGATGATATTGTTATCGTTCGACCAGGAGAGCGCGTCGCTGTTGATGGAATTATTATCGAAGGCAGTACGCAGATTGATGAGTCATTAATTACAGGAGAAAGCCTCCCTGTCGAGAAAACCATCGACGACCGGGTCATCGGCGGAAGTATCAATGGTGATAGTAAAATCCTTGTTAAAGTTAATGCTCTCGGCAGCGAAACGATGCTGTCAAAAATTATTAGAATGGTTGAAGATGCGCAGGCAGAAAAAGCCCCCATCCAAAGACTTGTTGATAAGTTGAGCAGTTATTTCGTTCCCATTGTACTATTCATTGCTGCCACCACACTCTTAATAACTGGATTAGTGACAAGCGATTGGGAGCTAGCCATTATTAACAGTGTCGCAGTTCTTGTCATTGCGTGTCCCTGTGCTCTAGGTTTGGCGACTCCAACATCCATCATGGTAGGTACTGGTGTCGCTGCTAAAGCTGGAATATTGATTAAGGATGCTGTTGCACTAGAGCGTGCCCATAGTGTTACAGCGATCGCCTTTGATAAGACAGGAACCCTCACTGAAGGTAAACCTACTCTTAGCTCAGTTGATCTCTTGGATAATAATGAAGATCAAATTTTAAAAATAATAGCTGCACTTCAAAGTGGTAGCGAGCACCCTCTAGCAAAAGCTGTCATAAACTACGTCGAAAATAAAGGCATCACTTCCTCACCTGCCAGTGAATCAAAAAGTATCACAGGTAAAGGTATTGAGGGCGTCGTTGAGGGAACAAAGTATATCCTTGGCAGCAAGAAGGTTTTAGAGTCGCCTGAACTAGCAGCGGAGTATGAGGAAAATGGAGATACAGTATCCTTCCTGCTTGAGGAGCAATCTAAAAAGCCATTGGCGGTTCTCTCTTTTCGCGACCAGATAAAAAGTGGTGCAAAAGAGATGATTGAAGAACTTAAAAAGTTAGAAATTACTTCCATCATGCTAACTGGCGATAATAGTAAGTCAGCGAAGTTGGTCTGTGATCAACTTGGAATCTCTAAGTATTATGCTGAGATTATGCCAAATGATAAATCGGACATCGTAAGTGCTTTAAAAAAGCAAGGTCATATCGTGGCCATGATTGGTGATGGCATCAACGATGCTCCAGCGCTTGCTGCTGCCGATATTGGAATTGCCATGTCGACAGGAACTGATGTGGCCATGCAATCCGCAGGAATTACGCTCATGCGTGGTGCTCCAGCCCTCATTCCGGCATCAATATCTATCTCCAAAGCAACTTATACGAAGATAAAGCAAAACCTTTTTTGGGCATTTATCTATAATATTATAGGGATTCCTCTCGCAGCATTTGGCTACTTAAGTCCAGTCATTGCAGGTGCGGCCATGGCCTGTAGCTCAATCAGTGTCGTGACCAACTCACTTTTATTGAAACGGTGGAGAATGAGATGAATATTGGAGATGTTGCAAATGCCAGCGGCATTAACGCTAAAATGATTCGCAGATATGAAGAACAGGGAATAATTGGCAAGGCCTCCAGAAGCTCTGCTGGTTATAGGCAGTATGGAGAGAATGACGTTCATATTTTAAAGTTTGTAAAACGCTCGAGAGAGCTTGGCTTTACGATGAAAGATATCAAGGAACTTGTCAGTCTTTGGCGCAATAAAAGCCGCCAAAGCGCCAAGGTCAAGACCATTGCGAAAAAGCATATCGAAGAGCTAATTGTTAAAAGAGATGAAATACAGGCAATGCTATCGACTTTAGAGCACTTAGTTGAACACTGCCACGGAGATGCTAGACCAAGCTGCCCTATTATTGAGGACCTAGCTTCCCATTAGTAAATGAGTCTATAAAAACTTCAAAGATTAAGCATTTTTTATAGATTTCTATAAAATGGCTCCATGAAGAATTTTATCCTAATTACTCTCGCTCTTTTGAGCGTTGCTGCTCACGCCGGTTCCTACCTACCTTGGCGCTTAGGCTATGAAGAGCTTCAAGCTGGAAAGCATAAAGAACTGATTCGAATCGGCTATTTAAAAGCAAATGAAGAAACTAAGTTTCGTGGCAATATCCTATACTATCAGGGTCTAGCCGACTCTATGCTTAATCACGACCCCTTGTTTGAAGTCTTAACTCAAGCTGGCTTTAGAGTGATTGCTTTTGATTATATGGGCCAAGGAGCTTCCGGCGGCTCAATGAATAATACCAGAATTGATAATATTAATGAGCTAGGCGATCAAGTGATTCAAAGGCTTGGCCGTGCTGATATCCATGGTCAAAAGCGCTACCACCTCATCGGATGGTCGACAGGCGGACTTGCTGCTTACAGAAAGGCATATCTAAATGATAAGAATGTCATTTCAACCACACTGATAGCGCCTGGTATTGCACCTAACTATCTTGTTGGCGAAGGACTATTTAATTGGCCAGTTGATGAGATTTCAATGCGCTCACTGACAAGTAATACGTTCGAAAATAAAAATGATCCACATGAAGATCCAATTCATCCCAATACTCCGCTCGTCGTTCCACTCTTTGCAGCGAACCTGCAAAACACGGCTAAAGTTGCAAGGTGGTTCTGGGATATCCCAAAGAGCATACCAGGACTGGTATTGCTCTCAGGTCCTAACGATACTTATGTCAATGCGAAAAAAACAAAGTCGGTTTTAAAAAGAAAAGCGCCCCACTTTGAAACAAAAGTCTATGCAGGCGCTAAACACGAAATCGACAATGAGCTGGACTATATAGCTCAAGATGCGCGTACTACAATCTTAGAATTTCTCCTTCGAAACTAAGCTATAAAAACATGGTATCACGACAAGCGTTAATAGAGTCGATAGTAGCACTCCACCAATCACGGCCAAGGCAAGTGGAACACGAGTCTCATAACCCGCTCCAGTCCCAAGGGCTGCAGGTAGGGTCCCCACAATTGTCGAAACTGAAGTCATAATAATTGGTCTCAACCTAATTGGACAAGCTTCAAGAATTGCCTCTTTCAAACCAAGCCCCTGCTCGCGAAGCTGATTTGTAAAATCGACTAAGATGATAGAGTTCTTTTTAACAATTCCCATTAGAAGAATAATGCCAATCATCGAATAAATATTAAGCGAAGCTCCGCCCAACCAAAGTGCAATAATAGCTCCAGTGACTGAAAATGGTAGAGCTAATAAAACGGTTAGAGGATGAATAAAGCTATTAAATTGAGAGGCTAAAACCATATAGGCAATCATGATGCCAATCCCAAAGACAAAAAGTAAGCCAGCGGATGACTCATCAAAGGCTTGGGCCGAGCCTGACGATTCAATAATGTAATTTTCCGGTAGAATTTTTTCGATTTTTTCTTTAACAACCTTTAGAACATTTGCTTGAGAAGCTCCCGGGGCTAAGTTTCCATAGACTTGGATCGCACGAGCCCTGTCGGTTCGATTAATCGATAGCATTCCCTTATCTTCAACAATTTTTGTAACTTCACCAAGACTAATCAGTTCACCACGATTGTTTCTAATCATAATCTGAGAAAGGTCTTTAATATCGGTGAAGTCCTCGTCTCGTACTTTAACCCTAATATCGTAACGTCTACCACCTTTAGCAAACTTGCCAGCAACAACTCCAGCGATCATAGATTGTATTGTACGGCCAATATCGTTAATCGATACACCACGGGCCAATGCTTTTTCACGATCTGGTATGATCTGAATTTCTGGAATAACTCCTTTAAAATCGGTATCTGCGTCAGTCATTAAACCAGTTTCGAGCATCAGCTCTTTTGATTTTTCAGAGAGATCAATGAGTGTATCCCAACCAGGACCTTTAAGTGAGAATTCTATGGGATAACTTCTGCCCGACGAGAAGCCTCTAAGTGATGGATCCGAAACGATAGTGAAAATTCCCTTCACTTTTGAGAGCTCTTTTTTTAGAACGACTGCAAATTCTTGTTGAGTAAGTGGTCTTCCAAGTTCTGGGTCAATTGGTCTGTCCTTGAAATCCTTCATCGTCAGGTAACAGTTTGCAGAATTTGACTGACCTCCACCAAAACCACCAACGGCCAACATATAACGAGCGATTTCATCTCGCCCCATTAAGACGTCTTCAATTTCTCGTGCTTTTGTATCTGTAAATTCAAGCGAGCTACCTGGCTTGGTTTTTAGTATCAAGAAAAGTCTCGACTGATCCTGAGGCGGTAAAAATTCTCGATTGAGTTGAGTAAAGAATGGAATGACAAGCAAGAAAACTGCTAATGCTGCGATTAATGTCTTAGCCCGATTATCAAGACACCAAGTCAGTACTTTAATATAAACACCCTCAAGCTTGTGCATTAAGGCATCAATTTTGCGTTTCCCTTCTCGTTTGTCTTCCCCCATGGTTAGCGATGTACGCATAGGTGTAAGAGTTACCGCATCGATATAAGAAAAGGCGATGGCGGCGGTAATAGTTAAGGCAAATTGATAAAAGTACTTGCCTACGATACCTGGCATAAATCCAATCGGCATAAAGATCGCAATAATAGCGATTGATGCGGTTAGGGCAGCAAATGCAATTTCATTTGTCCCTTCTAGTGATGCCTTAACTCGATCTTTGTTAATTTTAAATTTTCTCGAAATGTTTTCGAGGATCATAATATTGTCATCGACAATGAGGCCAACCGCCAAGGTAAGCCCAAGCATGGTGAATGTATTAAGTGTGAAGCCAAAAAACTTCAACGCTAAAAAGGTCCCAATGATCGCAGTTGGAATCGATAGAATAACGTTAAATGTTGCCGACCAAGAGCCCAAGAAAAGCCAAACAACAAAGGCAGTGAGTAGGGCCGAATAGATAAGTGTATGTTTGAGTTCATCGGTCGATTGCTTAATAAAGACGGTTAAGTCAAAGTTTACTCCCATGGAAAGATCGGAAGGAATAATTTTTTGAATCTCACGCATGCGCTCTTTAACGGCATCGCCAACAGCAACAGAGTTTGATCCTCTTTGCTTTCTAATACCGATACCTAAAGCTGACTTGCCATTAACTCGATTTATTCGACTAATATCGGCCAGACCATCTTCGATAACGGCAACTTGTTTTAAAGCAATAGGTCTATAGTTTACGGCTCCACCGCGCTGATTGATTGACAGTAGCTCAAACTCTTCTACCGTTTTAGCCTCTCCCAAAGTTCTTACATTAAATTCAGTTACTGGCTTTTCAAAAATTCCAGAAGGAATCTCCGAATGCTCTTTATCAATAGCATTGACAACATCTACAGCTGTTAAATCTAAGCGGCGCAACTCTTTCTCTTTAAGCCACACGCGTAAATTCGGGTCGATATAGCCACCAAGAATCACCTCAGAAACCCCATCGAGTGTTTGAAAGCGGTCCTTAATATTGTCTCGGACATACGTCATCAAATCCTTACGAGACATTTCATCAGAACTAATTGAAAGCCATAAAATCGGTTGATCTTCTGGATTAGACTTTCTAATAACAGGTGCATCGACTCCGGTTGGAAGCCTTCTTTGAACCTGTCCCATGATCGATTGGATTTCTTGAACTGCTACATCAATATCTTTATTTAAATCAAACTCAAGGGAAATACGAGCGCTCCCCCTCCTCGCCTCACTGGTCATGCTCTTAATTCCCTCTACTCCAAGCAGAGCACTCTCCACTGCATCTAGAATATCGAGTTCAACAACCTCTGGAGCAGCACCATCCCAGTCCATGGAGATACTAACTACTGGGAAATCAATATCGGGACGCTCACTAATTCCAAGCTGAGTAAAAGCTACTCCGCCAAAGATGATAAAGGCGGCCATAATCATCCATGCAAATACAGGCCGCCTAATTGCGATTTCAGTTAAGTTCAAGACTATCTCCTACCGTTGCAAGCAAACGATAATACAATTGATGAGCGTTAGTTTTTAGACGATTAAGAGTTGATCGACTTTCGGTATAAAGATTTAAAGATTGCAGAACCTCGAGATTATTAACCAAGCTGAGATTGTACTCTTTTTGTTGAGCCACATAGTTTTTTCGATAGAGCTCAACTGTATTTTCATAAGATTTAATTTGATCTTGGGTCGCCCTATAATCTAAAAAAAGGTTTTTCACCTCTGTTTCTAGTCTTTCCTTATTATAGCGATAATTAGACTCAGCAATATTTTTAGCATAACTCGCCTGAGCAATATCTGCTTTGGTCTTTCCGCTTTCAAAAAGTGGCAGCGAGAATGACAGAGTTACTGCCCAGTCCGATCCTCTTGTCGAAACACTCTCCCTATCAATAAAATAGTCTGCTTTCAGATCAACACTTGGCCAATGTCCAGCCTTAGCAACTTTTATATCTGCATAGGAGTCATCTACTCGAAGCTTATCGACACTCATTTGCGGAGCGCTAGTCGCCTTATCCAAGAAATATGATAGGTCCTTACCAGACGTATTACTCGCCACCGTCTCTAGTTTAATATCCGGCCTGAGTCCCGTGATAAAGCTAAATATCTTTCTATTTCGACTACGGATGGCTCCTAGTGATATCAAATCATTTTGAGCACTAGAAAGTGCCGCTTGTGCTGATAATAGCTCGCTTTGCCTTGATCGACCTTTTCGAACTCGATCGCTCAAATAATCGACTCGCTCTTTTGAAAGGCGCTCAATTTCTTTAGCCAACTCAACTTCACTTTCACTGAATAGAACTTCGAGGTATGAATTTGTAACTTCGATGTAAAGCTCATTGCGAGTCAGCTTAACCTCTTCCTTTGATTGAGCGATTTGATTATTACTTTTATCAAGTAAAGCAAACTCTCTTTGACCTTGAAAAAGTGACTGTTTCAATTCCAATCCAACAGCTCTTTGGGTGCGATTGAATGTACTCGATGTCACTCCACTGGCATCTTGTCTTGTATAGTCTGCTTTAAGTGAAACCTGCGGCAAAGCCGTGCCAACAACCTTCTTCTTAATTTCCTTACTTTGCTCCAAAGCCAGTTCTGCTCTTTGAATGGGTTCGCGCTTTAAAGCGGCTTCAAAAGCCTGCTTTAGATTAACTCTAGTTTGCGCTTGAGCTACTCCCAGTGAGTACAAAAGCATTAACGAAATGATTCTCATAGAAACTCTTTTGATTAAAATGAATCGACTGAGGCCCACGTTGAGACCTCTTCTGAATTGTCAAAGTAACCATCTTCTAGGACATAGCTATAAATATCAACTTTATCTTGCTCGCTAAATGTTGGACGTGATTCAAATTGCCCTAGTGCGAAAACGATGAGGGCGAGCGAGCATACGAAAGCCAAAGGCTTAAAGCTGAAGAAGCCCTGTCTGCTTGAGATCTTCTCTTCTATAGTTTGCCACTCATCACGAGGAACCTTTGGCTGGCCACGATCCTCTGCCAATACACTTCTAATCAATAAGTCTTTCTGGTCATTCATGTCGAACTCCATTCCTCTCCAAAAACTTAGAAAATTTATCTTTTGCGTAATGCACCCTAGACTTCACAGTGCCTTCTGGAAGCTTTATAAGGCTCGCTATTTCGGAAGTCGTGTAACCTAATTTATAAAATAAAACTAAGCATTCTCGATGATCCGCATTTAAACTAAGTAATCCTTTTGTAATTAAGTCTTCAAGCTCAGGGTTAGCTCCTTGTGCAATAATCAACTCAAGTTGCTCAGAGCTAGCCTCTTCATACTTTTTATTAGATTTTAAAAAGTCATAAGTCACATTTTTGGCAATTCGATAAATCCACGTTTTAAAGCTAGCCTCGCCGTCAAAACCCGAAAAGCTTTTCCATGCCCTTAAGTAGGTCTCTTGAACTAAGTCATCTACCGCTTGGTTTCTCACCATCCAATAGATTACTGAGCGAACGAAGGCATGCGTTTCAGAGTAATAGACGCGAAAAGCCTCTACCGACCTATCGGCCACTGGTAGAGGACTAAATATACTTTTTAACCGTATGATCATTTGCGCTTTTTATCCGAGTGATTTTTTTTCATCTCCATAAACTTTTGCCGCTGCTCTTTTGTTAATGTTTTTTTCATAAAGATTAACTTTTCAAGTTTTTGCGAGGTCATTTCAGTATGTGCAGCTTCAAGTTCACTATGAATGCGCTTAAGCTCTGACTCCGAAGAGTCTTCAATGAAAGCTTTTTTCATTTCCTCTCGTAGCGACTTCACCTTTTTAAAGTGCTCAGTTTTTTTCCCTTTTTGGGCTTTACGAAACTCTTTAATAGACTCGAGTTGCTCTTGATTAAGCTCTAAGGCTTCCATCGCTTTTTTAAAGCGACCCTTTTTGTGTTCACCATGATCGGATGCGGATGAACCCGCACTTATAGTTAAAAAAGTCATAAAAATGATGAGTTTTGTCAGTTTCATATTGA
>TARA_R110000868_G_scaffold325832_2_pt1 | contig 31064 bp, 15 predicted proteins | sample TARA_R110000868 | Tara Oceans TARA_R110000868 (sample SAMEA4397489) | marine metagenome | biome: Polar Biome; feature: [SRF] surface water layer (ENVO:00010504); material: water (ENVO:00002006), including particulate matter (ENVO:01000060) such as... | depth 5 m | reverse complement strand
CATCTGTCCACAATCACTTCAGCCACGAACGCCACCTAAACCGCAGAGAAACATTCAAGCAAAACCGATCCGCTGCCCTGGCCGAATGGCGCCAACTTGCAGCCTGAGTTAGGTTTGATCGTCGATTTCGGAGACCGGTTCGCGTTCGTCTGACAGCACCCGCGGAATGGCCCGCCATTTATCCCCCTGCCGCCCCGGCAGCGTTATAATCGAGCGATTCTCGCTCTTTGACATCGTTGACCCTGGCCGAAAACCACAGCCGAACTGCGCGCCCGGATGGCAGACTCTGCCATCCGGTGACACTCGCTTCACGACCCGATCGCAAGGCCTCACGCGGCTCCGCGCGGCCCGGTGACAGGATGGCAAACTGGCAGAACCGCGAAATCATGACAGTCGCGGCGATAAAGGGGGCAGGCGCCATTTATCAAGGCGATGGTCGATTTCGGAGACCGGTTCGCGTTCGGCTGACAGCGCCCTTTAGGCCAACGGGGCCCGCACACCGTGTTCAAGCGAAAATGGAGACGGCCGATCATTGGTCATATCAATCATTCCGCTGGGCTGAACAGCCATCACCGCCAAAAATATCCGGTTTCCATATATGACGGACGCCTTGACAATATAATGCCCATCTTTATTTATCCTCTCAAGGCGTGCAGGCCGAATAGCTCGTTTTATTTTTGCCTTCATCTTGTCATCTGAAGCCATAGGCAATAATGGATCATCGACTCTTTCGGCGACATAAAACGGCCCGTCATCTCCCCGCACAAAAAACATGAAAAACCGCATATAATCCAGCACGTTATCGCTATCTATCTTGATGGACGCCTTGGCATTCACTTCGTGGATCGGAGGAGAACTACCATTGAGTCGGAACAAGCTTCCGTTCCAGGCCAGGTAGTAAATTACAAGATCAGGATCCTCCCACCCGGGATCGCAGACCCGAATGATCGCGACCGTGTCGAACCATGGCAAGCTACGCCAAAGGCACTGTGTTGTCTTCGCCCTTACCCGATAGACGCCATCTATGGGACCGATTTGCGCGAGGAAGTCTTTTGATTCCCGCTCGTGCACCATTGTCCAGCCACGCCGCGCAAGTTCGGTGACAGGCATGGATGCAGGCAGGAGGAGGTCTGCGGTACGATAGGGCGCTTTCTCATCAGTGGTGGGTTGACTTAAAGTTGTGTTGGCCCCCTCCAGACGGCCCAACTCCGCGCGGAAACTTTCCTTGAATGAGCTCTCAAGTGCATCGCTGTTCACAATCGCGAGCAGGGCCTGACGGAGCGTTTCAGCGCCAACTTGGCCGGAGTCCACGAACCGCCGGATCCGGTCCAGATCGGCCTGAGCCAAATTGCTGTCGCTCTCCTCCTCAAGCCGTGAGACAATTGAGTCAGCCACTTTGCGCAATAATTGAATGTTGATTTTCGAATCCATTTTTCGCCTATTCTACCAAAATCCAATCATCGATCGGTTGTCCAATGGTCATTTCCAGTTTTATTAAGAGACCCGCGAGAGCCATTGCAGTCGCGCGGTATTCCTTACGCGATTGAGACAAGTGAGAGGTTGGGATCTGCGGCTCGGCCTTCAACGAAGTGAGCAATTTCTCGCGCCAGATTTGAACCGTGGGGTCGGCTGCACCAAACCAATGAACCAACAACCAGAGCTGTTGCAGGATACTGGTCTGGCGGACCAGGGCGGATTCATCGGGGGCATCCCGGGATGGCCACTCAAGGCCATCAAATACTTCACTGCCCGCGCCATTCAAAAGCCGGTGGGCCAATAGCCCGGCGTCAAGTTCGGAACGGAGGCCCGCCGGCCATAATCGCTGATTGCCACCATATGTGATTGCGGCGACCGTTTCCGCCCATTCAACTGACACATCGTTTCTCGGCAAGAAGTCCCGCAGCGCTTCTGCGAGCGCCATGCGCGCCGCCTCGCCGGCCTGTTCACAGGCCTTTTCCAGGACTTCAAACAGATCGGGCCCGTAATCATCGGCATGCAAGAAAAGGACGGGCCAATGCGCGTACAGGGAATTGTATCCCGGTGATTTGAGCAAATTGCGGTCGAATCCAAACTTGCGAACCAGGCCCATATAAGCCCGCCGGACGCGCTCGGCGTCGACCAAGGGAGCTCCCAAGCCCTTGATGAGCGAAGTGAATGTGCTGATCATGTCATTCGTGAGCGCGATTCCGCCATGGCGCTCCTTATAGGCATCATACCTGTTCAGGCAGTTGGCCAGCACCGGGGCGACGTCTGCCCCCTCCTTGGCCTTAATGTTTGCGATCCGCACCGTGACATTGAACCAGTTGCCAATAATTCGACGATGCGTAACCTCGTCAATCTCTGGCAATTTTGTCGCGGCATCGAACAGATTGTCGGCCACTGAGATGACTGCCTCAAGGAAGCTGTCGATCTTCGTGGGACGCTTCTTGGCATCAACGCTTTCCGCACTCATCACGATGTTTGCGACATGGTTCGACAGGAAGTTCAGTGCGCTGCTGATTGTTCGCGCCTTCGTGAACTTCTGGCGTCGCGCCAGACGCCGTATCACCCTGAATGCCGGCTCTCCCCGGCCTGCGACCTCGCCATTCTCCGCGTAGATGATGCCGTGGATGATCCCGCTGGCAATCGCGACATTGTCCTCGTGAGCATTGAACCAGGGAAAGCTCCTCAGGCTAAGCTGCGCCAGCCGCTCGCGCTCTGCACACTCGGCCTTGGAGAGCGGGTGCCTTGCGTAACCATGACGGCCTCGAACATTTCGATACTGCCAATAAACAGTCGCGATCATGTGGTATAGGATTTGCGAATGAACTCGTCTGATCTCGAAGCTGGCTTCGGAAAACGATATCAGCGCGGACGCCTCGCCAAGCTCCCGCAACATTTTGAGGGCCATATCGATGGCCCCCTGCTTACTCGCAAGCTTGTAGATTTCCTTGTCGCCGGCATTCGAAGATGCGGGGTCTGCCCCGCCCCCCTGAACCTCGGCCGCCTTGGCAAACACGCTTCGCTCCCGGCCGGATTTATCCGTGATAGTTTCCGCATCAAGCCGGAGCGTTGGCACCAGGCTCTTGTTGACGACGAAAGCCAATTGTTGGGCAACTTGACGCACTGCCTCGGCCCGCTCGATCTGAACGGCTTCGGTTTCGCCAGGTTCTGGTGGGAATGCTTCGAGGAGAGCCTGAAAACGCTTGAGATCGGAAATTTCAGCCGCGCGATATCGCAATGGTGCGGCGGTCACCAAAACCAGTCTCCGCAAAAGACTGGCACGCTCAAACGAGTTGTCGAGGGATCGCTCTTTTGGCAGCAACCAATTCAGTTGCGCTGCACGTTCAGGGAAATCCTGCGCGACAAGCACGGAAAACAAGCTGGCACCGGCAGGGTCGGCTTTCCAAGCGTAATCTGACAGAAACTCCCGACGACGTTTCTGCGTGGCGTCCTCGACGCACAACCCGTTGCGCTGGTCGTCATGGGCCAACAAGATCAAGCTTTCGCCAATGAGATCAGGCTCCAGGATCGGGTATGGATCTCGAGATTTATCGGCTCGCCTCTTGCCCGCCAGCGCCGCAAGGAGATGCTGCTCGTCCAGGACGGGCCCCGCCGGCATTGCCTTGGTCTCGAAACGCAGCGGGTGACCGGGAAGCAAGTGTTGCGCACTTGAGTGGAGGCTTGCGTCATCAAGCACCCTGGCCCAACCCTCATCGGTGAGGCCCTGGCATGCTGTAGACAACATTAGAAAGGTCAGGTGGCGATCAATCTGGTTGCCAGCGTCCTCCTCCAGCTTGCTGTCGGCTTTGGCAAGTGATTGCCAACGCCGGTTGTATTGATGCTCAAGATAGTCCCACAGGAGTTTCAGACGATCAGCTTCCTGATTGGGACCGTCCGGCTTTTCCCGTATGAGCCCCCGAGCAATCCCATCTGCGAGGATAAGCGCGAACAAGGGCCGAAGCGCGGAGTCGTAGCTCTTGAGAATGGAAATTAGCTGCTGATCGTCGGCAACCCCATCAGGCGTGTCCCCGCCCGTTGCGCCGGTTTCATCAAGCGTCAGTTGAATTCTTCGCTTCATCAAGGTGAGCGTTTCTGCTTCGGATAGCCCGCGCAAAAGCAGCGCTCCCGAAGCATCGCGCGCGCCGGCCTGGACCGAAAACTCAACCTGGCTGTTCGCGGCTTGAGGTCCATCGCGCTGCTCGCTGATGGTCTCGAAAAACCGATCATTGCTTCGACGAATCAGGATGAGGACGCGAACCGGGTATGGAGAGTTCCCGGCCAACCGGGCGCAATGTTCAAGAAACCGGCAGCAATCGACCGGCGCATTGCCCGCGTAATCGATGACGAACAGCGTCGGCCCCGCAAGTTGGGAAAAATCGGCGAGCAAGGCTGGGGCATCACGGATAAACTGCGGGCGAACGAAACCCCGGACAGGCCAGGCCTCGCCGAATGTGTTCAGCAGGTGGAGCGCCAGACGGCTCTTGCCGGTGCCGGCCTCACCGCAGATGGCCGCCCAACGGAATCCGGTCTCGCCAGGTGCCGGATCAAGCAGCTTCTCGCAAATCTGCTCGACGACGTCTTCGCGACCAATAAACTCGTCTTCCTCCTCAGCGAAATAGAAGGAGTTGAACGCGGATCGGGCAACCGAAGTGGAGCTGAGGCCAGGCTCAGAAAACATGTCCCGGTCATGGAGTTTCAAATGCGGCGAGGATTGCGGCCCACTTGCCGAAAGCGCTTCGCTGCGAGGCAGACCAGCCTGCGAAAGCGCCTCCAGCAGGACAAGAATGCGGCTTGTGTCCCGTTGAAGATGCCGAAAGCCGTCCTCACTGGACCGGACCAGAGTGTTGAGCCTCGTTTCAAACGCATCCTGACTTTCGCCAATCTTTGCCAGGGCCGCGTCGAGTCGTTCCAAGCGCAGGAGAACCACCAGCTTCTCAAGGTTGTTGTCTGCTCGAACTTCTGCCGCATAACAGAGCCCGAAATTTATCATCCAGGCTTCCGAACGGCCAAAGAGGTTCGCCCGCAGCGCGGCTGCCACTTCGCGCGAACGATCTGCCCCCTCCCATGCGCCGAAGCGAATGAGTTGATCAATCACTGCGCTTTCAAGCTCTGGCAGAAGCGAAAACCGCGCTTCACGGACGGACGATTCGAGATCCTTGACGGAGTCCGCGGCATCATTTGGAACCGGCTGGTACATTGCGCCAATGGTTCTCGTGCCGGTCATATCGAGCGAGGCGCCCGAGATCGGGAGCCTCCCTGAAATCACGGCCTTCTCAGCAGCTTTTGCATTGAGGGGGCCGCCACCATTCTTCACATCCGGCTCCAGATTGATGATGAGCCGGTTCAGCTTCTTGATCAGTCGAGTCCGGGATCTGTGCTGGCTTCGGCGGACTCCTGCCGACGGGGCCGATGGATTATTGTCGTCTAGAAGCTTCTCCAAGCCATCATCGAGAAGCCGTTGAATTGAAATTCGCGACGCCTGCAACCCAGCTCGAACTGTCGCACGCTCAATGTAGTGATTTTGAGGGAGCTTTCCCTCTTCGCGCTGCCTTTGGAACTGCCGTATTTGTTTTTGAAGTGCCTGTGTAGATAGATATTGGCTCCCACCACCAATAATGCCGCTGGTGATCGCGCTGAGAGCGCCAACTGCCAGGGTGGTCATGGTAATGGGTTCGGGCATCGCTTCCTCCAACTCTACCTTAGGGTTTTTCTTTTTCAGCGAAACCCTTTTCGATGCCTCAGCGGAGAAAGCCGCTCTCGCCCCCCCTACCCCAATGACGTATCTCGATATTTGCATGGCGAATAAATGGGGCCGCTCACCATTTATTGCACCCCAACCGTTTGAACGAATTGGCTGTTTCTGAACATCCCCGGTCCGCGCCGGGCAGAGCCATCCCTGAAATCCTGCCCAGCCTGGCCGGATCCCGGCATGGTTTTCAGGGCGCGGAATGGCCCGCCATTTATCCCCCTCCCGCCCCGGCAAGGTTATAATCGAGCGATCCTCGCTCTTTGACATCGTTGACCCTGGCCGAAATGCGCGCACGCGTGGCAGACTCTGCCATCCGGTGACACTCGCCTCACCGCCCCGATCGCAAGGCCCCATGCGGCTCCGCGCGTCCCGGCGACCGGATGGCAGACTGGCAGAACCGCGAAATCATGGCAGTCGCGGCGACAAAGGGGAGCAGACGCCATTTGTTCAGGGCGACGGGCGAAATCGGAGGCCGGTTCGCGTTTGTCTGACCGCACCGCCATACATCCCCCCAAATGAAACCCACCACCCGGCTGTGCCAAAAGGCGCCGCGATTGCCGGCGTCCAGCTGTCTTCGCCCTGGCGAGTGGGAAAACCGGGCCGGGGCGGGTTCGGCCCCGATCCGGTGCACCGGTCGCATTGCCCTGACACACCTGTTGGTGCGCGCCGGGTGCATGCGATAGGGTCGCGAGGATCAAGGTGACGTGATGCCGGGGCGCGGGCGGGCCCGGTCAGCAGGTTCGCATCCCATACCGTGGAGTTTGTACAGCGATGAGCGCCAGCCGGCGAATTGCCCTTGTCGATGACCACCGCATGTTTGCCGAGGGCTTCAGCGCCCTGTTGTCGACCCTGCGGGCGGACTACTCGGTCGAGGTCTATAGCGACCCGGTCGAGTTTCTGAAGGGGTTCGGCCAGGCGGCGGGCTATGATCTGATCATTCTCGATCTGGTGATGCGCTCGATGAACGGCCTGGCCCTGCTGGCCGCGATCCGTGAGCAGAAATCGCGCACGCCGGTCTTGATGCTCTCGGGCATTGGCGCCGAGCCGCCGCTGGCGGAGATGAAAAAGCTGGGCGCGCGCGGTTTTGTCCATAAATCCGCCGATACCGGAGAATTGATCGCCGCTGTCGACAGTATCCTGGCGGGCGGGACCTGTTTCGACGGGCCGCAGGGGCAGGCCCTGACCGCCCCGGATACGACCGATGGGCTGTGGCAATCGGAGTCCGAGCGGCAATTGCCGCGGCTGGGCCCGCGGCAATTGGAAATTCTTGATCTGATGGGGCGTGGCGCGACCAATAAGGATATCGCCAGCCAGCTGAATATCAGCGAGAACACGGTGAAATCGCATATGCGCGCGATCTTCGAGGCCCTTGAGGCTCACACGCGCACCGCCTGTGTGCGCAAGGCGCAGGCGCTTGGCCTGATCTAGCGGGTTGGCGGCTGCAAGGCCTCGAGCAGGACAGTGTGCAGCTGGTCAGCTTCGGCCGGCTTGGGCAGGACGGTGATCCGCTCCATGCCGGCGACGGCCTCGAATTGATAGATATCACCGGTCAGCAAGACGGCGGGGATATCGGCCACGACTTCCGTGCGCAGTGCCTGGATGGTGTCGAGCCCGTCCTCGCCGGCGGCGAGACGCTTGTCGACGATCAGCAGATCCGGCTCGGCATCGGCCCAGGACAACAATTCCATCGCCTCCTGGCCGGAGGCCGCGGCAATGACGCGGCAACCCCAATCGGTGAGCAGGATCGACAGCGCCTCGCGCACGCTGGCTTCATCCTCGACCAGCACGACGAGCGGGCTGTCAGGCACATGTCCGCGCCGGGCCGGATCGCTCCGGGTGCCGGGCAGCGAGGCGGCGATCGGGAGAAAAATGCCGGCGCGCGTACCCTCGCCGGGGGCCGATTCGAAGCGCAGCTCGATATCCAGCTTGCGCGCCAGCTGGCGCACAATGGTCAGGCCGAGACCGAGGCCGAGTTCGCTTCCGGTATCGCTCGCATCGAGCTGGACATATTCGTCGAAAATGCGTTCGCGCTCGGCCGCCGGCACGCCCGGCCCGTTGTCGCAGACCTCGACGAAGAGCGCGTCGCCGGCGCGTTCGCACCGCAGCTCGACCTCGCCGCCACGCGGTGTGAATTTGAGGGCGTTTGACAATAGATTGCGCAGAATGCGGGTGACCAGAAGCGGGTCGCTCTTCACCGCCAACCGGGCCGGAGCGATGTTGAGTTCGACCGCATTGGCGCGCGCCATGCCGGTGAATTCGGCGCGCAGATCCTGCAGGATATCGTCGAGCTGGAAATCCCGCGTTCGGGCGATAACGGCGCCGCTGTCGAGCCTCGCGGTTTCGACCAGCGCTTGCAGCAATTGCTGTTGGCTGCGCCAGCACGCCTCGATCTTGTCGAGCAATTCGAGTTGTTTGGGCTGGTCGAGCGAGCGGCGCATCGCCCCGATGAAGAAGCCTTGTGCCTGCAGCGGCTGCGACATGTCATGGCTGGTCGCGGCGAGAAAGCGCGACTTGCTGGCGCTGGCACGTTCGATGATGCGATTCTGCTCTTGCAATTGACGCGTCAGGTCCCGGGTGCGCTCGGCGGCGAGACTGGCGATTGTCTGCACCTCGGCGCGGGCGCTGACCAGCAGGCCGAAGGCGTAATAGATCAGCAGTCCGATCCCGATCAGCCGCAGGGGACCGTCCACCGTCAGCAGCCAATAGCCCGAGAAAGGCAGGAGCGTGGCCGAGGCGAGGCTGATGAAGGTGCGCCGGTATTCCGAGCTCGGCATCATGCCGCCGACGGTGATCGAGAACACCATATTGGTGGCGATGAACATGTTGAGCAGCGACCCCGGGTCAAGATAGGCGCTGGCCAGACCACCCCAGACCAGACCGGTCAGGCCGGAGATGATCGTGTGCCCGGTCAAATAGCGCCGGTAATTGCCGGCATTGACGCCGTGCGGGGCCATCAGTCTCGCATAGGCATAGACCACGCCGATCATGGCGCCGGTGCAGGCCAGCCAGATCGCCGCGAAGCGCAAATCACCGGTCAGGCTGACGAGGACGGCGAGATAGAGCGTCACGCCCGAGACGATCAGGCAGGACAGGCCGGTGCGGGCGTGCAGCAATTGCGCCTGGCCGAGATGGACCTGGCTGAGACCATCGCTCTCATCCGTCATCGGGCGGAGTTTGGCCGGTTGCTCCTGGATTGTCTCGCTCATCTGGGGCCTTCCAGGAGGGATGTGGCGAGCGCTACCGCCCGTGCAAACCATGACAATGCCAGCCTGCGCTGCGGCGCTCAACCGCCCGAACGGGTGATGCGCTCAGCTCCCGGTACGGGGCCCGGCCAGATCGGTGACAATTTCACGATGCCGCTCGCGGCTGAGCGGATAGCCCCAGACAATAGCGATCATCGTGGCCATCAGGCCGGCGGGCAGCCAGGAGATCATCGCGATGATCGTCGATTGCGCCGCCGGGGTCTGGACGGCATCCGCTGTGTAGCCTGACCAGGCGAGCAAGCCACCGGCCAGCAGGGCGGCCAGGCCGGCTGCGCATTTCTGGACGAAAGTCGTCAGCCCGAATGTCCGCGCCTCGACCCGCACCCCGGTCTTGAGTTCACCGAAATCAATCACATCGGGCACCATCGACCAGAACATCACCGGCAGGGCGGCGCTGCCGACACCGACCAGACCGACACTGGCAAGGATCAGGGCCGGACCGGCGCCCGGCGCGATACCGATCAGCAGATAGCCGGTCAGGGCGGTGATGATGCCGGCCAGCATGGCAAAACGTTTCGAGCTTCGCGCCGAAAGCATCATCCACAAGGGGGCGGTGACGATCATCGCCAGGGCCGGTGTGGCCAGGACGGGCAAGGCGAGCTCGGGCCGGGCCAGTACATGATTGAGGAAATACAGCATATTCTGGGTGAACAGGCCGAAACCGATTGTCGCCAGCAGCATCAGGGCCAGCAGGCGCTGCAGCGGCGGATTGCGCAGCATGCCTGACCAGAGATCCCCCAGATCGCCCAGATATCCTGTTGCCGGCGGCGCTGGTGAGGCGGTCGGGGTTTCGCGGATGCCGAGGCTGGAGAGCAGCAGTACGGCGGCGGCGAGCGCTCCGGTGGCGATGGCGGCGAGGCGATAGCCCGCACCTTCGCCGGATTCGGCCGCCATCTGCACGATCAGCGGCGTCGCAATGGCAACTGCCAGACCGCCAATGGCCGCGCCGACCACGCGCACGGCCGATAGGGCGGTGCGGACATCGCCATCGCGGGTCAGGCGTGCGGGCAGGGCGCTATAGGGCATGGCGGCGCAGGTGAAGGCGGTGCGGAAGACAAGATGGCTGACCAGGGCCCCGATCGCGGTAACCGCCGCGCCGCCAGCCGGGATCGCAAACATCGCAGCATAGGCGAGCCCGACCGGCAGGGCCGCCCAGGCGATGATGCGGCTGTAGCGACCGGTGCGGGCGGCGTGGCGCTCGGCCCAGGTGGCGATCAGCGGGTCGGAGACGGCATCCCAGACCATCCCTGCCAGATAGATCGCGCCCGCAACCCACGGCGCCAGGTGCAGGATGTCGGTATAGAAATAGAGCAGGAAAAGCGCCGCCCCCTGCCAGACCAGCACGAAGCCCAGATCGCCGGCGCCATAGCTCGCACGGGTCATAATGCCCACCCTGTTTACGGTCTCGGCTGCCGTTTCAGACGCAGGATCAAGCTCGGACATGGGCAACTTTCTTCGGGACAGGTTTTTTCAGGAAAGCGGTGAGAACCACCCATATGGGTGATTGATGCTGGTGCCAATACATCGCCCAATCAAGTTGAAATCCAACCCTTATTCACGCTCAACCCCAAATTGGGCGTGGAGCCGGGTTGGGGGTGCGCGCGAAGCCCGCAGGGCATTGCGACAGGCGGGTGGCGGCTTCGGGGGGGAGTCGCCGTCCGTCGCGCGCCGGGATTAAAGGGGGTGACAAGATGATCGGTTTTGGTACGGCTATATTGGACAGGCTTTCGCGCGCGTGTCGGGGTGTTGGAAGAAATGCCGCTGGGCTGGCGATGGCCATGTTCATGGCAGCACTCATCGGGTGTGCAGGTCTGGCCCCCGCCGCTGAAGCGCGAGCCCCCGCCCCGCCGCGCCTCGAGTCCGCGAGCGGGCCGACCTACACCAATGCCGATACGATCAACATCCGGCTCAGCTTTGACATCGATGTGCGCAATGTCGATGCGACCGATTTTGAAGTTATCGGAACGACGGCCAGCATCACCGGATGGAGTGCCGACAACGCCAGTAGCTACCTGGCGACGCTCTCCGGCGGTGATCTGGCGGATCTGAACGGGCAGGTCACGATCCGTCTCGACGCCGGTCAGGATATCGAGAGCCTCGACGGTGTTGCGCTCATCAATCTGGATACCGAGTACGAGGAGTTTGTCACCGTCAACAACACCGCGCCGAACTGTGCCTTCGCCTCGTCGGCTTCAGCGCCGGTCACCGATGTGTTTACCGTGACCGTGGCGTGTACACCGCAGGGCGGCTTTGCCGACTATATTGTTGGCTTTGGCGAGGCCGACCTCGTGGCCGGCAATGCCACGGTGGAGAGCTTCTCATTCCCGGGGCCCTATACGGGCAGCTTCACCCTGCGCCCGTCCTCGACGGGCACTGTGACAGTCGATCTCCCCGCTGGCAGCCTGTATGATGATTCCAGCAACGAGAACACGGCTTCGACCCAGTTTTCGATCGCGGCGGATGTGACGGTTCCCGCCGTGACCTTCAATCCCTATTCCAGCTTTACCGATCACGCCTATTCCGCCCCCTTCACGTTGGCGGTGCGCTTTTCCGAGGACGTGACCGGTTTTGATCCGCTCACCGATCTCGTCATGTCCAACGCCTCTGTTTCCGTGCAGTCCTCCAACTCGAGGAACTGGGTCCTGACAGTGACGCCGACTGCCGAGGGTGCCTTCACGCTGGATCTGCCCGCGGGCGTTGCGGTTGATGGTGACGGGTTTGGCAATCTCGCGGCGGCGCAATTTGCCGGTACCTATGACACGACACCGCCCGTCTTCACGCTCAGCTCGACTGTGACCGCACCGGCGACAGAGAATTTTCTGCTCGACATCCACGTGTCCGAAAGCGTTCGTTTTCAGACCAGCTATCTGACAGTCGGCAATGGCAGCGTGAGCGGCTTGACTGGCTCCGGGACCGATTACCAGGTCACGGTGCGTCCGACCAATGGCACCGGGGGGGTCGTGACCGTTGATCTCGCGGCGGGCGTGGCACAGGACGCTGCAGGCAATGCCAACCCGGCGGCGACGCAATTTTCCGTGGCCTATGATTTTGCACGCCCGGACGTGGATTCCGTGGTGCGAACCACGCCGGCGAGCGCCGTGACGAACGCCGATTCGCTGGTATTCACTGTGACATTTACCGAGCCCGTCACCGGGGTTGATGCCGCTGACTTCGAGATCCGCGATAGCGACGCACTGGTGCCCACGACCGGCAGTGTCAGCGCGGTCAATCCTGTCTCGGCCACCGTCTACGAGGTCACGGTCAGCGGCGGCGATCTGGCGAGCATTGGCGGGAATTACAGCACGGGGGATGCCGCCACCCTGACTGTGCGGACCTTGCTCAGCGCGACGATCGAAGACCTGGCCGGACTTACACTCAACAGCTCCACCGCCCAGAATGCGCAGGAATATTATAGCATCGACAACACCCGGCCCGGCGTCACGATTTCCGGCCCGGCGACTGCGAGCGCGAGCTTCACGGCGACATTCACCTTCGACGAAGATGTAACCGGATTTGCTCTGGGCGATATCGTCGCGACCGGTGCCACGCTGGCAAACCTGGCCGGATCAGGGGCGGTTTACACGGCTGACGTCACCATGACGGGCTCAGCCGTTACCCTTGATGTAGCAGCCAATATCGCGAGCGATGAGGCTGGCAATCAGAACACCGCTGCAACGCAATATTCCGCGGTCTTCGATGACGAGGCGCCGACTGTGGTGTCCATCGAGCGGCTGACGCCTTCGAGTGTGACCACGAATGCGAGCGATCTGACCTGGCGGGTCACGTTTTCAGAGCCGGTCACGGGGCTTGCGAAAGAGGACTTCAGCCTGGATGGCACCACCGCAAGCGTGAGATCTGCAGTCAATACCACCGGCAATAGCTGGGACATCACGACCTATGGCGGCGATCTCGGCGAGTTGCGGGGGACTGTTTGGCTCTCATTCGCCGCGACACAGGATATCGCAGACCTTAACGGCAATCCGCTTTCCGATCTGACGCCGTCCGGGAGCAATGACAACTATTTCGTCGTTTCACACGACAGACCCGTGCTGGCCAGCATTTCCCGCCAGACACCGGCAGCCCAGCGCACCAATGCGACTTCGCTGACCTGGGATTTCCAGTTCTCCCAGATTTCGCGGGGATTCAGCCTTCCGCCAGAGGCCTTCCAGGTCATGAACGCGACCGCGGACGTAACCATGGAGCGCTACTCGATCGGCTTCTATGTCACGGCGTCAGGGGGCAATCTGGCGACCTATGACGGTCCCGTCTATATCCGGATTTCGGACACGTCCTACGCGGATGAATTTGGCAACACTCTTGTCGGCGCAGCGCCGAGCGATCTTGATGACGGGCTGTACGAGCTGGACCATACCGCACCGGTCGTGACGTGGAGTCTTGGTACGGATGATGCTGAATCGAGTGGGACACTCACTGTCTATGTATCAGGCAGTGAGCCTTTGACAGGGCTCGAGCTCGACGATTTCACGGTCGCGAACGGCGCGGTGTCGGATATCACGCCGTTCGGGAACGGCTATTATGCCACGATCACGCCGGCGGGTGACGGGCTGGTCACGATTGACCTCGCTGCCGATGCGGTGACCGATCTCTCTGGCAACGGCCATTCGGCACCCGATCAGCTCTCCTACCTGTATGACTTTACGCCACCCGGCGTGACGTCTGTCGAATTTGTCACCACTGGTGGCTCTCCGACCAATTCCGATACCTTGACATGGGCCGTCATCTTTTCGGAACAGCTCGACAATGTCTCCGAAGACGATTTTCGCGTGGCTGGCACCACGGCGACCATCACTTCTGTGACGCAGTCACAGCCCACGGTTTATGTCGTGGAAGCCGCCGGTGGAGATCTCGCCTCGCTCAATGGACCGGTAGAGCTCGAACTGGGCTATTATTCTGACGCCGAGGATGCCGGTGGGTTTGGGCTCGAAACGCTCGCTCCGAGCGGCGGGACGGATGAGCGCGTCGTTCTGGTCGACAATCTCGGCCCGACGCCGCAGCTGTCGCTGGACGACCCGAGTGGCTATTCGAGCGGCGATTTTGTGGTGAACGTCACATTCGACGAGGTGGTCACCGGCTTCACGGCGGCCGATCTGACCCTCACCAATGCCACGGCGGCCATGCTGGCCCAGGACGGCGACTCCTTCTCCTTCACCATCTCGCCGCTGGCCGAGGGCGAGGTGACGATCGCCATCGCCGCGGGCGTGATGACCGATATTGCGGGGAATGACAGTCTCGCCGGGGATGAAACCTTGAGCGTGGCCTATGATCTCTCGGTGCCAGAGCTCGTTTCGATCGAACGCGCTTTCGGGTCCACCGAAATAACCGATTCCGATACTCTCGCATGGATCGTGACGTTCTCGGAACCCGTTCTGAACCTGGAACAATCGGATTTCGCGCTCGATGGCACGACGGCAAGCTTCTACGTCAGGTCTTACGGCTCTGGTGGAATGGCCGGACCTGCGAGAGCTGCCGGGGCGGAGACGGGACCCGAGGCCTACCGAGTGGTGGCCTATGGCGGTGATTTGCCGTCCCTGAACGGTGTTGTGACGCTGTCACTTCTGGCCGGAAATGACATCGTCGACTATAGCGGGCAATCCTTGGCCAGTCTGACGCCGACCGGCGCCAATGAGACGACATACACGCTCGTCAATGACGTGATCGCGCCGACGGTGGTTCTGGCCTCGGCAGAAACCGGACCGGTTGCCGGCGCATTCACGCTCGACATTGTCTTCTCTGAGGCCGTGAGCCGCCTGGCTCTCGAGGACATCGTCGTCAGCAATGGCACCGCCTCGGATCTCTCCGGCACGGCTGCCCCTGCGGGGAACGCGCCCCGTGACGGAACGGTGCACGCCGGCGTCGAACCGAGCGAGGCTGAATATACGGTCACGATCACACCGTCGGCCGATGGCGATGTCACAGTGGATCTCGCGGCAGGCGCTGCGCAGGACCCGAGCGGCAATCTAAGCCTCGCAGCGGCCCAATTTGTCATAGCGGCCGATGTGACCGCGCCAACAGTGGTGCTTTCGACCGAGTCCGCAGACCCGGTCTCGGGCGCCTTCGCCCTGACCGTGACCTTCTCTGAAGATGTGACCGGCCTGGCCCTCGAGGATCTCGTCGTCGGCAATGGTGCCGCGTCCGAGCTGACCGGTTCCGGTGCGCAATACGCGGTCACCATTACGCCGACCGCCGATGGTGATGTCACTGTCGACCTTGCCGCTGGTACCGCCCAGGATGCGGCGGGCAATGACAACACAGTCGCGACGCAATTCACCATCAGCACGGATGGCACAGCGCCGACCGTGGTGCTGAGCAGCGATGCCGCCGAACCGGCGATCGGAGCCTTCACGCTGACGGTAAGCTTCTCTGAAGAGGTAACCGATCTGGCGCTCGAAGACTTCGTCGTCGCCAATGCCGACCTCTCCGATCTGAGCGGCAGCGGCGCTGCGTACGAGGTCACGGTGACGCCCACGGCCGGTAGCCCGGTCACGGTAGATCTGCCTGCGGAAACAGTCATTGATGCGGCGGGCAATGCCAATCTGGCCGCGGAGCAATTCTCCATCATCACCGATAATATCCCGCCGACCCTGGCGATTGCCTTGCCCGGTGAGGAGACAGAGGGACCCTTCACCGCGAGCTTCACCTTCTCCGAGGATGTCACCGGCTTCGAGGTCGATGACATCGCAGCCACCAATGCCGATCTGTCCGAATTCGTGGCGGTCAGTGCGCTGGAATACACCGTGCTGGTCACACCACAGACGATCGGCACGATCGAGATCACGGTGGATGCCGAAGTCGCGGAAGATGCCGCCGGCAACGGCAATCTGACAGCGTCCGCCTCGATCGACGCCGTGGCGCGGCCGATTGAAGTCGAAGTGGTTCTGGGCAGCGATGTCCAAGACCCGACGGATGTCACGGCCACCGCGGCGGTGACCAACCCTGGCAGCCAGCCGGTTGAGTTCCGGACCGAGACTGATGTGGCCTGGCTCGATGTCGATCCGCTGACCGGCACGATCCCGGCCTTCGGCGAGGTGGAGTTGACCATCACGGTCAATGAACTGGCCAATGACCTGCCGGCCGGCACCTATACCGGTACGGTAACCGTCATCAATCTCAGCGGCGGCGGTGCCGCAGCCAAGGGCCCCAATGCCGAGACGCGCGCCAGCGGTGACACCATCGTCGTCGCCATTCCGCTCACCGTCTCGATCGCGGAACGCCGCGGCTCGATCCAGCTGGTCTCGACCACGCCGGGCGGTCTCCAGCGTGACGAGACCTTCGTCTTCACCTCAAGCGACACCGATCTGGACGCTCTCAGCCTGACCACACAGGCCGGCTATGCCGCCAGCACACCGGTGCGCAAACTGCTGGGCACTTATGACGTGGTGCAATCGGTGCCGGAAGGTTGGCGTCTCGATACGATCAGCTGTGTTGGCGACACAGACCGCGGCAGCGTCATCGATCTCGCTGCCGGCCGGGTCGATATCGATCTCGACGCCAATGAAGATATCGTCTGTACCTTCGCCAATACCCGTGATGAGGCGGAAATCCGCCTCGCCACCCAGCGGACGATCCGGAACTTCATGGTGCGCCGCGCCGACCGTATCCTGGCGGCAGCGCCGGATCTGGCCAGCCGTATGCGGGATCGCAATACGACATCGCCGGGCAATTTTGCCGCCGATATCAATGGTGGCAACCGGATGATCTCGCTCGGTGCCAGCCTGTCGGGCATCCGCAATCATGCCAAATCCTCGACGCCGCAAATGCCCGGCGAGATCGCGGCGCTCAACGGCGAAGCCTCAAGCCTGGATATCTGGCTGTCAGCGAACTACTCCGCCCTGTCCGATGATCGTGCCGGCGGCGATGCCAGCAGTGCCTTCGGTGTGATCCAGCTTGGTGCCGACTGGCGCCTCGCCCCGGCGACACTGGTTGGCGTCATGGCACAGCGTGACTGGATGGATGAAACGGTCGACGACATCGCCGAACGCGCCGGCGCGGTCCGCGGTGCGCGCATTGAGGGTGCCGGCTGGATGGTGGGCCCATATCTGATCCACGAACTGGGCCAGGGCACATTCATCGATGTGCTGGCGATGTGGGGGCAGTCTGACAATACGGTCGATCCACTTGGCCTGTACGAGGACGATTTCTCGACCACACGCTCCATGATCCGGGCCAATCTGACCGGTGAATGGACTTCGGGCCAATGGCGCATCCGTCCACGTGCGAGCGTCGCGCATTTCCAGGAGACCCAGGATGCCTATATCGACAGTCTCGGTATAGATATCCCGGAGCAGACCATCACAATCGGCCGCTTCGAGGCCGGGCCGCAGATCGCCTATCATATCGATACGCCATCGGGTGGCTGGTGGGAGCCAAGCCTGGATATCACCGGCGTGTGGGATTATGACGCCGCACAATTGATGGACGAGAATGGCGGCCTGGTCGGCACCGGCGGATTGCGCGCCGATGCCCGGCTCGGTCTACGGGGCCAGCTCATGCCGGGTGCGACCCTGGCGATTGAAACGACCTTCTCCGGCCTCGGTGATGGTGATTTCACCGCCAATACCGCCCGCATCGAACTGCGAACCAGTTTCTAGCGGCACCTGCAGCCATCCAGGTGACACCGGGAGCACGGGCGGGTCGACGGATCCGCCCGTGCTTCATCGCCTCTGGCGTTGCGCGGGCATGAATCCGGGGGCGCCGTCGCCGTCGACCCCCATGGGCCTGCCCGGATGTGAACCAGCGTTGCAGACGGGCGAGTGGAACCTTCGTCCTCGTGAATTCTGAGACCATTTCGCGCAAGACTGAGTTCACCGCCACTAGACCCCGACACCGGTCTCACCTCACGGGCCTGCCCCGCCAAGGCGCGGTAACAGGGCGGGTTTTTGCACCACCATCCTTATCTGGCTGCTATCCTGGCACCGTCTTGTCGGCCTGAAAGCCGGGCTCGCGCGGCCATGGCCGTCGCTGCCTCCAGATTTCTCGCGTCAAAAGTGATGGACAAATTCCGAAGCTTTGAAACGCTGCAGAAGTTCGTTTCAGCTCAATCACCCTGCACAACTACTTCAGCGACGAGCGTCACCTGAAACGCAAAAAGACATTCAGGCAAAACCGATCCGCAGGCCCGGCCGAATGGCGCCAACTCGCCGCCTGAGTTAAGGTTGGATGGTCGATTTCGGAAACCGGTTCGCGATTGTCTGACAGCACTGGCTGGTGTGGGCCGGTTTGAAGCCGCGGTGCGCGGCGTCTGCCTAGAACAGCGAGTAATCGAAACCGAATGTGTCGACCACGGCGGGCGACATCCAGTCCATACCAGTCATTTCTGCGGCTGTGGGAAGGTCGCTCGCGGTATGATCCAGGCCCGTTGCGAGGTCGATCTGGGCAGTGCTGTGATCGATTTGCTCGAACAATAGCGACAGCTGCAAGGCGTATTCGCCTTGCGCGGGGCGATGGACAGGCATGATGTGAGGCGTCTGGTCTTCTCATCAACCTGCGCGGTCTATGGCATGCCCGAAATCCTGCCCATCCGTGAAATCGCGCCCAAGGTGCCGGTCAATGTGTATGGGCGCACCAAAATGGCCGTTGAACAAATGCTCCACGATGCTCATTCGGCCACCCACCTCTCCTATGCTGCCTTGCGATACTTCAACGCCGCCGGGGCCAGCCCCGACGGGGATGTCGGCGAACAGCATGATCCCGAAACCCATTTGATCCCGAATGCGCTGCGGGCTGCGTCAGGCCTTGGACCGGCGATGCAATTGTTTGGCGATGATTATGACACGCCCGACGGGACCTGTATTCGCGACTACATCCACGTCATGGACCTGGCGCGTGCGCATTTGCTGGCGCTGGACCGATTGCTGGCTGGAACGCGCCGGGTCGAGGTCAATCTCGGTACCGGAAGAGGGTGTTCCGTGCGCGAGGTTCTTGAAGCGGTCGAGCGCGTGACCGGCCGTAAAGTGCCACATGAAACGCTTCCCAGGCGGCCCGGCGATGCTCCACAGCTCTACGCCGATGCGTCCCTGGCCAAGCAGGTGCTGGGCTTCGTCCCGCAATGCTCCGACCTCTCGACGATCGTCGGCGACGCCTGGAATTTTCACCGCCCGCACTGGGATAGTGAGGCCGCGCGGGGGTAGGTGCGGCGTGTGTGAGAAGCGCTCTGGCTCGCGCCCGAGCGGCATAAAGCGGCTTGTCAGCCATGGACCGGTCCTGTCAGGGTCCGGGGATGACGATTTCGGCAAAATCCTATGCGCCACTTTTTCGGGTCGACCCCGATTTGAGTCTGTCCTTGCAGGAGCAGATCCGGCGGCGCGTGATGGAAGCTATTGCGGCGGATATCTTTCCGGCCGGGCGCAAACTGCCGTCCTCGCGCAAGCTGGCCGGTGTCCTTGGCGTCTCGCGCAATACGGTTTTTCTGGCCTACCAGCAATTGATCGCCGAGGGGCATTTGGAGGCGCGCGAACGATCAGGCCTCTATGTCGCCGAAGCCACCGCACCTGATCGCCGGATGTCGCGCATCGCTGGACGTGAGGTGCTGGAGGATCGGGCGGAGGCGACCCGCTTCCTGCGCGGTGTCCGCCCGCCGGCCCGCGGCTATAAATGCCCGCCCGACTGGCAGAAATACCGTTTCCCTTTCATCGAGGGCCGTTATGACAAGACGCTGTTTCCGACCGCGGAATGGCGCGAGTCCAGCCGCCTCGCGCTGGCGGTCAATGAGGTCGAGGACTGGTCGATCGATAATGGCGAAGTCGATGATCCGGCGCTGATCGAGGAAATTCGCACCAAATTGCTGCCCCGACGAGGAATCCGTGCCCGGCCGGACGAATTGCTCATCACGGTGGGCGAACAACAGGCCTTCTTCCTGGCGGCCCAATTGTTCGCCAATCCTGGTGTCCGCATCGCGCTGGAAGAACCTGGTTTGCCGGATTTGCGGGAGTTATTCGGCATGTATGGAGCCGAACTCCATCACCAGCCGGTCGATGATGAGGGCATGGTCGTTGATGACCGTCTGCAGGGCAAGAAGATCGTCTACGTCTCGCCAAGTCGCCAGCGGCCGACCGGTGTAACCCTGTCCATGCAGCGCCGGGAAGCCCTGCTTGCGATGGCGTCGGAGCAGGATTTCCTTATTCTGGAAGATGATTTCGAGTGCGAGATGAATTATCTCGGCGATGCGCTGCCCGCCCTGCGAAGTCTCGATCAGGAAGGCCGGGTCATCTATATTGCGAGCCTGTCCAAAGTGTTGGCGCCGGGCGTGCGGCTCGGTTTCATGGTCGCACCGGCCCGGATCATCAATGAGGCCAGACGGCTGCGCGACCTCATCACGCGCCGGCCCTCTCCGAACAATCAGCGTGCGGCCGCGTTCTTTCTCTCGCTGGGACATTATGATGCCATGCTGCGGCGTCTGCGGCGGGTCAGCGAGGAGCGCCTGATCGCCCTGCGCGATGCGCTCAACCATTACCGGCCTTCTTCAATCGCCATCGCGCCGGTGGATGGTGGCACCACCTACTGGGTGCGCGGTCCGAAGGATCTGGACGCCCGCGTTCTGGTCCATGCCGCTGAAGCGCGGGGCATATTGATCGAACCGGCCGAAAACTGGTTTGCGCTACCGGACGGACCCAAGAACATGTTCCGGCTTGGCGTGACAGGTCTGCCGGCACCGGAAATCCGGGCGGGCATCGAGGCCTTGTCCGAAGTGATGCGCGAGCTGGACCATACCGACCCTGCTTCGGTCACGGAATCGGAACATGGCTGGCTCGGTCCGGACGAAATCCAGGCGGCGATGAATGCCGCAACCCTGCTTTACAACACGGTGTATGGCGAACCCTGCACGATCGTGCTGGCGGCCGATGGCAGTATGAGCGGGCGCTCCGGCTATGGCGGCGAGGACCAGGATAGCGGCCGCTGGTGGGTCGAGGGCGACAAGTGGTTTCGGCAATGGCGCAACTGGGCGTTTGGCGAGGCGATGGGCTTTCATGTCCGGATCTCCGGCGACCGTCTGTCCTGGCTCGACGAGCATGGACGCACAGTCGACGGCGCCGTGTTGAGCCGTGATCCACGCGATGGCGCGGCCCCAACTGGTCCAAAGACGAAACCCTGAATTGTCGCAACTGGCCCCATAGATGGCCCTGATCTGGTTCTAAGCCACCCGTACTGGCCCTGCCATGCTTCGGATAAGGCATGGTGCGCCCACGCTATCGGGTGACCCGCGCCACCGTAATCAGGGATGAGTTCATGTCGCTATTGTCGATCGCCACAATCCAGCTCGACGGCGCTGCCGCGGACAATCTCGATCTCGTCGAGCGGGAAGTTCGCTCGATCGCGACGCGTTTTCCCTGGGTGATGATGGCGGCGGTTGGCGAGTTGGCGATCCATGGCGCCAGCCTCGACAAGGCTGAGGCCGCGGGCGGTCCGACCGAACGCCGCTTGCAGGCGCTGGCACAGGAAACCGGCCTGTGGCTGATCCCGGGCTCGCTCTATGAGCGCCGCGACGGCAAGATTTACAATACGACGCCGGTCATCGACCCGCAGGGCGAGATCATCGCCCGCTACGACAAGCTCTTCCCCTTCCTGCCCTATGAAAAGGGCGTCGAGTCAGGGACGGATTATGTCGTGTTTGAAGTCCCGGGCATTGGCCAGGTGGGCGTCGCGATCTGCTATGATATGTGGTTCCCCGAGGCGATCCGCACGATGTGCGCGATGGGCGCGGAAGTGATCATTCTTCCGACCATGACCAATACGGTCGACCGCGATGTCGAACTGGCCATTGCCCGCGCCAATGCCGCGATCAATCAGTGCTATTTCGTCGATATCAATGTCGCCGGCCAGCAGGGCAATGGCCGTTCGGTGGTCTATGGGCCGGGCGGCGAATTGCTGCACGAAGCCGGGGCCGGCCGCGAAATCATGGCGTTCGAACTCGACCTCCAACAGGTCCGCCGCCTGCGTGAACGCGGCTGGAATGGCCTCGGTCAGGTTCTCAAGAGTTTCCGCGATGCGCCCGTCTCGTTTCCACTGCACGTGGATCCCGCGGCGCGTCAAAGCGGCATGTCCGGTCTGGGCCAGCTGACAATGCCAGACAGGCAGGACGATCGATTAGCCGTTGATGACATGGGGGAGGTCAGGGCGTCAAAGCCCCGGCTTTCGGTCATCGAATGAAGGGGCCGGCCTGGACCGGATCTACACAGGGGCCCGCATTTTGCGGGCGATAGAGGGTGATGCAATGAGAAAACATGCACATGAATTTGCAGGCCGGTCGACTGTCATGGCCGTGCTTCTGGGGACAACGGCGCTCGCGTCGGGAGCCTTTATCCCGGCCTATGCGCAGGACGAGGAAGCCACGAGCCGGCGCGATGTCATCACGGTCACGGCGACGCGGCGCGAAGAGAGCGTTTCCGACGTTCCCTACAATATTTCCGCTGTCGGTGGAGCAGAGATCGAGCGCGGCAATATCGTCGATGAAGCCGAACTCCTGCGCTCCATCCCGGGCATTGCCGTGGTTGATCGCGGCGCACGCAATTCGGGCACGCTGAACTCCGCCCGCATTCGTGGTCTCGCGGTTGATGGCAATGGTCTCGGCGATTACGCCGTTTCCTCGGTCGCTTCGGTTTCGACCTATATCAATGACACTCCGGTGTTTGCCGGCTTCACGCTGCGCGATCTCGACCGGGTCGAGGTCCTGCGCGGACCGCAAGGCACGCTGTATGGTTCGGGCTCGCTCGGCGGCACGATCCGTTACATCACGCGCGATCCTGATTTCGGCGAAGTGAACGGCTATCTCAGCGCCTCGACCTCGAATGTCGAAGGTTCTGATGGCTGGGGCTATGGTCTCGATGGGGCGCTCAACCTGCCGATCGGCGACCATGCCGCGCTGCGGCTTGTGGGTAGCTTTGGCGATTATCCGGGCATCACCGACTATGTGAATGTCTATGATCTCGACAGCAATGGTGTGCCAGTCGCGCCCGGCGGTATTCTCGACCCTTCCGCCTCCTACAGCTCGATTGCTGATGCCGACACCGTCGACACCTGGATGGGCCGCGCGACCTTCCTCTGGGAGCCGACCGACACCTTCTCGCTGCGCCTTGTCCATGCGCGCCAATCCGATGAGGTCGGCGGCCGCCGGCAGCAGACGGTTGGGGTTGATGGTTATGGCAATGAGTATGATGACTATGAGAACGGGTCGATCCAGCTCGAGCCGTCTTCGCGCGACATCAACATGACTTCGCTCGAAATGGAGATGGATCTCGGTTTTGCGACCCTGACGTCTTCGACTTCGCACTACGATCATAATGGTGATAGCACCAGCGAGAATACCGGGTTTTATGCCCAGGCTGGGTGGCTTGGGTTCTACTATAACTACCCACGCCCAATGGCCTCCGCTGTGCGGACCTATGCCGACGAAGCCGTGGTCCAGGAACTCCGCCTGGTCTCCGATGATGGCGGCAATTTCGATTATGTCGTCGGCGGTTTCTATCGCCAGCAGCAGATCGAATCGACGCAATCCAGCTACCTCGTCGGCTTCAAGGCCTGGTGGGATGCCTGGCTTCCAATCGCGGCCGGTGCTGTGACCGGGGACCAGGACTGGGCCTATCGCCGGACCGAGAATTTCACCGAAACAGCCCTGTTCGGCGAGCTGACCTGGCACGCCAGCCCGGATCTCGACCTGACCTTTGGAGCGCGTTATTTCGACAATGAGTCGGACAATGACACCTTCATGGCTCTGCCACTCTGGACCGGTCTCTTCCCGGACGTGAACGCCGTATTCTCCTCTGCGGAAGACGATGTCCTGTTCAAGTTCAACGCGGCATGGCGCTTCTCTGATGAAGACATGCTCTACGGTACGATTTCCGAGGGCTATCGCCGCGGTGGATCGAATGCGGTTCCTCTGGCAGGCGTCTATGCCGAGGACCCACGCTGGCAGCTCTACACCTCCGATTCCGTGGTCAATTACGAGATCGGCTTCAAGGGTGATCGCGGCGATTTCCGCTATGATGTCAGCGTCTTTTACGTTGACTGGACGGATCCGCAATTCAACACGGCTTCGACCAATTGGGGCTTCTTCGCGGTCCAGAATGGCAGCGAAGCCAGCTCGATGGGCCTCGAGGCCTCGATCGATGGTTTCGTTGGTGAAGCCTGGCACTACTCACTCGGCTACGCCTACATCAATGCCGAGCTTGGCGCTGACTTCCATGCTCCTGATCGTCCGGCTCCGGCCGCGCCGATCGCGCTCGAGGGCGCCATGCTTCCGGGCACGCCAGAGCATCAGCTCAACTGGTCGATCGACTATACGACGCAAGTGTCCAACTGGTCGTCTTTCACCCGTCTGGATGGCTACTACCAGTCGGACACGACCAATGCCGTCACCACTTCGCCAACCTTCAATGTCCCGCTGGACGGGTTTGCGATCTGGAATTTGACCACGACCTTCTCGCGCGATGCGCTTGACCTCTCCTTCTGGGTGAAGAACATCACCAATGAAGAAGGCGTCACCGGCATCTTCACCGAGGCCTATATGGGCACCGCTCCGGGCGAAGGGTATTTCGGCAATGGCAACAAGCAGATGATATCCCTGCCGAGAACGATTGGCGCGACGCTGCGCTATAACTTCTGATCGGATAGAATGATGGGGTGGCCGGCTGAGTCGGCCACCCTTTCGTTTCTTCCATGGATGCTCTTATCGTAAATCCCGCACCCAAGACCCGAATGGCCGAGATCGACCGCGCCCTGCGTGCCCGTCAACTCGAGCCGGCCCGGTCAATGCTCACGGCACTGCTGCGTGACGAACCGGGATATGTCGAAGCCTGGATTGCCGCCGCGCGGCTGGACCAGATGAGCGGTGACTTTGCCGCCATGCGTGCACACCTCTCCCGGGCGCTCAAACTGGCCCCGGCCTCTCCGCTCGTGCGATTGCTCGATGTCGAGGCCCAGGTTCATCTTGGCGAAATTCGCGATGCGCGTCTCGCCCTTGAGGCGATGGAGAGCGAAGCCAGCGGGGATGCCGCCTGGCTCAGCCGGCTCAGTGAAGCCCATACCCAATGCGGAGCCTTCGAGGCGGCGGAACGCTGTGCCCGGCAGGCGGCAGAGCTTGATCCCGACCAGCCTGCGATCCGCTATAATTTCGCCTCGGCTCTGATCTCCACTGGAAAGCTCGAGGAATCCGAGCAGGAATTCAATCAGTTGATCGCCAGGTCGCCGCATGATTACGACGCGTATTACAATCGGGCGACGCTGCGAAAGCAGACCGCCGACGATAATCATCTCGCCGAGCTGCGCCGCATGCTGGCGGCACCGAAACGCAATCAGATGGGCGAGGTTCAATTGAACTATGCCCTTGCTCTGGAACTGGAAAATCTCGGTCTGTATGAAGAGAGCTTCGAAGCACTGACACGCGGGGCGCAGGCCCGGCGGGCGATGATGGCGTATCGGGTCGAAGGCGATGTTGCCACGATGGCGCGAATTTCCGACGTGTTCGGCGCTGAATTCTTCGCCCGGAAGCATGATCAGGACGACAGGCAAGGCCCGGTTTTCGTGCTCGGACTGCCGCGCAGCGGGACAACACTGGTGGACCGGATTCTGAGTGCCCACCCGCAGATCGAAAGTCTGGGGGAGCTCAATGATTGGGCACTCGCGCTGACCGGTCTGGCCCGCGGCAGCCGCAGCAAGTCGGATATGGTGGCGAAATCTGCCACTCTGGATATGCGCCAGCTAGCCACGGATTATCGCTCGCGCGTCGATCAACGCCGCGCTGATCAACCTTTCTTCATCGACAAGACTCCGGCCAATTTCCTCTATATCGGCCTGATCGCCGCCGCTTTGCCGAATGCGCGCATCATCCATCTCAACCGCGATCCGATGGACAATGCCCTGGGCATGTACAAGGCGCTGTTCCGGATGGGTTATCCCTTCTCCTACGATTTCGCCGATCTCGCCCAATACATGCTCGCCAAGGACAGGCTGATGCAGCATTGGCGCACCGTATTGCCGGGCCGGATTCTCGATGTGAATTATGAGGACATCATCACTGACCAGGAGGGGCAGACCCGGCGCCTGCTGAACCATGTCGGTGTCGACTGGGACCCGGCCTGTCTCGACTTCCATACCAATGCCAGCCCGACGGCGACGGCGAGTGCGGCCCAGGTGCGCCAGCCGCTCTATTCCAGCGCTGTTGGACGCTGGCGGCGCTATGAGCGCGAACTGGCGCCGCTGGCTGACATGCTGGGCGTGACATCATGATGCGGACCGCAATTCTGGCCCTGGGACTGCTGGCGGGGCTGGGCGTGCCGGCGATGGCGCAGAATCTGATGTCCGAGGATTTCCAGGATGGGAATGCCGATGGCTGGCGCGGCGATGCCGGGCGGGGCGATATCCGCATCACCGAATACGCCGGAAATTTTTCGCTGCGCCTGCAGCGCAATGCCTGGGTTGCGTCAGCGGTGAGCATTCCGATGGGGCAGGAGATCCGGGTCGCGGCTGATTTCGCCGCTGATGAGCTGGAAGGGGAAGATTCCTGCCGGCTTGAAACGAGTTTCGACGGCCAGAGCTGGACCATGATCGGCCAGATCGCCGATGGGCAGGACGATGCCGTCAGCCTGACCACAATCGCCGGGGTCTTGCCGGCGTCGGAGACCGAGCGCGCCATGCTGGTGCGTCTGCGAGCCGCGGGCAATGCGGCCAATGATACGTGCTGGGTGGATAATATTCGCGTCACCGGACAAACCCCGCTCGCAGCGCTGAGTTCAGCGCTGACGGCGCAAACCCTGCTCGCGGTAGCGCCGCTCTCCGGGCCCTATCTGAGTTCGGCCTTCGCGGCTGGGGACACTGCGACAGGGCCTTCGGCGAGCCTGAATGGGCGACTGGTGCTGACGATGGCGCGGCGCGCCGATCAATTCGCCCTTTTGCTCGACGAGTTCGACACCGCGCCGCACTCCGATCGGCTCGATGAATTGCCGGACTTTGCGGTCGATCTGGTCAGCGATGGCCAGGATCTGGTGCCGGTTCAGCGCGGACCGCAGCGCGGGACCCATCCAGAATGGGAATGGATTTTCCAGCCGGGCCGTATCTGGGATGGCGGCGATGGCGATGGCTGGATGCGCGCCGCCCTGCCGGTGGCACTGCAGGAACGCAATGCCAATTGTATCCAGAACGGTCTGATGAGCTTCCTCTACCGCGAGAGCGGCGAGGTCTCGCAGGCCGTAGTGCAAATCGGCGCCCAGACCTGCGCCTATCTGCAATTCGATCTGCTGGCGCGTCTGCCGGTCAGCTTCGAGCCGGGAGAGACGCAAACGGCCGAGGCCGTGCGGCAGGCCTGGCGCGCCGAGCAGGCTGCACGTTTGCCGCGCCGGCCGCTGGCCGATCTGGCGCTGGCGCATCCGCAAGTCGATCTCACCGAGATCGGCTCCGCCCTCGAAGTCTCACCGGAGAATATGACGGCCTATGGCTTCGTCGCCGATGGCCGCTTCTATGCCGGGGATTGTGCCACGCGGCACGGGCCTGACCCCTATTGTAATGTGACGCCCTTGCCCTCCTATTCCGTAGCCAAATCCATGGTCGGCGCCATTGCACTGATGCGGCTGGAGCATCTCTATCCGGGTGCACGTCAGGCGCGGATCGCCGATTATGTGCCGCAATGCACGGCCCAGCGCTGGGGCGATGTCAGCTTCGAGCAGGCGCTCGACATGGCGACGGGGAATTATACCTCGAACGTCTATGATGTGGACGAGGCCTCGGCGCCGACCTGGGGTTTCCTGACGGTCGAAACCCATGCCGAGAAGATCGAGCGCGCCTGTGCCATGCATCCCAGGCAGGCTGAGCCCGGCAGTACATGGGTCTATCACACCACCGACACCTATCTGCTCGGCACCGCCATGCAGGCCTATCTGCGCCAGCACAGCGGCCGGCCCGATCTGGATTTCTACGATGAGCTTGTGCTTCCCATCTGGCAGGCATTGTCGCTCTCGCCGCTGGCGATGCAAACCCGCCGCACTCGCGATGCCGAGGCCCAGCCCTTCACCGGTTGGGGGCTAACCCTGACGGCAGATGACATGGCCCGGATCGCGCTCTTCCTGCAGGCCGGCGGCGATATCGACGGTGAAGCCTGGCTCGATCGTGACTTGCTCGCGGCCGCCCTGCAGCAAAATCCAGATGATCGCGGCCTGCCGGCGATCGATGACAGCCTGCGCTATCGGGCCGGTTTCTGGGCCTATAATGCCGGTGACTATCTTGGCTGCGGCCATGATGTCTGGATTCCGACCATGTCTGGCTATGGCGGCATTTCCGTCACCCTGATCCCCAATGGACATGTCTATCTCTATGCCAGTGACGGGCGTGAATTCTCCTGGCGCCGGGCAGCCGCCCAATCCTTTGCCATTCAACCCTATTGTGAGGCCGTGCCATGAGTGAAGCCATCCAAGCCGCCACCCCGCCGCGCGGTCTGCCCAAGGCACCGCCCAATGGCCTGATCGCCGCCGTGATGCTGGCCTTTCTCGCCACGGCAGGCCTGTTCTACGTCAATATCATGGCCGCCATCGTCGATGGTCTGGTCAGCGGGCTCGGCTTCACCGAAGGTCAGGCCGGCCAGATCGGTTCGGTCAATATTTATGGCGCCGCTGCCGGTGCGCTTCTGTCGGTCTTCCTGGTCAAACGCCTGCCCTGGAAAGCGTTGGCGCTGGGCTGCCTGGTTGTGCTGATCGCGATCGATCTCGGCTCGATCAGCATTGCCAGCTACGACGTCATGTTCCCGGTGCGCCTGATCCATGGCGTGTTCGGCGGCGTGCTGACGGGCACCGGCTTCGCCGTTATTGCCCGCACCGCCAATCCCGACCGCACATTCGGCATGCTGCTCTTCGTGCAATTCGGTCTCGGCGGTCTGGCCGTGATGGTGCTGCCGCCACTGGCGCCACTCTATGGCACCCAGGCCCTGTTTATCGCCCTGGCCCTGTTCAGCGCCGCGACCCTGGCCATGCTGCCCTTCCTCTCGGCCTATCCGGCGCAGATCAAGGATCCCAAGGCCGACGGCAAGGTGCAATGGACGCCGCTCCTCCTGACCCTGCTGGCGATCTTCCTTTTCCAGGCCGCGAATATGGGCCTGCTCGCCTATATCATCCGGCTTGGCCTCGATTACGGTCTTGAGCGCGGTTATGTCTCTCTGGCGCTTGGGCTGGCGACCTGGGTCGCCCTGGCCGGGCCTTTCCTGGTGATGGTGTGTGGTGTGCGTTTCGGACGTTTCCGCCTGCTGGCGGCCGCGATGGCGCTGACCCTCGTGGGCACCGCGATCTTCCATTATAGCGGCAATCCGATCGCCTATATGGTCGCCAATTGCGGCACCGGCATTACCTGGGGCTTTGTCATCGCCTATCTGCTCGGCATGACAGCCGAGTTCGACAAGGCGGGCCAGGCCTCGGCCTTTGGCGGCTTCATTTCCAAGCTCGGACTGGCTTCCGGCCCGATGGTGGCCGGCTGGGCGCTCTCGACCGATGGCGGTTTCCCCGGACTGATCAATCTCGCCCTGATCGGGCTGGCTGTCAGTGGATTGGTGATGCTTGTCCCGGCCCGGATGCTTGATCGCAACCGGACTGCCAGCGAGGCCTGATCTGGCTCGATCTGCCGGTTGAAACTGGCCCTATGGCGATTTGCGACCATTGATAAACTGGCCTCATATTTTCGAGAGAGGAAATGCCATGTTGGCCGTCATTCCAGCTTGTCCGACCCAGGCCTATATCGGTGGCCATTGGTGCGACGCGGCGGATGGAAACCGCTTCGACGTCACCAATCCGGCGACGGGCGCCGTTATCGCTTCGGTCGTTGATTGTGGCGTTGCCGAAACGCGCGCCGCGATCGCTGCGGCCAAGGCGGCCCAGCCTGGCTGGGCGGCTCTGCCGGCTGGTCAGCGCGGTGCAATCCTGCGGCGCTGGCGTGATCTGATGGTCGAGCGCGCAGACGAACTGGCGCTGATCCTCACCCGTGAGAATGGCAAGCCGCTGACCGAAGCGCGCGGCGAAATCCTCTATGGTGCATCCTATCTGGAATGGTTCGCCGAAGAGGCGAAGCGCATTTATGGCGAAATCATCCCGTCGGCTTCGGCCAATAATCGTATCCTGGTGACCAAACAGCCGGTCGGTGTTTGTGCCGCGATCACGCCATGGAATTTCCCCAATGCGATGTTGATGCGCAAGGCTGCCGCGGCGCTCGCCGCCGGTTGCACCATGGTCGCCAAACCGGCGGCTGAAACGCCGCTTTCGGCCCTGATGGCGGCCCAGCTCGGCATTGAGGCGGGTGTGCCGGCTGGTGTGTTCAATATCGTCACGTCAAGCCGCGCTGCCGAAGTGGGCGGCGAACTGACCTCCAATGCCGATGTCCGCAAGATCACCTTCACCGGCTCGACGGCGGTTGGCCGGCTCCTGCTGCAGCAATCGGCTGCGACGGTGAAGAAGGCGTCGATGGAGCTCGGCGGCAATGCACCCTTCATCGTGTTCGATGATGCCGATCTTGATGCCGCACTCGACGGCGCCATGGCCTCGAAATTCCGCAATGCCGGCCAGACCTGTGTCTGCGCCAATCGCATGTTCATCCAGTCGGGCATCATGCCGGAATTCGCCAAACGCCTGGCCGCACGGGTCGCGGCGCTGAAAGTCGGCGATGGCGAAATGGCGGGCTGCGAAGTCGGGCCTCTGATCAATGAGGCCGGCCTCGCCAAGACCGAGCGCCTGGTCACCCAGGCCCGAGCCGCTGGAGCCAGGGTTCTGACCGGCGGTGCCAAGCATGCCGCGGGAGAGCTCTTCTACCAGCCGACGGTGATCGAGGGAGTGACGCCGGATATGGCCGTCGCCCGGGAAGAGATTTTCGGGCCGGTGGCGCCGCTGATCGGCTTCGAGACCGAGGCCGAAGTGATCGCCCTGGCCAATGACACGATTTACGGCCTCGCCGCCTACCTCTTCACCCGCGATCTCGGCCGCGCCTGGCGCGTCGGAGAAGCGTTGGAATACGGTATGGTCGGGATCAATGAAGGCATCATGTCGTCGGCAGCCGCGCCATTCGGGGGAGTCAAACAATCGGGCTTTGGGCGCGAG
>TARA_R110000868_G_scaffold11984_4_pt1 | contig 31083 bp, 25 predicted proteins | sample TARA_R110000868 | Tara Oceans TARA_R110000868 (sample SAMEA4397489) | marine metagenome | biome: Polar Biome; feature: [SRF] surface water layer (ENVO:00010504); material: water (ENVO:00002006), including particulate matter (ENVO:01000060) such as... | depth 5 m | reverse complement strand
ATATGCCGGCCGCTGCGACAAGCGCAAAATCCCCTGCATCTCCTATTGGGGCAAAGGCCGCGAAGATGCGGCCGCGACACCGGCGCCTGTGAAGGTCGTGGGCTAGGGCTCATTCGATCGATTGAATTGAAAAGGGCGCCTCTCGGGGCGCCCTTTTTGCGTTGGGAATGCCGATCAGGCCTCCAGCACCCGCACCAGCCGCTCCATAAACCCGCAACACTGATCAAGCTGATCAATCGCCACAAACTCATCCGGCTGATGCGCCTGGGTGATCGAGCCGGGGCCGCAGACGACGACGGAAAGGCCGGCGGCCTGGAATTGGCCGGCCTCGGTGCCGTAGCTGACGACGCGGGTGGAATTATCGCCGGTGAGCTGGCGCGCCAGGCGTTCGGCGGCGCCGTCGGCCTCGCGGGCGAAAGCCGGCACGTTGGAGCGCACTGTCACCGTCACGCTGGCCTCGGGCGCGGACTGGCGCATCTTCGCTTCTACAGCGGCGGCGCGCTCCCGCAGACCGGCCTCGATCGCGTGCGGATCATCCCAGGGTGCCGGACGGATCAGGCTGGCGAACTGGGCGTCGAGGGCCAGAATGTTGAGGGCGGTGCCGCCCTTCATCTCGCCGATCGTCAGCGTGCCAAATGGCGGCGTGTAGGGGCTGTCATCGGGGGCGGCGACCTCCATTTCGGCAGCGCGATCGACCAGGTATTGCATCAGCGGTACGGCATGGGTGACGGCGCAGGCACCGTCGCGCACGAGGGAGGAGTGCGCCTCGCGGCCGCGCAGTTTCACGGTCATCGAGAAAAGGCCCTTATGGGCGGTGACGACTTTCATATCGGTCGGCTCGCCGACAATGACGGTCGAAGGCCTGATCGGCCCTGCCATGATCTTCTCGATCATCGCCGGTGCGCCGATACAGCCAATCTCCTCGTCAAAGGAGAGCGCGATATGGACCGGGCGTTTCAAGCCCGCGCTGGCGAACATCGGCGCCAGCGCCAGGATGCAGGCGGAGAAACCCTTCATGTCGCAAGTGCCGCGGCCATAGAGCTTGCCATCGCCCTTGTCGGTCAGCGTCCAGGGATCCGACGTCCAGGGCTGGCCATCGACCGGCACGACATCGGTATGGCCGGACAACACCACGCCGCCATCGACCATCGGGCCGATAATGGCGTGCAGATTGGCCTTGGTCCCATCGCTATTGGGAATGCGCTCGCAATGAGCCCCCAGCGCGCTCAGGCGCTGCTCGACATGGTCGATCAGGGGCAGGTTGGAATTGCGCGAAGTGGTGTCGAAAGCGATCAGATCGCGCAATTCGTCGATCGCGGTCTCAAGAAATGGCGATGGCGTGGACATGAGGAACCTCGATCAGTTTGTAGCGAGGGTGTTAGCCGGTTTTTTACCGCAATTCCAAAACTCACTGCCCAGACAGCGCATCCGCGCGCAGTATTGCCCGGTTCTGTGGATGTTTGACCTCATGTATTCGAGCCTGATCAGTTTTGTGCGGACCTGGGCGGGAGACCGGCGCGGCAATGTCGCCTTGATGTTCTCCATCTTGCTGATGCCGCTCATGGTGCTGACAGGCGGTTCGGTGGATCTCAACCAGGCCCTCAATGCGCGCACCCGGCTGGCGCAGGCGCTCGACGCGGCAGCCCTTGCGGTCGGGGTGCAGACATCGCTTAGCGAAGAGGAAGCGGCCGATTTCGCGCTCGGCTTCGTCAATGCCAATTACCCGTCGACAGAGATTGGCGTCATCAGCGGGCTGACCGTGGCTGTCGATTCCGTCAATGACATCGTCACGGTCGGGGCGCAGGCGCGCGTGACGACCCAGGTCCTCTCCCTGATCGGGATTGATGCCATCACCGTGCATTGGGAGAGCGAGGTCCAGCGTGCCCGGCGCCGGCTCGAACTGGCCATGGTGCTCGACAATACCGGCTCGATGGGCGGCTCCAAGATCAACAGCCTGCGCACCGCAGCCCAGCTTCTGACCGACACCCTGTTTGAAGGCGCCGATCCGGACCGGCTCAAGATCGCCCTGGTGCCCTTCGCGGCGACGGTGAATGTCGGCACCCAGTTTGAACGCGCCTGGTGGCTCGACCCGAATGCGGTGTCACCGCTGCATTCGGAGAATTTCATCCCGGCCGCCAATCGCTGGGATGTGTTCGACACGATCTCCAACCGCAATTGGACCGGTTGCGTGGAAGCGCGCGCCATCCCGCATGACATCGAGGACACACCGCCCAGTGAGGCGACGCCGGACACGATGTTCCTGCCCTATTTCGCGCCGGATGAGTCGAGCTATGGCTATTATCCCAACAGCTATATGAGCGATCAGATGTCGGGCTATGACCAGATCGCCCGCATGCGCAATTCACCCAAATATACCGGCAGTTCGGTGTCTTCCGGCGCCGGTCCGGGCTGGGGCTGCACTTCCAGGGCGATCACGCCACTGACCGGCAACCAGGCCACTATCACCGCGGCAGTGTCCGACATGATCGCCAGCGGCACGACCAATATCCCGATCGGCGTCAGCTGGGGCGTACGCGTGCTGTCGCCGGGCGCACCCTTTACCGAAGGTGTCGCCTGGGGTGAGGACGACACAATCAAGGCGATGGTGGTGCTGACCGATGGCGAGAATTATCTCAATGGCACAGGAAACAGCAATTATTCGGACTATTCCGGCTATGGCTATATGCGCGACGGCCGGCTCGGCATCGTCTCGTCCAATGACTCGACAATCCGAAATGCCCTCAATGCCCGCACCGCGGCGGCGTGCGAATACGCCAAAGGGCTGGGAATCCGGGTCTACACCATCACCTTCCAGGTCAATTCCAGCTCAACGCGCAATATGATGCAGGCCTGTGCAACCCATCCAGGACTGTATTTTGACTCGCCGTCATCAGACGCGCTGCGCGATGCCTTCGAGATGATTGCCGGCGATCTGGCAAACCTGCGCCTGTCTCGGTAACGCACTCAAAGTTAACCAGCATTTCTAACGCAGTTTTAACTCATATCCGCTAGATCTACGGTGGATAGATGCTGGATTCCCCCAAATGAGCCTCCCACGGTTCTTCAACCTGCTCGCTGGTTTTGCGAGATGTCGCCGCGGTAATATCGCGGTGATTTTCGCTCTGGCGTTGATGCCCGTCACTCTACTGGCTGGCGGCTCCGTCGATCTCAGCACAGCGATGAATGCCCGCAGCCGTCTGGCCCAGGCCCTCGACGCCGCGGCGCTGGCCGTAGGGGTCAATTCGTCGGTTTCCGATGCCGACGCACTGGCCATCGCCACCGGCTTCATCAATGCCAATTATCCCGAACGCGAGATGGGAACGATCACCAGCGTCACCGTGACGCTCGATCCGGTCACCGACAGCGTCACCGTGCGCGGTGCGGCCGAAGTGCGCACCACCATGCTCGCCCTCGCCGGCATCCCGTCCATCACCGTTCATTGGGAGAGCGTCGCCCAGCGCGCGCGTCAGCGCATCGAGCTGGCCATGGTGCTCGACAATACCGGCTCGATGAGCGGATCCAAGATCACCGCCCTGCGGAGCGCGGCAAGCCTGTTGTCGGAAATCCTGTTCGAAGGCGCTGACGAGCCGGGCGACGTCAGGATCGGCCTGGTTCCTTTCGCCGCGACCGTCAATGTCGGCACCGGTTTCGCACGCAATTGGTGGCTCGACCCCAATGCGACCTCGCCGATCCATGCCCAGTGGGCCGGGGGTGACCAGTCGACCGAAGTCTGTACAGGCAATGGGCGCAAACGTACCTGCACGACCACGACCATCCACCCCAACCACTGGGACCTGTTCGACAATTTGCGCAGCACGCCCTGGGGCGGCTGTGTCGAGGCGCGCGCCATCCCTATGGATATCGACGACACGACACCCGTTCTCAGCCGGCCCGAAACCCTCTTCACGCCCTATTTCGCGCCGGATGAACCGGATCTCTCCGGCTATGCCAACAATTATCTGAGCGATGGATTATTGAGCGGTGTCGTCGGCAGCGTGCTCAACCGGCTGCACAATCTGCTGAAATATGATGATGGCCGGCCCAGCATGAACGGGCCAAATGCGGCCTGTACGGTGACGCCGATCACGCCGCTCACCACCTCGCGCTCGCGCATTGATACAGCGGTCTCCGCCATGGCGGCGAGCGGCAATACCAATATCGCCAATGGCATCGGCTGGGGTGTGCGCGTCCTGTCGCCACAAATGCCCTTCACCGAGGGCGTCGCCTATGACGACCGCACCGTGCTCAAGGCGATGGTGATCCTCACCGATGGCGAGAATGTGCTGTCGGGACAGGGCAATGACTTCATGTCCCGCTATGAGGCCTATGGCTATATCAGCGACAACCGGCTCGGCGTGCGCACCTCGAACGGCAATCTGCTCGGCGCCGCCCTCGACGCCCGCACCGCGGCAGCATGTGCCTATGCCAAGGCGCAGGGGATCCGCGTTTATACGATCACCTTCCAGGTCAGTTCGAGCTCGACCCGCAACATGATGCAGGCCTGCGCCACCAATTCGAGCCTGTATTTCGACTCGCCCTCTTCATCGGCGCTGCGCGATGCGTTCGAGATGATTGCAGGCGACTTGTCCAATCTACGCCTGTCGCGATAGGTCACCTCGCGTTAACCACCCTGTCTAACGGCCCTTTAACTCCGAACGTGTAGAGTTTTACCGAATAGATGATGGTAACCGCACATGTTCCTGGCCCGTATAGTCCAACAGATCGCCAATTTCGCGACCAACCGGCGGGGAAATGTGGCGGTCATTTTCGCCCTGGCGCTGGCCCCTGTCACCCTGCTGGCCGGCGGATCCGTCGATCTCAGCACCGCGATGAATGCCCGCAGCCGCCTGGCCCAGGCGCTCGATGCCGCCGCGCTGGCCGTCGGTGTGAATTCCTCGATCAGCGATGAGGATGCGCTGGAAATCGCCACCGGTTTCATCAATGCCAATTACCCGGAACGTGAACTGGGCGATATCACCAGTGTCTCGGTCATCGTCGATCCGGAAACCGACAGTGTCACCGTGCGCGGCACGGCCCAGGTTCGTACAACCATGCTCGGGCTCGCCGGCATTCAAACCATCGATGTCCATTGGGAAAGTGTCGCCCAGCGCGCCCGCCAGCGCATCGAGCTGGCGATGGTGCTCGACAATACCGGTTCGATGCGCGGCTCGAAGATCAGCGGCCTGCGCGATGCGGCCCATCTGCTCTCCGAAATTCTGTTCGAGGGTGCCGACGATGCTGATGACGTCAAGATCGGCCTGGTGCCCTTCGCCGCGACGGTGAATGTCGGAACCGGCTACGAGCGCGACTGGTGGCTGGACCCGGACGCACTTTCACCCATCCATGCCCAGTGGGCCGGCGGTGATTTCGAGGCTGAAACCTGCACCACCACGCGTGGAAATGGGCGCGGACGGGGTCGCGGCAATAGCGAAACCACTTGCACCACCGAAACCATCCATCCCAATCACTGGGATCTGTTTGACCAGCTGCAATACACGAGTTGGGGCGGCTGCGTCGAAGCGCGGCCCCTGCCGATGGATATCGAGGATATCGCGCCGAGCGTCAGCCGACCGGAAACTTTGTTCGTGCCCTATTTCGCGCCCGATGAGCCGGACATTTCAGGCTATTCCAACAATTATCTTGATGATGACCTGTTGAGCAGCCTGCTTGGCGGCATTTTCGAGCGGCTGCAATACCTGCCGAAATACGACAATGCGCGGCCCGACTTCAATGGCCCGAATGCCGCCTGCACGGTGACGCCGATCACGCCGCTGACTGCGACACGCTCGCGCATCGACAGCGCCATCTCCGACATGGAAGCCAGCGGCAATACCAATATCGCCAATGGCGTCGGCTGGGGCGTGCGCGTCCTGTCACCGCAAATGCCCTTCACCGAAGGCGTCTCCTATGACGACCGTGACGTGCTCAAGGCGATGGTGATCCTGACCGATGGCCAGAACGTATTGTCCGGCCAGAACACCGCCTTCATGTCGCGCTATGAGGCGTATGGCTATATCAATGACGGTCGTTTTTCGGTGCGCAATTCCAGCAGCAATAATCTCAGCGATGCGCTCGACGAACGCACGGAGGCCGCTTGTGCCTATGCCAAGTCCCAGGGCATCCGGGTCTACACGATCAGCTTCCAGGTCAGCTCCAACTCGACCCGGGAGATGATGGAGTCCTGCGCCTCGAGCCCGAGCCTGTATTTCGACTCGCCCTCGTCCTCGGCCCTGCGCGACGCGTTCGAGATGATCGCCGGTGATCTCGCCAACCTGCGTCTGGCCCGCTAGAGCATTTTCCGCAAAGCCGGGAACCGGCATCGCGGTTCAAAATTGCGACATAACAAAGCATTAGAGCCGCACCGGCGACATTTCTGTCACCGATGCGGCTCCTGTATTTCAATCAGCCATTCTCAGGCCGCCGCACCGCTGCACACGATTGCGGCGAAGCGCGCTAGTTGGCGCCTGGCACGTCGATCAGCTCGAGCTGGAAGACCAGCGCTTCATTCGGGCCGATCGGGCCGCCCGGTGTGCCGCGGCTGCCATAGGCCAGCTCTGGCGCGATGAAGAGATCCCAGGCTTCACCAACCCGCATCAGGGGCAGTGCCTCAACCCAGCCGGCGATCAGGCGGTCGGACGGGAAGGTGGCCGGCTCGCCGCGGGCAAAGGACGAATCGAACTCGCCGCCATAAGCGAACATGCCGCGATAATGCACGGTGACGAGATCGCCGGAGGCCGGTGAGATGCCGGCATCGGCCGACTGGCGAATGCGGAAGAGCAGGCCGGACGGCAATTCGAACACGCACGGCTCGGCGCGGACAGCGTCGAGATAGGCCACAGCGGCGGCGGCATTCGCCTCGGGGTTCTGATTGCCGTCTTCAGGCGCGTCAGCAACCAGCAGCGTCGTCGCAGATGCGTCACAGGCGCGGGCCTCGGCAACGACTGCGGGTTCAGCCGGGGCCGGTACAGGCGACCGGTCTGCGGTCTCTGTGCCGGCTTCGGTCGTCGCATCACTCACGGCGGCCGCGTCAGGCTGTGTCTCTTCACTCACCGCAACGTCTCCATTCGAACAGGCTGCGAGCGTCAGGGCGAGCGCAGCAGTGGTCAACAAGGCGAATTTCATTTCCAGTCTCCTATTCGGGTCATCTTGCCCGATCCAGTGGTGCATGCACGGCCGGTTCTATTCGGCCTCGCGCGGCAATATCGTCACCCGCCAGCTTGTCTCTGGCTGCAGATACTCCGCGGCCAGCTCGATCAATTCATCGCGGGGAATACTCTGATAATCCGTAGCCAGGCCGCGGATCCGGTCCAGTCGCGCGGGCTTGGACCAGGATTGCGACAGCCAGTTGAGCCAGGCCGAATTATTCTCGAACGCGTCCTCGATCTGCTCCAGCAGAGGCCGGCGCGCGCGCAGGACTTCATCCTCGGTGATTTCACCGGCCGCCAGCGCCGCCGCGAGCTCGTCAATCGCGGCATAGGTCGCGGCGACATTCTCAAGCCGGATATCGACCCCGACCCAGAGATATCCGTAATCGGGATAAACGTCCGAGCTGGTCGAATTGCTGAAGGCCGAATAGGTGAAGCCTTCCGCCTCGCGCAGGCGTTCGGTCAGCTTGAGATCAAACACGGCCCGCAACAGGGCGAGCGCGCGGGTGCGATGCGGATCGCTATCGTCAAACGTCGGCCAGTAGACATTCGCCATCGCCTGATAATCCGGCCCGTTATGGCGCAGGATGACCGGATCGGCGACCGGTGCCGGGAAGCGGATGTCGCGCGCGTCCTGATAATCGGGCCAGCTATCGGCGCGTGGCGGCAGGGCACCGAAAGTCGCAGCGATCACGCTTGTGACCTCATCCTCGGAAATATCGCCGACGATGGTGATCTCGATCGGCGCGCTCTCGAGCGCCGGGTTCAGAAATTCCTGCATTGCAGCGATATCAACGCCGGCCACTTCCTCGGCATCGGGAAAGCCATAGCGCGGATCGCCGCCATGCAGCCGGCGCGAAACCTCGGCCTGCATGATGCCGGTCGGCGAGGAATAGAGATTGCGCCGGATTTCCGGAGCCTGGCCACGATATTGCGCCAAGCCCTCTTCGCGCCAGCCCGGATCGGTCATGAAGGCGGCGAACACGTCCATCTGGACGGCAAAATCAACCGGTGTCGTGCTCGACTGGAAGCTGAAATTGTCGTCGCCAACGCCAAAGCTCATCCCGACCGAACGACCTGCCAGAACGCGCGCAAGATCGTCGGCGCTATGGGCACCCAGTCCGGACATTGTGAAGACCGAACTCGTCAGGATGTCGACAGCGGGCACGGAACGGGGCTCCAGCTCGCCGCGGCCAAACTGAACCCGCACGAGCACGCTCTGGTCGGCGAAATCGGTCTGTTTCAGCGTCACCGCAACACCGTTTTCGAAGCGCAGGCGAACCAGGCCGAGATCCTCGATCACCTCGCGCGACGCCACTGCACCGGCGGGACCGAAATCCGTATAGGCAAAACTCTGCGTCGCGGATTCTTCCGGCGGTGCGACGGGCTCGGCGGCACTCGCCTCCCAGACGGCGCGAATGGTCGCTTCCGGATCGGCGATCTGCTCGGAACTGGCCAGGAAGAGAAGCGGTGCGGCCCCGCTCCATTGTTCGCGCCATGCGGCATTGACGGCCTCAAGCGTGATGCGATCCGCACTCGCTTCGAAGCGTGCCAGGCCTGAGGCCGGCGTCGTGAAAACCTGTCCGCTGCGCCAGCTGGACCAGAGCGCGTCGGACAATTCATCCGTGCCACGCGTTGCCGCCTGATCGGCCGAGCTTTGCAGCATGGTGCGGAAATTGGCGACCTGCTCGTCGAGTTCAGCCTGGGTGAAGCCGTATTCCGTCGCGCGGCGCAGCTCCTGCTCGATGACGGTGACCGCCTCGCGCCAGCGGTCCGGCGTCGCGACAGCGAGCACGCTCGCCTCTTCGGCCAGCTCATAATCGGTTGAATGGCTCGCCCCGGCCTGCAGCAGCGGCGACACGCCGGAATTGACGATGGTGCGCAAGCGGCGCGACAGGATGGCATCGCCGAAATTGGCCAGATTATCGCGGAAGCGGGTCTCGGCGCTATCGATGCGCGGCCGGTAGGGTTTCACCGTATTGACCGTGAAGATCGTGTAGACTTCCGGATCATTGAAATAGCCAACGGAGAAGGGCCGCGAGGCGATCACTGCCCCGAGATCCGGGTCGGGTCTGACATCGTCACGTGATTGCCAGTCACCGAAGACCTCGTGGATCTTGGTCTCGATCTCGTCCGGATCAATCGAACCGACGACGACGATCATGCCGCGCTGCGGCACGTAGAAATTCTCGTAGTAATCGACGAACAGGTCGCGCTGGGCGGTCTCCAGGATCTCGACAGTTCCGATCGGGTCACGCTCCGGAATCAAAGTGCCGGGCAGCTGGAAATACTGCAGCGCCGTGCCCCAGCGCCGGATCGCCGTATTGCGGAAACGCTCTTCGGACAGGACCACACCGCGTTCGCGATCAATCGCCGCCGGGTCAAACAGGAGTTCACTGGCGGTTTCGCGCATCAGGAAGAGCGCCGTATCGATCATTTCCGCATCGGCTTCAGGCAGGTCGAGCTGATAGCCGACCGTGTCGAGGCCGGTGAAAGCATTGGTATCAGGGCCGAATTGCAGACCATGACGCTCAAGCAGCGGCACCATTTCGCCCTCGGCGACATCGGTCGAACCGTTGAACGCCATATGCTCGATGAAATGCGCGACGCCGCGCTGGTCGTCGCTTTCGCCGAGCGAGCCCATATTGAACACCATCCGCACCGAGGCGGTATTGGGCGGGGTTTCATTGACGAGGATGGCGTAGCGCAGCCCATTGTCCAGCTGGCCATAGCGGACCGAAGGATCGGCGGCCAGATCGCTGATGTCCTGCGGCCAGACCGCGGTATCGGTTTGCCCCGCTGGCTGACAGCCCGCCAGGAACAACCCGGCCAGAAGTGGCAGGAGCAGGGTCCCGACTAGGTTTTTGACCGACATATTATCACCATTCCCGGGTTGATCGCGTAGGGCACCATAGCGGGCGGTGCAGCCCAGTCGATTTAATTGGAGGTAAGGCCGGCGTGGATCATTCCGCAGCTTGTGCGATCGGGTCGTGCTCGGCCACCCAGTGGCCGGGTTCGACCTCGATCAATTGCGGCTGATACTGCTCGGCATCGGGATCGTCGATCAATTTCGACGGCATGAAGCGCAATTGTGCACGCGTATCCATCGGTGACGGCAATTCACCATCGAGCTTGAGGCGCTTGCGGCTCTTCTCGATCAGTGGATCGGGGACCGGCACGGCGGAGATCAAGGCCTGGGTATAGGGATGGCGCGGGTCCTCATAGATCTGGTTGCGATCGGCCATTTCGACGATGCGTCCGAGATAGAGCACCATCACGCGGTGTGAGACTTCGCGCACCACGGAAAGATCGTGCGAGATGAAGATCATCGACAGATCGAGATCCTGCTGCAGCTTGATCAGCAATTCGACGATCTGGGCCTGGATCGAGACGTCGAGCGCCGAGACCGCCTCGTCGCAAATCACCAGTTTCGGGTTGAGAATCATGGCGCGGGCAATGCCGACGCGCTGGTTCTGGCCGCCGGACAATTCGTGGGGATAGCGATTGATCATATTCCGGTCGAGACCGACCCGATCCATGATCTTGCGCACCTCTTCCTGGCGTTCCTCGCGATTCATTTTCTTGCGGAAGGTCTGCATCGGCTCGGCAATCGAGGCGCCGATCGTCATGCGCGGATCGAGCGAGGCCATCGGGTCCTGGAACACGATCTGGAGGTCTTCACGCGACTGGCGCATCTCCTTGCGGTTCAGGCCGAGCAAGTCGCGGCCAATCCAGGTGACAGCGCCCTGCTGTGCCGGCACGAGGCGCAGTACGGCCCGCGCCAGGGTCGACTTGCCACAACCGGACTCGCCAACCACACCCAGCGTCTCGCCGGATTTGAGATCAAAGCTGACACCGTCGACGGCGCGCAGGACCTTGTAGGTCGGACGCAGCCCGCCGGTTACGCGAATCGGGAATTGAACCTTGATGTCATCGACGCTCATCAGTGGCGCGGCACCTTCCTGGTCGACCACAGGCTTGAGCTGGACATGGCCAGGCCGGTCCGGCGCGTCGATCCGCGGCATCGCGTCGAGCAACATGCGGGTATATTCATGCTTGGGATTGGCGAAAATGTCCTCGCAGACACCGCCTTCGACATACTCGCCATAGCGCATCACCTCGACGCGGTCGGCCATGCGTGCCACCACGCCCATATCGTGGGTGACAAAGGCCAGCGCCGCACCGGTATCGCGCTTGAGCTCGTCCATGATGTCGAGCACCTCGGCCTGGACGGTAACGTCGAGCGCTGTGGTCGGTTCGTCACAGATCAGCAGATCGGGTTCGCACAGCATCGACATCGCGATCATGACGCGCTGGCGCATGCCGCCGGAAAGTTCATGAGGGTATTGGCTCAAACGGCGGTGTGCTTCGGGGATTCGCACCCGGTCCAGCCATTCCAGCGCACGTTGTTCGGCCTGCTTGCCGTGCATTTTGAGATGGATGCCGAGCACTTCGCGCATCTGGTCGCCAATCCGCATATGCGGTGTCAGCGATGTCAGCGGATCCTGGAAGATCATCGTCATCTTGCGGCCGCGGACTCGGTTGAGCTTGTGCGGCGCCAGACCCAGAATTTCCTTGCCGCGATACCGGACCGAACCCGTGGCACGGCCGTTCGAGGCCAAAAGGCCCATGGCGGCGAGGAAGGTCTGGCTTTTGCCTGAACCGGACTCGCCGACGACGGCCAGACATTCTCCTGCCGAGATCTCGAGCGAGATGCCGCGCACGGCATTCACTTCACCATCGGGGGTCGCGAACCGGATGCCCAGATTCTCCACCTGAAGGATCGGCGCTTCGACGGGCGGCTTCTTTCCGCTATGCAACACAATCAGACTCCTCACACACGGAATTTTGACCACGGAGCATATCGCCGATATCGCGTAAGACCAGCACCCGCGTCATCAGCTGCTGCGGTCATATCGAATGAGCTTGCTTGTTATTCCAGCCAGAAACCGTAAACCGACGCTACCGCCGGTCCGTTGCGCACGCCTGTCCGCCCTGACCGCAGCGCCCGTTCGTGCCGCAGAATTGGCCGCGATGGCCGGAATTGGCCAGGCGTTGAATTCAAGTGGGCTTGGACATGCGTGCTGACTGGGGCAAGCTTGCCTCGCGAACGATCCGATCCTGGCATGCGGGTGCGGACAGAAACCGGAACGATGACCGACCCGAATGACATGCTGCGCGCGCTCTACCGCAACTCTCCGACTGCGGTGATCGTGACGAATACCAGTCGGCAGCTGGTCGCGATAAACCCGGCAGCCGAACGCCTGTTCGGTCACGCGGAAGCCGATATCAGCGGCAGTTCGGTTCAGAATTTCTACGCCGATCCGAGAGAATTTGACCGGCTTGGGGAGTCCCATTTCAATCCCTCGGCCCCCGAGGACACCCGATCCTACGTGGCGCGCTACCGCACAAAATCCGGCCGGGTGTTCGACGGCGAAACGATCGCCAGCCCGATCATCGCTGCGAGCGGCGAGCGCACGGGCTTTGTCTGCATCGTCCGTGATGTCACCGCCGAACTGAGCCTCCACGCCAAGCTGGAAGCCAGCGACGTCCAGCTCCGGGTCGCCCTGACATCGGCCAATGAGGGGACATTCTCGCTCAACCTCGTCTCCGGACTGGGCTCCACGCGCGGCTTCATCAATGAATTCCTCGGCATCAAGGCCGCCGACGCGACGATCAGCCTGGCGCGCTGGACCGAGGCCCTGCACGAGTCTGACCGCGACGAATTTCACCGGGCCATCGATTTGCTCAGCAAGCGCCCGAGCATGAAGCTCGACACGATTTACCGGGCTCGCCGCGCCGACGGCGTCTGGCGCTGGCTGCAGACCCGCGGGCGGGTCAGCGAATTCGGACGCGATGGCAAGCCGCTGCGGATATCCGGCATCATCGCCGACGTCACCGAACGGCGGGAGCTGGAAATCAAGCTGGCCCAGCGCGAGCAGCAATTGGAGAACGCCATTGCTGCGGGTTCCTGCGGCATTTGGGAAATCGATCCCGCGGCCCCGGGCATATTGGCCGTCGGCCCGGTCCGCGACATGCTCGGCGTACCCAGCGAGCCGGAAGTGATCAGCCTCGAGTTCTGGCGCGACCAGATTCACCCGGATGAGCGGGAAGCCGTCGCATTGGCGACCATCCGAATGATGAATGGCGAGACCGATTCGGTCGATATCGAGTACAGGCTCCGCGACACACGTCTGGCGAAATGGGTTTGGCTGCGATCACGCGGCCGGTTGATCTCGCAGGCCGGGCAACGCCCCATCCTTGCCGGCGTACTGATTGATATCTCGGAGCAGAAACGGCTGGAAGAGCGGCTCGCCCAGAGCGAGCGTCTGGTTCGTGAAGCGCTGGAATCGGTGAAGGACGGCGCGTGGAGCGTCGATCTTGCAAGCGGAATGGTTCGTGTTTCCGGCTTCCTGGCCGATCTGAATCAAACCGGGACCGCCAATGCCGAGATCCCGATCGAGACCTGGCTGAGCAATCGCCCCCCCGAGGATCAGGCGCTCGGTGCCGAACGGCTCGCCGGATTGAAACGCACACGGTTGCCAGGCGAAAATGCCGGCGAAGTCAGCGTGTTCGATTTCCGGATTCTGGACCATAATGGCGAGATCGTCTGGATCCGGAGCCGGGGCCGCGTGATCGAGTGGGACGAGAATGGCAAACCCCTGCGCGCCGCGGGAACCCATACCGATATCACCGAGGAAAAGCGTCTGCAGGCTCAGCTCGAGGATCGTGACCACCAATTCCGCGATGCCCTGCAGGCTACCAATGAAGGTGCCTGGCGGATCAATCTGAAGACCCGGATATCCGACGTCACGGCCGTGATCAGTGAAATGATCGGCCTGCCGCCTCGCGATGCCCGCATTGCCCGCGACGAGCTGATATCGCGCATCCATGCCGATGACCGCGCCATCGCCGAGACAGCCTTTGCGAGCCTCATTTCAGGCGAGGCGGACACGGTGGACTACACCGTGCGATTCCACTCCCAGAAGTCAGGCTGGATCCACATCCACAGTCGTGGCCGCGTCAGCGGGCGCGATCCGCAGGGCAAGCCCCTGATCGTGAGCGGCTTTCTCTCCGACGTCACGGAAAGGCTGGAAACCAGCAAACGCCTTCAGGAACGCGAAGATCAATTGACCGATGCGATCCAGGCCACGGCGCTCGGCATCTACCGCATTGATATCGACCGTGCCGAACTCTGGCTCCGGGGCAATGTGGCAGAGGAATTGTTCGAAAGCGGTGCCGAGGCCCGCATCTCGACGCAAGCCTGGCTCGACCGGGTGCACCCGGACGATCTGGACGCTGTCACCAATGTCACGGTCGCCATGTTCCGCGGCACCGACCCCGCCGCAGTGATCGACTACAGAATGAAGAATCGCGAAGGCCAATGGGTCTGGTATCAGGTGACCGGCCGGGTCGTGGAGGCCGACGATAGCGGGCGTGTCCGCAATATCAGCGGCGTGATCTGGAACATCGACGCCCAGAAACGGCTCCATAATGCCCTGCTTGAGGAACGCCAGCGCTATGAGGCGATCTATCGGGCCACGCCGGCGATGATGCACACCATCAATGCCGACGGGACGATCCGGGAGATGAGTGATTTCTGGCTTTCCTCACTGGGCTATAGCCGGGAAGAAGTTGTCGGGCACAAATCGACCGATTTCCTTGACCCCGAATCCGGTCAGCGGGCGGTCGAATCCTCGTTGCCGGAACTCTTCCGGAGCGGGCGCAATACCGACATTCCCTATCGCTTTGTCCGCAAGGACGGCACCAAGCTGGATGTGTTGCTCTCATCCTTCCTGGAGCGCGATCACACCGGCAAGCCATTGCAAAGCTATGCCGTCATCACAGACGTCACGCCGCTTCGGGCCGCCTACGCCCAGCTCGAACGCACCAATGCCGAGCTCGACCGGTTTGCAACCGTGGCCAGCCATGATTTGCAGGAACCGCTGCGCAAGGTCGCGGCCTTCGCCGGCCTGGTCCGGCGGCGCTATACCGGCCAGCTCGACGAAGAAGGCAGTCGCAGCCTCGACTATCTGGTTGATGCCGCGCAGCGCATGCAGCGGCTGATCGATGATCTGCTCACCTATTCGCGCATGTCGAGCCAGCCACTCAAGCTTCAATCGATCGATCTCGGCGCACTGATGACTGACGTCGTTGATCAGCTCGACGCCTCGATATCGGAGAGCAAGGCGCAGCTTGAAATCGCTGACCTGCCCACCGTGCGCGCCGATCCACTGCTGATGCGCCAAGTGTTCCAGAACCTGGTCAGCAATGCGATCAAGTATCGCGGTGCAGAACCGCCCCGTATCGAAATCAGCGCCAGTTCCGACGCGGAATCCTGGCTGTTCTCGGTCACCGATAATGGCATCGGGATCGACCCGAAATTCTTCGGCAAGATTTTCGCGCCTTTCCAGCGCCTGCACTCACGCGAAGAATATGGCGGCACCGGTATCGGGCTGGCGATCGTGCGCCAGGCGATCGAACGGCATGAGGGCCGGATCTGGGTCGAATCGGCCGAGGGACAGGGATCGAAATTCTGCTTCTCGATCCCCGTCCAGCAATCGGCTCAGGACACGGGCGCGAACCAGCGCGCCTGAGTCCTATTCGAACCGGAGCGCCTCGATCGGGTTGAGCCGCGCCGCGCGATGCGCCGGGTAGAGCCCGAAAAACACACCGACAAAAGCCGATGCGCCGATCGCGATCGCGACAATGCCCGGATTCACCGCGATCTCGAGTTCACCGACATTGGCGTAGGCGATGGTGCCGCCGACGCCGACGACCAGACCGATCAGCCCGCCGGTGACGCACAGCACGATGCTCTCGATCAGGAATTGATTGCGGATATCGGCTGCTCGCGCACCGACTGCGAGACGCAGACCGATCTCGCGTGTGCGCTCGGTCACCGAAACCAGCATGATATTCATGATCCCGATGCCGCCGACCAGCAGGACGATGGCCGCACCGACCGCGAGCAAAAGGCCAAGCTGGCTTTCGGTCTCATTGCGGGCACGGATGAATTCGGCGAGGCTGGAGACGTTGAAATCATCGTCGGCGCCGGGCTGGATGCCGCGCCTGACGCGCATCAGATCCTGAATGTCGGCGATGACGCGAGCCGTGGATTCACCGGCCCCGACGTCGAGATAAATGGTTTCAACCGGGTCGCGCACAGTCGGGAGTTCGCTGGCGCCGAACCTTTGCCGGACCGTCGAGAGCGGTGCGAAAATAATATCGTCCTGATCGCGTCCATACGAGGTATCCCCCTTCTCTGCGACCGTGCCGATGATTTCGAAAGCCTGGCCGCCGATACGCAGGGTTTGTCCGACCGGACTCGCGCCGTCAAACAATTCGGCAATGATCGTCTGACCGACAATCGCCAACCGGCGGGTCGATTGCTCCTCCTCCGGAGAGAAAGCCCGCCCTTCCTCGATCGTCCAGTCGCGAACCTCGAAATAGGCCGGGTTCACACCCGAAACCTGGGTCGACCAGTTCGTGCCGCCGAACACGATGCTCTGCATCGTACTGACTTCACCGGTAATGCCGCCAATGCCGGCGACCTGGTCGCGGATCGCGATCACATCGGCGTCGGTCACGGGTGTCGCCGTGCCTGCCGCGCCGCGGCGGCCACCAAACATCGAACTGCCCGGACGGACGATAAGAAGATTGGCGCCGAAGCTGGCGATCTGGGCCTCGACGGCCTGTTTGGTGCCTTCACTGATCGAGACCAGCACGATCACCGATGCAACGCCGATGATGACGCCAAGCATGGCGAGCGACGTGCGCAGGGCGTTGATCCGCAGCGCCGTCAGGGCGACGTGAACTGAAGCGAGCAAATTCATGTCCGGTCCTCCACCACCCGGCCATCGCGGAACACGATCTGGCGGCGGGCATGATCGGCGACTTCCTGCTCATGGGTCACGAGGATCACGGTGATCCCCTCGCGGTTGAGCTGGTCGAAAATCTCCATGATGTCGTCCGAGGTCTTGCTGTCGAGCGCGCCGGTTGGCTCGTCGGCGAGCAGGATTTTCGGGTCATTGACAAGCGCACGCGCGATAGCGACGCGCTGTTGCTGGCCACCGGACAATTGCGACGGGTGGTGATCGGTACGCTCACCCAACCCGAGTTGCGCCAGCCGCGCCAGGGCACGTTCGCGCCGTTCGGCGTGCGGCACACCGGCATAGACCAGCGGCAGAGCCACATTCTCCACCGCCGAGGTGCGTGCCAGCAGGTTGAATTGCTGGAACACGAAACCGATCGTGCGATTTCTGAACCGCGCCACACCTTCAGGCCCCAGCTTTCCGAGGTCCTCACCGGCGACCTGCAACAGGCCGGATGTCGGCCGGTCGAGGGCACCGAGCAGATTCATGAAGGTGGATTTGCCCGAGCCGGAACTCCCCATGATGGCGACATATTCACCCGCTTCGATCGTCAGAGAGACGCCATCGAGTGCGCGGATCGTCATATCGCCCATGGAATAGGTCTTGACCAGATTGCGGCAGTCGATCAGCGCCGTCATTCAATGACCTCACGAGCGCGGGTCACTGCGAGATCGCCCTCGGCGAGATCGCCGGCCACCACTTCGGTATTCTGGCTGTCGGAAATGCCGAGCCGCACGCGGCGCTCAGCCAGCATGCCATCGGCTTCACGCACCCAGACCGTGGCGGTGCGGGTATTCGCCGCCTCGCGCGCAATGGCGCGATAGCGCTGCATCTGGTCCGGCGTCAGCACGCCTTGCAGACCGCGATCGATCTCGGCCTGCATCGCCTCGCGATCAAAGCTTCCACCGGCCTGGGCCGCAGCCTGGGCACGGCCGAAGGCGGCACGGAAGACACCGCCGGCACCTTCGGCCTGGTCGGGGCTGAGGCTGAGCTGCTCGGTCAGGCGCTCGACCGGATTGGCTCGCGCGCCGCCACCACCGCCGGGGCGGCCGCCCTGCGGTGCCGCCTCATCAACGGGCCGCGTCCGGCTTTCAAGCGCCGGTGAGGGCCGGAAGCGCAGCGCCGAATTGGAAACTCGCAACACGCCATCGCGTTCTCCGGTGACGATATCCATATTCGCTGTCATGCCAGGCAGCAGGCGCTGACCCGGATTGGTCGCGGTGATGACGACCGTATAGGTCACGACATTGTTCAACGCTGTCGGGGACAGCCGGATCTGGTCGACAAGACCGCTCAATTGCATGTCGGGATAGGCATCGACGGTGAAATTGACCGGCTGGCCTTCGGCGATCTGGCCGATATCGGCTTCATCAACCTGGGCATCGATCTGAACCTGGCTGAGATCCTGGGCGATGGTGAACAGGATCGGGGCTGACAGGCTGGCCGCCACGGTCTGCCCCTCATCAACGGCGCGATCGACGACGATGCCATTGATCGGCGAACGGATCGTCGTGCGCTCGAGATCGATGCGCGCGCCTTCCAGCGTCGCATCGCGCTGGGCCAGTACGGCTTCGGCATTGCGGATCTGGGCCTGGGCGACGGTCACATCGGCGAGTGCGGCATCGAGCGTTGCACGGGCATTGTCGAGGGCGGCAGCGGAGGCAGTGCCACGCTCGCTCAATGTTTGCGTACGGTCAAAGTCGAGCTGGGCGGTGCGGGTATTGGCGCTGACCCGGGTCAGGGTCGCACGCTGCAGGGCCAAGCTCGCCAGCGCGGTCGAGCGCGAAGCCTCGGCTTCGCGAACCCGCGTCTCATAGGTCTGCGGATCGAGCCGGGCGATGACCTGGCCTTCCTCGACCGTATCGTTGAAATCAACGAGGACTTCGGCCAGCTGTCCGGACAACTGCGAGCCGACCTCGACGGTCACCAGCGCGCGAACGGCACCGGAGGCCGCGACGAACCGGCGGACTTCGCCCGTGGTCACAGCAGCGGTTTCGATGTTCACGCCTTGCGGCTCGCCGCCGGAGCGTCCCAGAAACCACCAACCCGCAAGTGCCAGCACGACAATGCCGGCAATAAGAAATACCCAACGCCTGTTCTGCAACATCTTCGCCCCTCGGACCTCACAGGTCCTGAATCTATACACACCAAGTCAACGCGGGCCCGTCCTGATTCCGTCGCGGGCTTTGCAGTTGGATGCGGTGTAACCTGCAAATTGCGGGAAGGCTATCGCGTGCGCTTGCTGGAGGGGATCCTGTCGTGGATGTAATGGATTTGCTGGATTCAAAGGGACTTGCCCCGCTCGTCGAGCTGGCCCCGCTGGTCGGCATCACCATGTGGATTTTGATCACCGTCCTGCTGTGGAAGAACGGCTTCGACGATCTGTTCGAGCGCTTCACGCGCCCGCGCTGGACCCTGTCACAGCGACTGGCCACACTCGCAATGATCCCCGGTCGCGCGGTGATGCTGATGTTCTCTGCCGGACTCGGCGCTGCTGTGACAACGCTCGGCATTCTGATCAATATCGGCGTGGTGATGAATCTCGTCCGCGCCGGCAAGACCCTGCTCGCCGGCTGAGCCTGCGGCGATGTGGCAGCGCTGTTTCCGGTCAGTTTGTCACGCCCGCTGCAGGGTGACATGGCTGCACATCGGCCTTATGTGTAGACTTGCTAGATGATAACGACTTGCAAACGCAACCAATAGTGACTGGACGTGACGTGACGCTCGACCAACTCGAAAAAGGCCGGATTTGCCGCGTCACCGGATTTGCGTCCGGGCACGAGGATCTGGTGATCAAACTGCGCGAGATCGGCTTTGCCGAATCCGACGAAGTCGAATTGATGCATCGCGGACCGCTGGGCGCCCAACCCCTGTGCTTCCGTCTGAACCGCACCCTGATCGCGCTGCGCAGCGATGAAGCGCGCGCCATTCAAGTGGACGCCGCGCAATGAGCCGTTTGCGTATCGCGCTGGTCGGCGCGCCAAATTCCGGCAAATCCACCCTGTTCAACGGATTGACGGGCGGCCGCGCCAAAGTGGCCAATTATTCCGGCGTCACAGTGGAAACCCGCACCGGTTGGCTGCAAACGCCCGGTGGCACCGAGATTGATCTGATCGACCTGCCCGGCATTTACGGCCTCAAGGCGCGTTCGACCGATGAGCGCATCGCCATCGACCTGTTGTGCAATGGCCGCGATGGCGAAGCCGCGCCCGACGGCATGCTTGTGCTGATCGACGCCGCGCATTTGCGCACCCATTTGCACACTGTGTTGCAGATGCGCGCCATTGGCCGGCCGATGATCGTCGTGCTCAACATGATCGATCTGGCCGAACGCGACGGGCTGAAGATTGATGTCGAGCGCCTGCAGACCGAGCTCGGCGTCCCGGTTGTCACCTCACGTGCCACGCGCGCCACCGGCCGTGCCGAATTGCTGGCCTGCCTCGATGCGGAAACTGCCAACTGGCAGACACGCAGCGCCGCCGAAGACGGCACGGTCTGCACCACAGATACCGATCTGAGCGCCATGCAACGTGAAGCGCGCGGCATCGCCGACAAGGCGATCCTGTTCGAGCCGGTGATGAACCGGCTGACCCGCCAGGTCGATAATTTCGTGCTCCACCCGATCGCCGGCCCGCTCATTCTCTCGGCCCTGCTCTTCTTCATGTTCCAGGCGGTCTATTCCTGGTCCGGCCCCTTCATGGACGCACTCGAAGCGGGAGCTGCCGGGCTTGGACAGCTGGCCGGGCAATTGCTGCCAGCGGGCTGGTTCCATGACCTGATCGTCGACGGCATTATCGCCGGTGTCGGCAGTGTGGTGGTCTTCCTGCCGCAAATCGTCATTCTCTTCCTGTTTATCCTCGCGCTCGAAGCCTCGGGCTATATGGCCCGCGCCGCGGTGCTGATGGACGAGCTGATGCTGCGCGTCGGACTCAATGGCCGCGCCTTCATCCCGCTATTGTCGAGCTTTGCCTGCGCCATTCCCGGCATCATGTCGGCGCGCACGATCGACAATGAGCGCGACCGGCTGACCACCATCATGGTGGCACCGCTGATGACCTGCTCGGCGCGCCTGCCGGTCTACACCCTGATCATTGGCGCCTTCATTCCACCCGATACGGTTGGCCTGTTCAATCTGCAGGGCATCGTGATGTTCGGCCTCTATCTGACCGGCGTCGTCAGCGCCGTGACGGTGGCCTTTGTGCTCAAGCGCACCGTGACCAAGGGCTCCAACCAGGTCCTGATCATGGAATTGCCGACCTACAAGCTTCCCAATCCACGCGACTTCTTCCTCTCGCTCTGGGGCCATGTCGCGGCCTTCCTCAAGCGCGCCGGCACGATCATCCTGACGACCTCGATCATCCTGTGGTTCCTCGCCAGCTACCCCAGCTCGGCCGCGACACTGCGCGACAGCTATGCCGGCATGATCGGCTCGGTGCTGGAGAAACTCCTCGCCCCGATCGGCTTCAATCTCGAAATCGCCATCGCGCTCGTGCCCGGCATGGCGGCGCGCGAAGTCGCGGTCGGCGCCCTGGGCACCGTCTATGCCATCCAGGGCGGCGAAGAGAATGTCGAGGGCCTCGCCTCGGCGCTGCAGGGCGCCTGGTCGCTGCCGACCGCGCTCGCCTTCCTCGCCTGGTATGTCTTCGCGCCGCAGTGCTTTGCCACGCTGGCAACGACGCGCCGCGAGACCAATTCCTGGGCCTGGACCGGCTTCATGTTCACCTATCTGATCGTGCTGGCCTATATCGCCGCCGGCGCAACCTTCCACATCGCGAGCTGGGCCGGGCTTTAGGGGGCGAGCTGAGGAGCCATGAATAACCTGGAGAAATCGCCCCTGGAGTGGAACATCTGACCTGATCCGGTGCGCACTGCCTCCAGCATCCGGGCGAAAACGCCTTGCCCCTAAATATCTGGCTCCAGCATCCCGGCCGGGATATCGCGATGTGCGTGCAGCACACGCCAAACTTCGGTGCGAGCTTCACCAGCCATGTAGAAGACGAGCCAAGGATAGCCGGCCATCGTCCAGCTTCTGAGCCCGGGGATAAGCAGCTCCTGGGCATATCGAGCCGAGCCGCTTTCTGGGAAGTCCGATATTTGCCGGAAGGCAAGCTCGACCGCGTCGATGAATCCCTCGGCGGCGCTAACTCCAGCCTCTGCCAGATAAAACTCCATCGCGCCGGCGATATCCCGATCTGCAAGTGCGCGGCGGATGACCGGCCTTGCGGTCACTCGGAGCGGCGCCGTACGCCCTCGCGTAAACTCTCGAACCAAACCGCATCAGCCTCTCCGGCGACCGGAGCCGCAGCGCCAGCGAGGATCAATCCGCGCAGCGACTGCCTGTCCTGATCCTTCCGGATCAGCTCGCGCACATACTCACTCACCGTGCCGTATCCACGCTCGGCGATCTGTTCGTCGACATAGGCCTTTAGCGGTTCTGGCAGCGAGATATTCATCGTACTCATAATCAAACAATAGCCGCTTTGGCAAAAAATGACAAGATTTTCACGGCGACACCGCTACCCCTTCACACGCGGCTCGAACAGCATGGGCGTGTAGACGATCGCGAACAGGGCGAAGGCGGCACTCCATAACACCGCACCCAGGATGAGCGGCCATACGGCATTGCCGGTGATCGCGGCGATCACGCGCAGGGTCGCCCCGGCATGTACGAGGGCAAAGATCACGGTCTCGACGCCGCCGGCTGTGCGCGCACGTCCGGTATGCCCCAGACAGACGCGGGTCATCACCGCCAGCGCCATGGTGCCGATCGCGCCCGCGGCAATCGCATGCAAGCCGGCTGAGGCAGGCAGGATGACCGGCCAGAGCGCGCCGACGCCGAGCAGGATCGTGCCCAGGCCAACCCAGGCCATGCCGGCATGCAGCGACCAGACGAGCGGCTCGCTCAGCGTGGAAAGACCCTGCCAACGCGAAACCCGGAACAGGTGCAGCGCCCCGGCCAATAGCAAACCCGCGCCTATAATCATCGAGTCCGGCGCCACGACCCAGCCTGCGAGCGCGAGGCCGAGCAAGCCGAGCGACAGCTTGTCGAGCAACAGCATCGGGGCCGGCATGGCCGAGGTCTTGGGATGATTGCAGCCTGCCATCCAGTTGCGGGTGAAACTCGGCGTGATGCGCCCGCCGATCAGGCCGATCAACACCGCCGCGACGGCCAGGCTGGCGCGCGGGGCGAACACGGCGAGGCCGGGCTGGTGGAAGGCGAGATGCGACAGCGCGAAGGCGCCGAGGATCAGCGTCACCGGCAGATTGCGCCAATTCTTGCCGGCGAGGATTTCCCGCAGGGCGACCCCGGCCAGGACAAACAGGAAAGCGAGGTCGAGCCCGGTCGCGATGACGGATTCGGGCCAGAACAACATGCTGCGTCCCGCCAGCCAAAGCGTGAACAGGGCCGCCAGTGGCAGGCCCGCTACGGGTGAGCGTCCGGTCCAGTTGGGGATGGCGGTCAGGGAGAAGCCGCAGACGATCGCGGCAACAAAACCGTAAAGCATTTCATGAGAGTGGGCCGACACACCGCCGGGCAATACGAGCGACACGAAGCCGAGATACTGGCTCGCCCATAGCGGCACCATGAGAGCCGCAATCAGCGCTGCACCGATAAAGAAGGGCCGGAAAGCATTTTGCAGAATGGGCGGGGAAGCGCGGCGTTGAGCGCCGCGATCAATTTGGGTAGCCATGATCGGTTCCTTGATATTTCTCAAGCTGTACGCCCGGTGAGCGAAAGTAGAAATGAGACGCAATGTCACGGGCAGCCCGTCGGGCCTCACGCGCGACAGGACTGGATCGGATTGGTTTCAGACCTCGTGAGATTCACACACCGAGATGGGCTTGCAGCGTCTCGATGAAGGCCGGCAGCAAGGCCCGCTCCACCTCGGCATTGCTCCAGAACGGATTCATGAAGACACAGCGCAGCAGGACCAGCTGATCGCTGTCGCAGGGTCCACCCCAACCGGCCACATGCGACGCGATCAGCGCGCCATAACTCTCGGCCGCCAGTACGGTGCGTGACACGGAGAAGGCGGGATCCGCCTGCAAGCGGGCAAAGACCTCGCCGGTGCGCCGGTTCGATTGCAGCAGCGCCTCCCCCGGCCGGGCCAGCGAGAAGCAGAGAATATTGCTGTCGGCCGGCAGGAAATGCGCCATCGGGATTGCGGCAGCGATGGCGGATTGAAAGGCCATCCGCGTCTCGATCGTGCTTCTGAGCATATCGCCGAACCGATCCGGCCCGAAGCCGATCGAGCGGCCGGTCAACCAGGTCGCGGCAGCGCCGGAAGCGGTGCGCGAGCCCTCCAGCGTGCAGGCCCATTTATCGTTGGTCGCGGCGCGGTCGATATAGGGGGCCTGAAACGAGGAGGCGACATAGCCGCGGACCTCACGCGTCAGAAAGGCGCCGCAGGCATAGGGCACATAGCCCAGCTTGTGCGGATCGAGCGTCACGGAATCTGCGCGCGCGACGGCCCGCAAGGCCCGCACCCGCCCGGGCTCCAGACAGGCCTCAGCCGCGCCGCCGAGCATGGAGCAGAAGAAGCCGCCATAGGCACCATCGACATGATGCCAGATATCAATGCGCTCGCGCCGCAGCGCATCAAGCCGGTCGCAGACCCCGTCGACCGGATCGATCTCCCCGGCTTCGGTGGTGCCCGCGACGGAGACAATCGCCAGCACGGGCCGCCCCTGATTGCGCGCCCGCTGGATCAATCCGTCGAGGCCATCCAGATCGAGCCGTCCCTCGGCATCGAGCGGCGCATTCCAGAACGCCTCCTCGCCGAGGCCGAACACATTGGCCGCCTTGCGCCAGGAGAAGTGCTTGTTGCCCGGCGTGATCAGCACCGGCCCGCGCCAGGGCTGACCGGTCGCGGCGGTCAGGCGTTCGGCATAATCGAACGGATTGCCGAGTACGCCGCTGCAGGCGCGCAGTTCCGCCTCGATGGCACCACTGCCGCCGCGCTGCGCCTCGAACGAGTCCCAGCCTGCATGGGCAGCCTCAAAGGCGTTGAAGCTCTCGCCGCGGGTCTCGTAGCCATGCAGGGCCAGCGCGAGGCAATGATCCATCCGGTAGCGCGCCCGCCAGACCGCCTCGAAATTGGCGACCGTGCCACCGCCGGTGAAATGCCCCTGGGCCTGGACCGGGTCATAGCCGACCATTTCGGCCAGCATGGCGATCGCCTCGTCCTCAATCACGCCGCCAACCCGCGCCACTTCGCGTGAGGTGTTGTTGGGATTGTGCAGCAGGGTCGCAAAGTGGCCGAGCAGGGCGGGAAGTGACACTTCCGACACCATGTGGCCGATATAGCGCGGCGTGAAAGTCGGCACTTCCGCACACAACTTCTCGCGCAGGATCCGCACCGCCTGGCCGAGGCGTTCGCGTTCACGCAGGAATTCGGTCGAGAGGCGGCGCTGCGGCGAGATCGCTTCCGGGTCGTCGGTGAAGAGCGAACGGCGCCAGTCAAACCAGTGATCGAGAATCGCCTGGAACTCACCGCGAACCCAGGCCGAGTTCTCGGATTTGGGGCCGAGAAAATAGGCGTCGCTGGCAAAACGGGCTTCGGCTTGTTCGGGCATCGCGGCCTCCGGCAGGGAAGGCCCTATCAAGTGCCGTGCTTGATAAACATCAAGCCCTGTCTCTGCGGCATAGGGGCGCAGCGCGCCGGTTTTTTCCCCCCGGGTTGACATGACACCAAAAGGTTTCCTATAAGCGGAACCGAAAGGTTTCACATTATGTCTCTGCCGCTCGATCACGCCCAACCCGTCTTCCGCGCCCTCGCCGATCCGACCCGGCGCGCCATCGTCATGCTGCTCGCCGACCAGGATCTGCGCGTCGGCGATATCGCCGAGCGGTTCGAGATGACACGGCCTGCCGTGGCCAAGCATCTGGCGGTGCTCAAATCGGCCGATGTGATCCGCGTCAGCCAGGCCGGGCGCGAGCGCATCAATCATCTCAATCCAGCGGCGCTGAAAGCCGCGACCGACTGGCTCAATTATTTCGACCGCTTCTGGGACGACCGTCTGGCCGCCCTCAAATCTGCCGTGGAGAAAGACGCATGACCGAACTCAAGATCACCAAGACCATTTTCCTCAAGGCCCCGGCCTCGCATGTCTGGAAATTCCTCACCGAATCCGACCGGCTGGCCGAATGGTTCCACCGCGGCGGAGCGGACCTCGCGGCCAATGGTGAATACAGCCTTCTGACCAATTCGCTGGGCAAGGAAGGCACGAAGATGTGCTGGGGCAAAGTGGTCGAATTCGACCCGCCCCACCGCCTCGCCCATACTTTCACCCACGGACACCTCAATGGCGTCGAGACGCTTTGCGTCTGGTCACTACAGGACGCGCCGGGCGGCACGGTGTTGACGCTGGAGCATACCGGCTGGGAGAAGGTCGGCGATGGCGCCTTCGCCATGGCGGCCAATCATGATGTCGGATGGGACGAGCATTTCGGCCGTTTGCGTCGCGTCACGAGCTAGACCACAAGCTGGCTAGCCCAGCGCGGCGGCCATATCGGCCAGCTTGGCAATTGTATTCATATTGCGGGCGGTCCCGGTCCTGGCGGCCGGGATCGCCAGTTTTGAACCGGCCATGCCATCGCCGTAATGGACATAGATCTCGCGCGTCCCGAGCCGGATCTCCTCATTCTTGAGGCCCCTGGCCTCCTCGGCGCAATTGGCGGCCGGGACCGCGTCGAGGAAAATCGCGACGGTTCGATTGGGCGCGGCATCGGGGAAGGGATTGGCCTCGAGCACAGCGCGCATTTGCGCTGCAGTCCGCACCAGGACCTCACCCCGCTTGCCGGCCCAGGCCAGCAGTTTCGCCTCAAGATCGGCCTTCACCCGCGCTTCCGGATGAGCACTGGTGAAGACGACATTGCCCGACGCAATCCAGGTCTTCACCTGGCCATAGCCGAGCGCCTCGCACATGGAGGTCAGCTCGGTCATCGGCAATTTGCCGGTCCCGCCGACATTGACGGCACGCAGCAGGGCGATGAAGGCGGTCATCTCGCGAGCCCCGCGCTCAATCAGGCGATCGCGCCGCCGCGGGTTGAAGCGATGCCGCCATCGCACACAACTGTCGTGCCGACGACATAATCACCAGCGCGCGAGGCGAGGAAGATCGCCGTGCCGGCCATGTCCTCAATCGTGCCAACGCGGCCCGAAGGCACGGCCTGGGAGACAAGGTCGGCGTGATCGCGGGCGACTTTGTTCATCTCCGAAGCGAAAGCCCCCGGCGCGATCGCGGTCATCACGATATTGTCGCGCACCAGCTCCAGCGCCATGCGCTTGGTGAGGTGGAGAATGCCGGCCTTGCTGGCGGCATAGGAATAGGTCTCGAGCATATTGACCGAGAGACCGTCGACCGAGCCGATATTGATCACCTTGGCCGGCTGGGCCTGCGAGCCGGCCGCCTTGAGCGCGCCGAACAGGGCCTGGGTGAGGAAGAAGGGTCCCTTCACATTGACGTCCATCACCTTGTCCCAGCCGTTTTCCGGGAAATCGGCGAAGGGCGCGCCCCAGGCGGCCCCGGCATTATTGACCAGGATATCGAGCTTGCTTTCCAGCTTCCCGAAACGCTCGGCCAGATCGCGGCATCCAGCGACGCTGGAGACATCGCCCGGCAGCGCGATGCATGGGCCGTATTGCGACAAGTGCTCGGCCGCCTCGATACAAGGCCCGGCCTTGCGGGCCGAGATGTAGACTTTGGCCCCGGCGCGCAGATAACCCTCTGCGATCATGGCACCAATTCCGCGCGATCCGCCGGTGATAAGCGCGATGCGGCCTTTGAGGGAGAAGAGGTTGTCCATGGGGTATCTCGCTTTTCTGGACGCGGCGGCGGTTGGCGCGGCGCGTATTGGAGGAATGGGTGTGTCGTGAGTGGCTTAGCGTGCTGGCCAATGAGCGTCCAGTTGAGATTTCGGTATGCTCACAACCTCGTGACTTTACAAGCGACCGGAATGACCGGCGCAATCTGCAAGTCGACCGGCCCGGGATAAGCTGGCGGCGTCACGTATGCTCGCCCTGTTTAAACGGGGTGTCAGATCCAGTGCAGACACGTAGGAAATGCGCGTCTGCGCCTGTACTGACTGACAAAGGACGGCGCAGTATCGATTTTGCGCCGCCATTGCCAAGGGCTGGGTTTGAAAGCAGAATAGGCAAAACTATTCGGAGGAGAGTTCATCATGTTGGTATCACTGGCTTCATTGGCAGTTCTCGTTTCGGCTGCAAGCGTAGACAACCCCGCTTACGACGCGCAACTCGATACGATCGTCGGCAGCGATTATCGCGCGGCAGTCAACCTACTTGGCCTCCCGGAATCGCGGGATTTGCGCGAAGGCGGCGGTGAGGTCTGGACCTTCCGGTACCGGCGCGGCGGCGAAAACGGCGGCATCACGGGCCCCAATACCGAGGTTGACTTCGAGAGCCGGCAACAAAGCGTCAACGAAGCCGATGGCGGTTACGTCACGCCTCCGCCAAGCGCCCTGTCCGGTCCGGCAGCGAGCGGCGGGTCAAGCGGCTCGGGTAATGCACAACCGGCCGGCTCGACGGAAACGGGCATTGGACGCTCGGCGACACGCCGACAATCCGAGCGGATTTGCACCACCCGGATTGCGTTGAATCCCGACGGGACAATTGATGGCTACACCTATGTCGGTCAGTGCTACCCACGGTGATTGTCGCACCAAAAGCTGATCGCCTCGTCGGAATTGATGCGCTGCGCGGCGTTGCCGTGCTGGGCATCCTGATGATGAATGTCCAGACGTTTGCCATGGTGCCTAGCGCCTATGAGTATCCGCTGGCGCATATGGACATGACAGGCCTCAACGCCGAGGTCTGGGCGATCGCGCATACCTTTTTCTCTATGAAGTTCATCACCATTTTCTCGGCGCTCTTCGGCGCCGGGATCATGTTGATGGTCGGAGAAAATGAGAGCACAGGCGTCCATTACCGACGCATGTTGTGGCTTCTCGCTTTCGGTCTGCTTCACGCCTACCTGCTCTGGTATGGGGATATTCTCGTCCCCTATGCCCTGTTCGGCATGCTGGCGGTCAAGGCCCGGTTCTGGTCTCCGGCCAAGCTGGCGATATGGGGTTTTGGCCTCATCTCCCTGACGGGCCTGCTTGTCATCGGACTGTTTCACGCCGTGATGATGATGAAGGGTTTCGACCCTGCGATCATGGGGATGACAGCGGACGAACTCGCCGCGGCCGTAGCAGCCCACCAGACCAGCTATCTAACGTATTTGCCTGGCAATGCCATGCTGACCGCCGGCTCGGAAGTCGGCACATTGATCGTCTTCGGCGGCCGCATTATCGGCGTCATGTTCCTTGGCATGGCCCTGTTCAAGAACGGCTTTCTCACAGGAGCCCTGAAGTCCTCAACCTATCTCGGCATCGCCCTGCCCAGCTTGCTGGTCGGGCTCGGCCTGTCGGGCTGGGGCGCGCAACACGCGCTGGCAGTGAATTTCGCGATCGAGACGGCCTGGCAGGACAGCGCAGCCAATTATATCGGCAGCCTGATCGCGGCGCTCGGCTATGCGGCGGCGGTAATGTTCATCTGCAAGTCGGGTTGGTTCAGCTGGGTGGTGCATGTGTTCGCTGCCACGGGGCGCATGGCCTTCACCAATTACCTGACCCAGACGCTGATCATGACCTTCATCTTCATTGGCGCACCTGGTCTGGGCCTGTTCGGCACAATGGAGCGCATTGATCAGGCCAAGCTCGTGCTCCTGGTGTGGGCCCTGCAATTGATCTGGTCACCGCTCTGGCTCAGCCGCTTCCGTTTCGGCCCGTTCGAATGGGCATGGCGTTCGCTGACCTATGGCCGGCTGCAGCCACTGCTTCGAAACTCCGATATTGCGGCCACACCAGCCTCCTGAAGTTGGAGGGCGGCGAGCAAGGGCCACCCCCTGTAGTGGCTGCAGCGACCAGCGCGGATTCCAAACACCCCTAGGGCGCGCTTGGCGCGATTCAATGGTTTTGGTTGATTTCGCGCGAGATGACCGGCAATATCCGGCTTCAACCTTGAGGAGAATTCGTGATGTTGCTGTCCATGATTTCGATTGCCATGCTCGTCTCCACGCCGAGTTCGGATAACCCAGCCTATGATGCACAATTGCAGTCATTGACCGGCAACGACTATCACGCAGCAGTGGAACTGCTGGGCGTTCCGGAAGCTCGTGACCCGCGCGAGGGTGGCGGCGAGGTCTGGACCTTCAGATCCCGCAGCGGCGGCTCCTATCCGGGCTTTGCCGGCCCCAACAGCGCATCCGCCTTCGCCCTCCGGGCCAATCGGGGCAGCCAGCGGGTCGAAGTCATCTCCACGTCCACAGCTGCCGGGTCCGGCAGCGGATCGTCGGGCAGCGGATCGACCAGCGGCTCGACGTCGCGAGTCGTGTCTGGCTCCACCAGTACCGGCGCCGGGATTTCGGCGACGCGCCATCAATCCGAGCGTATCTGCACAACCCGGATTGCGCTTAATCCAGACGGAACGGTCGATGGCTACGCCTATTACGGCGAGTGCTATCCACGCTGAATTCAGCGTGGCCGAGCGGTCAAACAGCTAGAGCGATCACAGTCCCGCCGGCTTCGATTCCGGCCCGCCCTCACGGCTGCCAGGCACTTTGCAATGGATGATGAGAGCCTGGTCTCCTCTGAGCAATTTGAGGATCCGCCGCGGCGGCATCGGCGTTGAAGTCGCCGTGCTCGCGGCGGATCAGCGTAAGGCTTGTCCCCGCCCCGCCGCGCACCGCTACAATCAGCGCCGCTCATTGACGCTGCGATTGCCCCAAGCGAAACGGCATGGCCCCGATGGGAGCCATGCCGTCTGAAGTTTCGGTAGTAGTCGTCATAGTAGCAGGCGAATTTCACCGACTCTCGGAAATTTTAGCCGCCGGCGGCAGTCCGGGCCCGCTTGCGCTCGAATTCCTTGAGGAAGATCTTGCGGATACGGATGGATTGCGGCGTCACTTCGACCAGCTCGTCATCATCGATGAATTCCAGCGCGAATTCGAGCGTCACCCGGATTGGCGGGGTCAGTACGATATTCTCGTCAGTGCCG
>TARA_R110000868_G_scaffold272773_2_pt1 | contig 31119 bp, 43 predicted proteins | sample TARA_R110000868 | Tara Oceans TARA_R110000868 (sample SAMEA4397489) | marine metagenome | biome: Polar Biome; feature: [SRF] surface water layer (ENVO:00010504); material: water (ENVO:00002006), including particulate matter (ENVO:01000060) such as... | depth 5 m | reverse complement strand
GGAATTCAATTAGGTGGCGGCAGTTGTCTACAGTTCCGCTTTGCCAGAGTTGCATGGCAGAAGAACGGATAACTGCGGCATCAACTGTGGATCATGTCTTTCCGTGGAGGAAAATAGGCAACCATGCTTTCACCAGAAACCTTTTTCAGTCTTTATGCGTGTCTTGCCATAGCGTTAAAACAGGCTTAGAGCGTAAAGGGGTTTTCCGTCATTACGCTACTGACGGCATAATTGATCTAAACGTCAATGATTATGTGGCGCACTGTAGGACATAGATATGGCAAAGATAATAACTCCACCATCCATTATTAGGGTAATCCAGAACCCTGAAACATGGAATCCAACGGTCTTTGAATCACTGATTCGTAATGACCTTGAGACTGCTTGTGGCCCACTATGCGCCAGCGATGAACTATTGGTTGCCTTATTGGTAATGACAATGGATTCTCTGGTTGAGGCTCATATAAAGATTATGCAAGACGGCCCAACCTATATGTATAACTCAGGTGAAGCCACTTCTGCTTGGCAAAAGATTCGGACGGAATGTCTCGACAAGATCATTAAATTAATGACTGAACTATCTCTTGTTACTCGCTCACGCGCAAAATCATTAGTCAAACCAACAAGTGTCGATGAGCTATTCGCCTCTGCTTAACCCTGCGTTCAAGTATGCTGCGGATGTTGTTCGCGGCGATATTCTGGCCTGTGAAGACATAAAACTAGCCTGTCAACGATTCTTGGACATGGTGGAGTGTAAGGACGCGCCTTACGAGTTTGTGGCAAGCAAAGCTGAACACATCCTAAAATTCACTAAATTCTGCAAGCACGTTAAAGGCAAAGATGCGGGGAGGGTGATTAATCTGTCGCCGTTTCAGATATTGTTTCTGTCGGGAATATATGGGTTTCGAGATAAAAAGAATCATGCAAAGCGTTGGGTAACTGATGTCATTTTGTATGTTCCTCGCAAGTCTGGCAAAACAACATTGGCATCTATTATTGCCAACTTTGAGTTGATGTTTGGTGAGGCTGGCGCCGAAGTGTTTACGCTGGCGACCAACAGAGAACAGGCAACCATTTGTTTTGATTCATCACGGGCAATTGTGGAAGCAATGGAGCCAAGTCTTGCATCTAAGTATGTGGTTTTACGCAGCGAATTAAAGAAAGCTGGCGATAGTACATCTACTTATCGGGCGTTGAGCCGTGAGAACAGAAAGACCGGTGACGGCAAGAACCCGTCATGCGCCCTGATTGACGAGGCGGCACAGATAACTGAACGGTCTTCAATTGAGGTGTTGCATTCGGGTATGGGTGCGCGAATGAACCCACTACGGCTTTATTTGACCACTGCTAGTTTTACCCGTGAAACCAAGTTCTTTGAGGATTTGACACACTTTCGTGCAGTTTTGCGTGGTGCAGCGGAGGACACTCACAAGTGGTTTGGGTTGCTGTATGGGATTGATCCCGGCGATGAATGGAGCAATCCTGCCATTTGGAGCAAAGCCAATCCAATGTTGGGCGTGTCTGTTAGCTTGGAAGCAATTAAGCACATGGCACAAGAAGCATCAGCCAAGCCAGCCAGCTTGAATGAATTTTTATGCAAGCAATTAAATATATATGTGTCTGCCAACTCAGCATGGGTTGACCGGCGTTATTGGGATGATTCAATTTCAGTCATGCCAGAGGCCGAGCCAGAAGCAACATTTATTGCATTTGATTTGGCGCATAGTCGAGACTTAAATGCTATTTGCACACTGAGGCGATACGCAGAAGAAGATTTCTATGCCAGCTTTATGTTCTTTTTGCCAGAAGATTCAATTGACTTGATTCCCAATCATTACAAGTCAATTTATATGCAAGCAGTCGAGTCAGGCATATTAAGGCTGACACCTGGCAATGTTACCGATTTAAACGAAATAGAAAACTACGTTAAGCAGCAATGCGAAAAAATATCAGTTAAGGAAATCGGGTTTGATCCATATAATGCAGCCGCTTTGGTTGCCAATCTTTATTCACATGGACTGCCTGTTAAAAAGGTTGGTCAATCAATGGCGGTGTTGTCAAACCCGTCTAAAACAACAGAACAGCTTATTCTGAAGAAAGCCATTAAGCATGATGGCAATCCATTTATTGGATGGCAACTTGGAAACTGTGAGTTATACACAGACGTAAATGCTAACGTCAAGGTAAGAAAGAATGAAGCCGATCCATCTGCTAAAGTTGATGGTATCATTTCCATGATTATGGCGTTACACTGTCACTTAGATAATGTATTCGTCAGCGAATCACATGGTTTCAGAAGCCTTGAATGGTAAAACGGAGGTTTTATGGGTATTTTCGATAGATTTAAAAGCAAAAAAGTCGATGAAAGCAATTCGCTATTCGGTCAGACTGCACTTGGAAATAATATCGTTTATCAAGGTTCTAACCAGAAACCTACGGTAAATACCCAGATTCTCTATGTCACAACCGCAAGCACCACAAGTGCCGGTCGGCCTGTGGATATGTCGATGCTTACGCGTAATTCGACTGTTATGGCTTGCGTAGCGGCTAAAGCAAGGGCATTAGCCCAACTGCCAATTCGGGTAATGTGCGAATCTGATGATGGAGCATATTTAGATGCTGTTAAATCACCAGATGTTGGCCCTAGAGACAAAGCAAAGGCCAAACAAGTTTCGGCATTGCTAAACCAACCAAATAACTTTCAGTCAACTTACGAGTTTTGGTATCAATACTTGATGTGGCATGAATTGTCTGGTGAGGTGTTTATTCTTTGGTGGAGAAAAGATCAGGAAAGCCCGACTCAAACTCCGCTAGAAATGTATGTATTCGATTCGACTTTAATTGCCACCACAATCACCCCTGCTCGATACCCGTCTTACCGGTTGTCTACGCCAAGTTACGGTTTCTCGCGTGACGAACCCCTTGCAGCGCATCAAGTGATGCACATGATGGATCAGGCTTGGCAAGGCTCTGCTGGCTTCAACAAAGGCATTCTGGCGGCTGAATTGGTGGGCTTGGATCAGGACATTGATCTGTATGCAAACTACGTCATGCAGAATGGCGCCAAACCTTCTGGAATGTTTGTGACCGAGCAAGTCATTCCAGATGGTAAATACAAAGAAATTGCCGCTAGGCTGAAAGAGGCTTGGTCTAGCATGACAGGAAGCCGAAACAGCGACCCGTCCAAACCCGGTCAGGGTATGTTGCTTGACCAAGGCATGAAATATACACCGCTAGAAATGCTTACATTGCAAGATGCAGACGCTCATAATCTTAAAATACAAACAATGAAGCGTATTTGTGGATTATTTGGTGTACCACCGGCAATGATTGGAATTGCAGACCAAAAATACAACAATACACAAACGGTAATGGATGAGTTTTATAAATCAGCCATGTATCCGCTAATTGTAAATATTCAACAGAAATTAAAGAGTAATTTATTCCCAGGTTACCCATCTTTGTGTATTGAGTTTGATACCCGTGAGTTTCTTAAGGGCGACCCATTGTCACAAATGAACTTTGCTGTTGCGGGAGTTGGTGCAGGGATAATGACGCCTAACGAGGCCCGAGAATATATGGGAATGAAGAATTTAGATGGTGCTGATGAATTGGGAGTTGGGAAAGCCGCGCCAATCCCTGGTCAATCGCCTCAAGATACTGGTGGTGGCGGTGGTCAGCAACGTAAAAAGATGAATTTGGGGAAATAAATTGTCTATTTTCAAAATGGTGGTAGCATCCTTGGCAATATATAAGCCAAATGCGCCAACAAAGCGCGGCAGGGGTCGCCCATTGAAAATAGTACACGATGTGGATAAAACGAAAGTCAATGAGGTAATCCATGACCGAAAAAGTACTGATGGTCTGCGAGGCCAAGCTAATTCTCGAAAAGTCGAATGCTAATTCTGGAGCTATTGAAGCCCGAGTTACATCTTGGGGGGCTAGAGAAGGCGCTGATGGTCGCCGCTTTAATTACCAACCAGAAGGCTTTATGGATTGGGCAAATGAATTCAGCAAAGCTGGTCGCCCACTTCCAATGTTTGTTAACCATTCGGCAGATTCAATTCCTGTCGGTGAATGGACTTCTTTTGAGTTTGATGATGAGGGTATGACGGCTGCTGGTCGTTTGTATACCAATACTTCACAAGGCAGCGACCTATATCAAGTAATGAAAGAATCACCGGCCATGTTTGGTGGTGTTTCTGTTGGCGCTTATGCTGAAGACTATCAAATGGTCAATGCTGCCGGCGAACCAGATCAAACTGACGAAGCATATTTTCAAATCACCAAAGGCGGCTTGCGCGAGGTTAGCGTGGTGATGTATCCAAACAATCCTATGGCCGAGGTCAGCAAGTTGGAATATTTCCGACCTGATGGCAGTGCCGATTTGAAGATTTTGGAAAAGGCTTTGCGCGATGCAAGTCTATCTAAAAAGGATGCGGTCACTGCCGCGTCTGTATTCAAGAAAGTACTGGAACAGCGTGAAGCGCCAGCACCTATTGAAAACGCTCCACCTCTGAGTGATTCGGATGCGGAAGTGACCAACGCGGAAATTCTTGCTGCTCTTGAGCAACGCGAGTTTCTGAAAATTCTATCTCAACGTATCAAAGGTTAATCATGTCAAAAGAAATCATTGAAAAGCTGGACGCTATTGAAGCAGCCCAAGCCACCAAAATTGCAGAAGTTGTTACCACTGCTGAAGCTGTAGCGGAAGCCCATAAAGCTGAAGTTAGCGAAAAGCTATCTGCATTGGAAGCCAAAATTTCCACACTGCAAGCACCGTCAATCATCCGTCCAATCGCCAAGTCGATTCGTCAAGATGTAAACCGTTCTGTTGTTGAACAACTAGCCGATTTCTACAAAGCAAACAACAAGGTTGAAAAAGAACTGCAAATGTTTGCTGATGAATCACAGTATGCCGCATACGTTCGTGAAGCATCTTCGCTGACGGCTGGCGGTGACGGCCAAGGTGGTCGGACTGCTTACGATCCAGTGTTTGTTGCTTTGCGTTTGGCAAACCCAATGCGCGGTCTGTCGCGCACTGTTGCTACTGATGGTTCTTCTTACCAGTTCCGCGTTAAAACCGGCAATGCTGGCGCTCAATGGGGATATGGCATCCAGAACAACGGTTCTTCTACTACGGAAAACACCAGCATCTGGCAATTGGTTCTGAAAGACATTAACGTCCAGTTTCCAATCCGTACGGCTGCGCTGGATGACATCGATGGTCTGGAAGCCAATGTGGTTGACGATATGCTGGCAGAATTCGCCCAGAGCGAGGCACTCAGCATGATTTCAAATAATGATCAGACCGGCTCTGGCACATCGGTTTCTACCGGCGGCGCTGATGGCTTGCGTGGTCTGAATCAGTATCCTGGTGCAAATAGCACTTATGCTGGTGGCACAACTTCGGCTGCTGCTTTTGGTACATCCGGCACGGGTTCTACCACTGGTTTGCACTCGCTTGCAACTTACGATCAATTGACCTCAAACGTCAATACCGTAGGCGCAAATGCAATTGCTTACAAAGACGTTATCAATCTGATCTACGCACTGCCACAGCAGTATTGGACAGAAAGCGCACGTTTTATGGTTAACCCAATCTTGGCCCAAGCCATTCGCGGTTTGCAAGATACAAATGGTCGCCCGATCTTCAATTCCACTGAGTCGCTGAATCCTAACGGTATCATCGGCCAACTGCTTGGTTTTGATGTAGTGATGAATAAGTATTTGGACAATCCAAGTCAAGCGGCAACCGCTGCTGCTGGTACTGTTAGCAAGTATCCAATGTACTTTGGTGATTGGTCGCGTGGTCACACCATCATTGATCGTTTGAACATGGTGATGCGCCGCTACGATCAAACGCTCCCAGGATTTATAACATTTTTCGGGGAAAAAAGATTGGCCACGAGTATTCGTGATCCAAACGCATTGATTCGTTATCGCTCAACTGCTACTGCGGCAGCTTAATTGTTGCCTACTGGTGGGGGTTTCGGCCCCTGCCTTTTTCTGCAACTTTTAACTGGATAAATGTATGACCATCACCAAAAAAATTCTCTCTGGCATCGAAGAAACACTGAAAACCGGCCAAAAGGTTACGATTGATTTGCGCGAAGCATCAGCAATCACCGGATCAGGTGACGGTATTGGTGGTCGCACATTCTTTGATAATGCTTTTGCGGCCTTGCGGTTTGGTAATCCAATTCGTGAAATGTGCCGAGTTCTTCCAGCATCGGGTTCTAGCGTTCAGTTTGTCGCCAAGACAGGTAACGCAGCCAATCCAACAAACCCATTTGGATATACGTTCACGCCTAATAGCGGAACACCAAATACAAATACTTCCATTTGGCAATTGCCTACGCGAGTAATTACGGCTCAGTTGCCGGTTCGCACGGCAGTTATGTCAGATGTGAACTACCTAAATGAAACCCTTGTTGAAGACTTGATGCTGGAATTTGCTCAGATCGAAGGCGCTTCAATGGTTTTGAATAATGACCAAGCCGGTTCAACTACAATCGTTAATGGCGGTACGTCTGGACTGCGCGGCTTGAATATGTACACTAGCGCAAGTGTTTCGGCATTTGGCTCAAGTGGTACAGCAATTACTAATGGTATTCATTCGATTGCGACTACAACGGCAGCAGCCAGTGTTATGGTTTACGATGACATCGTCAACATGGTCAACTCATTTCCAGCACAGTATTACAACTTGCCTGGCAATGCGTGGATGATGCACCCAACTACCATTCATAATTTGCGGAATTTGGGTGTTGCAACTACCGGCGCATTGAAACAGTTTGCAGAAAGTGGAGATGAAGATGGCGGCGCTGTTCTAAACATCTTTGGATTTCCTGTTATTGCAAACCCAAATATGTCGCTAAACGTGGCTGGAAACTTTTCAATTTATCTTGCTAACTGGCCGCGTTTTATGACGATTGCAGATGTTGAGGAAATGACCATCCAAGCGATGGATCAAACCTCACCAGGTTTTATTACCCTATACGCAGAAAAACGCTTGGTCAGCACAGTGCGTGACCCGTTTGCTGGCGTTCGCATAGTGAGTGTTTAATCATGGCAGATGCAGCCCTCTTGGGCGGTTATCCTTATGCGGCTCAGTCGCGCAACCCGTTTAATTACTCAAAAGTCGAGCAGATTAATCGGGATGTGGTGACGGAGTGGTTGACGCTGAATGAAATTACTCAGCAATTGAATTTATTCATGGATGAAAGCCAAGACACTTATTTGTTGTCTTTGGAATTGGCTACACGTTTCGCAATTGAGGATTATCTTGGTCTGTCTATTTTCCCTGTAACTTATCGGGTGTATTACGGCGGCGAAGGGCTTGTAGCTTCACCATCTTCATTGGATTTGCCAGAAGTCAGCCAAAATCTTTACCCATCAATGTCAGGGGTGACAATTAATTCGCTTGGCTATTATTCAGATGGAACGCCAAGTGTTTTTACTCAATTGACCGGATATTATTATGATCCTACGGGCAATAAAGTAATTCTGGCATCTTTGCCAAGCAATATTAATACAAACATGACCGCTCCGATTGTTATGGAATACACCACAGCGGCAAACCCGTTGCAGACGTATCCTGTTATCAAACAAGCGGCTTTGTTGCTTTTGACTCATTTATACAACAACCGTAGCAATACAACTGACGTTCAATTAAAGCAAATTCCATTTGGTGTTGCTACATTGCTACGCCCATACAAACCTTTGGTGATGTAAATGGCAATAGCACGGTTTGAAAACATTTCTGTTAATAATTTGACGTTTGGGCAAAGTTCATTCGGCGAACAAAGTACGACACAAACATTGTGGTTTCAAACACGGGCAAGAGTTCATTCGGTTTCTAACAATGTCAAAATTACTGATAAATATCGGGTTTATTCTGATGTGGTTGAATTTACATTAAATTACACGCAAAATACTAAAACAATAATTGATAATCAAAATGCGTATTCAATCAATTGGCGTAATTTTGATTGGCGAATTGACAATGTGCGCGAGGCAGATGACCGAATGACAGTGGCTATTATTTGTGTTCGTAACGATCCGGTGGCAGCAGTATGACGCAAATGAATCCTGTCAACTACGCACAAGCAATACAAGCTCATTTGAGCGAAATTGTTACGCCTGTGCCTGTTTATGCCGCATTTAACCGCAACTTTGCAACTCAGCCCAAGTTCATTACATGGATGCTTAGAAACGTGCATCAGCCGGTTTATACAGGCCCAATTCAGTCAGTTAAGGGTATTGATACGCCTATTTTCCAAATTAGCGTATTTACCCAAGTGATTGAAGATGGTTTCACTATTTCCAATCAGATATTACAATCGCTGCATGGATATAGTGGATTGTTCGGCGGCTCAACTTACGGCATCCAAATTTCCAAAGCGGATGTGAATTGGTTGTACAACAGTTATGACAATGAACAGAAATTGGCACAAGTTTTTATGGACTGTCAATTGCAAGTTCCGACATAAGACAACACTTATCAATTTTCTAAGGAATCAAAATGGCATTACCAAATAAAGTTCTCCCAGGTTTTAGTGCGGCACTGTACTGCCAACCTACATCCTCGCCTACGGCCCTAACGCTTGCTGGGCTGTCTACCCTTGCCAGCGTTGCCGCAATCGCCGTGTCGGGCAATCTGTTGCCTGTAGAGGCTGTTCCAGCTTTTGGTCAGGATGATGCAAGCGCATCTTACTCTGTTGCTGGTTCGCGTCAGTCGGACAAAATTCCAACGCAAGCTGCTCCAACCAGCATGACGATCACTGCCGCATGGAATCCATCAGATGCCAATCTGTTGCTTATGCGCGGTGACGCTTATTCGGGTGTAATTGACCGGACGTTTGTTGTGGCTGCTGTTGATGGCGCAAACATTGTTTATTACGCTTTTAATGCCCGTGTCGGCGAGTTCAAAATTGATGCCCAGCCCGGTGCTGAAGCAAAGTGTGTTTTCACCGTTCATCCGCGTGGAAATCTGTACGGTTGGTCAAATAACGCTTAAGGAGCAATCATGGCAGCACCAAATAAAGTTCTCCCCGGTTTTAGCGCGGCACTATGGGCGCAATCCGGAGCATCGCCAGTGGCGTTTTCTACGGCTAATCTTTCCGTTTGGGCGGCGCAAGTCGCTACGATTGTTGGCACTGTGGCTAATGGTACTGGCACAGCCGGTGTTCCATTAAGCATTGAAGCAGTCCCAGCCTTTGGACAGGATGATGCCTCTGCCTCCTATTCTGTTGCTGGTTCACGCCAAAGCGACAAAATCCCCACTCAGGCAGCGCCGACAAGCATGACCATTACGGCAGCTTGGAATCCGTCTGATGCTGGTCTTTTGTTGATGCGCGGCGATGCGTACTCTGGCGTAATTGATCGCACTTATGTGGTCACGGCTACAGATGGAGCAACCACAACTGCTTACGCATTTAATGGTCGAGTTGGTGAGTTTAAGATTGATGCCCAGCCCGGTGCTGAAGCAAAATGTATGTTCACAATTCATCCAAGGGGAAATCAATATGGCTGGTCAAACACCTAAACGCAGTGAGCAGTTAGAAAAAGCAATTCAAGCAATTGTTGCTACATACGGCGACTTGCATTTGGTTGCTCGATCTTGGTCTGTTGATCCCGAGGAAGTAGCCGCTGAACTTGTATTGGCGGGTGACACTTCAGAAAGAATTGCATTGCAGTTGCTGCAACAATATAACCCAGAATAAAACATGACTACTACAATACAAAACACAAATGATTTGCTTGGATTTCTGAATGCCCAAGCCGGTTTTAAAAAAGACTGGTTTGGGTTTTCAGAACAAAAGCTAACTGCAATCACGTTGGCACATAAAATTGCAGAGCATCATGCCGACAAAATGACTCCATCCGAAATCGTCAAGTTTGCAATGGACTTGAATGAGCATATATATTACAAAATTATCAGGGGAACTACATGACAAAACTAGCATCAGCCTTTGGCGAAAAATATCAACAATCTGCCGTCAACATCCGCACCAAATCTTTTGATCTTGGGGGACACACATTTAAAGTTCGCGTTCCACTCAATAAAGAAATTGAGGAGATGGATGCGCGAATGGAATTTTGTGATCCAGATCAACTTAAGATTCGCTACGAAAAAATTGCAGCACCTTTTAAAACTGATGGCGCAAAAGAAGGTGTGGAGATTTCTGAAGATGATGTAATTGTGGAAGGCCGTTCATGCAAAGAACTAGCTAAATCAGCAATTCAAGTTGAGCAACGAATTGTTGAGTATACAAAATTGCTTATTGTGGAAAATGGTGATTTGAATGATCTGACATATGCAGACATTGACACAGAATTTCCATTTCAAATTCAAGTTGAATTGATAGCAAAAATTACTGAGGTAATTCAGCCAGGGTACAAGGAAAGCAGAAAAAACTAATTCGGGACACTCATCGTCAGACAAGAGCTTATATTCTTGCTCATGGTGGGTGTCCTGACTCAATATTGGCTGATGACTTTAGAGATATTGAAATATTATTAAGTGATGGTTTTATTGGCAACAAAGCAATTTTATTGGCATTGAGTTCATTGACAACAGGTAATTTAAATTCTAAATTAAAAGCTACTGCATCCCCATATCGAATGTCTGATGTTTTGCCATCAATGCACGAATATATTGTTTTGCCACCAACAGATCAAGAAATGAAAGATCAAGTTAACGCGCAGCTTTTAAGTTTTATTGCATCTAGACCCGGTTCTGAAAAATACTTTGGTGATTAACATGGCAGATTACGTCCCAAATGAACGAAAAATAAAGCTTGAAGGATTTGCCGAGTTTGAGGCTCAATTGTTGGCTCTTGGTAATGGTATGCGATCTGATTTAGCGGCGCGAGCAACAATGGCAAAGGCTGCAAAAATAGCAATGGAGCCTGTTTACACGCAAGTTGCAACAACGGCCCCGTATGATGAAAAGTCTACGGGGCCAATTCATTTGCGAGATACAGTTCGTTTGGAATCAAGAATACCTAGCAACAGGGACAAGTCTTCAAATTACGTCAACGAATCAGATGCAGTCATTGCTGTAGTCTCTGTAAAAAAGAGTGCCGTATCACTTGCTAACGAATTTGGCACAAAAAACATGGCGGCACAGCCCTTTTTAAGAAGAGCGTTAGATTCAAATGTTGATAATGTGCTTACTATATTAAAATCACAGTTAGGCGCATGGATTCCAGCTTATGCCGCTAAACTCGCACGGCAAAGGAAATAAAAATGGCTTCAGCAAATATTGCTCGACTTGGTGTTGTACTTGCGATGGACACCGCAGAATTTACTGCGTCTGTAAACAAAGCTATTGCGGAAAATCAAAAACTAGCAGCAACTATAAAAAGGCAATCAAATGCGGCAGAAGCAGAAATTATTCGCTTAAAACATGCTACTGATGATTACGGAAAAACCTTAACTCAAGTTGAATTGGCTCAACGCCAAATTAATAGTGGTTCTTTTATGTTGGCTTCTGACCGGCATAAAAAGGAGTTGTTGGCGCAAGCTGCTGCATTAGACTTGGTCGGTAAGTCTACAAAAACCGCATCTGCGGGAATGAACGCATTCCAGAAGCAAAGTTTGATGTATCAAACAACTGACTTCTTTACTCAAATTGCTTCTGGACAAAGTGTAATGATCGCAGCTATTCAGCAGGGCGGTCAGTTAAAAGACACTATGGGCGGTCTTGGCCCAATGTTCAAAATGCTTGCAACAATTTTTACGCCGTTCCGAATTGCAATGGGTGGAATTGCAACAGTTTTGGGCGTAGTTGCATTTGCAGCTTATAAGGGCCGTGAAGAGTTTGTTCGATTGCGCGATGATTTAATTCTTACAGGGAATTTTGCTGGTATTACTCAGGGCAAATTTGAATTGCTTGCCAAAGGCATCAGTGGAAATATGGTCGCATCCATTGGTGATGCAAAAAATGTCCTTTCCCAATTAGTTGCATCAGGAAATTTTATTGGAGATACTTTTTCTTCCGTTGGAAATGCTATTTTACATTTTGCGAAAGTGTCGGGATTAAGTTCGGATGAGGCTGCAAAAAGATTAATTCCATCATTAAATGGTACGGCATCTGGTGCAAAGTCATTGAACGATCAGTATCACTTTTTGACAATGGCTCAATATTTGCAAATTGAAGCATTGGAGAGACACGGTAAAAAACAAGAAGCAATTATTTTAACGGCTGATGCTTTGAAGAAGTCCTTATCTGGCACTGGCGTTGAACTTGGTGTTTTGCAAAAAGCATGGAAATTTGTAGGAGAGACTGCAAGCAGCGCATGGGCTGCAATGATGAATCTTGGCAAACCAATAACTGTAGAAGCAAGGTTGGCCGGTTATACCGCAATAATGCTTGGTGCAATGAAAGACTTGGCTTTAAGACCAAACGATATTAATGCAAAAGCGCAGTTTGCTAAAGCATCTGAAATGTATCAGAAGCTTATTGAAGAAAGAGATGCTGAAGATAAAGCAGCAGCAGAAAAATCGGTAGCTGCATTAAAAACGCAAACAGAAATTGAACAAAGGGCAAAAGCTGGCGGTTTTGCAAAAGAACAGGCAAACATTCAATTGCTTGCAAAAATAAAACTAGATACAGAACTAGCAGCAGCAAAAGAATTTGCAAGTGAAGTCGGCATTATTGATTTAGATGCAAACAGAGCAATTGAAACTGCAAAGGCTGAATTTAAGAAAAAGCAAATTGATGAAAATGGGTATTACACCAAAACTAATCAAACAATTTTAAATAATCAAATTGCTCAAATAGAACAAGACCGTCTAAGAAAAACAAATAAGTTTAAAACTGATTTAATGATTTCTGAATATGAAGAACAAAATGCACTAACAGATGAAGCGCTTGGATATTATTATAAATCTTTAGATAAACATCAAGCCGCACAAATTGCTTCAGATGCAAAAAGTAAATTAAATGTAAGAGATTTTGAATATGATAAAGAACGAATTGCACTTCAATCTAAAATGATTGGAGCAACTGATCGTGAATTAAAACAGGCAATGCTACAGCTTGATTTAAAACGACAATTACGCGAACTTGAGGCTGCTCCGTTTTTATCACAAGAGCAACATGACCGAGATGAAGCAAATATTCGTGCAAAAGCTTCTATGGATTCGTTAATTATTGATGCACAAGATAAATTTACCAGAGTTAAAGAAATGACAGATTCTATATTTGGAAATATGGGAACTGCTATTGATAACTTTGTAAAAACAGGAAAGCTAAACTTTAAAGATTTTGCTCGTAGCGTAATTCAGGACTTGATTGCAATTCAATTGAAAGCACAAGCTGTCGCGTTGATGAAAATGGCATTTAGTAACGTGGGTGGAAGTTCTGGCGGTCTTGGTGGAATGATTTCTGCTGGCATGAGTGCGTTAGGTTTTGGTGGCCCAAAAGCTGCTGGTGGATCAGTAACAAACACAAATATGTACATGGTTGGAGAAAATGGGCCAGAAATGTTTGTTCCTAGTTCTGGTGGTACGATTATTCCTAATGGGGCATTGTCTGCAATGGGTGGAGGAGGTCAAACAATTAACTACAATGGCCCATTTATCCAGAGCATGAGCGCAATCGACACACAATCTGGCCTTCAGTTCTTGGCTAAAAATAAACAGTCCGTCTGGTCGGCTTATCAGTCTGCCAATCGCGGCATTCCAATGTCACGTTAAGGTCTGCCATGAGCCTACAAACAATACTTTCAATTGCTGAAACAGTCAGCATCAATGACCACAAATTTGCGGGTCAAATGATGAGCCGAAATATGCGAATTAGCACATCAGAGATTTTGACTGTGCAGCCGTTTCAATTTGGCATTAAGCCAATGAATTATTTGCTTTATTCGCAAAACCGTGGTGTACTTTCGGCATTGCGTGTGGCTGACCGAATAACAGAGCAATATTTGAATTTTGGTACAACTGGTTGGCTAAATTACATTGCCTATCAAGGTAGTATGACAGGCGCACAGGCTGCGTCGACATTAATCCAAACATCTTCAATTAACAAAACGATTGTGCTTGGCAATCTGCCAGCTATTGCGTCCGGAGCTTTTGTTGTCAAGGCCGGTGATTTTATCCAACTTGGAAGATACGCTTATATTGCAACTGCCGATGTCTTTCGAGGTGCTGGCTCAACGGTCAGCATTCCAGTACATCGATCATTAATGACAACGGTTACAACGGCTACTGCTGCTGTTATTGGTCAATATGGCACTACGGCATCACTTGGTGGGACAGCGTACACTGGCGTCACGTTTCCTGTTATTTTACGATCGTATCCTACTTACACACTTGTGCCAATGACAAATGACTCATTCATATCATGGAGTGGTGAGTTTTCAGCAACTGAAGTTGTCCTATGAACAATATTACGCCAGTTCAAAATACTAATGTTATTCGCTATGCGGATTTTATGCGATTGACAATGCCTGGTGGTGTTTATTTGTTTTCCACTGCGCCCTATGCCATTACCGTTTCACAAATTTCTGCAAGCCCGTTTACAGGACTAGGTCAGTTGGTTAAAGTGAATGGCGCACAGCGAGATATTAAAAGCACAGCCAATGAGACTACAGTCACGTTGGTGGGCATTGATACGGCAATGCTAGGGTTAGTATTGGGATCAAGCATAAAAGGCTCGCAGATTGAACTGTGGCACGGGTTCTTTGACGCTAACAATGTGCTAATTACTTCTGGGTCGCCAACAACTGGTGGTCTTTACAAGTATTTTAATGGCTACATTAATTCGTTTTCAATTTCTGAACAATGGATGGAGAAAGTCAGAGAATTTACAGGAGCAATCACAATCAGCGCATCTAGCTTCCAACTAATTTTGCAAAATCGCACGGCGGGTCGATACACAAACGACAATGCTTGGCAGTCTTTTAATGCTGGTGATACTTCAATGAACCGCGTAAACTTTATCTCGACAATTAATTACGCATTTGGAAAAACAGCGGTATGAAAGTACGCGATGCAACTCCGTTTGATATGCCAGAAATATTGGATATGTTGCGTCAATACCGTTCGCAAACACCATTATTGTTTTTGCATGATGCTGATGATGAAATCTATGTAACGCGAGTTTTGACGGAAATTATGGCTGGTCGGGGTGTTGCGCTTATTGCTGAGAGCGATAAAATTGATGGGATGTTATTGGCTCAAGTAGCACCAAGCGGTTGGTCGCCAAAACATTTGGTGATGACTGAGATGGCGTATTGGATGAATCCTGATGCGCGTGGAAGCTCTGGCGGGTATAGGTTGCTTGCTGCTTATGTTGAGCATGGTCAAGCGTTAAAAGATTCTGGCCGCATTTCTGCTTTCTTTATAAGCAAAATGGTTAATAGTCCTGACTTGCAATATCAGAAGTTTGGGTTTAATAAATTAGAAGAATTTTGGGTGATCTAAATGCCGGGTTCAATTATTGCTGCTGAAATTTTTGGCATTATGCTGTCTGGAACAACTGCCTATATGGTGACTGCGTTTGCCATTAATTTGGTGGCATCTATGATTATCAGCAAGGCATTTGCCCCTAACATTGATAATCAATCTATCAATGCGGAAAACCCTGGAAGTCGATTACAAGTTTCCCCAGCCGGTGATAATAAATTACCAATTCTGTACGGGTCAGCGTATTTGGGGGGTATTGTTACTGATTTAAGTATTACGACAAATAACCAAGTTTTGTATTACGTTCTTTCAATTGCTGAAGTAACTAACACCGAAACAGGAGGAACACCTGATTCTTATACGTTTGGAGATATTTACTTTGGCGGTAAAAAATGTATATTTGATGTTAGCGATACATCTTTAGTAGTTGGGTTATTGGATGAATCTACAGGAATTACTGATAACACCGTCAATGGATTGATGAATTTCTATCTGTATCGCAATGGCTCATACAGCGGAGTAAACACAGCAACAAGCGCTATTCAAATTATGCAAGATGCAAATCTTGTTTATAAATGGGATGCTACAAAGTTGATGAGCAATTGTGCTTTTGCAATTATTAAAATTACGTATAACCAAAACGCCAATTTAACAGGGTTACAACAAACAAAATTTCAAATAACAAGTCCTCGCACACAACCAGGCGATTGTTTTGTTGATTACTTGACTTCAACTCGTTACGGCGCGGCTATTCCATTAGCCAATCTTAATATTGCAAGTTTTACTGCATTAAATACATATTGCAACGGCAGTTTTCCATATACAACTTCTAGCGGTATATCAGCTTCACAAACACGTTTTAAGTTTGATGGAACTTTAGACACTGATCAAAATATTATGAATAACTTGCAATTAATGGCAAGTAGTTGTGATTGCTTAATTAGATTTAATGAAATTACCGGAACATGGGGCGTTATTGTTCAATCTCCAACCTACACAGTCGCAATGGATTTAAATGACTCAAATGTCATTTCGTCAATGCAAATATCACCAACAGATATTGCTAGTGCTTACAACATTGCGGAAGTAAAGTTTCCAGACGGTACAAGTCAAGATGCTTTTAACACGGCGACTTATAACCTTGCGGTAATTAACCCTGCGTTAATGTATCCTAACGAACCCGTAAACAAACAGTCAATCAATCTACCTTTAGTAAACAATGGTGTTCGCGCACAATATCTAGCTAACCGTTTCTTAAAAGCTGGTCGTGAGGATTTACAAATCCAATTGTCAATTAGCTATATTGGTTTGCAGCTTGAAGCTGGTGACATTGTGACGTTAACTAATGTTAATTATGGTTGGACTTCAAAATTGTTCCGTATTAGTAAAGTTGTTGAAAACTTTAATGATGATGGCAGCATTACGGCGACACTGTCTTTGATGGAATACAACGCTGCTGTTTATGATGACATAAGCATTACGCAATTTACGCCAGCACCAAACACTGGCATAGGGTCGCCGTTGGCCTTTGGGGCGCTCACAGCGCCGTCTATTGTTAATTTGCAACCTTCCATAACCAATCCATCTTTTGGTGTCTTGGTAACGGCTGCTGCTTCTGGAATTACTCAATATGCTGAAGTTTATTATTCTGCTTTTTCAAACCCAACATCTACCCAACGTATCTTTGCTGGCACAACAAGCATAAATCCAAATGGAAGCCCATTCACACCTAGTGCCTCAATGGGTACGGTAACGCTATCTAATATTCCAAGCGGTGATTGGTATTTTTCAGTTTGCATGGTCAATGGGTTAGGTAAAAGCGCATTTTCTGCGTCCTCAAGCATATTGCGGTGGAGGCCGACAACCTTTCAATATGTTGAGCGATATGCGGTTATTGCTTATGGCAATGATTTATCTGGTGCGGGATTAACTGCTTTGCCAACGGGAAAAAGTTACTACGGAATTTACAATTCAGCCTCCAGCAATTTTTCCACACTTGCTTCTGATTACACATGGTTTTTGGCTGACCCAAATTTTGGAACAAGTAATTATTTATTGTTTACAAATCGTCAAGGTCGCAAGTTTAGTTTTGCGTCTGGTCAAGCAGCTTATTCAGCGGGTACTGCTCGGTTTGTTCCAACACAAACATCTATATATGACCCATCAATTTGGAGCGCTTTGCCGTCAGGATTAAATTTTATTGATCTTGACGTTAGAACTGGACAACTTACAGAGACAGGTACGACAAGCATTGGCTCGGGTGAAATTGCAATTACTAATAATGCTAATGGCAAAGTAGTTGCATCGTTGTCCCCACTGCTAGATTTTGGTGCTGGAGTTCAGACATTAACAGGCACGGCTGCAACATTAACCATTGACATTTACGGGCGTGTGCTTGGTTTTGTAACGCCAGACAGTTTTTATTACACGCGATTTGATGCGGTTGCAACTACTGGTCAAACAGTGTTTACGCCAACAGCGCGGCAAGCAAACTATATTACTGGGATGGATTTGGTGTTTCGCAACGGTGCTTTGCTGGACACAGCCGATTACACAGAAAACAGCACAACCGTAACTTTGGGAGTAGGTGCAACGACAGGCGATGTTATTGTTATTTTGTCAATGCGAGCAATTAGTTCGGGTATTTCATATATTGCTTTTAATTCAATTGTTCAATCAGTTGCCTCAAACGTAGTCACATACACATTAACGTCATTGCCTTATCAAACAATTGTGGCTGGCGATGTACATACGTTTTTAAATACTGGCACACCAACTCAATATACAGTGTCATCATGGAATGCAGCAACTCGAGAAGTGACGTACACGGCAACCGTTACAGGTGTTGCGGCTGGTGCAATATTTTATCAATATAGAACAAGCGGTTTAAGCTATCGACCATTTAGCCGATGGACAACAACACTTACCGCAGCCACTACTTATACACCTACAACATTTACAATTAACAGTGGATATGAAAAGCTGTTTTTGAATGGAACTTCTGTCAACGATCAAGATTATGATTTGGTTACTGGTGCAGTGACTAATTTTCCAGCTACTACAACCGGTTTGCTAACCATTATTCAATTTTCTGATGCAATTACAACAACGCCAATTGGAAATCAATTAAGTGTTAGTACAAACACAATTATTAGCCAACCAAATTACAATTTTAATTTAGATCAAAATGCTTTTGAACTTTACAATAATGGTTCTTTGCAAATTGTAATTAGTGACTACATTACAGGAACGGGTTCTTATAGTCTTACGACAGCGCCAACAACTAATCTTAATATTCTTCAACAAACAACATATAATCGAACCGGAGCAGCATAATGACACAAGCATTTAATTTGGCACAATTTGCAAATAACCTTAATACTGCGGGTAAATTAGCAGCAGATACTGGGCTTGTAAATGCAACTCCAGTTGCTAACGGAGGCACTGGGGCTACTACTTTGACCGCTAACAATGTTTTGCTTGGCAACGGAACTTCTGCTGTTCAATTAGTTGCTCCTGGGACTGCGGGTAATGTACTTGCAAGCAACGGCACAACATGGGCAAGTATTGCAGCAACTGGTGGTGTTACTTCATTAGCCGCTGGGTCTGGCATTGTTGTATCTGGCGCTACGGGAGCAGTTACGGTCAGTCAATCAACAACGTATGGTGCTGTTGGAACGTATGGATGGTTTTACCATACTGGTACTAATGCTAATGTCGCTGGTAGCGGTTTTCTAAATATTAGCAATTATTTTTGCGGATCTCCTGTTTACACAAATGCGGGAATGACAGGTACATGGTCTTTTAGAGGTGGTTCATATTCAACTGGTGGTGTAGCAAACGCATTATGGCAGCGTATTGCTTAATAAAAAGAAAGATTAAAATGTTTACAATTCAATTTGCAAAAAATCCAATATATTCTTCAAAAGATAACAAAACTATTGATTTACTTGTTAAATTTAATGAAATGCAAGAAATTATGCCTTTTACATCTTCTGAATTTGATAATACCAATTATGGTCAACTTTTATTTCATAATGCAATTGCAGAAATATATGGAATTGTTGAGCCATATATTGAACCAAAAATTATTACTAGCGTAGATCAGCCCATTTCTACGGGTACACAGACGTTATGACCACCTCGGTCAGTCCCCGACATTCCCTAACCTATGATGGAACAATTTTAAATATATTTCACGCTAACAAGGGTGAGGGTTTGCCTCAACACAGCCATGCCTATGCACACGCAACTTGCTGTCATGCTGGCTCAATAATTGTCCGTAAAGAAGGACGTAATCTTACAATGACTAAAGACACTCAACCTGTCAACCTAACGGCTGATGAATGGCACGAAATTGAAGCCTTGGAAGATGGCACAGTGTTTGTAAACATTTTTGCAGAAAGCAAACGATAAATTGGCGTTTTTATAAAATTTGCGATAATCCATTTGCTGACCCGTAAGTACATGGGTAGCTCATTACCCAGAAAGGGAAATCATGGCGCTCTTTTCTAAAAATACGCTGACGCAAATCAGCGGGTTTGACAATCCAATTCTTGCTGGTGAACTTGTCTGGAATCAAAAAACCTATTGGAATTTGACGTTTACAAATTCTTCAACAGGTCTACCAATCAATCTTACAGGCGCAACGCTAGACGCAACAATTGTTCGGCGGCAGCTTTCAAATCTAATTGACACTCGCAATGGTTTGACTTTTGACATTGCCGATTACACTCCAACACCAACACCAGTTGTTTTGAGCGTTACCAACATTGTTGCAGCCTCTGGCACTTGTACATTAGTGATTGATGACTACTCATGGAGTCTTATCAATAGTGATCCACAACTGGAAATCAATGCAACAAGTCCAGTTGGTTTTAGCGGTCGAGTCAAAGTTAGTTTTCCTGCCGTAGGCTCAACACCGGCTGATGACAGCATAATTTTCTTGCTGTTTATCGTTCGCTCTGATGCGGTGGTGGTTGTATGAGCAATATTAAAGTCCAAGTTCTTGACGGTAACAATGTAAACCTTATTGTCACTCCACAACCTCGAGTAGATTTAAGGATTGATCGAAGTGTTAGTGGCGCTCTTGGACCCACAGGTCCAACTGGCCCATCTCAAGGCGTTGCGGGTCCAACTGGCCCAACAGGGGCAGCATCAACTGTTGCTGGACCAACTGGCCCAACAGGGGCAGCATCAACTGTTGCTGGACCAACTGGCCCAACAGGTAACACCGGCTCGTCCATTACGGGACCAACAGGTGCAACCGGCGCAGCATCAACCGTTGCCGGTCCTACCGGACCCACTGGCGCACAAGGCGTTATTGGTGATCATGGTCCTACGGGGCCACAAGGCATCCAAGGTATACAAGGTGATGTAGGCCCAACCGGATCGCAAGGAATTCAAGGAATCCAGGGCATTCAGGGAGTAGTTGGACCTACGGGAACGCAGGGAATTCAGGGCGTTGCGGGACCGACAGGTAGCACTGGTCCAACTGGCGCAAATTCAACCGTAGTTGGCCCAACTGGGCCACAAGGCATTCAGGGAATTCAAGGGATACAGGGTGAAATTGGTCCCACCGGCGCACAGGGTATTCAAGGGGTACAGGGAAATGTTGGTCCAACTGGCGCACAGGGGAGTGTTGGACCAACCGGCGCAACTGGAAGCGTTGGAAGCGTTGGCCCTACCGGATTACAAGGCATTGCGGGACCAACCGGAACACAGGGAATTCAAGGTGCTACCGGTCCAACTGGTGATCAAGGTATTGTTGGCCCAACTGGTCCCACGGGGAGTATTGGCGCTACTGGACCGCAAGGGGTTGTTGGTCCAACAGGCTCACAAGGCATTCAGGGAATTCAAGGTGTTGTCGGCCCTACTGGGCCACAGGGAATTCAAGGGATACAGGGCATTCAAGGCGATATTGGTGCAACAGGACCAACCGGCGCACAGGGAATTCAAGGAATAGTTGGACCTACTGGACCCACCGGCGCTACAGGCGCAGTATCAACCGTTGCTGGTCCTACGGGTGCAACTGGTGCAATTGGGCCAACAGGTGCGGATTCTACTGTACTGGGACCAACGGGACCAACCGGATCAACTGGAGCCGCTTCAACCGTAGTTGGCCCAACAGGTCCGACCGGCGCGACAGGTGCGGATTCAACAGTTGCCGGTCCTACTGGACCAACAGGTAGTACAGGGGCTGCATCAACCGTGGCGGGACCAACTGGGCCGACCGGCTCAACCGGAGCCGATTCAACGGTGGCTGGCCCTACCGGTCCAACTGGCTCAACCGGTGCTGCGTCTACTGTAGCAGGGCCAACCGGACCTACAGGTAGCGTAGGCACAACCGGACCTACTGGTCCGACAACATACCCTGGCGTGGGTATAGCGGTGTCTACAGGTACGGCATGGGATACGTCTCAAGCAAATCCAACAGGCGCTATTGTTGGTACTACTGATACCCAGACGTTGACAAACAAAACCCTTGAAGCCGGTACATTTACCAATGGTTATACAGAGGAAACAGTTACAGCAAATACTTCTACTGCTTACACGATTGATCTTACCAATGGATCAGTGCAAATCTTGACTCTTACGGGCAATTGCGTATACACATTCCCAACGCCAGTGGCTGGCAAAAGTTTTATCTTGATACAAAAGCAAGATGCAACAGGCTCTCGCACAGTAACATGGCCCGCCACGGTTAAATGGCCTAGTGCAACTCCACCAACGCCAACAGCTACGGCATCTAAGGCTGATAAGTTTGTGTTTACCGCCATTGATGGCTCAAGTTGGCTTGGTAGTAATGCCGGTCAGAACTACACTGCCTAAGAGATACTAATGTTTAGTTCAAATACTTCTGGAACTACTGCTGCTGTTGTTAGTACTACGCCTAAAGTTATTGTAGTAACTTTTGACACAACTCCATTTATTACTGCTTATAGTTGGGGGTTGTCAGGCTTTCTGGGTACTTACACTAACCCAGCTACATTACCAACTGGTACTGGAAATGGCGTAGCATTTAGCCCCGATGGTTCTGCTATTGCGGTAGCTCACACAACAACACCATATATTTCAGCTTACCCGTGGTCAGGGTCTGGGTTTGGGACTAAGTATGCTAATCCAGCCACTTTACCAACTGGTGATGGATTTGACGTAGCATTTAGCCCTGATGGTTTAAATATTGCCGTATCTCATGCAACAACACCATATATCTCAGTGTACCCGTGGTCAGGTTCGGGCTTCGGGACTAAATATGCTAACCCAGCTACATTGCCAACTAATTATGGATTTGGCGTAGCATTTAGCCCCAATGGTTCTGCTATTGCAGTAGCTCATGCATCAACACCATATATTTCAGCTTACCCGTGGAGTGGGTCTGGATTTGGAACTAAATACGCTAATCCATCTCCTTTGCCTGTGGGAAGCAGCAACGACGTAGCATTTAGCCCTGATGGTTTAAATATTGCAGTTGCATACCAATCAACGCCATTTATCTCAGTATATCCTTGGAGTTCAGGGTTTGGCACTAAATATGCTAATCCAGCTACATTGCCAGCTAATACTGTAAATGGCGTAGCATTTAGCCCCGATGGTTCTGCTATTGCCGTAGGTAATACATCAACACCATTTGTAACTGTATATCCTTGGTCAGGGTCTGGATTTGGAACTAAATACGCTAATCCATCTCCTTTGCCTACAGGTAGTGGGTACGACGTAGCATTTAGCCCTGATAGTTCTGCTATTGCAGTAGCTCATAATATTCCACCATATATTTCAGCCTACCCGTGGTCAGGTTCAGGGTTTGGCACTAAGTATGCTAATTCTACTACATTGCCAACTGGTACTGGAAATGGCGTAGCATGGAGTACGGTAGGAGACCCTGTATATCTACAGTTTTTGGCGTTAGGCCATTTATCAGGATATATTTCAGCCTACCCGTGGTCAATCGCAGGATTCGGTACTAAGTATGCTAATCCAGCTACATTGCCTACGGGAAGCGGGTACGGCGTAGCATTTAGCCCCAATGGTTCTGCTATTGCCGTAAGTCATGCAACAACGCCATTTATTTCAGCCTACCCTTGGTCTGGTTCGGGCTTCGGTACTAAATATGCTAACCCTGCTACTTTGCCAGCCAGTACTGGGCGTAGCGTAGCATTTAGCCCTGATGGTTTAGCAATAGCAGTAGCTCACGACACAACACCTTTTGTTTCTACATATCCTTGGTCTGGTTCGGGCTTCGGTACTAAATATGCTGACCCTGCTACTTTGCCAACCGGTACTGGGCGCGGCGTAGCATTTAGCCCTGATGGTTTAAATATTGCAGTAGCGCACAGCGCAAGTCCATATATTTCAGCTTACCCGTGGTCAGGGTCTGGGTTTGGGACTAAGTATGCTAATCCTGCAACACTTCCGGCCAATAATAGCGGTGGCGTAGCATTTAGCCCCGATGGTTCTGCTATTGCGGTAGCTCACACAACAACACCATACATTACTGTTTACCCGTGGAGTTCTGGGTTCGGTACTAAATATGCTGACCCAGCTACATTGCCAACTGGTACTGGAAATGGCGTAGCATTTAGCCCCAATGGTTCTGCTATTGCCGTGGCTCACACAACAACACCATACATTACTGCTTACCCGTGGAGTTCTGGGTTCGGTACTAAGTATGCTGACCCAGCTACATTGCCAACTGGTAATGGACAAGGCGTAGCATTTAGCTTCGATGGTTCTGCTATTGCCGTAGGTTATTCTGCAAGCCCAAGTATTAATGCCTACCCGTGGTCAGGGTCTGGATTTGGAACTAAATACGCTAATCCAGCTACAACACCATTTGGTTCTGGAAATGGCGTAGATTTCGGAAAAATAACCTCTTAACTTAAAAGGAAAACCATGACAGATAAAGCAATTGAAACTCCAAAGACTCGTGAAGAAATCTTGGCAATGTCGCTTGAGGCGCGTGTAGCAGAAGTAATGAATTACCAGATCAATATTGATAACTACGCTATTGCTTTAGAAGAGATTGGTAACTTGCCACCAGATGAACGCGCTGATCTTGCAACTTTTGCAGAGCAGCTTCGTACACTTTTAACCAGCGAGAAACTAGAGCAAAAGAAAGCCAAGATCATGCTGTCAGTTATTCAAAAGCAAGTGAGGTAATTTATGTTTGCGCTCATTGAAGACGGTGCGGTCAAGCAATATCCGTACAACATTGCCCAGTTAAAGTTGGCAAACCCGAACGTCAGTTTTCCAGCAAACCCAAGCGATGAGACACTGCAAGAGTTTAGGATGTTCAGGGTGTTCTTTGCAACTCAGCCTACTGTAACCAATATGCAAGTGCTGGAGGAAGACCCACCCGTTTTTCGCAATGAAGACCAGCGCTGGACTCAAGTCTGGCGGGTGCGTGACATGACTGCCGAAGAAGTGCAGCAGCGCGATGACGGTCAAGCAGGGGCAGTACGAGCAGAACGCAACGCTAAACTGGCTGAATTAGACTGGACTCAACTGGCAGATACCCCCGTAGACCAGTCAGCTTGGGCTACCTATCGCCAAGCCTTGCGTGACATCTCCGCACAAGCTGGGTTTCCTTGGACTATTGAGTGGCCTACACAACCTTAACTTAAAAATACAAAATATGAAAATAGCAGTTTGTGCAATAAGCAAAAATGAATCTCAATTTGTTCAGCGATTTTGCGACTCAGCACAAGATGCTGATTTGATTTTAATTGCCGACACTGGGTCAACCGATGACACGGTAAAACTAGCGTTGGAATGTGGCGCTAAAGTGCATGACATTTGCATTAGCCCGTGGCGTTTTGACTTTGCCCGTAATGCTGCGCTTGCTTTGCTTCCGCGAGACATTGATATTGTCATTAGTCTTGACTTAGATGAGGTGCTAGAACCTGGGTGGCGTGAAGAAATTGAGCGAGTTTGGACTGCCGATACAACACGGCTCCGGTATAAGTTTGATTGGGGTTGTGGTATTAGTTTCTTTTATGAAAAAATTCATCACCGTCACGGTTATCATTGGCATCATCCTGTGCATGAGTACCCGCGAATTGATGGACGGATTACAGAAGTCTATGCACAGACAGATATGTTGCTTGTACGACATTTGCCAGACAACACAAAATCACGGGGTCAATATATGCCCCTATTGGAATTGGCGATTGCAGAAGACCCACATTGCCCAAGAAATGCTTTTTATCATGCCCGTGAACTGACTTTTTATTCGCGTTGGCAAGAAGCAATAGAGTATCTTAAAAAATACCTTGATATGCCAGAGGCAACATGGCAAAACGAACGTGCTTATGCAATGCGTTTGCTTGGTAAATCTTATGCTGAAATTGGGCATACATGGGAAGCAATTAAATGGTTTCGGTTAGCAGTAGCTGAAGCCCCTGGAACCCGTGAACCTTGGGTTGAATTGTCATTAATTTGCTACCGTCATGGAATGTGGGCTGAATGCTACGCAGCGGCTCTATCGGCGCTTAACATCAAGGATAAACAGCTTGTTTACACAATGAATCCGGAGGTCTGGGGCGAACAACCACATGATTTGGCAAGTATTGCCGCGTGGAATTTAGGTTTAAAAGAAAATGCTATTTATTATTGTAAGCAAGCGTTAGAATTAGCACCTGATAACTCTAGGTTATTGGCAAATCTGCAAAACATGACTCAGCATCCAGATTTAATTCAATTTGATAAAGTAACTTCTCATGGAATATCAGAACTTAATTAACTTGTTTGTAGGCATTGCTTTTACAATTTCTGGCTGGTTTGCTAGGGAAATGTGGTCAGCAGTCAAAGAATTAAAAATTGATTTGGCAAAACTTCGTGAAGAATTACCAAAAACTTACGTCACACAAGTACATAACCGTGATGATATTTGTGAAATTAAAGAGATGCTAAACAAAATATTTGATAAATTAGATTTAAAGGTTGACAAATGACTGATATAACTGGTCTTAGTGCAATATCCGATTTAGCTGGCACGGTCATTAATAAAATCTGGCCTGACAAAACTGAAGCTGAAAAACAGCAACTTGCTGCTGCTGTAACTTTGATTCAAGGTCAATTAGAAATTAACAAGGTTGAAGCTGCTAACCCGTCTGTTTTTGTTTCAGGTTGGCGACCGTTTATTGGTTGGGTATGTGGCTCGGCTTGCGTTTGGAATTGGATTGGCTTATCAATTGTTAAAGTAATTGCTGTTACCTTAAATCACCCAATAGATATTGCTCCTGCTAATCTTACGGAAATGATGCCAGTTTTGCTTGGTCTTCTTGGTCTTGGTAGCTTGCGTACTATTGAAAAAATTAATGGTGTTGCTTCAAAATGAATTTGACGCATCTAAAAGCATTTGGCATTGATTTTAAATGGTTTGACCCGCTGACAGAAACATTTAACCGTTACGAAATTAATACACCCAAACGACAAGCAGCATTTATTGGTCAATGCCAGCATGAGTCAAACAACTTTCGGACTCTGCAAGAAAATCTAAATTACTCGGCTGAAGCCTTGTGCCGCGTCTGGCCTACCCGCTTTGCTTCGCTTGATGACGCAATGCCCTACAACCGCAACCCAGAAAAGATTGCTAACAAAATCTACGCTGGTCGCATGGGAAATACGGACATTGGGGACGGATGGAAGTACATCGGGCGCGGCCTGATTCAATTAACCGGTAAGCAAAATTACACACTTGCTGGTGACGCACTACGCGCAGACTTCATTCATACGCCTGAAAACGTCTTAGAGCCTCGCTACGCTGCTTTGACTGCTGGTTGGTACTGGAACAAGCGCGGCCTGAACAAAGAGGCCGATGCAGCCGATTACAACAACATGACTAAAAAGATTAATGGAGGCTTGACCGGCTTAGTTGACCGAATCAAGCACATCCAAGTCGCTTTGACAATTCTTACTGCTTGACAAACACACCATTGGGCAGCAACGTGCCTTTGCGGTCTTTAATTTCGCGGTAAGCAGTTTTCATGCAGCCGACTAGGTCAATGTCTTGCAGGGCACAATAGTTGACCAGGCAAACCATTACATCTCCAACACCATCCATGATTGCTGGCCGGTCATTCTTGATGGTTGCATCAGCCAGTTCGCCCAACTCGCTCATAGCTTTAAGCAATTGAGTCGATGGGTTGCTGTTAGGAATAATCTTTCGATCTTCAGCCCAGCGAATAATTTCTAGTTCAACTTGCGAATAACTCATTTTTTGCTTTCCAGTTCAATTAAAAGATCAATGTAATGTGCTGCTTTTTCTAAATCAGCAATGCCGTTTTTGTTTTTCCAACGGCTAACGTATTTGATTACGTTTCCTTCAAAAAATCCAATGTTGTTCGCATGGATGTATTCAGCCGGTTGAATGGCTAGGCTTTTGTAGTGATCGCCGCCTACTTGAATGTCTAATGCGGTCACAGTAGGCCGACCCAAGGATTCGTTGTTGCGGAAAGATTTTTCCATGATTTTCCTGATTTAATGTTAGATACTGTTGCTCGACTAATGTCAAAATCAACAGCAATTGCTCGGCTTGGCCTTGGGTCTGCAAAAATCTGATCTGCAAGCTCTCTGGTTAACTTTGATGCTGCTCTATTGCGACTAGACTTTTGCAGCTTTAAACGGCGTAACAAGGCATTCTGATCGACTTTCTTTCCCATGATTTTTGCGTGAAGTTTTGCTGATCTTGATGTGAGATGGTCGGGATTTACGCAACTAGGATTGCCGCAATTGCTGGCGTAATACTTTGCTTTTGGCATGGGTTGCCTGTCGGTCAATGTAAACAATAGTCGGCGCACTGATTGCATTACGCCGTTGTGATTGATGTAAGGTGATTTGTTTGCCATATAGCCTTGCCAATTCCAGCAATCACCTTCATCAACGCACATTGCGTGAAGTGATTCAACGGTATGAATTTTCTTAGCCTTCATTTACAACAATTTCCCAATAAAAAATGAGATAGCTAGAACGCAGCCAAACAGAACAACAATTACCACCGCCAACATGACCCAAGCCAAGCGGTCAGGGATAACAACAACGCGCTCTGGTTCTTTTGCTCCGCACCAATTGCAGCAGCCACTGATTGTCATACTAGACTTTTCTACTGGGCAGTAATGTGGTTTCATTTTATTACTCGATTCCAATTTGGCGTTATCCATCCTTCTTCGTCAGATGTTACAAAATATTCATCACCACTAGCTTCGTATTTAATAGCATCTTCATCTTCAACTAACAAACGGCAATACCCAGCGCCATGTGCTTTTTTAATTTGCACAGAATATGGATCAATAAATTCATCAATTCCCCAAAACAATTCTTTTTTAGTTCGACACATAACAAACCCTACCCAACCAGTTGGGCCATCTTCGTTCATTGCTCGAAAATAATATGCCATCATTTGATTGCCTCTAAATTTTTAACAAAATTAATGCCGTCTCGTGTTAACGTCCAAACTAATGCTTTGCTTCCTGACGGGGCTGGTCGTTTTACGTTCATCCCATTTTCATCAAGAAGTACGTCAATCAAAAATGCGTCTTGGCAGTCTTTTCTGCGTTTGCCAATGCTATTTTGTTGCAATCCAGTTTTAGCAGCCAATTCAAAATCAGTAAGCGGCCCAAATGTATATAGTGTTTGCAACGCAAGAATTCGATGTTTGCTTGCTTTAAATGTTGCATCATCGGCGGCAGAATGAGATGTTTCAGGATCAGTGTTCCTTGCAATTGGCTCATTAAAATTAATTAAGTTCTGAAACCATGATTTAATCATTCTGTTCCCTCAATTGCTTTTGCCGCAATGTATGCCCTTAACCGTTTAATTTGGTTCTTATTAAACGTAACTAAAGATGAGGCAAATTCCACTCCAGTTTCTGATTTAAGTAGTTCAAGTTCTGCTGTTGCAAGCTGTTCTGCCGCTACCTCAATAGGTGTCGGCATCTTGAACATCTGTTTAAGTTCGGTATAAATATTCATATATTGTCTTTTAAAAAGGTGGGGTACTCGCTGCACTGTTACCCAGATACTTGGGCGTGATCGAACAGCATCCGCTTTCCCCCTAAAATTATAGATTTCTTGCGTCTACTTTTCCAACTGTTCCACGTTTCCACAACATAGTCACAGTTCGTTGCGCTCCAGCTTTTAGCAGTTCTGCTTCAGTCCAAAGTTTTTGGTTTTCTTTTGGATAACCTGGCCCAACAAAAACGGATGCGTTCCGATAGTGTGGGACATACATTACATTGTTGCCGGTGTATGCGTAACTTTGCACACATGGCGAGATTTCAAATGATGAGTTCATTGGTCAATCCTTAAAATGGCATATCGTCATTCATATCATCAAAGCCTTTGCTCTTAGGAGCTTGGCGCTGACCGTCTTTGGGTTGTGGCTCATTGATGTAAGCCCAACCGTCCCAACCGCCCTCTTTCAAAGGCATTTGATCTAGTTTTAGCATTGGCCCATTCTTGGTTTCAATGATCGAGCCAATTCGCAAGTAGCGGTTTTTCTTTGCACCCTCGCTGTTCGTGTAGCTGCCCGTGATGCAAGTGATTTCGCTGATGATCTTAGCCATAAAAATGTTCCTTAGTGATTTGTTCGATTATTTCTTCCAGATATGCTCTGGCTGCATTTACCTTAATTTTGATCTTTTCTTCCAGTTCCAAATCCCTTTCATACGACACAATTGTCACCCGCAAATCGCGTTCAATCCCATCAACCAAGTGCATGGATTTTTGCTCATACCCAATCAAATCCTCGGGCGTTGAAACCATGCAATAAGCAATCTCAAAGTAAGGCTTATCCCACAACATCATGTAGGCGCGACCTTGCCATTCATAGTCTTTGTCCATGCCATCAGCCGCAAGCGCAGGGAAGGTCTTTAGACTCCAGCTTGACTTGATGTCAATGATTCGGTCACCGCCCACAATGTCGGCCTCGCCGGTGATCCATTCATTGTTGCGGCGCTCTTGGTTCTTGACAAAATCAGTCAGCAAAACCGAATTCAACAATTGAATGGATTGGTCTTCAACGCGCAGACCTTTTTCCATGTACTTACTGGAGACTTCTTCCTTGAATCCGTAAATGAATTCCTTTGCCATGCGCGTGATCGCAGACTTTGCGCCAACAGACAAGATTTCACCCTTGCTTTTAGGGTCGGTCATTATTTCGGACAATGACGATGCCCGAAATAGTTTAAGCATTTGCCAGAGCCTGATCTAATGCCGATTGTTGTTCAGCAGTCAACGCAAAAGTTTCGTGCAAAGCCTTGGTCGTATATTGACCGGCCTTGATGCGCTCTACAGCCTTACCAAAACGCTCATTGGTCAACGATTCTTTTTTGCTGGTTGGCTTGCTGGCGGCATGGCCGTCATCATCTTCTGGGGCCAAGCCAGTTGCAGCCAAAAGCGAGTACCTACGGGCATAGGTAAGGGCCGAACCGTAACCTTGCGGATCGTGCTTAACAGCAGGGACGTTCATGTAGCCAGCATCAATTGTTTCGCCTGACTCATGGATAAACACGGTCTGCACAATAACGCCATCATCAGCCATGAGGGTTTTTTGCATCAAAGCAATGCCATTGTCATTAAGCGCATCAATGACGGCCTCAATGCAAGATGCAAGGTCGGCGTACTTAGACTTTAAGTGTGGATTGTTTTTGGTCTTGAGTGCTGGCCCGTAAGCCTTTTGAGCTTTAACCAAAGCTGC
>TARA_R110000868_G_scaffold4155_20_pt1 | contig 31178 bp, 23 predicted proteins | sample TARA_R110000868 | Tara Oceans TARA_R110000868 (sample SAMEA4397489) | marine metagenome | biome: Polar Biome; feature: [SRF] surface water layer (ENVO:00010504); material: water (ENVO:00002006), including particulate matter (ENVO:01000060) such as... | depth 5 m | reverse complement strand
GACGCCGGCGATCAGCCGGTGCACGGGGCCGAGCGCTGTCCGGAACCACGCTTCTATCGCCGCCGACAGCATCCAGACGCCGATGAAGGCGGCGATTGTCGAATAGGCCGTCAGCCAGAGCGGGCCTTCGAACAGCAGGCTCGGATTGTATACGAACACGAAGGGCACGATGTACTTGGCAATGCCGACGCGGGCGGATTCGACCGCGGTCATCATGGGATTCGTCCCGGCGATGGCGGCGGCGGCAAAGGCGGCGAGGGCCACCGGCGGCGTGATCGACGACACCACCCCGAAATAGAACGCGAACAGGTGCGCCGACATCGGGTTCACGCCGATCTCGATCAGCGCGGGCACGATCAGCGCTGCGACGGTGATATAGACTGCGGTCGTGGTGATCCCCATGCCGAGCACGATGGAGGCGAGCGCCGTCAGGATCAGCAGGATCATCAGGTAGCCGCCGGACATGTCGATGACGGAATTGGTAAATTTAAGCCCCAGCCCGGACGTGAACGTGCAGCCGATGATGATGCCGGCGCAGGCGCAGGCGACAGTGACGGGTATGGATGACCGGACACCGGATTCGAGGGCCGCCAGCAGGTCCACCGGGCTCATGCGGGTCGACGAATTGACGAAGGACAGAACGAACAGGGCGATGATCGCCCAGAACGCCGCCATGGTAATCGTGCGGCCCATGATCAGGAGGACGACAAGCACGACAAGTGCCAGCATCAGGTGCCAGCCTTCGCGCATCACTTCGCGGAAAACCGGGAGCTGCTCCTTCGGCACGCGCGCGATGCCGTACTTGTCGGCTTCAAGGTGCACCATGAAATACATGGTCGAGAAATACAGGAAGGTCGGGATGATCGCGGCGACGACGACGTAAATATAGGGCACCCGCATGAACTCGGCGATGATGAACGCGGCGGCGCCCATGATCGGGGGGGTGATCTGGCCGCCCGACGACGCGCAGGCTTCGACCGCGGCGGCGAATCGCGGCCGGTAGCCGAGGTTTTTCATCATCGGAATCGTGAACGAGCCGGTGGTCACGACATTGGCGGTCGCGGAACCCGATACCGTGCCGAGGAAGGCGCTGGCGACGACCGACGCCTTGGCGGGACCGCCGAGCCGGTGGCCGGTCAGCGACACCGCGAGGTCGATGAAAAACCGTCCGGCGCCCGAGCGGATGAGGATCGCGCCGAACACGATGAAAAGCACGATATAGGTTGCCGCAACCAGCAGCGGTATGCCGAAGATACCGATCGTCTGGATGAACTGGCTATCGATGAACCGGTCGACCGACACCGGCGGGCCGTAGAACATGCCGATGAACCAGTCGGCCTTCAGGGTCTGGAAAATGAAGAACCCGGTGATGATGACCATCGCCCAGCCGACCACGCGGCGGGTGGCCTCGATCACCAGACCGATCAGTATCCAGCCATAAACGACGTCGGTCGGATCGGGCGAGCCTTCGCGGGCCTGGAGCTCCTCGACATCGGAGAGGATATAGACCTGCACCGCGAGCACCATCGCGATCATTGCGAGATCGATGCAGAAACCGAGCACGCGCTTTGCATTTCCGGATTCGCCCGGCTGCCAGACGGGTTCGGTCAGCGACGCGCGGAACATCGGCTGGATCAGGAAAGCGAGCAGCAGCATCGCGCTCAGATGGGTAGAGCGGAAGGACAGCGATTCCGGCGTACCGAACCCGGCGACGAAGATATGGTACATCGCGAGCGCGATAGCCAGAGACGAGGCGACAAGCGCAAGGATCGACGGCAGGTCAAGGCGCTTTGCGCGCAGGACTTCTTCGAGCAGCGAATATTCGCGCTTTTCCTCGTACTCGAGAGCGGGGGGGCTGTCGGTCATGGGGCGGTCCGGGTCAGACCGCCCCCCCGGGATACGGAGGGGCGGTGATGAGGGGTAAACGCGTGTAAAGGCGTAACCGGTCGCCTATTTCTTCTTCACACCCTTTTCGGCGTAAAACTTCATCGCGCCGTCATGGACCGGAATCGCAGCGCCGAGAAGCGCGTCTTCGAGTTTCACGTTGTTCCAGGTCTTGTTGACCTTGACGAACTCGGCGTGATTGTTCCACAGCGATGCCGCCAGCTTGTAGGCGGTCTCGTTGTCGAGGGTCTTGCTCGCAATCAGTACGGTTGCGGTCGCAAGTGTCGGAGTATCGTTCGGCACGCCCTTGTATGCGCCGCCCGGGATCGTGGTCGCGAAGAACCCGGGATTCTGCGTGACGAATTTTTTCATCATGGGAGGCTCGACCGGCAGAAAGCGGATGCCGGGCTGGAAGTCCAGTGCAATGAACGAGGCGTTGGGAACGTTGGTCAGCGCCGTGAAGACTTCAACATGGCCGTCCTTCATCAGGGCGACAGAGTCCTTGAAGCCGACCCTGTGAATGGTCCCGCCAGCCGACTTGATGTCGTTATAGGAAATGCCATACAGATTGACGAGCCGCTCGACCGTCACGTTGCCGGAAAACACTGTCTTGCCCGGGCTGAAATTCTTGCCCTTCAGGTCGCCGTAGGATTTGACCGAGGAAGTTTTCGGAACGGCGGTCTGCAGGATGCCGGGATAAAGTGTCGCGAAATAGCGGATGTTCTCGTGTTTTTTCTTGAACTTTCCCGTGCCGGCAAAGCCTTCATAGGCCGTGAAGCCGAAGGTCCAGCCGAGCTCTGCCGCGCCCTTGTCGACATTGCGGACATTGCCGACGCCCCCGCCGGGGCCGTTAGACGTGCGAATGCCTTTTACGTCCTTCTGCGCCACCTCCATGATCTTTGCGCCGAACGGGTACCAGGCGCCGCCGGCCGGGCCGGCGAGCATGCGGACGAAGGATTCGCCGCTGGCGCTGCCCGCGATTAACGCAATCGGCAGGGTCGTAATTGCTATTTTTGCAAACTTGTTCATTGTTTTCTCCCATTGAGGCGCCCGTTCAGGCCGGACTCCGTTTCCAGTTGACGCAAATTTGTTCATTTTATTATGCACACTATCCCGCGATGCGTATGGCTGTGCAAGGGGTGCGGAAAACCCCGTCACGGCGGTTTTGTCCGCCGCGGCGGAAATCAGGCTTCGATGTCGCCGTCGGTGAGGTAGTCCCACATGCGCTCGAAAATGCGCCCGGACGACACTGCCCGCGCCCGGACCTGTTCGTCCGAATAGACGACGGACGCGGATTCCTGTCCGCTTGCCATGACGGCGAGTTCGGTTTTTGCGGCTTCTTCGAGAAAGAACGCCATCACGATGGCTTCTTCGACCGTCTGGCCGGTCAGCACGCAGCCATTGCCCCGCATCACGATGGCGCGGGCATCGCCCAGCGTTTCGGCGAACCTTTCGGCGGCGGCGTCGTCGCGCAGCAGAAGCGGATCGTCCCACAGCGGCGGGCAGGGGGCGAAATAGGTCGCGAACCCGATCCGCGGTTTCGGCGTGCGCTGAAAGGTCGACAGGGTCATCACGTCGCGCAGGAACGTGCGGGCGATGCCGTTCACGTCGGGGCGGCGCTTGTAGATCTGCTGGTGACAGCGCACTTCGCCCAGCACGCCGTCGGGCAGCGGCCCGTCGACTGGCACCACCGTGCCGGCATCGTCCGGCCGGATCAGCCCCATCGGCTTCGGTGCGCAGACCAGGAAACTGTCCGCATCCAGCCGCGCGCTGACATGGCCGAAGGCGTGTCCGAGGTCGTTGCGCCCGAGCGCGCGGGCGGCCATGCGTACGCGGACCTGCGTGCGGTCGAGGGGTTCGCCCAGCGACCCGAATTCCGTTTCGCTCATCCGGTCAGTCCCGGAATTCGGGAATGTCGGGCTTGGAACCCCAGACGCAGAAAGATTCCGGCGTGAACGGGAACTGGCGCGGTTTCCATTCCTCTTCCGGCTCGATCATGCGCACGCCGCAGGAATATTCGTAAACCATGCCGTCGGGCCCTTCGAAATACAGGAAGCGCGCGCCGGAAGTGGCGTGGCGGCCGGGACCGAAAACCACCCGGATCTGGCGTTCCTCGAAGAAATAGGACGACCGCATCAGGTCGTCGGTCTCGCGGACCTGGAAATTGATGTGCTGGACGCCGGCCTCCGTGGTCGGGAACAGCGCGAAGCGGTGATGCACCCTGTCGAACGACATCAGCGGCGCGTCGCCGATCCAGTCATTGGCGGTGAAATTGAACAGCGTGCACCAGAATTTTTCGTCGCGCGGCGCGTCCGTCGTCTTCAGGCCGATATGGTTGAACCAGTGGACGCCGGCATCGCGGCTCGGGAAATAGCGCCGGCCGCTGGCGAAGGGCCGCACGACGAGATCGAACTTGTTGCCGGTCGGGTCCCTGAAGGTCAGGTATTTCATGCAGCGGCGAATCGCGGCGCCTTCGGCATCGCCCCAGGTGACGTCGACGCCGTTCGCCTCGAGATGGGCGGCGGCGCGGTCGAGGGCGTCGTAATCGGCGACTTCCACCCCGACGGTGTTGTCTTTCGGATCGCCGTCGAAATAACAGATATTGTGGTCGCGGTCGTCGCCGCGCAGGTAAATCCGGCCGTTTTCGCGGGCGACCTCCTCGAGGCCGTATATTTCCTGCGCCCATTGCGATGCGTTGGCCGCGCTCGATGCTCCCAGGTGAACATAGCGCAGATCGACGAGTTCTATCATCAGTCTCTCCCTTGGCGGTCCGATGTCAGCCCGGCCGCGATTTCCCCATGATATCCCCGCCGCTGACGGGCGCAACCTCCCGCAGGCGGCAAAAATTGCCTCTTTTGGGGAAAGTCCGGTCCCGGCGGTTTGTGCGCGATCCTGCCAGTCAGGAGGTGTTTCGCAACAAAACCCATATATTTCAACAGGTTGATTTTGTTAACCCGGCTGGCCCCGAAATTGCTCCCCCTGAAGAGCCACGACACATCGGCGCGACTACAGAACTGGGGGAAACGTGAAGCATCATCCGGACGACCATCAGCTGACCGCGGACATTGAATCGAACGAGAACGACTTTCGCGAAATTTTCGCGCTGGGCCGGTTCCTCGAAGACGTACGCGACCTGCGCCGCAACGGGCCGGGCTTTTCCCATTTCGCCTTTCTGCACGATATCTGCATGGCGGCGATCGCGATATTTATCGCCTTCGTTATCGTTCCGGGAAACCTGACGGCGCCCGGCGCCTGGCGCCTGATCCAGACCGATATTATCGTTTTCACCGGTATCGCCGTTATCGCCTTTCTGGCGTTCCGGCCCTATCGCAGCCTGTGGCGGTATTCGTCGCTGTCCGACCTGCTGTTGATCGTGGCGGTATCGACCGTGGTCGCACTGGCTTACGTCGCCGCCGACCGGATCGTCGGGCCGTTCTCGGCCGCCGAATGGGGCACCTATATCAATGCCTGGCTGCTGATGGTCATGCTGATGAGCGGCCCGCGCATGGCGACCCGCCTCGCCGCCGTTCCGAACCTTCCGAACAGGCGCGTCAAGCAGGACGACCGCGTGAAGCTGCTTCTCGTCGGCGCCGGCGACGGCACCGAACTGTTTATCCGCGCCCTGAACCGCGACCCCGCGGCGCGGTTCCGGGTGGTCGGAATCGTGGATGAAATGGGCCTGAACCTGCGCCGCCGGATTCACGGCGTCGAAGTGCTGGGGTCGCTCAACGATCTCGAGGCGACCGTCGCCCGGCTGGATCGCAAGGGCATGCGCCCCCAGCGTCTGGTGATCACGGAGGAAAACCTGTCGCCGGCGGGATTGCAGGCGATGCTGGACGACGCTGAAAATATCGGTCTGACCCTCAGCCGGATTCCGCGCGTGACCGAATTGCGGGCCGACCTGGACCGCCGCATAGAAATCAAGCCGATCGCCATCGAAGACCTTCTCGGCCGGCCGCAGACCCTTCTGGACCGAAGAAGCATGCGGGACATGTGCCACGGGGCGCGTGTCCTGGTGACCGGTGCGGGCGGGACGATCGGCAGCGAACTGGTGCGCCAGATATGCGCGTTCTCCCCGGAGGAAATCATCCTGGTCGATAATTCCGAATTCCACCTCTATGGGATCGACATGGAAGTCGGCGAAAAATTTCCCGACGTCGAGCGTAACGTGATGATGGCGGACGTGCGCGACCGGGCGCGTGTCTTCGATATATTCGATACCTATCGTCCGGCGCTGGTGTTCCACGCGGCGGCCATGAAACACGTGCCGATGGTCGAGATGCACCCGTCCGAGGGCGTGCTGACCAACGTTCACGGGACGCGGAATGTCGCCGACGCGGCGCGCGCCATGGCCGTCCGTGCCATGGTGCTGATTTCCACCGACAAGGCGGTCAATCCGACCAGTGTGATGGGCGCGACCAAACGGATCGCGGAATGTTACTGCCAGGCGCTCGACGTCGATACGCGCGCCGACGGCGGCACCCGTTTCCTGACCGTTCGGTTCGGCAACGTGCTCGGCTCCACCGGGTCGGTCGTGCCGCTATTCCAGAAACAGCTGGCCCAGGGCGGGCCGCTGACGGTTACGCACCCGTCGGTCACGCGGTATTTCATGACGACCCGCGAAGCGGTCGCCCTGGTGCTCCAGGCGTCGGCCCTTGGCTCCGGCACGCCGGACGACCGCGGCGGCATCTTCACGCTGGAAATGGGCTCGGCAGTCCGCATCCAGGATCTCGCGCGCCAGATGATCCGGCTCGCCGGGCTGCGGCCGGGCGAGGATATAGAGATCGTCTATAGCGGTCTTCGTCCGGGCGAAAAACTCTACGAGGAACCGCTGCACGAATCGGAAGAGCTCCGGTCGACCGGGCTGGACGGCATTCTTCTCGCATCTCCGCGCACGGCGGATTTCGCGATGCTGGAGCGGCTGATCGACAAGCTGGTCGGTACCGCATCTGCGGCGGCGATAGACGACGCCCTGAAACTAATCCGGACGATCGTCCCCGAATATACGCCGACGGCCAACAAGGACGGCGCACTGGTTAATTCCTACGTCCCGTCTCAGCACCGGTCTAACGCCGAAGGATTAACGGGTTACGGGCAAACGCTGGGTATCGCCTGACACTCCGGCGCGGATTTGCGGGCATCGGCGCGCATCAACGATATCTTAACGATATTTGGTAATCATGATCGTTGAGGTTAACGCGCGAAAACAACGTCACACCTCATTGTATGCAACGAAATGGGCGCCAATCCTCATGGATGGAACGGCAAAAGCGAACACCATCGACTTCAGCGGCCCCAGGGTTTCTGACGCGCCGCCCGTTGCGGAAACGCTGCGGGCATTCTGGCGCCACAAATTCCTGATGCTGACGATCGTTGTTCTGGTTACCGGCCTCGCGGCAATTACAGCCTACCAGTTGCCGCCGCGATATACCGCGACCGCACGTATTCTGATCAACCCGGAAGCCACAGCCGACAGCGCTGCCGGCGGCGCCAGCGCCGCCCGGGCGCTTTTGTCCGGTGGCGCGGGTGGCCGGGTGTCCATTTACAGCGAGATCGAGGTGATGCGGTCGGACCGCCTTCTCGAGAAGGTAATCACGACACTGAATCTTGCCGACGATATCGAATTCAATCCGGCGCTTCAGCCGGGCATGTTTGCATCGCTGCGCGATTTCGCGCCCGTAAAATGGCTGATCGGGACATTGTCGCCGCTGTCCGCCGACCTGAGCGAAAAAGAACGCCGGCAGCGCGAAACCAAGCGCATCGTCGACAGCGTGCGCGGCCGGATGGTTATACGTCCGCCGGGGCTTGCGAATGTCGTGGCCATTCAGTTCGAAACCAACAATGCGGCAAAGTCGGCGCTTCTGGCAAACCGTTTCGTCGATATTTACAGCGACGACCGGCTGAGCCGTGCCGCCAAGGGGGCAGCGGGCACCCGGCTGTGGCTGGATTCGCGGATCGCGGAACTGGAAGCGCAACTGCGTGAATCCGAGCGGAAAGTCGCTGAATTCCTGGCGTCCCGCCGTCTCGACGACAACGGCGCCTCGCCCACCATCGACCGCCGGGTGATCGAACTCGGCCGCCGTCTCGGCGCCGCCCAGTCGGAACTTGCCGAAAAACGGGTCCGGCTGCGTCAGCTGCGCCGGATCGAAGCGTCCGGCACGGGTATCGGATCGACGACCGAGGTACAGAACTCCCGCGCGATCCAGCGCCTGACCGCCCAGGAGGACACGCTTGTCCGCCGGGCCGCCGAGCTCGATACGCGGTTCGGTGCAAAACACCCCACCATGATCAATCTGCGCGCCGAGATCGAGAATACGCGCAACCAGATCAAGGCCGAACATAAACGGATCATCGCCGCGCTCGCCAACGAGGTCCGCGTCGCGGAGGCTGCGGTCCGGTCGATCCGCGACCAGATGCAGACCGTGGACATCGAACGGGCGGCGACCAACGAAGACCGTGTGCAGTTCCTGCAGATGAAGCGCGAGGCGCTTACCAACCGCAAGCTCTATGAAGTGTTCGTCACGCGCTCGAAGGAAGCCGAACAGGTATCGTCGCTGATGGATGACCCGGTCGAAATGATCGCCCAGGCAAAGGCGCCGACCCATCCGTCCGCGCCCCGCAAGCCGCTTATCGTCTCGTTCGGGTTTTTCGTGTCGGTCGGCCTCGCCCTCGGCCTTGTCCTGGTCGTGGAACGCCTCGACGGCGGGTTCCGCTCCGTAACCCAGGTCGAACGCATTCTGCGCGAACCCACCCTGGGGCTCGTGCCGCGTATCCGCGGTTCGGAACGCCGGCGCAACAACGTGCACGATATCGTTTTCACCGATGCCCATTCCGGCTATGTCGAAGCAATCCGGTCGCTGCGGACGTCGCTGCTGGTCGCCAGCGCCGATGCGCCGCCCAAGGTGGTTCTGATCGCATCGTCCGAGCCGGGCGACGGCAAGACCAGTCTGGCGATCTCGCTCGCCCGCCTGTCGGCCCTGGCGTCGACCGAAGGACGCGTGCTCCTTATCGACGGCGATCTGCGCAAGCCCTCCGTGTCGCCGCGGATGGGCATGAACCCGGACAAAGGACTGATGCACCTGTTCTCCGGCGAAGCCAGCCTCGACGAAGTGATCCTGACCGACGACAAGAGCGGGCTGCACGTGCTGCCGGCCAATATCGGCACACAGAATCCGCCGGAACTGCTGAATTCGACGCATATGCGCGACCTGCTCGCGAAACTGCGCACGTCCTACGAGATGATTATCATCGATTCGCCCGCTCTCGACGCGGTGTCGGATGCCCGCGTGCTCGCGCATTACGCCGATACGACGATCTTCGTCGTCCGCTGGGAATCGACCAAGCAGCATGCCGCCTTCGAAGCGATGAAGCAGCTGACGACGGCCGGCGCCCGCATTGCCGGGGTTGTCCTGCAGCAGGTGAATGTCCGGAAAACCGGCAGCTACGGATACCGCGAAACCGTCGGCTGACGCCGCCTCCCGCTTTCTACACATCCGCTATCTGCCGATCTGCGCATTCCGGTGCTGCCCGCCGCCGGCGCCGACAGCAAAAGCATTTGCACCTACATAGCCTGACGCGATGACCGCCGGGTATAATCGTCCTGCAGGATCCGACGGCGAAACGGCGCGCGGCCCGATACCTTCCGGTTGCCTGTAGGGGCTGAAGTGCCGGGCAGGGTTTTGCCGTCTGCCGCGCGCGCCGAATGATGCGCGGCGGGTTCAGGCAGCCGTGGCTGGCAGCGGGGGAGCGGCTGTTCTCAGGCGTCCCTGCGGTCGGCGGGCGCCGCTTCGGCTCCGTCCGGCTGCCGTGCCGGCACCGATTGTGCGGCCGCGATCCCGAGGAGTGCCGCAAGCGTTATCGCCACGGCCGGGAACTGCACGGCATAGTCGAACAGGGCATGGAAGCCCGCCGCGGCCAGCGCCGCGATCCCGAGCGCGGGATAGGAATGGGCGCCGCGGTGGCGGAACAAGGCGCGCAGAAACACAACGAACAGCGCCGCCAGCCCGCCGTAAAACAGAAGCGCCGGCGGGATACCCATTTCGAGCGCGTTTTCCAGATAGCTGTTATGCGCGAAGTCGATCTGCGGGCGCAGCGCGGCGCTGCGGTAGGCCGGGAAGACGTCGGAAAACGTGCCGAGACCGGTGCCGAGAATGGGCCGGTCGGCGATGGCGCCGATCGTCAGGCGATAGATTTCGATCCGTTCCGCCGTCGCGGCCTCTATTTTGCCGAAGCGTTCCACGGTGCCGCCGCCCGCCACGGCAAAGATCGCCACCGCGACGGCGACGACGACCAGGCTGCCGCCGGCGGCGATTCGCCGGTAGCGGGCGCCGCCCGCCGCGCAGGCCGCGAATGCGAGGAACGCGACGATGGCCGTTGCCAGGCCGGCGCGGGAATGGGTCCACAGGATCGCGACGAACAGGACCGTCACGGCATAGAAAAGCCAGCCGTTGCGGTGAAAGTAGTAGCGCACGACGGATACGGTCGCCCGCCGCCATCCGCTTGAAAGATCCCCCTGCCGGACCCGGCGCCGGTGGAGCAGCGTAAAGCCGCCAAGCAGGCAGAGTGTCGCGTAGCTCGCGAAAGCATTGCGGTTGGGGAATGTCGACGACAGATTGCCGGGCTCGAAGGTCCGGTCGAACCACAGCACGAGGCCGCTTCCGGACAGTTCGAGCCAGATACCGTAGGCCGCGTAGGCGGTGCCGGCCGCCGTTACCAGAACCAGCAGCCGCCTGGCGCAGGCTTCGTCCGCCGCGAACTGATAGCACAGCAGGAAAACGATACCGTAGGCGGCAAGCCGCATCGCACCGGAGATGGAGGCTTCCGGGTTGAGCGACAGCATCGGGGGCAGGGTCCGGCCGAGCAGACGTGCCGCATCGCCCCATTGGGCGGGGGCGATGCTTTCGGCTACCGGCAGGAAAGCCTGAACGAAACACCACAGGATCGCGGCGCCGGTCAGACAGGCGGGCACAAGAACCGGGCCTAGGCGGCTGCGCGGCAGGTCCGGTGCGGCGAAGGCGATTGCCGACCAGGCCAGCGCCAGACCGCCTGCCGCCACGGCAAGGAAAGCCGTGAACCAGCCGGCGGTCCCGCCGAAGGCAAGCGGGCTCAGCGCGAGACCGGATGCCAGCGCCATGAAAACCGATCTGTGCCAGAACAATGCGCTTGTCACCGGGCGTTCCCGGCCCGCGAGGACCTGTTTGAAAAAGAGAGCTTTACCGTGCCGCGCCGCGGGTTAACCGTCGGCGGAAATCTTGTTGCGAAGGCCGTTCAGTTCGTTCCGCAGGGATTCGATTTCGCGCAGTTCGCGGGCGAGATCTTCGTCTTCTTCCTCGTCTTCGTCCGCGGCGCCGTTGCCGCTATCGGCAGGTGCAGCGCCGTTCAGCTCCGTTGCGGACGGACTGGCAACGGCGTTTTCGATGCGGGAAATAAGGCTGCGGATTCCTTCGCTCGCGGACGGCTCGTGGACGGGTTCCGATGACGGGATGGAAATTTCGTCGTCATCGTCGTCTTCGTCATCGTCAAGGGCCGCCGCCAGGTTTTCGCCGAAGCTTGTGGCGGTCTCCGCCGGTTCCGGCGTGTGGGCAGGCTCGGGGGCAAGGGTGGTGAGTTCGAGAATGTCTTCGAGTTCGCGGGCGGTGGTGTCCTGCGGGGGCGCGGGTTCGGGCGCCGGTGCGCTTGCCGGCGCGGTCTGCGGGGCCTCGGCGCGCGACGGCTGCGACCGGAGCAGGTCGTCGGCAAGCCGGGCGATCGAGGGGACGGTTTCGTTGCCGCTTTCCGCGGCGCCGCCTTCGACGGATGCAATCAGGCGGTCCACCAGGGCGGACAGCTCGTCGTTAACGGCGGTCATTTCGTTAAGCTGCACACGGTACCGGGCGATTTCCTGTTCCTGGGATTCGAACCGGTCGCGAATCTGCTGCCACATCACCATCAGCGCCTGGCTTTCGCGTTCGCGGGCTGTATGGGACGCCGTCAGATGCCGTTCGGCGTATTCGATTCGTTCTTTAAGGACACCCAGATCACGCATTGAAAGACCCATCTCGTCTGTTTTACTGACAACTCATTAAGACGCGAGTCGGTTTACAATTCGTTAACGTAAACGAACCGTGAAGGGTCGAATCCGGCTTTTTTGCGGGAAATCGCGCCGCCAGCATATCCGCGGCGGATTCGCACAATTCGGCAGCGTCTTCGACTATGATGCCGCCGCCATGACAATCCCTGTTCTCGCCACCCATATCCTGTTCGCGATCGCGTTGTTCTGCACGTCGGTGGCCGCAACCTATATGGTGCTGCGGCTCGGCATACTCGATGAGCCCAATCACCGGTCGAGCCATGCGCTGCCGACGCCGTCGACCGGCGGTGTCGCCATCGTCGCGACGTTTGCCGTCGGGTTCGCCGTCGTCTGGGTGTTCAGCGACCAAGCCCGGCTGTCGACCTTTCACCTCGCGGGCTTTGCGGTCGCGGCGTTCGGGATCGCGCTGGTCGGCTTTCTGGACGACCTGAAAAAGCTGAAGACGTTCAAGATCAAGCTGGGCGCGCAGATTGCCGCCGCGCTGGTCCTGCTCGCCTTCGGGATTGTCTTTACGCGGATCTCCCTGCCGGTCGTGGGCGCGTTCGACCTCGGCTGGATGGGCTATCCGCTGACGGTGTTCTGGGTGGTCGCGCTGACGAACATGTTCAACTTCATGGACGGGCTGAACGGTCTGGCGGGAGGCACGGCGATCGTCGTCGCAGCGTTCCTGTGCGCCGTTACGTTTATGGAAGGCTCGTATTTCGTCTACATGTTCTGCTATATCATGTCGGCGGCTTCCGCCGGGTTCCTGGTCTTCAATTTTCCCCGGGCGCGGCTGTTCATGGGCGATGTCGGCAGCCAGTTCATCGGTTTCACCTTCGCCGCCCTGGCGGTAATCGCCGCCGAGATCGACGTTTCGCGGACGTCATTTCTGGTGGTGCCGCTGCTGTTTTTCAATTTCATCTTCGATACCATCTTCACGCTCTGCCGCCGCGCGATGCGGGGCGAAGATATTACGCAGGCCCACCGCACCCATCTGTATCAGCTGCTGAACCGGATCGGGTGGAGCCACGCGCAGGTCAGCCTGTTTCATTTCGCGGTAACGGCGGCGCAGGGGATCGGTGTGCTGGTCCTGGTCGGATTCGGACCGGACGAACGCATGCTCGTTTTCCTGCCCTTCCTCGTCTTTCAGACGGGATATGCCGTCGCGGTCATGACGGTAGCGCGGCGCCGCGGGATCGTAACGGCGCCGCCCCGATAAGTACGCGCCGGCCACGCATCTGCATGACCGGCGCATCGAACTGCACGAATGTCGCGGGGGGAGCCAACATTCCGGTGCAGACCGTTTGTTCGTCTGAACCTTCGTGCGTTCGTTCAGGCGCCGCGGAGGTCGGCGGCGACGACCGGGCTGCTTGCGCCCGGCGGCGGATGCGGTGCCAGCGCCGTCCGGCGGCCGGCGACGGCGATCAGTTCGTCCGGCGCATCGAGCCGGCGGAGGATCGCCGACAACGCCGTCAGCGCCCTGCGTTTCGACACGATGGCCACGACGGTCAGCGCGATCAGTGCGAGGTCGAGCAGCACCCCCTGATGTTCGATATAAAGCAGCCCCAGCCGGCTTTTCCACGGGCGGATCAGGCGGTTGTAGTCGAGATCGGGATCTTCGCTGCCGCTCAGGATATCGCCTTCGTCCGAGAACACGATCGACGAAATATCGGTGATTCCCGGCTTCGCTTCGAGCAGCCCCATTTCCTGTTCGGTGTACCGGGAGACTTCGGCGGCAACATTCGGGCGCGGGCCGACCAGGCTCATATCGCCGATCATCACGTTCCACAGCTGGCTCAGCTCGTCGAGCTTGAAGCGCCGGATGAAACGGCCGACGCCGGTAATGCGGCGGTCGTTCGCAGACGTCGAGTCGACGCCCGATTTATCGGCGTTGACGATCATCGAGCGCAGCTTGACCATGCGGAAGTTCCGGCCGCGATAGCCGGCACGGTCGGCGATATAGAACGGCGAATGCCGGTCCTGGAGCCATACCAGCAGCATGACCGGCAGCATGACCGGCGCGACGAGCACAAGCCCGAATGCCGAGGCAAAGAAATCGATAAGGCGTTTGAGCATATTCAGGTGACCCCAAAAGGATATTCACCGAAATGCTCTGCAAGAAACGGGCCAGTTCGACCGTTCTTAAGTCATTGTTTTAATTAACAAAAAACACCGTATTCGCGCGTGTTTCGCGGCGCCCGGCAGGTTGTGCCGAAAGGCGGGCAGGAATGGAAATTCTGCGGAAAGGGTTGCCGGGTTGTGCGGCGAACCGGATCGCCTGCCGGGGTGCAGATGCCGCCGGGACGTCAGCCGGCCAGCGAGACGCGCACGGCGTCGGCGACGGTTTCCGCGGTCGGGTAGTATTTTTCCTCGAGGGCGCGGCTGGTCGGCGCCGGGGCGTCCGGGATGGTGACCCGCGACGGGCGCGACTTGTAGGCGCCGGGGGCAACGCGTTCGGCCGCCGATGCGATAATCTCCGCGGCGAGGCCGCAGGTGCTCCAGCCGTCATCGACGGCGACCAAACGGCCCGTCCGTTCGACCGAGCGCGCGATTTCCGAGCCGTCGAACGGGTTGAGCACCCGCAGGTCGATGACCTCGCAGTCGATGCCGTCTTCCGCGAGCAGCTCCGCCGCCTGTTCGCACAGCCATGTCGCGTACCCCGATCCGACGAGGGTGATGTCGTTGCCCGGGCGCAGGATCTGCGGCGCCTGTTTTTCGAGCACCACGTCGCGCGACGGCGGCAGGTCCGCTTCGCGCTCGTAGAGCCAGCGGTTGTCGATATAAAGCACGGGATGATCGCACAGAACGCTGGCGATCAGCAGGTCGCGGGCATCCGCCGGCGTTGCCGGCATCACGACCCGAAGGCCGGGAATATGGGCGTACCACGCATGCAGCGCCTGGGAATGCTGCGCACCCTGTTCGCCGCCGCGGTTGACGATCCCGCGGATGGTGACGGCGGGGCTGGTCTGGCCGCCCAGCATATGGGCCCATTTGGACGCCTGGTTCACGATCTGGTCGGTGGCGAGAAGCATGAAATCCATGCGCGGATGGATCACGATCGGGCGATAGCCGAACAGCGATGCGCCGACCGCGGCGCCGGTGCAGGCGTTTTCCGAAACCGGCGTGTCGATGATGCGCTCGGTGCCGAATTCCCGGTCCAGGTCCGTCATGGAACTGCCGACATACCACGGGCTCCACAGCCCCTGTCCGATGGCGAAGACTTCTTCGTGTTCGGCAAGCAGGTGGCGGAAGCCTTCACGAACGGCTTCGCCGTAATTTATCGCCTGCGCGGCAATGATAGACCCATCCATCGGTCAGTCCCGGTTGTTCACGTATACGTAGTCGAGCAGCGCGTTTTCGTCGGGCCACGGCGCGTCATAGGCCCGTGCCGCGGCTTCGTCGACGCCGTCGGCAATCTCGCCGGCGAACGCGTCTGCGGTTTCCGTCGATATATCGCCGCGTGCGATCATTGCCGTCCGGAGCCGCGAGACGGGGTCGCGCAGTTTCCAGGCCGCCAGTTCCTCGGGCGACCGGCGCAGGCCCACGTCGATATTCTCATCGGGACCGACATGGCCGCGCCACCGGTAGGTGACGGCTTCGAGATATCCGGGACCGTTTCCGCACCGCGCGTTGTGAATAAGCTCGCCCGCGGCTTCGGCGACGGCGATCACGTCGTTGCCGTCGATCACCGCCGTCGCGACCGAATGGGCTTCGGCGATGCGCGCGGTCCGGTCGTTCGGCTGGCGCTGGGCGATATCCATGTGGCTGGCGTAGAGATTGTTTTCGCAGACGAACAGGACCGGCAGCTTCATCTGCGCGGCGAGGTTCAGGGATTCATGGACGCCGCCTTCCTCCACGGCGCCGTCGCCGAAATAGGCAACCGCGACATGGGGCGTGCCGTCTTTCTTCGCGGCAAGGGCGGCACCGACCGCGACCGGCACGGTGGCCGCCACGATCGGGACCGAGCCCTGGAATCCGACCTCGGGTCCGTAGAGATGCATCGAGCCGCCCATGCCGCGGGAGCAGCCGTCGGCGCGGCCGAGGACTTCGGCGAAAAGCTGATAGACATTGCCGCCCAGCGCCAGGTAATGGCCGTGGCTGCGATGGGCGCCGAACACGCGGTCCTTCGGCGTCAGCCAGTGGGAAACCCCGGTCGGCGGCGCTTCCTGCCCGATGGCGAGGTGGACAGGGCAGACGATGTCGCCGGCCTCGGTCATTTTGCCGAGACGGTCTTCGACGCTGCGGATCAGCATCTGCATGCGGAGGAACTTGATCGTGTCGTCCGCCGCCCAGATACCGAGATCGAGCGGTTCGGTGTGGTCGCGCGGATCGGCGAGCGAGTCCAGCGTTTCGGTCGCTGCGGGGCGTTTCGCGCCAAAATCGGTATCGGCGGGGCCGAAATAGCCGGCCTCGGCAACATGCTGGAGACGGCCGATCAGATCGCGGACGTCGCCGATTTCGTGCTGCAGCTCGGGATCGACCGAGGCTGGCATCGCGGGCGGCGACGTATCCAGCGGCGACGCCCGGCGCGACTTCGGCGCCGCGTCCCGGCGTGCGGTGTTTTCCGAACTCATGGGATCAGACCTGCGTAATGTAGAATTCGTGAATGGCGTCGCAGATGCGGGTCACGTCCCCGTCGGACAGGGCCGTGTGCATCGGCAGCATGAAGCAGCGCTCGAAGAACCGTTCGGTGGCCGGCAGGGACTCGTTGAATCCGAGCTTGTCGAAATGGTGCACCGGCGTGCCGCCCCACTGGACCAGCGTTCCGATGTCGCGGTCGGCGAGAAACGCCTTGAGCTCGTCGCGGTGCCCGGATTCGATCTCGTAATTCTGGTAGACGTCGAAATGCCGCGGATCGGAATCCGGCGACGGCGGCAGTGTGATGTCGTTCAGGCCGCTGAGACGGTCATGGTACATCCGGGCGATGGTGCGGCGGCGTTCGATGTCTTCGTCATAGGTTGCGAACTTGAAATTGAGGACGGCGGCCTGGACGTTGTCGAGGCGCGAATTGGTGCCCCATTCGACGACGTCGCCGTCTTCGTCGCGACCGTGATCGCGCAGGAGGGCGAGCTTGCGGCCGATTTCGTCGTCATTCGTGACCACGGCGCCGCCGTCTCCGAAACTGCCCAGCACTTTTGCCGGGTAAAACGAAAACGTGCCGAACTCGCCGAATGTGCCGGCGCATTTGCCCTTGAAGCTGGCGCCGAGTCCCTGGGCCGCGTCTTCGCACAGGCGAAGGCCGTGACGGTCGCAGATCGCCTGGATCGCGTCCATGTCGCAGGTGCGCCCGTTCAGCTGGACCGGCATGATCGCTGCCGTGCGGTCGGTGATTTTCGATTCGACCGATGCGGGATCGATCATATGGTCGGGGCCCATGTCGGCGAGAACCGGGGTCGCGCCGACGAAATGGACGGCAGCGGCGGTCGCGATATAGGTATGCGACGGCAGGATGACCTCGTCGCCGGCGCCGATACCCATGGCGCGGAGACCCAGGATCATCGCGTTGGTCCCGTCGGCAACGCCGTAGGCGTATTTCACGCCGAGATAGTCCTTCAGCGCGTCCTCGAATTCGGTGAGGTCTTTCTGCAGGATGAAAGCGCCGCGGGACAGGACGTCCCGCAGGATATCCATCAGCTTGCTTTCGTCTTTTTTGAACAGGGCGGGATAGTTAAAGAAGGGGATCGGCTGTGCGGTTGTCATCGCTTTGTTTTCGCTGTTTTTTCAGGTTCTTAGAGGTTAACCCGGGACGGTTAACAAACCCTTGAAACACACCGAAACGGTTGAATCCGCTCTTACGCCGCCCGGGCGGCGGCACCCTGGATCGCGGCAGGGACGACGGCGTTGCGATAGTTGGTCCACCAGATTTCAAGGCAGAGCAAACCCCAGACGCAGGCCGCCCAGCGTTTGCGGTCCCAGCCGTCGCCGGCGAGAAGCGCTTCGACCTGGCGCCGGTCGAAGCGGGTCATGCAATAGGACGACGGATCGAGGATGCGTTCGTGCAACATCGCGTTCATGTCCTGGCTCATCCAGCGCAGCAGCGGAATTTCGAACCCGCGCTTCGGCGCGTTGACGATGGCGTCGGGAAGATGCCGCGCGGCAAGCGCCCGCAACAGCGGCTTGGTCGTATTGCCGCCAAGCTTGATGTCTTCCGGCAGCGAGGCCGCAAGATCGATCAGCCGGTGGTCGAGAAAAGGCGAGCGCGCTTCGAGGGTGACCGCCATCGACGCCATGTCCATTTTCACCAGGTGGTCGTCGCCCAGCAGCCTGTAGAAATCGCGTTTCAGCATGCCGTCGACCGGCCCCAGCCCGTCGGTATCGACGCCGTCCGCCCAGCGCACCGACGGCGCGAAGTCGGAGGTGCCGCCATAGAGGCGCGCCTTGTCGGATTCTGTCAGCCGGTCGCTCGTCAGGGCGACGAACCGGTCCGCCGGCGCCTGGCCGGCCACCCGCAGGAACCGGTGGAAAAACTGGTACGGGGTGCGTCCGGTGCGCGGAACCGGAAGCCGCGCCGTTATCCGGTTCATCAGCCGTCTGGCGCCGGGGCCGAGAACCCGGTCGAGCCGCGCCGCCGACCGGGCGGCGATAAAATGCCGGTAGCCGGCGAAAATCTCGTCGCCGCCGTCGCCGTTCAGAACCACGCTGACGTCTTCTGCCGCCATCCGGGTGACCGCGAAGGAGGGCAGGGCGGATGCATCGGAGAACGGCTCGTCGTAATGGCCGATGATCCGTTCCACATCGGCGATGTTCGATTCGAGGACGAAGTCCCGATGGTCGGTGCCGTACTGGTCTGCGACCAGTTGCGCCAGCGGGCGTTCGTCGAAGCCCTGGTCGGCGAACCCGATCGAAAACGTTTTCAGGGGCCGGTCCATTTCCCTGGCGGCGAGGGCGCAGATCAGGCCGGAATCGATTCCGCCCGACAGGAAACAGCCCAGCGGCACGTCGCTGCGGAGGCGGATACGGATCGCATCGCGCAGCGTTTCCTCGACCAGATCGACGGCATCGTCGAACCCGATATCGCGCTTTTCAGCAAAGGACGGCGCCCAGTAGGTTTCGCAGGACAGCGCCCCGGTTGCAGAAACCGTCATCACGGTCGCCGGGGCGACGCGATGAATACCGCCATAGACCGTCGTTTCGCCGGGCACGACGCCGAAGGTCAGATAGTCGTGCACCGATTGTTCGTTCACCGAAAAGTCGACGCCCGGCAGGCCGAACAATGCTTTCATCTCCGACGCGAAGACGATCCCGCCATCGGTCGGGGCATAGAAAAGGGGCTTCTTTCCGGCGCGGTCCCGCGCCAGGACAAGCTCGCCCGTGCGGGAATCCCACAGGGCGAGGGCGAACATGCCGATCAGGTGGGTCACGAAGCCGGTGCCGTATTCCTCGTATAGGTGCGGCAGGACCTCGGTATCGGAATCGCTGCGGAACGTGTGGCCGCGGGCGCGGAGATCGTCGCGCAGCGCACGGTAATTGTATATTTCGCCGTTGAGGACGACCTGGATGCGGCCGTCTTCGTTTCCCATCGGCTGATGGCCGGCATCGGACAGATCGATAATCGACAGGCGGTTATGCCCGAGCAGGCAGGTGCCGCCATGCCAGATGCCGCTGTCGTCGCGGCCCCGGTGCCGGGTGCGGCCCAGCATGCCTTCAAGATACGGCCGGAAGCGGCCGGCTTCGGGATGAATGAGTCCGGCGATGCTGCACATGGGTCAGGCTCCGGCGACGGCGGGAAGGGAGGCGTCTGCGGGCGTCTCGTCCGCATCCGAAATCTCGTAGAGATCGGCGAGGATACGGCGTACGACGATGTCGTCCGAAAATTCCCGACGGCATTTTTCGCGCGATGCGGCGCCGAACCGGGCCCGCAAATCGCTGTCCGTCACGAGCGCGCCGACCGCGCCGGCGAGGGCCGGGGCATCCCGTACCGGTACGAGAAAGCCGTTGAGGGCTTCATCGACCAGCGCGTCGCAGCCCGGGGCACGGGTCGTGACGACGGGTTTGCCCATTGCCATGGCTTCGAGCATCGATCGCGGCGTGCCTTCGCGATAGGACGGCAGCGCCGCGATATCGGCGGCGTGGAGCGCTTCGCGCACGGTGTCGCACCAGCCCATCCAGCGGAATCCTTCGTGTTCGGCGGCCCGAAGATCAGCGGCGCTCAGCGTTTCAGGGTTGTCTTCCTCGATGTCGCCCCACAGGACGAAAAGCGCCCGGCCGGGACAGCTTTTTTCCACCAGCAAGGATGCCTCGATGAACTCGCCGACGCCCTTGGTGAGAACCGCCCGGGCGACCATGGCGACGACGACCCTGCCGCCGGTATCGCCCAGCCGGTGCGCGATCCGCGCGGCGGCGACGGTATCGATCGCACGGTCTGAAAACTCTTGGAGACTGACCCCCGATCCGCGGATCAGGACGGTGCTGTCGCGCCGGACATAGCCGGCGTCGATCAGGTGGTCGCGGTCGTATTCGTTCTGGAACAGCACCTTGTCGATGCGCGGCATGGCGACGCGATAGAGCGTTTTTGTGATCAGGGCGACGATGCGGTTCTTAAGGCCCGGGATATCGTTGGTGATGTAGCCGATCCCGGTGGACGACGCGCAGACGCGGCGCACGCCGGCGAGTTTCGCCGTGACCGCGCCATAAACGATGATCTTGTTCTGGAACAGGTGAACCAGGTCGTATTTTCCGGACCGGAACAGCCGCCACAGGCGCCATATCCATTTGATATCCTGTACCGGGGTGATGAAACGCGGCATTTCCATCGGCACCCAGGTGACGCCGAGGCCGAGAATCCGGTCGATATACGGGCCGCGGGCGCAGAATACGTCCACGTCGTGCCCGTCGGCGACAAGCCGGGCGATCAGGGCGCGGCGGAAGGTCCAGATGGAAAAATCGTCGTGATTGATGATGGCAATGCGCATGGGTGTGTCAGGCTGCCTCCGCCACGGGGCGCGCCAGCGCGGCATGGGCCCGCTGGACATCGCGCATTGTCAGGATATCGATCCGGCCGGCCTCGCGTGCCCGGGCGGCGATTTCGAAATACCGTTCGAAGAGGCCGAACATCTTTTTCGAACTGCCGAGATGAAACGGGTGAAAGGCCAGGTGGAAGATCGCGTCGCGGTCGGACGCGGCGTCGATGCCGCGGCGGAACTTTGCTATCCGCGCGGCGGTGGGAACGAAGCGGTGATACCTGTCATAGGCAAGCGCGAAGGTGGATCCGGGGATGTTGAGCATGCCGTGCTCGGTTCGCAGCGCCGGCCACGGGTATACCGGCGGCGTGCCGCCCGCGACATGATCGCACAGGCCGGCGGCCCGGCGGATCGGCCGTGCCAGGGAAGTGTAGCCGGTCTGTTCGGCGCCGCGGAAACTGGTGATGCCGAGCGCCGCGAACTGGTCGAGATGGGCGACGCCGTCGCGCGGGAAGACCAGGGATTCGATGCTCAGGCCCCGGTCGCGGGCGACATCGACGCTGGCCTTGATCTGCGCCCGCGCCATTTCCGGCGTCACGGCGGGATCGTTGAGGAACACATGGCTGAACGTGTGGGTGCCGATTTCCTGGGGCGTGTTCATGGCGCGCACCTTTTCCAGGATATCGGGCGCGTACCACCAGGGGTCCGTGGTGCAGTCGGTGCCGGGGTCGATATCGTACCATGGCCGCCCGTACCACGGGAAATCCGGCGCCGGCGCCTCGGGATGATTCCCGTCGCAGCCGTCGAGCATCAGGTGGCCGACAAATGCCCAGGTCGATGGAATCGCATAGTCGTCCATGAGTTTAATGAACCGGTCGACGTTCTGCCGGTAGCCGTCGAAATGCCGGCGGTAAAATTCCGTTCCGCCCCAGGTGAACGTGCCCCAGGCGATCTCTGTGTCGAGCGACAGGACGAACGCGCCGGTCATCGGGGCGTTCCCGTCGCATAGCCGAACGCGGCCATCTGGCGGCCGGTGATCCGGTCGATCAGGGTGATGTCCGATGCCACAAGACGGCTCTTCCAGGAATCGCTTTCCCCGGTGCCGATGGCCGACAGGGCCGCCGGGTCGCGGCCGTCATCGGACAGGCCGCAGAACCGGTCGATGGTGCGAAGACAGGCGGCGGGCTCGCTGCAGAATTCCTCGAATTTCACTTCGATGTAGCGCTCGGGTCCGAACAGTTCGGGGCCGTCCCTGCGCACCTCGGCGGTGATGTCCGCCCATTGGTGGGCGAACTGTTCGACCAGCGGCTTGTCCATATAGGACCGCCAGGCGACGGGCTTGGGGAAACGTCCGAACGGATAGCGGCGGCGATAGGCGTCTTTTTCGAGACGCGACATGTTCGACAGCACGACGGGCCGTGAATCGCGGACGACGTGGATCACATAGGCATCCGGGAACAGGCGGTGGAGATAGCGCAGCCGCAGGGAATTCTGGTTGTTCTTGTTGATCAGGCGGTTTTTCCCGGAGGCAAGAACCCGGAACGCGAAACTGGCGCGGATGCGGGCGCTTTCCCACCTGGTTGCGTCGTTCTCGTCGCGGTGATCGTCGGCATTCTTGTCGTAGTAGCGCAGGTCCCACACCTGGGACGCATCCATCACGTTGCAGGCATCGGCATGGGCACCGAAGATTTCGGCAAACAGGGTCGTGCCGGACCGCGAGCAGCCGACAATGAACACGGGCCGTTTCAGGTAACGCCGCAGCGGCGGGCAGACCAGGCCGGCAAGCGCCGCGAGCGCGGTGGCGACCACGAGGACCGGGCCGAGGACGTGACGCCGCAACAAATAGTTCCGCATTGCACGATCCATCAGGCCGATGCCTTGCCGCAGGCGGCCTGCGGCGCCGCGGTCGCGCCGGGCGCGATGTCGTCGAGCAGTTTTTCGAGGGCGCGGTGGTGTTCTTCGAACGCGTATTTGGCGCGGGAAACCGCGAGCCCGCGTTCGGTGAAGGCATCGCGGCGCGATTTGTCGGCCGCCATCTCGTACATGGCATTGGCAAGCGCCGTGGAATCGTTGGCAGTCGTGATCATGCCCAGCTCGCCGCCTTCGAGAAGCTCCGGCACGCCGCCGACATCGGTTGCGATAACCGGCTTCCCGAGCGCCATCGCTTCGACGATCGACCGGGGAACGCCTTCGGTAAAGGACGGCAGGACGTAGATGTCGGCGAGGTCCAGCGCATCGAGCACGTCGTCGCGCCAGCCGTGGAAGGTCACCCGGTTTTCGAGTTTCTGCCAGCGCACGACGTTGTGAAGCTCGGCCTTGTATTCCTCGTCGTCGGAATCGCCGATGATTTCAAGCCGGATATCCGATACCTGGTGGGTCGTCCGCTCGAACGCGTCGATCAGAACGTGGACGCCTTTTGCGGGAACCAGCCAGCCGGCAAACGCGAAGGTCAGGTGTTCCTTGTGGTCTTCGGGATCGCCTTCGACCTGGCGCCGCCCGATGGTCGCGTCGACCGCCGCGAAATCGATTCCGATCGGCAGTCTGGCGTATTTCGATTTGCGTTTGGCCGGCATCAATACCTCCGCGATGAAAAACACGCGGGTCGCCAGCATGATCGCCAGCCGGTCGAGCAACGGGTTCGAAAGTTCCGACTTGATGAACAGGACGGCGGGGATGCGCGCGATCTTTGCCGCCAGCACGACCATCAGCAGGCTGCGCGTGTTGTGGCACTGAACGACCTGCGGCCGGGTTTCGCGCAGGGTCGGCAGCACCCGGAAATTATAGGCGAGGAGCGCGAACAGGCAGGCGATGCGCGCGAGCAGTCCGGTCCGCAGCATGGAGCCGCCATAGCGGTCCAGGCGCGGCGACTGGGGAATGACGGTCACGTCGCCGCCGGCCTCGCGCACCGATTCCGGCAGCCGGCCTTCGCCGGGGCACAGCAATGACGGTTTCCACCCTTCGGACCGCGCATTCTGGAAAAGCATGCGGATATAGCGCTGGTTGCCGCCGGCAGTGCCGTAATACGCATCGAATATGAGAAAACGATTTTGCGTCATGCGGTTTCCATCTATCCCGGCGTTCCCTCAGGCCGCGACCATGTCGCGGCTGATGAAGTAATCGCCCATGACCAGGACGTCCGCCTTGCTCCGCAGGAAGCAGTCGACGGCTTCGGCGGGGGTGTTGACGATCGGTTCCTGGATGTTGAAGGACGTGTTCAGCAGAACGGGAATACCCGTCTTTTGTTCGAACCTGTCGAGCAGGGCCCAGTAGCGCGGGTTGGCGGTTTTGGTGACCGTCTGGATCCGCGCGGTGCCGTCGACATGGGTGACGGCGGGGATCAGGTCGCGTTTCTCCGCCCGGACCGGCGCGATAACGTTCATGAACGGGCTCGGGCCGGTAAGCTCGAAGAACGTATCGGCGCATTCGGCTTTGACGGAGGGGGCGAAGGGACGGAACATTTCGCGCTTCTTGATCTTCTCGTTGATCTCGTCGCGGATGGAATCGCGGCGCGGATCGGCGAGGAACGAGCGGTTGCCCAGGGCGCGGGGGCCGAATTCGGACCGGCCCTGGAACCAGCAGATCACGTTGCCCTGTTCGATGGCATCGGCGGTGCGGTCGATAATCGTCGCTTCCGCCGGAATCCGCTGGGCATCGATGCCGCGCGCCTGGAGCGCGTCGGACATCTGCCGGTCGGAAAAGTCGGGCCCGTAATAACCGTGCTCCATGACGAAACTGCGCGGGTTTCCGAGCTTTTCGTTCCACAGCAGGAAGGCGGCGCCGACGGCGCAGCCGGGATCGTGCGGCGCGGGCGGGATGAACACGGTCTCGAACGGCCCGTCATTCAGCAGCTTGCCGTTGGCCGTGCAGTTGAGGCCGCAGCCGCCGGCGATGACCAGGTTCTTTTTCTGTCCGCCGTTTTCATAGGCCCACATCGCGAGATCGAAGACCACGTCTTCGTATGCGGCCTGCGCCGAGGCGGCGATTTTTTCGTGACGGTCGGTGAACGGTTCGTCGTCGGACCGGCGCGGTTCGCCGAGCGCGTCGATCATCCGCTTGCTGAACCGGCCGTCGAACGCATCGTGATAGTCGAGCACCGATGTATCCACCCGGTAAGAGCCGGGCTTGTCGGTGATCAGGATGTTTTTGCGCATCCAGTCGGCGTAATCGGGCGAGTTATAGGGCGCGAGCCCCATCATCTTGTATTCGCCGTCGAGCATTTTGAAGCCGAGGAACCCGGTAATACCGGCGTAGAAATGACCCAGCGAATGGGGCCAGTTCATCTGGCGCAGGACACGGAAGGTACTGCCTTCGCCGACGGCGAGGGTGGTCGATGCCTTTTCGCCGGCGCCGTCGAACACCAGAATCGTCGCGTCGTCGAAAGGCGATACGTTATAGGCGCTGGCGATATGGCAGTCGTGATGGTCGAGATAGTGAATCTTCGCGTCGAATTTTCCGAACTCCTTCGACAGCATCGGGCCGATGCGGAACAGCTCGAACCAGCTGCCTTCCGAGTCCGCTTCGCCGCCGCCGCCGGGGCTCATCTCGGCGAAGGCGCGGGCGATCTTGCGGCTGAAGGCGTCGGGGCGCGTCAGCGCCGATTTCAGGACGCCGGCAATCCGGTGTCCCATGCGCCAGGGCTGCCAGTAGACGGCGACATGGTCGATATCGGCAAGCGTGATGCCTTCGGCTTCGAGACAGTAGCCGACCGACCGCAGCGGAAAGCAGCCTTCGTGTTTGTTGCGGGTGAAGCGTTCTTCCTCGACGGCGGCGACCAGGACTCCGTCCTTGATCAGCGCGGCGCCGCTTTCGCCCATGGTGGCAAGCCCGAGTATGTACATGTGTCTCCGGGTTCCTTCTTAACCGGTGTGGCGCAGCGGCGCGGAGGCCGATGCGCTGCCGGTGGTTGCATGGCCCATCGGACCGATATTCGGATGAATTTTCAGAATCTCGCGCAGCTTCCCGAACGCGCCCTCGGTGCCTGCCGCCCATTGTTTCTGACGCAGCGCCCATTTCAGGCGCGACATCCGGCCGAGGCCTTCCATCTCGCCGCTGTGCACGGGATCGAAATCGTCGTCCAGGTCCGACGGGTGGACATAGACGATCAGCGGATACCCCTTGGCAGCGACGTCGCGCATCATCCGCAGGATGATCGGAAGCGGCAGCAGCCGAAGGTAGGTGCCGCCGATCACGCGGACCCCGACGCCGCCGGGCAGCACCTGGCGGTATACGGGGAATTCGCGGATGGTATCGCCGTGAAACCGGTAGGTGTCATACGGCGTATCGCCGTTTCTCGGCGCGGTGGAGACGAGGCTTGAATCGTAGGTGAAGCCCGCACTGGCGAGAACTTCGAGCGCCCAGGGGCAGCTGTCGTCGATCGAGAAGTTCGGTGCGCGGAAGCCTTCCGGCGCGACGCCGCAGGCATCGACGATGCTGGCACGGGCGCGCATCAGGACGCTAGCGAATCCGGCGGCATCGAGGTCGTAGATATTTTCATGAAGATCGGCGTGGCAGCCGATTTCGTGGCCGTTCGCGGCCAGGTCGGATACCAGATCCGCCTGGTCGCGGGCGATCTGGCCGGTGGTGAAGAATGTCGCGTTCTGGCTGCCCGGCGTTTCCGAAAGCGCCGACAGAATGCGGGCGACACCGTGAACGGTCCGCGCCGGTTCGGTGATCTGCGGCACGCCCATTTCGAGCGTCGTCGTCTGCTTGTAGTCTTCCAGATCGACGGTCAGGTAGCAGCCGGCGGGCATCATGACAGGCTGTCCTCCGCTCTGCGATTCAGGCGAGCTGTCGCGCTATCGATATACGAACGATCGATCGGTTCCACTCGAAATCCCCCAGTTGCGAAGGCGGTAGATCATGCGTGGCATGATCGGAAGCTTCGCGGTTCACGGGGGAAGAATTGCAGAAAGGACTTAACTCTACGTTAAAGTTAATATCGCTTTTCGGCATTTTCGGGCGCCGGTGGGAGAGGGCCCTGCATAAGCCGGCGGAGCCGGTTTCGGCACAGGATGCCGATAAAGCGGACCATCTGCGTGTTGGTTGGCCTGTAATATATCGGGGCGTCCGTGTGGGATGGCGCGGCACAGACATCGTGCGTGTTCCCGGCAAGGATATCGCGGCAAACCTGGGTGGGAAGCGGAATCCCGGCAAGAAAGGCCTGTTCGCGGTTGGCAATATAGGATGTGTCGATCGTGGGCAGGAGCATGCGCCGGAGAATGACGCCGCCGTCAAGCTTGTCGTTCAGGCGTTGAAGAATGACGCCGCTCTGCGGGGATCCGTTATAAATCGGCCACAGGGCAGACGGTGCGCCGCGAACCGCGCGTTCGTCATCGTGATGGAACGACCAGACGCCGTATTTCGGCACATCGTGTATTTTGCCGCGGATGATCCCGAATCCGAAACGGAGAATGAAATCCAGGTTATGGGAGGCGATTTCTTCCAGGTCGGAGTCGCTAAAGACCTCGGAAAACTTGCCCCGGCGCTCTACCGCGCAGCGCATAATCGGCAGGTTCGCGAATATCGGACGTTCATCCGTGGGCAGGGTCGCGGAACAGGACCCGAAAAGCCTCAGGTAAATTTCGAATAACAGGTTTTTCCATTTCAGGTCACCTATTCTCCGTACCGGCTTACGTTTAAGCGAAGTGCCGTTGGCGATCGCAAGTGCCGGGACGGCCACGCCGCTGTTTACAAGTTCGCGGATGCATCGTGCCTGCCAGGCCGAGAGCGGCCCACCGTTGTACATGATCCCGAAGCGAAGAGGGCTTGCAGCTAACCGGTCTGTATCCGCGGTGGCGGCATCCGTCATTCGTGAACCGGTCATTGAATACTCGTCGGTCGGCATTCTACCCCGCCACGTTCATAGAAAATGCGCCTATACCGGACCGGGCGCCGATAGCTGAAATGCCGCGTGTGATCACGTCGGTCCCCCCAATGTGATAGAGTCTCCCGCGCATGTTTGCGCCGGGATTTCTGATCAGTCGGCGGATAACTTTGCAAAAAGGGTTTAACTCTCCGTTAAAGTTAATCACTCATCCTCGCCGAATGAACACATCAGTCTCCGCAGATTTCAGCGCTTTTCGCGCTGCCGCGCCGACCGAATCCCGGTACCGGGGCGCCCTGGGGCGGTATTTCCGGACGGTCGAGGAAGACCTGGTGCTGGACGTGCTCGGAGAGCCGGGCGATGTCACGCTCGATCTCGGGTGCGGTACGGGAAGAATGTTTCCCGCGCTCAGCCGGTCCGGCAAAACCCTGATCGGATCGGATATTTCCCATGACATGCTGGCCTCCGCACGCCGGAGTGCGGTTCCGGCAAACGGGCTGGTGGCCGGCGATTTCTACGGATTGCCGCTTGCCGACGGATCGCTCGACACCGTCGTCGCGGTCGGCACCTTGCATCTGACCGGCGATATCGAGCGGGTGATGGCCGAGATAAGCCGTGCCATGCGCCCCGGCGGCAGGTTCGTCTTTACGTGCTGGAACAGGAACCCCTGGACATTCCGGCGGCTGTTTCAGGGGCGTCATGCGGCGCCCCACCGTTTCGAAGATATCGAGGCAAAGCTCCGGGAAAACGGATTCGAGCTGGAACGCGCGATGTCGACGTTTTATTTCCCGTCGAATCTTTTCTGGGCGGGCTGCAAGCTGCTGAGAACGGAACGGCTGAAATCGGTCTGGGTCGATGCGGTTATCGCCTTCAACCGGTATTTCCTGGCGCGGCCGTCCTGGCGCCTCAAAGGCGCGCATTTCATCATCCGCGCCAGAAAAATCTGAAGATAAACCTGTAGAAAGATTTTACGGGGACGGTCCGGTCAGGCGTCGGACCTGCGGATGCACACGAGCGCGTGCAGGTTCCACCAGTAGCTGCGAACGCGCTCTACTTCCAGGCCGGGATGGCGGCCGAGAATTTCCACGACTTTTGTCACCGGCAGGGGCTTTCCGTTGAACCCCAGAACCATCGATCCGTTCGGGGACAGATAGCGCGGCGCCGCTTCGAACAGGCGCGACAGCAGGGGTTCGGGATCGTCGTAATAGGGCAGGTTCCAGTATATCAGGTCGAACTCCGCCTCCGGCACGGATCCGAGCACGTCCGACTGCAGGACCTCGATATCCATCCGGTTGCGGTGGACGTGCACTTTCGCGGACTCGAATGCGATGCGGTCGAAGTCGCAGGCCACGATCCGGTTCTTGACCCGGCGCGACAGCCAGCCGGAAAGCACGGCGAACCGGCCGACGCCGATTTCCAGAAGGCGGGGGCCGTCGAACTTGCGCAGGCGCGGTTTCAGGTCCCGCATCAGCAGGATCGTCGTGAGATCGAAAAACCCGTTCTTGACGAAAGCGGGGTCTACCTCCACGCCGAAAATCATTCTGGTGATGCGCGGCGACTGGATGATCTTCCGATGCAGCGAAAACAGCGCGTTGCGGCGCTGGTAACCGGAATCGTATACGTCGTAGATCTGTCGCAGGAGGGAGGCTGGGCTCATATCGGAATCTGCTCTTTTCAGATGAAAACCGGCAGTCCACGATGGCGCCGGGAGGGTTAAAATATGGCTAACGGCGCTGTTGCGACGCGTATCGGTTGCCGAGAAGGTAGGTGACGACATGCATCGCCACGAGCGGGATCAGGACGTGTTTCAGGCCCTGGGATAGCGGTCCGGTGATGTCGTTTCGCGCGACATACACGGCGACGGGAAAGAAGCCGATATAGAACATCAGGCCGGTCGGCGTTCGCCCGGCCCAGTTATAGATCATGCGCAGCGTGCCGCCGATCACCAGCATGATCATCAGGACGCCCATTTCACCGAAATGAAGGTAGCCGTAGCCGACGATCGTAAAGCCGACGCCGCCGCCGGTCGCAACCGTGTCCGGAAAGACCAGCCGGTTATATACGGCCCCGGTCGTTTCGACGAAAGGCTGGACGATGAATCCCGGCAATACCGACCGCAGAAGGTCGCCGGGAACGGTCGTGCCGTAGAAATAGGACAGGTCCTGGGGAACGCGCGACAGAAGCATCGCCATGTTGTTGCCGGGTGTCATCGCCTCGCTGCCCAGCGCCGCCACCAGACCGACTTTGAGATACTGCATGAAGGGCGAGTTGTTCAGGAACTCCGGGTTTTTCAGCGCGATGACCTGAACCGTCTGCTCCCAGAGCGAACCGGTGTCGACGGGCGCGGCATCCTGCAGAACCAGAGCCATCTTGTAGCCGCCCAGAACCGACGACAGCACAAGTGCGAATCCTGCCATCACCAGCAGCGAACGGATCGATATCCGGCGATGGAAAATATGGAACACGAGTAGGCTGATGAGGCCGGCCCGAAACAGAAAATGCCGCTGTCCGATCACCAGCACCATGATGATGCCCACGGCGATGACAATCAGCAGGATCGAATAGGCCGTCACCGGGTGGCCTTCGGAGAACAGTCTGGAAAGATAAACGCCCAGCGCCGTCGCGGCGATGTTGAAGGCGAAACTCAGCCGTGTCGTCCAGTCGCCGGAGAGGACAACATCGCCCTTGCTCGTAAAATCCTGCGAAACGATAAGGAAAATATTCGCGACACCGATAACGCCGGCGACGATCAGGATCGGCAACGCCCCCTGATAGACGGCGTCGGCCATAGGGTTGTTCCGGACATTGAGGAACGAAACCTGGCGCGGGCCGATGACGGCCAGCGCGATAATCAGGGCAAAGAACTGGTAATCCATCGCGCCGCTGAAATCGATTTCGCTCATCCGGTAGCCGCCCCAGGTATCGTACGGATGAACCCCAAGGTGAAACAGAAGCGGCCCGCTGACGGAATAAAGCGTGAAAGCGCCGGCGAACCACACGAAAGGATGCGCGATGTCGAACCGGACAGCGGCGGCCGTGGCAAAGCTCAGAATGAACATCGCCGCGACCTTCTGGCCGATATCGTCCGATGCGAAAACGAGAACCGCGCTGCTCAGGATTGCGCCTGCGGCAAACACCGCCCAGCCGTACTGTCGTTCGGAGTCGGGTCCTGCATGCGTTGTCGCCGGTATGGAGGTCATACGCCGATACCTCCCCTGGCCGGTCGCGGCGGCTCTCTCCGCGTCTGCGGTTCGGGACGTTTCCGATGCGTATTCGCGAAAGGCGCCGAAACGGTCCGCCGGATGAGCCCATAGGCGCCGCCTGGGACGAAATGTTCGCGTTTACCGTCGATGACGGTCAGGTTACCGGCGCCGGAAATCGTGTGAAGGCCGTGGGGGCGCGGGCCACCGGCAGCCGGCTCGATCCAGTGCGTTGTCTGCTCCGAAAACCGGTCCGGGGTGAGCTCGGTTACGCGGTTCATCGCAATGCGGCCGCCATAGGTTGCCGAGCAGTCCTGCGC
>TARA_R110000868_G_scaffold126072_1_pt1 | contig 31207 bp, 29 predicted proteins | sample TARA_R110000868 | Tara Oceans TARA_R110000868 (sample SAMEA4397489) | marine metagenome | biome: Polar Biome; feature: [SRF] surface water layer (ENVO:00010504); material: water (ENVO:00002006), including particulate matter (ENVO:01000060) such as... | depth 5 m | reverse complement strand
ATTCTTTTGCAAATGTTTGGGGAGTGTAATTTTTTCCTTTATAAGTAAAGGTTTTTGGTACTTCACCTAAATAAGAATCAATAACTGCTGTATATGCTTTTTCCCAATTTGGGGTCAATTCTCCGTTTGGATTTTTTACCACTGCCGTTAATATTGCTTCGGTAATTCCTGACATTTCAGCAAATTTGTTTTTGGTAGTACCGTAATTTAGTCCACTATAAACTTCTTGTGGAACTGCTCCGTACTTTTTATACATATTAATTACATCATGTAATTCTCCTCCGTCTCCAAGAGTAACGGCACCATGCATACGGACATAATTTTTGCCTTTTTCCACATAAGCATTTCGCGCCGAAAATACTTGAGATATTTCCATTGGTTGTTTGCCTAAACGGATCATTTCTGATTCTAAGTAAGAATTGGTAGAATAACTCCAGCAAGTTCCGGATGAACCTTGGTTTTTTATGGAAGTGTTTGCAAGATTAATTACGTCAGTAAATTTAAAACTTTCAACACTTTTTTCACTGGCATTAACTTTTAGAGAATTTACTAACCCATCTTGTGCGGAAGCGACACTCATACTTAGTACTAGTGCAGAGGCCATAAACAGATTTTTTACTTGAAATGTATACATTGTTTAATTTTTTGATGTTTACTGTTGGTATGTATTTATAACAATTGTTACAGTATAAGCTTGTTTTTTAACATTAATTTACAAAGTTTCTTTCAGCCACTTGAAAAATTCTTTTTGCCATACTTGAGCATTTTGAGGTTTTAGAACCCAATGGTTTTCTTCTGGGAAATAGATAAATCTGCTTTTTATTCCACGTAATTGCGCCGCTTGAAATGCTTCTTGACCCTGTCCTATTGGCACACGAAAATCTTTACCTCCTTGAAAAATTAATATTGGAGTATTCCATTTTTCCACTAAGCTGGCGGGATTGAAAGTAGTATATGTTTTTTGAGCAACAGCATTGTCCTTTTCCCAATAAGCACCACCAAAATCCCAGTTGTTAAAGAAAACCTCTTCAGTTGTTCCAAACATACTCTGAGTATTGAATACGCCATCATGAGCGATAAACGTTTTAAAACGGTTGTGGTGTATTCCAGCTAAATAAAATACTGAATATCCACCGTAACTTGCACCTACACATCCTAAACGACTTTTGTCAACATAACTTTCTTTGGCTACATCATCAATTGCTGATAGGTAATCGTCCATTACTTGTCCACCCCAATCTTTACTAATTTGTTCATTCCATTCTACTCCATGTCCTGGCATTCCACGGCGATTTGGTGCTACGACGATATAACCATTTGCAGCCATTAACTGAAAATTCCAACGGAAAGAATAAAATTGTGTCAAAGCACTTTGAGGTCCTCCTTGGCAATATAAAAGAGTTGGGTATTTTTTTGATGCATCAAAATTAGGAGGTAGAATTACCCAAACTAACATTTTTTTACCATCAGTTGTAGTTACATACCTTCTTTCTGTTTTGCTTAGTGCCAAAGTGTTATAGGTTGCAGTATTTACATTTGACAATTGTTTCCATGTTTTTTTCTTTAAGTCAAAAGAAAAGAGTTCAGATGCATGATTCATATCTGCTCTTGTAATAATAACATTATTTCCAGAGAACCCTACAATTTCGTTTACATCAAAATCACCATTTGTAATTTGGTTTACCTGTACGGCGATTTTTGTAAAACCAGGGAAGTTTACTTCAAACAGTTGTTTTGTACCATCAACTGCAGCTATAAAATAGATTTTTGTACCATCAGCACTCCAGCTAAAACTATCTACCGTTCCATCCCAGTTTGCGGTAAGGTTCATTTTTAGTCCTTTAAAATCAACAATAATGTCATTTTTATCAGCTTCATAACCATCGCGTTTCATTTGTAGCCAAGTAAGATTTCCTGAAGGCGAAAATTTAGGTGCTACATCATAACCAAGATTGTCTTCGGTTCTATTTACCGTTTTTCCAGTTTCTATATTGTATTCAAAAATATTGGTATTGGTTGAAATAGCATATTGTGTACCTGCTTTTTTCTTAGAAACATATAAAATGTGTTTGCTGTCTGGAGACCATATGTAATCTTCGTCTCCTCCAAAAGGTTTTTGCGGACTATCAAATGCTTCCGAACCTAGTATATCTACACCAACAGCTCCTTCACTAGTTTCTTTATAAAAAACATGATTAAATTTCCCTTCATTCCAGCTGTCCCAATGACGGTAATCTAAACCATTGTAAATTTGAACATCTGAATTTTCTAATTCAGGATAAAAATCTTTTCCAAGTACATTGTTGATTTTTACCTCTTCATTGTAGACAATGTATTTACCATCTGGTGAAATATTTTTATCTTTTACCAAAGTTTTATAATCGGCTACTTCAATTGAATTTCCTCCATTTACTGGGACAGTAAAGAATTTTGAATCTGATTTATTTTCCTCTACAGAAGGGATAGTTACTTTATAAACTACATTTTTTGCATCTTTAGAAATTCCTAAAGGAGTTACTCTTCCTAATTTCCAAAGTGTTTCTGCTGACATTACATTTTGACCAATTGCGCTTAAACTCATCATAGTTAGGGTTGTAAGGAGTATTTTTTTCATATAAAATTAAATTATTTTCGGTTTCTAAAAGTACAATTTTATTCTAAAGTGAGAATCAGGATTATGTTAACTCTTTCAAAATGTTATTTTGTTTAAAACAGGAATAAGCGCGTGTTTAATTCACTAAAAATATTATTTTTATAAAAAATTAGAACATGCAACTAAGTTATTGGGAATTGAAAAATTGGTTTACAAATGTAGATTATACTGTTGTTGGGAGTGGAATTGTTGGTTTACACGCAGCATTACGCTTACGCGAAAGATTTCCTGATAGTAAAATTTTAGTTCTTGAAAAAGGAATGTTACCGCATGGAGCTAGTACTAAGAATGCTGGTTTTGCTTGTTTTGGGAGTATCTCTGAAATTATTGATGATTTAAAATCTCATTCAGAAGAAGAGGTAGTGCGTCTTATTGAGAAACGGTGGCAAGGGTTGCAGTTGTTAAGAAAACGATTAGGAGATACCGCGATTGATTTTAAGCCATTTGGGGGTTATGAAGTTTTTCTAAATTCTGATGATAGTTGCTATATGGAATGTATCAATAAATTGCCTTTTATAAATGAAATTCTAAAACCATTATTTAAAGCTGATGTTTTTGCAAAGCAAATGGATCGTTTTGGCTTTATTGGCACAAAGGAGTATGTCGTTTATAATCCTTTTGAGGGCCAGATTGATACGGGTAATATGATGCAAGCATTACTAAAAAATGCGTATTCTGAAAATATATTGATTTTGAACCAACAAACAGTCACTTCTTTTTTAGATAAAGGAAATGAAGTTGAAATTGCTTTAGGGGATTTTAGTTTTTCATCAAAGAAAGTTTTATTTGCTACAAATGGATTTTCTAATGAACTCACTAATGGTGCTGTAATGCCGGCAAGAGCTCAAGTTTTAATAACAGAACCAATTAAGGATTTAGATATAAAAGGGACGTTTCATTTGGATAGAGGGTATTACTATTTTAGAAATATTGGAGATAGAATTTTATTAGGAGGAGGAAGGAACCTTGATTTTGAAACCGAAACAACTACTGAATTTGCACAGACAGAAATTGTACAAAATAAATTGGAACAATTATTAAAAGAAGTAATTTTGCCCCACCGAGATTTTAAAATTGAACACCGTTGGAGTGGAATCATGGGTATTGGTAACAGTAAAAACCCTATAGTTTCACAGTTGTCTGAAAATGTATATTGTGGAGTACGATTAGGAGGAATGGGAGTAGCAATAGGAAGTTTAATAGGAACAGAATTAGCAGATTTAATATAATGGGAATAAAAATTACGCCTAAGAAAACCGCAAAAAAACCAGTAAAAAAAGAATCACCCTCTTTTATGAATAAACTAAGAGTTTTTTTATTTAAAATAATCTTATGGTTCATAGGAGTGTCCTTATTTTTAGTAGTTTTCTTTAAATTTGTGCCAGTGCCTTTTACCCCGTTGATGGTAATCAGAGCTATTGAAAACAAAATTGCTGGAAAAGAAAATCATTTTAGCCATGATTGGGAACCGATAGAGAATATTTCAATCAATTTACAAAAAGCAGTTATTGCCAGTGAGGATGGGACTTTTATTATCCATAATGGATTTGATTTTACTGCGATGCAAAAAGCATACAAAAGCAATGAACGTGGTCGTAGAATAAAAGGAGGAAGCACTATTTCACAACAAACAGCCAAAAATGTATTTCTTTGGCAAGGAAGAAGTTATTTGCGAAAAGGACTCGAAGCCTACTTTACGGTACTTATTGAGGTGATTTGGGGTAAAGAACGTATTATGGAGGTGTATTTAAATAGTATTGAAATGGGCGATGGTGTTTATGGTGCTCAAGCTGCTGCGGAACATTGGTTTCGAAAAGATGCGGCAAACCTTACGCCACTTCAAGCGGCAGGAATAGCAGCAATTTTACCCAATCCAAGAAAATTCACAGCAACGAGTTCCTCTTCCTATATCAATAATCGGAAAACAAAAATTATGCGGGTGATGCGTACAGTGGGTAAACCTAACTATTAAATGTCTTTAAATAAAGTCTTTATTTTTTGTTTGCTTCTACTTGCTATTCAGGGCTGGAGTCAAAGCCCTACTAAAGAAATAGGTGTTGTCAGCGATAATGATCTCTATACTTCCTCCAAGAATGATATGTACTATACAAATGGTTTAGCCATTTTTTACCGTCATTTAATTAAAAATAGTAAGCCAGATATCTCTAAAAAAAGTGTAGAATTTAAAATTGGACAATATATTTATACACCTCGGTTTATAAACTCTCCTGAAAAAGAAATAATGGATCGCCCTTATTCGGGCTATCTTTTTGGAGAAATTGGAGAAAATATATTTTATAAAAACGAATCCGTATTTAAAACCAATTTTCAAATTGGGTATGTTGGTCCCAATTCCTTCGCTAGAGAAACACAAAAAAAAATTCATGATTTAGTGGGGTATAAAGCAGTTCATGGTTGGGAATACCAAATTCAAAATGCACTTGCCATACAAACGTATTTCTTTTATTCAAAAAAGTTATTTCCGACATCTGAGAGTAAAAAATTCGATTTTCATTTTCAATCCGAAGCGAATCTAGGGACAATTTTCACAGGAGTATCTACCGGTTTTTTAACTAGAATTGGGTTTAAGAAATTAGTTCCAGTATACGATTCTAATCTTCATGGAGGGGCAATAGGGAGTAATGAAAGCGAGTTTTATTTTTATATAGCGCCTAGTATTAACTATCAGTTGTATGATGCTACCATTCAAGGCTGTTTATTTAATAGCAATAGTGCGGTAACTTTCGATTTGGTTCCTTTTCGGTTTAATGGTGAAGCGGGTTTTAAATACCGCAAAAACAATCTTAACCTATCGTATGTTTTTGTCTACAGAGGAAAAGAATTATATAGCAGAACCATTTCAGGATATTTTTATGGTTCTATTGGTGTTTCCTATTTGCTAAAGTAGAATACAAATAAAAAAGACCCAAACATTGTTTGGGCCTTTGTGGAGAATACCGGATTCGAACCGGTCACCTCTTGCCTGCCAGGCGCAAACATCCTGAAAACTTGTATTGATATTCAATGTGTTATGGTTTTGTGTATTTGCAAAAAGTAGCATTTTTATTCATTTCACCACTTATTAATTGCACTTAGATTGATTCGAAAAACGTGTAGTACATTTTAATTCTATTATTGGCTTATCGTTCTAATTAATTCTAATTAAAATTCTTGCCTTTAATTATGTCAAATCTGATTCGTTTGTATCTGCTGTTTATCTTTTGTTTTTCATAAAACATCTTTATGTTGCTAAAAATCGTAAATTTGATTTTTTAATTATAATGTTCAAAATATTATGAAAATAGTATCTTTTTTTGCGGGTGCAGGTGGTCTTGATTTAGGATTCCAAAAGGCTGGTTTTGATGTTGTATGGGCAAATGAATACGATAAAGAAATATGGGAAACCTATGAAAAAAATCATAAAAATACAATTTTAGATAAACGTAGCATTGTTGATATTCCTTCAGAGGAAGTTCCTGATTGCGATGGAATAATTGGAGGTCCACCCTGTCAAAGTTGGTCAGAAGGTGGTTCTAAAAGAGGTATTGCTGATAAAAGAGGACAACTTTTTTATGAATTTATGCGAATACTTGCAGATAAGCAACCTAAATTTTTTCTTGCAGAAAATGTTTCAGGAATGTTAGTTCCTGCTCATAAAGAAGCTCTAGAAAACATTAAACAAATGTTCGATGATATAGGATATAATTTATCATTTGAATTATTAAATGTTTCTGATTTTGGTATTCCACAAGATAGAAAACGTGTTTTTTTTATAGGTTATAGAAAAGATTTAGGTTTGAAATTTCAATTTCCAAAACCTATAACTCCTAATGATAAATTTACTTTAGAACAAGCAATTGGAGATTTAAAAAATAATGTTTTACCAGCTAAAGAGGGTAATTACACCAATGGTGAAAAATGTAAAGTAAAAAATCACGAATACATGATTGGAGGTTTTTCTTCAATGTTTATGTCAAGAAACAGAGTTCGTTCTTGGGACGAAGTTTCATTTACTATACAAGCAGGAGGAAGACATGCTCCTCTTCATCCTCAAGCACCAAAGATGAATCTTGTCGAACAAAATGTAAGAGAGTTTGTAAGAGGTAAAGAAAATTTATATCGTAGATTAAGTGTTCGTGAGTGTGCAAGAGTTCAAACTTTTCCTGATGATTTTGTTTTTCATTATAAAAGTGTTGTAGCAGGTTATAAGATGATTGGAAATGCAGTTCCTGTAAATATGGCTAAAATTTTGGGTCAAAAAATATTTAAAGATTTGAGCAAAGTAAAACCCACAAAAATCACTTTAAAATCAACATCCATTATTAGTGATGGTAATGTAGTTCGTGAAAAAATGAATGAAATCATAAATAGTATATCTGCATAATGGCAAAAATTTCAACTCAAACTTTAAACGGTAAAGCATTTGAATATGCTTTACTAAATGAATTTTTAGAAAGATTACAAGTAGTAACTACTGTTTCGGTTATTGACAATGAACCATATAAAACTGCTAAAAAATGTTTTTTAAGTTTTGATGAAAAAGAACAAGGTCAGTATAGGTTAGTTGCTAGTTTTGCTGTTAATTTTCTTCTTGACATTGAACCACGATTGTCAAACGGAATTAATGAGAATGATATTTTGCAACTTGAAATTGTTTCAGACAAAAGAGGTCAAAGTGGTGACGTACGTGATGTTTTAGCAATTAGGTCATTACAAAAGTGGGAAATTGGGATATCTGCAAAAAATAATCACAGAGCAGTTAAGCATCCTCGTTTGTCTAATAAAATTGATTTTGGTAAAGAATGGTTAGGCATTCCATGTTCAATTGATTATTTTAATGAAATTAATCCGATTTTTGATAATTTAGCCAGATTACGAACAGCTAGTAAAGCAACTCAAAAATGGGATACATTAGGAGATTATCATACTTCGGTTTATGTCCCAATACTCGATTCTTTTAAAAAAGAGTTATTGCGTTTGGATGAAGAAAATTCTGGAATTGTAGCAGAACAATTATTACAATATCTGATTGGCAGACAAGATTTTTATAAAGTAATCAAAGGCAAGAATAAAGTTGATATTCAGGCATATAATTTACATGGCACCTTAAATTTACCTTTTGAAAATATAAAGCCAAAATATAAAATTCAAAAGTTGAAATTACCTAATAGGCTAATAGAAGTTGTTTACCAAGATAACTCTAAAACAACACTTTTAGTTACTTTAAATGAGGGATGGCAAATCTCTTTTAGAATTCATAATGCAAGTTCTCGTATTGAGCCATCTTTAAAGTTTGATATCAATTTAGTTTCTGCACCTCATTCCCTTTTTTCAAATCAACTGATTATAGCATAAATCTCTTTAATGTTTAAATCTGGTTAAACCAAGTAAATTTGCATCATTATTTTGATAAATCTTGCTCAACTCTCCTCCTGTAGTTGAGATTATCTTTCCATTTGGCACGCCTACTTTATCAAGTAGCATAAGCATTTGTTTTGATGTTAGTTTTAGTTTCATATAGCCCTTTTAATGATAAATATCTCAGAATGAACCTAAACACCAATCAAAAAATAAATTATTCTGCAAAGTGAGGCTGTGCGCTCACACAACATAATGAATTCATAGCTTTTACTAGTAATTATGGATTAATTCGATAGAGCAAATACAGGAGCGTCTGAGCCCAATAGGTACGGATAAACTATTGATTAAGGCAAAAAATGGAACCAAATTTTCCCTAAAATATTTTTTTTAGATTTCGACCTCAACTAAAAAATAATTGCTTTTTCCAGCAAGATATCTTTTTTAATAACGATGACAGCCAGATATTTTTTTTGGATATCGATGGGGTCTATATATCGATATCCGAAAAAACCCCTATTAGTTGGCGAGTAACGGTTAACTTGATATTGAATTAAAAACGGGGGAAGGAGCCTTCCTGCGCCCCCTTTAATTATTGATTTATGCAGAACCTAAGACATGGCTTTGAATAACGTAGTTAGCTTTTGGGTTTAGCCTATCTCGAATCATAAGAACTTTGTCTTTTATTGTATCATTTTTCCCAAAAACAATGGTGGCATCCATAAAATCCAATTGCTCACCATTAGTGATTTTTTCTTGTAACATTGACTTGATTCTATCGCTAAAATTCAGGGCCTCTACATCTATTTCCAATACTGAAGTCTTTTCAACTTTTGATACATGTTTCCTTTTGATTACATTCAATTCATCTTTGGTTTCTTTTATGCTACCCATAATTGGATTCTGTTTTTCTTCATTAGACAATTTGGCTATTGTCTTAATTCCATATTGCTTAATTACGGCATCCATAACCTCTTTTATTCTTCTAGCATGTTTTGGATGAAAAAACAAAGCATCATACACGTATCCAACGAATATCCCTTCCTTATTCAGTTGCTGAATAACAGCGGTCATTACCTCAACTTCTTTGGCAAATAATCTACGTGAAGTAATCTTGTGTTTGTGCTGACTATTATATTTCTCGGAAATAACATTCTGAAGCATTTTCGGTTCATTTTGTTGATAATATGGATAAAGCGGAGATTCTTTCATTTGCCAAACTTCTTTATTGAAGAATGATAGATGTTCTTGTTTCACTGTCTTTACATCAATATTGAGCTCTAAACCTAAATCACCATGAGTTAAATAAGATGTGGAACCATCATATAATGTAATAGCTATATTTGGGTGGAGGCAACTATAATCACACTCTACAAGTGGTTTGCCATTTACTAAAACCAAATTTCTTATCCAATTTGGCATCAGAGTAAATGAATCAACTATACGACCCCCACTCTTTACACCACCAACTGTGGGAATCAACAAACCATCATCAGTTAAGTATTTAAATATTTCGATAGCATCATCCACAAAAGAGAGCTCTTTATGATTTTTATAATATGTCCTAGCATGTTTATTCAGTTTTATCAGTTTCTTGTTCTTCTTTGTCACGTATCCTGAAGCAATTAACCTTTTTGCTTCCTTATTAATTTGGTCCATACTAGGAAGGGTAGTATCTTGATAGAATCGGATTAGATTCTCGCAAATTGGATTCTTTTTGGCTTCACCTAAAACTCTGTAATAGTGCTTATTTAGAAGGCTTTTAGCTTCTTTTGTCTTTAAGTCATAACTTACTATACCTTTACCTAAATAAGGCGGTGTTAAGCGATAAAAATGATTTTTTTCACCTATAATGCTGACATGGTCACATTCAAGTATAGCCCCTTTTTTCAAAGGTTCTTCTAGTGCTGTTATTACTTTTTTATAGGTCAAAGGATTCAGACTTAAAAAGTCTCGTAGATATTCAGCTCGAAGTGATTTCCATCCACTAGGTTGACTTCCATTTTTGATATCAAAATAAGTAGAATTTAATTGAGTACAAAACAGTAAACATAATTCAATTGCGACATCAACATCCTTATGGATTTCTTTTAATAGTTTTCTTGAGACGTATTTTCTAATTACATATTCTACTTTACTAGGTATCTTTATTCTATTATTGTTGATTACGAATAGCGATAATTGAGCAGAAATATCAGTAGTGATATTGTCATCATTATAGGTCGTAACCCTTGGTATATCTAGTACTTTTATATCTTTAGGCAATGTATTCTCTAAAACATCATTAATGAATAGATAAGATGAATGAAGATAGAATTTTCCTAGTAGTGACTCATAAGTAAAGTTATCATGTAATTGGAGGTTATTATCAAAAAAATATAAATTTGATAATAAGGATTGGTTTTGTAGCATGGTTTCATAATTATTCTGCTTTTATGTTATTTTTGGATTCTGCTTCTTTTAACTGGGGCAGAACCCAGATAGGAGCTTACTCTATCTGGACCCAGTAATTGCCTATTACAGCATTATTAACAACGATACTTCTTTATATTGGAATAGTCAATAGGAAAATCATCTAAAACCATCTTTTTTTTAAATTTTCTTTAGTGGAGACACCAAATGAGCAATAACATCAACAGTCATTGCCAATCCAATTGCCTTTAGCTTGTTGGTCTTGGAAACTTTCGGAACATCTGAAACATATCCATCAGGAATGGTCATAAGCCTTTCACTTTCTAAAACACTAGGTAAACGATAGCATCCGTTAGGAAAATCATATTCATCAAAACCTGAACGAGATTTTCCTTTGTAACCTGATTTGTGAAGTATAAATGGATATTCTAGTAATTTTTGTTCAGTTGGTTGGTCTGCAAATTTTTTGTCCTTATATATAAGGTTACCAATATTCATTTTGTAGTATCTAAAAATTCCATTGGTTAGGGTGCAATTGCTACCTAATAATACATTAGCCTTTTCTTTGTCAACAAATCCATTTACTACAATGTCTTGGTATTTTATTGGTTTTGGTTCAGGAACTCCAATATTAGGAATGTTGGTCCAGTAAAGTCTTCTTCTATTAGCAGGTGCAATATCCGCTGAATTTATCTTTACTAATTTCACATCATAGAATATTTCTGAAAGTTCATTAGTAATTATGTCTCGGTCCTTTGCAGTCATACTTGCAACATTCTCCATTAGGAAATATACTTTCTTTTTAGTTGGTGCAAATAAATAGATGTCACGTATGATTCTTTTTGCTTCATAAAATAATTTTGATTCTGTTCCTTCAAGTCCTCTTCGGTCCACAGGATTAATACTACTGAGGTTCGTGCAAGGACTTCCAAAAACTACTAGGTCAATTTCATTTCTTAAGTCAATACCATCAATTTTGCAAACATCACCCAATTGAATAAAATTGGTATCACCAGAATAATGATGATTTTGGATTGCAAGAGCATGCGGGCATATTTCGCTACTGTAGTATTTATTGATTTTAATTCCTGATTTTTCAAGTGCCAATTTTGCACAACTTATTCCATCGAATAATGATAAGACATTTAGTCCTTCTTGGTTGGTTTGGGTTTCTTCCATAATATTTATCTGTTTTAGATAAATATTTCCCCATGTCAAAAAAGACTAAAAAAAAGCGGTCCATCATTTAATTATTTTAATAATCACAGTATTCACGGGGCTTGACACGTGAAAAATAAATTAAAATATTTTAATTATCCCTGGCGCAGGAAGAAAATTCCTTGTACACTCGCAGTGTACAACTAAACAAATAGAAAAATGAGCACACAAACAAATACAATGGAAATAGCTAAAACAATATTAGAACAGATTCAATATGCGGACCGTTCTGCACTAATGGCTTGGGGAGCACAAAATTTCGCAGCGATTAGTGAATCAAAAGAATTTCAAGGGGGAATAGCTTTTCAGGTAAATGGATTAACTCATCAAGGTTGGGTTAAAATTTGCCTTCGTTGGGTAGATGATTATACGATTGTATTCATCAACAAAAAACGTGAAGTCGTAAAAACGTTCGAAGGAGCTTATTGTGATATGTTGGTTCCTGTGATTGATTGGATAGAAGGAAAGTAATTCCTTTTTTTTGACTTGTCCGTTTTAGATATAGACCATGGTTCTTTTCTAAAACGGAAGTTGAAAGTGTAAACCCAACAAAAGCGTTAGAATGTTTTAAAACAATTTGGACTCTAAAACTGAAACAAAATTCAACCTAAACACCTATAAACTATGAAATATTATTTTTATTCTCGTACCTCAACTGTTCTTCAAAATTCTGCTAGACAAATTGAATCGTTTAAATCTCATGAGGGATTTGATACTTCAAGATTATATGTTGAACGAATTCAAGGAAATGTTCCGTTCATGGAAAGACCCGAAGCGGTTAAAATGTTTGATGAAATCACAAATCAATCTGAAAGATGTACTGTAGTTGTGGATTCGACCGACCGCTTGGGCAGAAATCTACTCGATATTTTAAATACGATATCTGTATTTAAAAAAAATCACATCAATTTGAAATCACTTAAGGAAGGATTTTCAACATTCTTGGATAATGGTGAAGAAAATCCAATGGCTAATCTTGTGATTTCCGTAATGGGTTCAATTGGAGAGATGAGTCGTAATCAAATAAAAACTCGTTCTATGGAAGGGATAAAAATCGCTCAGGCTCTTGGAAAATTCTCTGGAAGAAAAATTGGAGCCGTTCAAAGTGATGAAAAATTATTGGAGCGACACCAAACAGTAATGAAGAAATTGCAAAAAGGTTTAACTGTTCGTGAGATTACTGAGATTACAGGTGCAAGCTCAGCTACTATTATTAAGGTGAAAAAAGTTATGGTAAATCGAAAAATGATTTTGTAAATAAAATACATATTAACATCTCTCTAACTTTTTTAGAGAGATGTTAATAAAATGTTTCAATCCAACCATTGTTTGCTGCCAAAATATTTTGAACATGAACATACCTAAATAAAAATTTAATATTATAAAACTCAAATGTCACAGTATTTGTAATATTTCCAGTTCGTGATTCAATGTCTAAATTACAATTTTCATCATCATATCGCATCCCCAAAATAAAGTTTTCGCTTTGACTATTGTTTAATGAAAAAACGATTGGTTTTTCTCGAAAACCCTTACATAAGAGTAAATATTCATAATCTTTTTTAACAAGTGCTAGACCTGAAGAACAATCCTGATTTATCGAATCATCAAATAAAATAAGATATTTGATGTTTTCAATGAAATTGAAATTATTACTAAAAAAATCAATTTTTGAAGATGTAATTTCATCTAAACAAAAGACCCCATCTATATCGTTAAAATATTCATCCTCTACTAATTCATATTTTATAAATTCTTTAGTAAATTCATATTCATCATATGGGTTTCGAGGAATGTCATTTGTTATAGGTAATACCCAATTCCCTTCAAGGTCTATCCATCCATATTTATTGCCAATAGTAGCCTTAACAAATCCAGACTCATCAATATCTTCTAAATTGTCATATATTGAATGGACAACCCAATTACCTTTCGCATTAATGATTCCATATTTGTTTGTTTCTGATTGAACAATGGCATATCCATCTTTACTAATCTTTCCAATTTCTTTAAAACTCGGATGAATTAAAATTTTTCCAGTGTTGTCAACTAATCCCAATTTTTGGTTAATTGAAACGACAGCAACATTATTAGTAACACAGAAAGGGTCGATATTATTAAATATCGGCTGAAATATCCAATTCATTTCTAAATCAATAATTCCACATTTATCATCTACACAAACTTTAGCCCAACTATATTCAGTAAATAACTCAATCAAATCAAACTTTGCATTAATAATCCACTCACCTTTCCTGTTTACAATTCCCCATTTTCCGTCTAATAGTGCCTCAGCCATTTCATTTGCCTTAAAACTGTATAGAAGGTCAAATTTTGGTTCAATTAACCAATTTTCATTTATATCAATTAATCCATATCTATCATTTATACATACTATTATATTGTTTTCGTCAATGAAATTAAATTTACTGAATTTTGGTTGAATTTTCCATTTACCAACTCGAGTAATTAATCCCCAAAATGGATTAATATGTACAGGTATAAAATCATTATCCAAATCATTAACAACATCAAAAATTGGATGAATTACCCACTTTCCTTCTCGGTCTATAAATCCATATTTATTATCTAATTCCGTTTTAGAAAGACCATTAGAATTAAAAGAAAAATTGAATTCAAATTTTGGTTCAATTAACCATTTTTCATCAATATCAATAAAACCATATTTGCTATTATATTTAACTTTGATAAATCCATTATCATCAATTTTGAAAATATCTTCAAAAATTGGCTCTATCAAAAATGTTTGTGTTTCCAAGTTAAGTAATCCGCATTTATTATTCTGACGAACTTTTACAATGTTTGGAATATTATATTCAGATACTGAATCATAAATTAAATCTAATAAATAGTTTCCATTATAATCCTTTAATCCGTATTTCTCATCTTTCATTACCACTATATTTCCAAGACAGCCCCATAAAGTATCAAAATCAGGTTCAATTATTACCTTACATTGGGAATCAATTAATCCCATTTTACTATTAATTGTGCAGTAGTAAAATCCACAGATTTCAAATTTTTCTAATAAATCAAATTTAGAACTAGATATCCATACATCATTTTGGTTTTTTAAGCCAAATTCTAATTTATTATTTTGGTATACAGATGCAATAAAGATATTGTCCATTTAAAAAAAACATTTAATTTTCAAATGTCTTAAATTAATTATTGTAAATGGTTAATTAGTGACAAATAATTTCAAACTGTTTCAATTACATTATAAAAAATCAATCAATGAATATATTAGAAATCAAAAAGTTAATAATAAAAATTGGAGAATTTGATGCAAAGATTGATGACCAAAAATCACAATACCTTTTGAATGGAAAAAACATGACTAGTTTTAATCTAAATGATATTTCAGCTTTTAAAAATGAATTCAATGAAAAATTAAAAAAACAACTTTATAACAAAAGTGATATCACCATGTTATTGGGTTTGAATGATGATTTGTTGATTCAATTAAAAAATTTACAAGAAATTTATCGAATATTTAGAATCAAATTAGCAAAATCGAAAGATGAAGAGATTTCAAAAGTTTACAAACAAGTATGCCAAATAATTACAGCTAAAATTAACGCACTAGACGAAATTCAAGATGAATTAATTCCAATAATAAATAATTTTGACTACAAATTAGATTCAGATTTTAACACCTCCATATCTCAGAATTTAGAAACACCTTTTGAAGATAAAGAATCTGAAACTGGTATTTTAAAAGACCGAATAGATAACCCTTTCCCAAATATATTTAGAAATTATGATGCTTATCAGTTCTTTGAAAAGCTCAAAGAAAATATTTGTATAGACCAAACTACACAGTTAGCTGATTATAGTTACGTCTACAGGAAGATGCTACAAGACAAATTCATTAATGATGAAGTATCACCTAGCTCATTTGTTTCTTTTTTAGATAAAAACTACACTATCGTTTTAGACCCATTGAAGAGTTGGGGAAAACTAACAGGAAAACACAGGGTAATGCTTTATGAAATATTAAAGACGAAATCGTCCTAAGTTAAGTCATTCTTGACTTAGAGTAATTTGTAGTGTTGTAGTAATTTTGTCATGTCAAAAGGAAGCAATGACGCTTCTTTTAATACTAACCTTAAAAATTAAAAACATGAAAAATTCAATGACAACAGCAGAAAACAATTCTATTAAAAGTAAATATGTAGTAAGTGTACACATCCTAAGAATGGATAAAAACGGTAATTGTAAAAGTGAAAATTTAGACTATACTTTTGATGAAGGACAATTATTGGAAAAAAGAAGAAGTGCAATTGAGAAAGCTCAGGAAATTACGGATGCTTTTAATCATGATGAAAGCTTCTCTTCTCCTTCTGAGGCTGCATTCAAAGGCTTTAGAGATTTCGAAGCTTATTCTGTTGATATCTATCTGATTATTGAGGATGAAGGGGAAGAATATGACTATAATATTTATGGAGATAAGGAACTCGTATTTGAATCCTTAGAGGTTGAAGCAAAATTTTTTAAAAAAGAGTGCGAAATCACTAAATTCATCAAAATTCAAGATAATGAAGATGAAACAATTGAGGTTATAGAAGAAAATCTTTATTTTTTGCTTAGTTAACTAGAAAACAAAGTGTTTTTAAATCTACAGAAAACACTAAATACCTATTATCTAATCTAGTTATAATTACTAGTCGTTAACTAGATTAATTTCTTTCATTTCTGAAAAGAAATCCAAAAACAATTTTATCTAAATAATAATCTACCCAAAAATGGGTACAGGACCTCCTATGTCCTAAACCAATTAATATAAACAATAAAAATAATTAAAATAATGGCTGAAAATAGCAAAATTGAATGGACGCATCACACGGCAAATTTATGGTGGGGGTGCACAAAAGTACACGCTGGATGTGACAACTGTTACGCATTAACCTTCGCAAAAAGAGTGGGAAATGATATTTGGGGAAATGACAAACCCCGAAGAATGATTAAAGATGTATGGTCAAAATTTAGAAAATTTCAAAAAGAAGCAGAAAAACAGAATGAGGTCCACAGAGTCTTTGTCGGTTCGATGATGGACATCTTCGAAAAACCAATGCCGTTAGTGGACCATGATGGCAATCCATATTCAGAAGGTGAAAGCGAATTTTGGAATACTAGACAGTTAAGAGATAAATTCTTTAATGAAGTTGTTCCGAATTCACCTAATCTGATGTTCTTGCTACTAACAAAAAGACCTTCGAATATCAATAAGTATATTCCTGAGAGTTGGAAAGAGAATCCTCCTAAAAATGTAATGTTTGGGACCTCACCTGTAAGCCAAGAAACCGCAAATAAGTTAATTCTTCAACTATCGGAAGTCAACGGGTTAAGGTTTCTTTCTGTAGAACCTCAACTAGAAAAAATCGATTTAATGACTATGGTTAATGATGAAACAGATAGGGTTTTATTGGACATGGTTGATTGGGTAATTCAAGGAGGTGAGTCTGGACATCACAGACGACCTTTTGATACGGATTGGGGTAGATTACTCAGAGATGATTGTAAAAAGAAAGGCGTTCCATTTTTCTTCAAACAGATAGATAAAAAGTTGGAAATACCTCAAGATTTATTGATTCGAGAATTTCCAACAACTAAAACCGAAATATTAAGCTTGAAAAAAACCGAAATGAAAACAAAAATGAAAAAATTGAAGTGTGTAACAGTAGAAGAACTAAGAGTTATTAATGACAACTCTACTAAAGCTAAATTCAGTGCAACCTATGATATAGATGGCTTAATAAATGATGGAATACTAAGTGATATTCCAGATTTCGCATATAGTGTTCAACTTTGCATGGTTCACGAAAATCAAGATGGCAGTTCAGCAATGAGGGTATACGTAAGTACTAATACAAGATTCAAGTCAATAATTTTGGATATGACTGAAAAAGATTATGATGGCTTGTTTAAAATGAAATTTAGAGTAGTCGCTTAATAAAAACGCAGTCTACTTAGGCTGTTAAATTCTGGAGAATGGTGCACAATTCTCCAATTTAATCTATCTGGTTTCTGTTCAGAAATCAGTAAATCAAAGTAAAAAAAATGAAATTTTCAAACTCATGTTATTGGGTAAGGATTTCTATTGTTTAAAATTTAAAATAAATAAAAATATGAAAAAATTAGAAGTATTAGTAGAGAATGAATTTAATATGATTTGCGATTGTCTTAATGGGGTTGTTATTGATTTAGAACCGATAGAATGGAGAATTAACATAACGGATGATTTGATAGAAAGTGGTTATGCTTTAAAATCAAAATGGAATGTTGATATAGATGATTTAGAATATAAATTAGATAGTTTGTCTAATGTAGAATTCTTGAAGTTACTAGTTAAGGTGGATTTATTTTGGCAGACGGATGATAGTAATTATGAATCATTTAATAAAATTTCCCCAAAAGCAAAAATTTTAGAAATAACTGATGAAACAGAAAAGCATGTGCCAATCATTTGGAATTCTGAACGAGGTCCTCTAGATGATTTTTATATTGTCGCTTTAGGGCTTAATCTTGATTATATAATTTATGTTCATGATTTTGAAGGAGGTAATAAGAGTATTTGGGCTTCATCAGAAGCCGATTTATTGGAGTGTATGTTTAAAATTTCCGAATCTAGTTATTTTGGTAGTATTGATAGCTTACATAATTCTTTAAAAAACGGAGATTGGTTTTATTTCAACGAAGAAAATAAAATAATTCAATAATGTTTTTTGCTTTACCTAGAATTTATTTAAATGAGATAACCAAGCAAATAAATAAGAAAGACATTCGAACGGCAAAAAAATGGTGTAAAGAAAATTTCCTAAAAGTATATAAGGATTCATCAGGAGAATTTGCGTATCAATACGAATTTGATTTAGCATTTAATATGCCATTGATAAAAGATTTAAAATTAAAGCATGGTGATAATTGGGAGGATTTTTACCATGCTTACAAAAAAAATGAATTGCACAAAATGATAGACTCAACTAAATCAGTTGAAAAAACGGGATATGTTCCAAAAGGTAAATTATCCTCAAAACTATTTGGTGGGTCACTTAAATAAATTACACTCGCATTAAATCTAATTTACAAACTATGAAAATATTGAAATACAAAAAATTTACTGGTTTGCATATTGTATGCAAGAAGTGCAACAAATTAATAGAGGTCTCGCAAGACACATATAAAGGCTGTAAGCATCCAATTAACAGGCAGAAGTACAAAGCGATACTTAGGCAGGATGGAAGTCGCAAAACGAGGGATTTGAAGTCATTGGAGTATGATGATGCAATTGAGGAACTGTTTAAATTCAAACATGAATTGTCTAATCCAATTCGGTTTAGTGTTAAGGTTCCAAAAGTTGAGGTTAAAATGGAACTACTTAAGGATTGTATCATGATGTTTGCCGATTGGCTTGAAAATGTTGATGTTCCAAGGCATCAACAAAGACCTCGTTCAAGTGGCTATATAACAACGACAGTTCAGTATATTATAAGATTTAGTAAGTTTCTAGAAGATAATAAATTCGACCTCAACAAGTTTAAAATCTATGATTTGAATGATGCTATCGTTGGGAAATACTATGATTATTTAGATGAGACATGCAAGATGGCATCTACTCACAATCACAATACTAAGGCATTAAAGAATTTCAATAATTTTTTAATTAACCATAAAGGCTTCAATGTTCCAAATTATTTTGGAAAAATAAAATTGAAGTATGAAAGCATGAACCCAACTAGTATAAAGGATGATGATTTTAAAAAATTATTGAATGCAATATCAGACAAAGATTCTATAACTATTTATCCTGATGGTCGCAGAAAGAATGAATACAGACCTTATACGAAAGATGCTATTGAGTTGGTTGCTTATACAGGAATGAGAATTGAAGAAACTATGGTTTTGAAGTTTTCCGATATTGTTTTAGATAAAGATGGAAATATTCAACATTTAGTTGGAACAGATTTAAAATTTGAAAGGGCTCATAATTGGAACAACACTAAGGCTCCTAAAAAAGTTATGATTCCAACTTCAATTGAGTTAGAAAACTTATTGAATAGATTGGAGTATAAAAAGTATTTAGGTGCTGATAAATATCTGATTGCTAATGATTATAATATTTCTAGAAAAACGCTAAAGACTCAAATAAGCCATTCGTTTACTTTTTTTAGGAAGAAAGCGGGATTGCCTGATGATTTTAGTATTAAGCATTTGCGAAAAACATTTCTAACAAAATTGCATACTAAGACTGGTTTCATTGAATCTTTGGGGTATCAAAGGTCTGCAAAAGTAACATTGAATAATTACATTGATAAGGTTCAGGTTGTAAAGGAAATTAATAGGATTGGGTTTGGTTATTTTAATGAATAGTATTTTATATAAATTAGAAATTTATGTTCTTGAAAAGGTTGGAAAAGTATCCTACAAATAAAGTTAACAGTTTGTAATTTCTGTAAATTAAAATGTATATTGGAATCGATAAAAATGTGAAGACAGCTACACCTATAAAATTGATTTTTGGTGGATATGTATAACAAAGTATAATATGTTTAAGTTACATTGTATTTTATGGAAAACGAAAGAAAAATCACAGTTAATTTCAGCAAACTTGAAGAGATTGAATTACCCGCAATTGTTTATAAATATAGAAGTTGGTCGGATAAATATCATAAAAGATTTCTAACTGACCGTGAAGTTTTTTTAGCCTCCCCGAAAACATTTGAAGATGAATTAGATTGCCATAGTCCAACTAGATTTGATTTACTAACTAAGCAACAAATTTACGACTATTTTTTTTGGTCCTCTAAAAACGATAATCCGAATTTCACAAGGCAACAACATCGAAAATTCGCACGCTATTGGTCAAAAGTATCAGATGTAAATCAACCAAAAACCGTAAAAAAATTCATGGAAAAACATGTTCAAGAATATTATGAGCAAGAAGGAATCCTTAGTTTAACTGAGAATTGGAATAATGACGAAATGTGGGTAAAATACGGTGATGATGGAAAGGGAATTTGCATTGGATATGATACGAAAATTATGTTTCAATACTTAGGGGGAGGTGGGCCTGTAGAGTATTGTGATGAACTTCCAATCGTTATGCCTGAACCATTTATGGAGTTTGCTGAAGCTCTTAGGAATAGAGTTTACTTCAAATTAAAAAAATGGGCATTTGAAGAAGAATACAGGACAAAAAAATTCTGGCCAGAACCTGCCTCAATTTCAGATAGACAAATTAAACTTCCTATAGAAGCATTTAAAAAAATTATTCTTGGAAACAACATTTCAGAACCTGATAAAGCAGAAATAATTTCTATTATAAAGGAAAAAATAGGAGAAATTGAAATAGTAGATAGAAAAAACGTAACATAGCAGGTACAACAATGAATTTGAGCATTTGGCTAAATCGAAACTTTGCTTTGTATATAGTCCTAAGCTCACTTTATTAGGAGCAGCTTTAATTGAGATTAGCCAAAAATAAGATAAATAACAAAGAATGACATTAAAAAAAGAGCAATTAAAAAGTGAGTTATTTCACTTATTAGCATATTATTCTAAATATTATTTTGGGCAATTTACCGAATGTGAAAGCTTATACAATCAAGGAAAAGGGCATATTTCTTTATTCTACCTTTTGGCTTTATTAGAGAATATAATAAAATCATCATTAAATGATTTTGAAAGTACATTTTTTAATCTAATTAAAAAATTGAAAAATGAAAACATAATAAACGAAACAGAACAAAAATTTTTAAATGATTCCGAACTGGGAGTGAGAAAAATTAGAAATATTCTAGCACATGCAAATCTTTCAAAATACGATTTAAAATTAGAAAACGAACTAAAAACATACCCTTTTACTGAAAATGAAACTTGCCTAATTATTTATGGAAAGCTTTCCGATATAATAAGTGGAATAATCATAAAAATAATTAAACCAGATTTAAACGTAGAATTGGAAATTGAACTCGAGGGCTATATAGAAAAACTAGATTATACATTTATAATAAGAACTCCTGAAGAATTGATGGCTTTTAAGGCAATACCAACTAGTCCGATTTGGGATGAATTGGACGAATCCACAAAATATAGATTAGTTGAAGATTCTTCAGATGTAAATATTTTAACTGAATTATTTAGGAACTTAAAACTGTAACATAGACAATAGATAACTCTATTTGCAAGTGCCCGAACGTTAGCTCCATGCTATAAATCAGTTTGTCAAAGATTTACTAGTGGAAAACTCAATTAAGACAGCTATTTCAGAAATACTAAAACCTAGCACAGATATGGTTCCTTTATCTATTAGACAAAAATAAAAATTTAAAGGGTGCTTGGAATTTGAATTTACAAATTATTTAAGAAGCAAAATCAAAGAAATATAAACTACCTTCAAAGATTTAAAAGTATCCAACAAATAAATATTCATTTGATATTTTTTTTAAGATTATAATGTATATTGGGTTTTAAAAAAGTGTAGTAAAGATATATTAGCAATAATTAAACCGAAAAGACTTTGAGGAATTTTAAATTTAATAAAATATATGTCATCGAATCTTTGAAAGAGGATGAACATAAAACAGGAAAAGAACTATATGAAGACATTATAAGACGGAGACAAATGTCAAATAGTGATAGATTTATTTCAGAATATAAGCCTATCAATAATAAAATAGAATACAAAGCACTTCTGAGCGAAATTGAAAAAGAATGTTCAAATGGAATACTTCCTATTTTACATTTTGAAATTCATGGTTTTAGCGACAAATCAGGCTTAGCATTAAATAATAATGAATCAATAAATTATTTAGAACTTGCAGAAGATTTATCCAGAATTAATATAAAAACAGGAAATAATTTATTTCTTACTTTAGCTGTATGTCATGGTGCTTATTTACTTGAAACCATTAAAATCGACAAACCTGCTCCATATTTAAGTTTTCTAGGTTCTTTTGAGAAGATAAATAACGATGATATACTTTATAGATATTCGGAATTTTACAATGAGTTTCTAATGAATTTTAATTTATACTCATCATTAAAGATTTTTTTTGACGCAAATCTAATTGAAGAAAATAAATTCTCCTTTATTGATACAGAAGAAACGTTTAAAACTGTCTATAAAAATTACTTATTAGAAAATACATCTAAACAAGGTATTCAAAAACGTATCGAAGATTCTATTACAGAAAACAACCTTACTCTTAATTCTAGACAACAAAAAAGAAAATTTGGTAGAGATTTTGAAAAGCAAGTTAATCAGACTAAACAAAAATATTATACCGAACATAAAGACATCTTTTTTATGACAAAGGAATTTCCTCATAATGAAGAAAGATTTAAATTACCTAAAAACTATTCAGGAATAATAAACTATAGCTAGGAGGTACAATAATAAACTTGACCATTTTGCTTAATGGTAAAATGGGATTGTATTTGTGATGATTTTGCAAATCTAATTAATGGACATATTCTAATCACAAACCTAGTAATTGCAAATAAAACCATAGTTAACCAGACTAGAATTACTCCTTTGAATTTTCTATAAGTACACTCTAAAAGAGCACTTAGATAAAATAAAAAAGCCTTACATCTCTGTAAGGCTTGATTTTACTGGTGGAGAATACGAGATTCGAACTCGTCACCTCTTGCCTGCCAGGCAAGCACTCTAGCCAAATGAGCTAATCCCCCAATAGTGGCGCAAATATAATATTTTAAAGTATTCAAATAGCATTTTTCAAAAAACAACTTCCAAATCTTTTAAAAAAGGATGGTTTCCTATTTATATTTTTAACTTTACATAAAAAACTACTGCTATGGCAATACCAGAATCCAATGGTTCGTTAACAACAAAAATCGAAAATAAAATTGCAACTGTACAATTTGGTCATCCGGCAAGCAATTCATTTCCACGTCAATTGTTGGATGCTTTGACCCAAGAATTGAATAATTTAAGTGGGAATTCAGCGGTTTCTGTAATTGTTTTAAAGAGTGTTGGTACTGGAGCATTTTGTGCTGGAGCTTCTTTTGATGAGCTTTTGGCGGTTTCGAATCAGGAAGAAGGGGTTCATTTTTTCTCAGGTTTTGCTCATTTGATAAATGCCATGCGCAGCTGTTCAAAAATCATTGTGGGACGCATTCATGGCAAAGCGGTAGGTGGTGGAGTAGGAATTGCGGCTGCTTGTGACTATGCTTTTGCTACTGCTGATGCCAGCATAAAACTTTCTGAATTAGCGATCGGGATTGGTCCCTTTGTGATTGAACCTGCTGTGAGTCGTAAAATTGGTAAAACGGCAATGACCCAAATGACTTTGGCAGCCCACGAGTGGAAAACGGCTGGTTGGGCAATTGAAAAAGGGTTGTATTCCAAAGTAGTACAAGACCAAATAGAACTGGATATTGCCATCGCCAATTTTACCTCAAAATTAGCTTCTTATAATCCGGATGCTTTATTCGAAATGAAAAAGATCATTTGGGAGGGAACTCAAAATTGGGACACACTTTTACTAGAGAGAGCGGCTATTACGGGCCAATTAGTCCTTTCGGATTATGCCAAAAATGCCTTGGAACAATTCAAAAAAAAGTAATAATTCAATAAATTATTTTTGTTGTAGGAGCTATTTCCTGCTATCCGCTATATCTTTGTCTGGCCAAAAAAGCCAGTCAAAGGATACCGCTTCTATCAGGGCTAAAAGTATGTAGAATGTGAAACCCATCATTTACCACCTATTTCTCAGGTCAATTTACTAAATTTGCAGTCAAAATTATACTTCGATGAGCAATATCAGAATTACAAAACAATTTAATTTCGAAACAGGGCATGCCTTATATGGGTATGATGGTAAATGTAAAAATGTTCACGGACATAGTTATAAATTATCAGTAACCGTAATTGGGAAACCGATTGTAAACCGTAATGATGTAAAATTCGGAATGGTAATCGATTTTTCGGACTTAAAAAAAATTGTAAAAGAAGAAATTGTAGATCAGTTTGATCATGCCACTGTTTTTAATGAAACGACACCACACATTGAATTGGCTAACGAATTGATAAATCGCGGTCATCATGTCATTTTAGTAGATTATCAACCGACGAGCGAAAATATGGTAGTTGATTTTTCAAAAAGAATTATCGCAAGATTACCTGATGGAATTAAATTATTCTCTTTGAAATTACAAGAAACCGAATCTTCTTTTGCTGAATGGTTTGCGAGTGATAATTTATAATACAACATTGACAACTTAGTTTCATGAAACTACCCAATAATAAAAAAGTATATTTCGCTTCTGATCAGCATTTTGGAGCACCAACACCCGAATTGAGTTTTCCTAGAGAAAAGCGATTTGTGGCTTGGCTTGACGAAGTAAAAAAAGATGCCGAAGCTATTTTTTTAGTAGGTGATTTATTCGATTTTTGGTTTGAGTATAAGACTGTTGTTCCAAAAGGTTTTGTGCGCGTTTTAGGTAAACTAGCCGAAATTCGCGACAGCGGAATCCCAATCTATTTTTTTGTAGGAAACCATGATTTATGGATGGATGATTATTTCCAGAAAGAATTAAATATTCCCGTCTATCATGATAATCAGGAATATACTTTTGGTGATAAAACCTTCTTAGTAGGTCACGGTGATGGTAAAGGTCCAGGTGACTTAGGTTACAAACGCATGAAAAAAGTATTTACCAATCCATTTTCTAAATGGCTTTTTCGCTGGTTACATCCTGATATTGGAGTAAGACTGGCGCAGTACCTTTCGGTTAAAAACAAACTCATTTCTGGTGACGAAGATGTCACTTTTTTAGGAGAAGACAACGAATGGCTGATCTTATATTCCAAAAGAAAACTAGAAACCAAACATTACAATTACCTCGTTTTTGGACACCGTCATTTGCCTATGAAAGTTGCCGTTGGTGAAAATGCGGAATATGTCAATCTAGGCGACTGGATTACGTATTTTACCTATGGTGTTTTTGATGGAGAAACTTTCGAAATTAAGAAATACGAGAATTAATTCATTCCTTCGCCGTACAAATAATCCTCTAAGTTGATATTGAATATAGTGCCTTCTACTAGGTCTTTTATAGCATCTAGCTCATTCATAGACACTGCTAAATCTATTTGAATGCAAGGTGTTTTTAGTAAAAATTTGTGACAGTTATTTTTTAGTTCACAGTTATCACAACATTTATTTAGAGCATAACTTTCTTCAATGCAACATTGAAACAGTTTCAGTTCAGGGCGGCTGAAATAAAAGCCCGTTTCTCTAAAAATCAATTGCACCTTATCCGTTAATATTTCATTCTCTTTTCTCCAAAAGAAAGAAGTGCCAGATTCATTATAATATATTTGTTTCATTTCTTGCATACGATAGTGATTTGAAACAAATATAATAATTATTTAGATTTATTCTAAATAAAAAAATAAAAAAGTCATAAAAAAGTCAGTAGCAAATCACAGGATTTGTTACCGACTTTTAAATTTATGTTTAAATAGATTTAAAACTCCTCTTTTTCATGTTCGTCAATGTCTTTTTGTAAGTCGAGTTTTCTAAAAGAGGGAGAAAATATTCCAGTTCCTATAACAATCAGTAAAGTCATACTTCCGCCAAAAACTACCGAAGTTACTGTTCCCATCAGTTTAGCAGTTAATCCGCTTTCAAATGCCCCCAGTTCATTAGAAGATCCCACAAAAATAGAATTCACTGCTGAGACGCGGCCTCGCATATGGTCGGGAGTTTTCAATTGCAAGATGGTTTGTCTAATTACTACCGAAATACCATCTACAGCACCACTTAAAAACAAAGCAAATACGGACAAAGCGAAAATAGTAGAAAGTCCAAAAGTAATGATGCAAAGTCCAAAAGCAAAAATCGCAGCCAATAGCTTCAATCCTGCATTTTTATTCATGGGAACGTAAGCCGAAATAATTAATGTCAAAAAAGAGCCCACAGCTGGAGCAGCTCGCAGCACACCAAAACCTTCTGGTCCTACTTTTAAAATATCTTGAGCAAAAATAGGTAACAATGCAACGGCTCCACCAAATAAAACGGCCACCATATCCAGTGATAATGCGCCCAAAACGGTTTTATTATTGAAAACAAATTTCACTCCCTCTTTTAAACTTTCCATAATAGGTTCCCCAATTTTTGGATTCAAAATTGGCTTAGCGCCAATTTGTGTTAAAGCAATCAATGCAAAAATAGAACAAGCAAAAACAGAACACATCGACCAGTGAACGCCAATCAAAGTAATAGAAAAACCGGCTACTGCAGGCCCTAAAACGGACCCAATTTGCCAAACGGAACTACTCCAAGTAGCAGCATTTGGATACACTTTTTTAGGAACCAATAGGGATAAAAGGGAGAATATCGTTGGACCAAGAAAGGAACGTACAATTCCGCCCAAGAAGACCATAAAATAAATACCATACAAAATTGCTCTTGTAGAATATTCACTCACAATGGTGGGCCAAGTCAATAAAAACAAGCCAAAACTAATGACTGAAAAACCTAAAATACATTTAACAAGTAGGCCTTTTTTCTCATTTTGATCAACAATATGTCCTGCAAATAAAGCCATGGCAATCGCAGGAATAATTTCCATTAATCCTATAATTCCTAATGAAAGTGGGTCTTTGGTCAAACTATAAACTTGCCATTCGATAACAATAAATTGCATGGACCAGGCAAAAACCATAGCAAAACGCAATAATAAAAAAGTGTTGAATTCCTTAAAACGTAAGGCAGCGTAGGGGTCGTGTGTTTTTTTCATTTGGGTAATCTCAATTATTTAATATCTCTTAATCGCAATTGTAAACTTACTTTACCATTCCATTCGTTTTCATCAATGCAATACACAGCTTGAAAGGTTTTTTGATGTGTTGTTAAGTCCAATTTATTTCCTAGTCCAAAACCGATGGCAGGAATTCCTTCGGAATTGTTTTGTTTGACAAACAGTTTTATATGTTCATCTTCTTGCCCCATTGGTTTTCCGTAACCCGTATCTTTTATGTTTTTAGTCAGGAAAATGGGAGTCATATTTTGTGGTCCAAAAGGTTCAAATTGTTTCAAAATTCGAGTTAGTTTCGGGCTAATGTCAGTAAAATTAATTTCGGCATCGATCTCAATTTCTGGTGTTCGCATATCAGGATGAATCGTTTCTTGAACTTGTTGCTCAAATGCTTGTTTAAAAACAGTATAATTTTCAGCCGCTAATGTCATTCCTGCGGCATACATATGACCTCCAAATTGTTCTAAATGTTCCGAGCAAGCTTCTAGAGCATTGTACACATCAAACCCTTTTACAGATCGTGCTGAAGCAGCATATTTATCGCCGCTTTTTGTAAATACTAAGGTCGGACGATAATAAGTTTCTATTAATCTTGAAGCGACTATCCCAATGACTCCTTTGTGCCAATCTTCTTGGTAAACTACAGAAGTAAATCGCTCTTTTTCTTGATTTTCTTCTATTTGGGAAAGTGCTTCTTTGGTAATTTGTTTGTCTAAATCTTTTCGGTCGGAGTTGTATTGTTCGATTTCGGAAGCAAATTGTTGTGCTTGTTCAAAATTGAATTCGGTTAATAATTCAACTGCGTGATTTCCGTGTTTTATTCTACCTGCCGCATTGATTCGCGGTGCAATAATAAAAACAACATCGGTAATATCTAGAGTTTGTTTCTTTATTTGGTGAATCAATGCCTTAATTCCAGGTCTTGGATTTTCATTGATTACCTGTAAACCAAAATAGGCTAATACTCGATTTTCCCCAGTCATAGGTACAATATCGGCGGCGATTGCTGTCGCGACTAAATCTAAGTACGGAATAAAATCATCGATAGTTTGTCCTCTATTGCTTCCTAAAGCTTGTATTAATTTAAAACCTACACCGCAACCACATAATTCATCATAGGGATACAAACAATCGGATCTTTTTGGGTCGAGGACAGCAACGGCTTCGGGTAAAAATTCTCCTGGTCTGTGATGATCACAAATGATGAAATCAATGTTTCGTTCTTTTGCGTAAGCGACATGGTCAATAGATTTTATACCACAATCCAAAGCGATAATTAAGGTAAATTCATTGTCATCGGCAAAATCAATTCCTTTAAAGGAAACGCCATATCCTTCCAGATAACGATCTGGAATATAAGTAGCAATATTAGAATAATAGGATTTAAGGTAAGAAGAAACTAAGGAAACAGCTGTGGTTCCATCGACATCATAATCGCCAAAAACGAGAATGTTTTCCTGATTGGCAATAGCAAGTTCGATTCTCGCCACCGCTTTATCCATATCTTTCATCAAAAATGGATCGTGCAGATGGTCTAGTGAAGGGCGAAAAAAGGCTTTGGCTTGATCAAAAGTTTCAATACCGCGCTGTACCAGCAAAGTGGCCACAAAATCTTCTACACCCAAGGTTGTTGCTAAATGCCTAATCTTATCCTCAGAAGGTTTTTGTTTTATGGTCCAACGCATTATTTTGGTTTTAAAGTTTCAATTGAAAAGTTAAATGATTTCCGATTTATTTTAGTTCTAATGCTTCGCTTTCAAACTGGATTCCATCCCAACCGTGAAGTATGAAATTACGAATGTTTTGATGGTCAGTTCCTTCTGGATTTTTTAAAACATCATCATAATAATACGCTCCAAAACAAGCTAAAGTTTCTTCGGGAGTTAATTTTTGCAATTTTGCGAAAGCAAATAACTTACAAGAACCTGAATTTTCTCCTGCGGCGTTGTGTTGGTTTCCATTTTGAAAAGGAGTAGTAGTAAAGGTGTAATTATCTTCAATCACAGCAATTGTTTCTGGAAATGTTATTTCTTGTGGTGTTTTTTTTAATTTAGAGATATAAGATGCTAAAGTCATAGTATTGTATTTATTCTTGGTCTTCTTCTTTTAAAAATTTATTTTTTTTAACTTCTTTAACGAATGGTTTTCCACCAACTACAACAACAATTTCACCTCTAGGTGCTGTTTTTTCAAAATGAGTTAATACTTCGCGAACCGTACCACGAACATTTTCTTCGTGTAATTTAGATAATTCTCTACAAACGCAAATGGGTCTGTCTTCGCCAAAATAAGTAATAAATTCCGTTAATGTTTTTAGTAATTTATGTGGAGAAACATATAGAATCATCGTACGTGTTTCTTCGGCTAAAGCCAAATAGCGAGTTTGTTTTCCTTTTTTGTCAGGTAAGAATCCTTCGAAAACAAATTTATCATTGGGCAAACCACTATTCACTAAGGCGGGAACAAATGCGGTTGCGCCAGGTAAACATTCTACTTCAACACCATTCTCCACACAAGCGCGAGTTAATAAAAAACCAGGATCGGATATGGCTGGAGTTCCTGCATCCGAAATTAAGGCAATATTTTCTCCAGCTTTCAATCGGGAGATTAAATTCTCGACTGTTTTGTGTTCGTTGTGCATGTGATGACTATACATATGGGTGCCAATCTCAAAATGTTTTAAGAGTTTGCCGCTTGTACGAGTGTCTTCGGCTAGAATCAAATCGACTTCTTTTAGAATTCGAATGGCTCTAAAAGTCATGTCTTCGAGATTGCCTATGGGCGTGGGAACAATATATAATTTTGACATAATTTGTTAAAGGAATTTTTTCTCGATGATATCCATAAAACGTTCCTCATAATCTTCTTTTCCTTTCCAATTGTTATAATCAGGTTTTACCATTTCTTCAATAAAATTGCGTGTTTCACGAAAATTATCAAATGTGATTAATTGATTTAATACGCGGTTGTAGTCTTCACTGTTATTCCCAAAAAGATGTTTTACAAATGCGATTCGGTCATTTAAATCGATATCAATTCCTTTTGAAAATTTGTCATTTAGGGATACGATCTTTGGCTCTGCTTTTTCAGTTTTTTCTTCAACAATAGGTTCTGGAGCTTTTTCAACACTAGTTTTTTTGGCTTCAAAAACGATTTCTGGTGGTAATGCAGGTACATCATCTACTTTGACAAAAAGAGTGTCATTGTAATTCCCACCTAATAAATCTTCAAAAGAAATTTGTACCGCTTCCGGTTTTTTTGGTGCTTCTTGTTCGATCTCTTCTGTTTCTGAATCGTCAGTAAGTTCAAAAGCGGCTTTGAATACAGGTTCAGGTTCAGGTTCTTTTTCTTCAAAAGCAACAAGAGTCTCTTCTTCTGTTACCGGTTGCTCTTTTATATCAGCTTCAAAATCACCTAAAGTATTGTCTTCTTTTGTAACCTCTTCTTCTACTTCTGGTGAGCTCTCCTCAGTTTTAGTATCTTCGATTGTATTTTCTTCTACAACTACTTCGTCCAAATGTTCTGCTATTTGAGGAGATGCAATTTCATGTTCTGTTTTTTCTTCTTTTATAGTTTCAGAGGTTGTTTCTTCTTGAGGAAGTTTGCTTTCTGTTATTTCTATAATAGTCTCAACAGGCAATTCGGCACTTTTGTCATAAAAGGCTTGCACTTCTTTTTCAATCTCAGCATGGCCAATTGTCGGTTTTGCATCGCCATAATGTTCGTCAATAAATCGTAAAACGGATAGCTTTT
>TARA_R110000868_G_scaffold35362_1_pt1 | contig 31240 bp, 35 predicted proteins | sample TARA_R110000868 | Tara Oceans TARA_R110000868 (sample SAMEA4397489) | marine metagenome | biome: Polar Biome; feature: [SRF] surface water layer (ENVO:00010504); material: water (ENVO:00002006), including particulate matter (ENVO:01000060) such as... | depth 5 m | reverse complement strand
GCATTTTCGAACCGCAAAACCGGTTCCCACTTTTGCTGAAAATGCCAAGCCCTCAGTGGTCGCATTTTCGAACCGCAGAACCGGTTCCCACTTTTGCTGAAAATGCTCAGTCGGCGCGCAGCGAGTCATAGCTGCGCCGTGAGGTCAGCATGGCGCGGACATAGGCCATATTGGCCTGTGCCATTGCTGGCGTCACATCGAAACGGGCCATGTCCTCGGCTTCCTCGAAACGACCCTGAAGTGCGATCACCAAAGCCAGATTTTGCCGCACCGTCGGTTCGGCGCCGGGACGGATCATGGCTTCGCGCAGCATGCGCTCGGCCGTCTCGGCTTCGCCGGACAGGGCGTGCGACAGCGCCAGATTGGACATGATGGACGGTTCGCCGGGAGAGAGGGCGAGTGCGTCGCGGAAATATTGTCGGGCCCGCTCGGACATGCCGCCCTGCTCATAGGCAACGCCCAGCGTATTGAGAATGTGCCAATTGCCCGGATCGGCCTGGGCGGCGCGTTGCAGCGGTTCGGTGGCGCGTGTGCCGCGGCCGGTTGATGTCAGCGCAGTGCCGTAGGCGAGCAGGAGTTCCGGGCTGCCGGGATGAAGGGCGAGTGATTGCTGGGCGATTTCGATCGCCCGCTGCGGATTGCCCAGCTGACGCAGGGCGTTCGACAATTCATAGGCGGCTTCAAGATCGGACGGGTTGAGTTCGTGCGCCTCGGCCCAGAAGGTTGCCTGGGTCAGCATGTCCTGGCTGCGGATCGCTTCACGCGCCTGGCTGGTCGCCGGCACAATGCTGCGCGCGTCCAGCTCGACGGCCATGGCCTGTTCTTCGGGGGTGCGCCCCGTCGTCGCGCAAGCGCTCAGGGACAGGACGGCGAGGGGGATGAGAAGGTTGGAGATGCGCATGATTGAACCATTTACTGCGAGCCTGGCTTGAATCTGCGCCCGCCCGGTCAAGAATGCGTTAAGACACATTGGCGCCGACGGCTTCGCCGCGCCTCGATCCCCCAGAGAAGGTTCGCCCCATGAACTCCCTGTTTTCTTCATCCGCCTCGGCGCGCACCGTTCGCCTCGTGACCCAGGAGCGTCGCGACGAAATTGTCGCCCAGCTTCCCGCTGCGGAACGTTCACTGGCTGCCGGTTTTGCGGGCAAGCCCGGCCAGATCGTCTTGCTGCCATCAGACAGTATCTGCGGCGCCCTGTTCGGGGTCGGGGCCGGGCTCGACGCCTTCGCGCTCGGCGCGGCGGCCTTTGGCCTGCCCGAGGGCGACTGGCAGATCGATGAAATTCCCGAAGCGCTCAATCCCGGCCTGGTTTCTCTGGCCTGGGCACTGGGCAGCTATCGTTTTACCCTGTTCAAGGCCGCTGAGCGGGCGCCAGCGCGTCTCGTGCCGCCAGCGGGGACCGATATCACCGAAGTCGCCTCGATCGCCTCTGCGGTGATGCTGACGCGCGATCTGGTCAATTCCCCGGCCGACATCATGGGGCCGGAAGGGCTCGAGGCGGCCTTTCGCAAGCTGGGCAAGCTGCATGGCGCCAAGCTCACCGTCACCAAGGGCGATGCCCTGCTGAAGCAGAATTTCCCGATGATCCATGCCGTCGGCCGCGCCGCCGGCGAGGCTCCGCGCCTGCTGGAACTGGAATGGGGCGATCCGGCGCATCCGCGCCTGTCGCTGGTCGGCAAGGGTGTGTGTTTCGATAGTGGCGGGCTCGATCTGAAGCCGGCTTCCGGCATGCGCTGGATGAAAAAGGATATGGGCGGCGCCGCCAATGCGATGGGTCTGGCCCAGCTGGTGATGGCGGCCAAACTGCCGGTGCGCCTGCATCTGCTGGTTCCTGCGGTCGAGAACGCGGTGGGCGCAGATGCTTTCCGGCCTGGCGATATTCTGGTCTCGCGCCAGGGCATCACGGTGGAAATTGACAATACCGATGCGGAAGGCCGGCTGGTTCTGGCTGACGCGCTGACGCGGGCTGTCGAGGACAAGCCTGCCCTGCTGATCGATTTCGCGACCCTGACCGGCGCCGCACGGGTCGCGCTCGGTCCGGAAGTCATGCCCTTCTATACCGGCGATGATAAGCTGGCGGCGGAGATATTCGAGGCCGGCAATGCTGTCGCCGACCCCCTCTGGCGCATGCCGCTCTGGGATGGCTATGACCGCGAAATCGAGGGCGATATCTCCGATATCGTCAATAGCGCAGCGATGCCGCTGGCCGGCTCGATCACGGCGGCCCTGTTCCTGCGCCGCTTTGTCGGACAGTCGAACTGGGTGCATTTCGACATTTTCGGCTGGAACCTCAAAGATCGTCCCGGCCGGCCCAAGGGCGGCGAGATGCAGGGTGCGCGCGCCGTTTACCAAATGCTCAAACAGCGCTTCGTAAGCTAGGCCCGAAACGGCAAGCGGGTTCGGGGTGCAGCATGGCTTCACAAGCGATGATATCGCTTGAGATGATGAGACGTGTCGCGGCCGACGCGGTGCGCGGCGCTGCGGCTGATCTGACCGCGCGCCAATTCGCCCTGTTGCTGGCGATTTTCATGCGGTCCGGACCCCATAGCGTGCGTGAGCTGGCGCAGGCGCTCGATCTGCCGAAGCCAGCAGTGACGCGTGCGCTCGACGTGCTGGAACGCCATGGCTTCATCCGGCGCAAACGCGATCAGCTCGACCGGCGCGATGTTTCCGTACATCGGACTGTCAAAGGCGCCGTGTTTCTGTACGATTACGGTGAAACCGTCGCCCATCGCGCCGAGGAGACTGCCACTTGCCCGTCCTGGATCCCCGACTCACGCCCGCGCGTCCCGACCTCGCTGCCGCCCATCTGAAAGGGCAGGTTGAGGCGACGCGCTTTGTCGAACCGGTTGATCGCCAGACGATCACCGCCTCGGCTGCAATTCGCCGCACGCCCGAACCGCAGGGCGCCGTGGATGACCAGCTCCTGGCCGGCGATGTCTTCGCCGTGCTTGAGGAGAAGGATGGCTGGGCCTGGGGTTATTCCCGCGCTGACGGCTTTGTCGGCTGGGTCGAGCTGCTGGCCCTGAGCGATGAGGTTGAAGCGGTCGATCACCGCGTGACGGCGCTGCGCACCTATGCGTTTTCCGAACCCGATCTCAAATCCGAGCCCAATCTTCTGCTCAGCCTGAATGCCAGCTTCCGGGCCGGGCGACGCGAGAGCCGCTATGTCGAAGCCGTCGGCCTTGGCTGGATCTTCAACGGTCATTGTGCCCCGCTCGACGAGACGGCAGGGGATTATGTTGCTGTCGCCGAATCCTTCCTCGGTGCGCCCTATCTATGGGGCGGCAAGGAAAGCCTGGGGCTGGATTGCTCCGGTCTGGTTCAGATGGCCCTGCTCGCGACGGGCATGGCGATCCCGCGAGATTCGGATCAGCAGGAGGCGCATCTGGCTGCGTGCTGGAGCGACGTCACAGCAGTCGAGGAGCGGAAACGCGGCGACATCGTCTTCTGGCCGGGGCATGTCGGCATAATGACTGATAGCGAGCATTTGCTTCACGCCAACGGCCACTGGATGGATGTGACCCTGGAAGCCTTTGACGAGGCCGAGCGCCGCATTCGGGAAGGGCACGCCCCGGTCCGGGCGATATTCCGCCCGGTCTGAAGCCCGGCTTCGAGTATGAAAAAAAAAGGCCCCCGGAACATCAGTTCCAGGGGGCTTTTCCTGTTCGGTGTGCGCTGACCTCAGTGGCCGTCGCCCGCGTGTTCAGCGGGCGCAGCGTCTTCAGCCGGTGTTTCCATCGGCTCGGTTGCGTCCTGCGTCGCAGGCATGTCGGTCGCTGCTGCGGCTTCAGTTTCGGCCGTGTCGACGACGTCCATTGCGGCCGGGAGCGGATCGGGCAAAGCCATCGGCGTTTCCGACAGGCTGCGAAGATAGGCGATGAGATCCATCCGCTGACCTTCGTCGCGCAATCCGGCGAACGTCATCGCGGTGCCGGGTGCGTAAGCGGACGGACGCTCGAGGAAGCCGTCGAGCTGTGCATAGCCCCAGACGCCAGCCATGCCGACCAAGGCATCGGAATAACCGAAGCCATCGGCCGAGGCGATCGTGCGTCCGACGACGTCCCAAAGATGTGGACCGGTTCCGTTGGCGCCGCCATTTTCGAAATTATGGCAGGACTGGCAACGACGCGCGACGCGCTCGCCGGCGCCGATATCGGCGCTCGCCAGCAGAAGGCCGTAATCGGTTGGCCCTTCGACAACAGCTTCCTGTGTCGCGGCGCCGCTCTCGAGCGCTGCCCAGTCAACCGGATACGCGGTGTTCTCAGCCGTCAATTCCTCGGGTGCATGGGATTTCACCAGCATGTGCCCGAGTTCGGTGATGACCAGGATGGCAAGAATGCCGCCAATAATGACGCCAGCAATCTTGTTGAAGAAGAGATCGCCCATCGACGCCCCCGTTATGATTTAGCCGAAAGTTGAGCCGTGTTTGGCATGCGCCGCGCTTGCAGGCAACAGGCTAGCGCGCTCTTGCGCATGCGTTTTCGCGCGGCATTTTGTCTGGCGCCGCATCGTGCTGCCGCTATCAGCGGGCATCTTGCAGCCGGGGAGGGGGCTGCCCACATGTCTGATCAGGGAAATTGCGGCCCGGCGAAGTGGGCCGGTCACGCACTGTATTTGCCGCAGAAGCGCCACAATCCCGGCCTTGAAAGCGCCGAAAAGCGGGACCAAATCACGGGTTCCAAACACACGCATACGGCGTGTATTACAAACATGTAACCTGGGATAAAGATATCATGATGCGTTCCATTATCGCTGCTTCTCTCTCGGCTCTCGCAATCGGTTCGATCGCGCAGGCCCAGGATGCAAGCTACACCCTTGGCGCCGGCTATGAGCGCTTCAGCGGTGACGGTGTTGATCTCGATTCTGTTGTGTTTCGTGGTCGCTACGACTTCAACAACTACTTCGGTGTCGAAGGCCAGGCCAATATCGGCGTTGGCGATGACAGCGTGACCGTGCTTGCCACGACCGCCGATGTCAGCCTGGAATACGCTGTTGGCGTGTTCGGTGTTGTCCGTGCGTTCAGCAATGAAAACGGCAATATGTTCCTGCGCGCGGGCTATACCAACTCGGAGATCGACGCGAGTGTTGCCGGTTTCTCGGCCAGTGCAGACTCCGAAGCCTGGGCCTATGGCGTTGGCGGTGAGTATCTGTTCGACGGTCGCAATGGCGTCCGCCTCGACTACACGAAGTACGACTATGATGAAGGCGGCAATTCCGACGCCTACAGCATCACCTATGTGCGTCGTTTCGGCGGCTAACCACCGTGCATGAACTGCAGAACAGGGCCGTGCGCGATGCGTGCGGCCCTTTTTGCGCTCGCCTCAGATTTCTTCGTCAGCCCATAATTCGACCAGGCGCCGGGCAATGGCGACCGAGGGCGGCAAATTGGCCTCGCCATGCCGGCCCGCGAGCATGGCGCGGACTTCGTCGCGGGAAAACCAGCGCGCATCCTCGAGTTCATTGCGATCGACCGTGACGGCTGCTCCGGTCACCGGCGCGACCAGACCGATCATCAATGATGAGGGGAAGGGCCAGGGCTGGGTCATCACATAGCGGATGGCGGCGATATCAGCGACGACACCGGCTTCCTCGTGCAATTCGCGGGCACAGGCTTCCTCGATCGTCTCCGCCGGCTCAACAAAGCCGGCCAGGGCCGACCAGATCCCCGGAGGCCAGCTGGCCTGGCGCCCGAGCAGACAATTATCACCATCTACCGCCAGCATGATCACAACCGGATCGACGCGCGGGAAATGTTCCGCCTGACAGCCGCCGCATACCCGTTTGGCGCCACCGGAAACGATCTTGGTGGCCGTGCCGCAATTGGCGCAGAAACCGTGCCGCTCATGCCAGGCCAGCAGGGCCTTGGCATGGGCATAGATCGCGGCCTCGTTCTGGCTCAGCGCCATCGCCGCCTGGCGGGCATCCATGAAGGCCAGACCTGCTTCTTCGGGTGGCTCCTGCGATAATTCGGTTGCGAAGACCGGATCACCACGCAATTCGCCGAGATAGACCTGCAACAGGGCGGGCCCGTAAAGCCGGACGCATTCGTCCAGCTTCATCCAGCGCAGATCGCTCGTTTCGGCAATGCCCGGCAGGCCACGGAACAACACCATCGTCCAGGCATTCTCGCGTCCGGCCTGGGCCGCGAGCTTCGCAGCGTCGCGGCGTAGCAATTCGCCGCGATCGAGCGGTGAGCCGGCGAAGACCAGCGGCGGACGATTGATCAGGACGGAACGGTCACTCATGGCAAAATCCGGTGTTCACAAGAGGGGCTGCAATTGAGGCGGGGCGCCGCTCAGCCATACAGGGGTTGCCCGGTGGCTTCAACGTATGGCCCGCTTCACAGGTCGAAGCGGTCGAGATGCCCGGGAATTTCGCAAGCCCAGCCCAGTTCCTGTTCGATCCGGTCGCGCAGTGCCTGCGAGGAATCCGGTTCGCCATGGACAAGGAATGTCTTGCGCGGCGGCGTCTGAAACCCCTGTAGCCATTGCATCAATTCATTCGCATCGGCATGGGCCGACAGCATCGAGATTTCCTTGACCTCGGCCAGGATCGGCACATTGCGACCGTGAATCCGGAGACTGTCGGCACCGGCCACCAGGGCCGCGCCCGGCGTTCCCGGGGCTTGAAAGCCCGAGATGATGATCGTGTTGCGCGGGTCCGGTGCATAGGATTTGAGGTGGTGCAGGATACGACCCCCGGTCGCCATACCGCTGGCGGAAATGATCACCTTGGGCATTTTGTCGATCGTCAGGGCCTTGGAATCTTCGGTCTCGCGGACATAATTCACCATCTCGCCGATCTCGTCGGCATCGCTCGGCGAGATCCTGTGGTCGCCGAAATGCCGGCGCAGAATGGCGCTCGCATTGATCGCCATCGGGCTGTCGAGATAAATGGGCACGGATTGCAGCCGGCCAGCCTTCTTCATCTTCCACAGATAATAGGTCAGCAATTGCGCCCGCCCGACGGCGAAGGAAGGGATCACCACCGTACCGCCCCGGGCCACGGTCCGCTCGACGATATCGGCCAGCATCTCGCCCGGATCGCCCTGCTCATGCAGCCGGTCGCCATAAGTGGTTTCCAGCAGCAGGTAGTCGGCGTGGGCAATCGGTTCCGGGTCGAACAGGATGGGATCGTCATAGCGCCCCAGATCGCCGGAAAACGCGATCGTGCGATCATGCCATTTCAGTTCGACCGTCGCCGCGCCAAGGATATGGCCCGCGCGGCGCAGCCTGAGCCGGGCGCCATGGCCGATATCGGTGTCGACACCAAACTCGACTTCGCGGAAGCGTTCCATCGAAGCCTCGGCCTCGTCCTCGGTATAGAGCGGCAGGGCGGGCTCGTGGCGCGAGAATTTCTTTCGATTGGCGTATTCGGCATCGCGCTCCTGCAAGTAACCGCTATCGGGCAGGAGTATGCCGCACAGGTCGATCGTCGGCGGTGAGCACAGGATTTCGCCGGCATAGCCATCATGGATCAACCGCGGCACATAGCCGGAATGGTCCATATGGGCGTGGGAGAGCACGACCGTGTCGACCGATGCCGGGGCAATGGGGAACGGGTCCCAATTGCGGGTCCGGATATCGCGCCGACCCTGGAACATGCCGCAATCGAGCAGGATGCGCTTGCCGTCGGCCTCGATCATGTGCCGGGAACCGGTGACGGTGCCGGCGGCCCCCATGCAGGTCAGGCTCATTTCGGTCAAAACGGATCTCCGATGCATCGCTGGGCCGCTGAAGGGCCGCGTTTGCCAACCGTATCAAGATGCTGCGGGCTGTCGAAAGATTTCTCGCCAACAGGTCTTGATTTTGAGAACGATTCGCAATTTACTGGGATTGTGACAAGATTGGTGATGAGGATTTCCATGCGAAATGATGCGGACATTCGGGCCGGGCAGGCCGATCTTGCCGTGCGCGACTGGCTCGAGACCCAGGCGCGGATCACCGGATATTGGCGCGATCTGCTGGTCTCCTCCGGCGGCGATGATGCCCTGATCGCCGTGCTCGACGATCATGCGAGTTTTCTTGGTGCTGCAGCGCGCATGGGTGAGGGCGGTTTTCACCGCCCGCAGTGAAGCCACGACTTGCACCATGGCGCCCGGCTTGCGATATAGACGGCGGAAGATCGGCGGTGGACGAGCTCCTCGCCAACCCGGTCAGGTCCGGAAGGAAGCAGCCGTAACGAGTTTTGGCACGGGTCGCTGTCCGGTCTTCCACCCGCACCCGGGCATTTGTCGCAAAAACGGGCATCCGCTCTGCGGCTCGAATATGCGGATCGACACAGAATCAGGGCATTTTCATCAGCCTTGAATTCGATGAAACTGCCCTCGCGCGAACAGTTCCCGCGCAGCCAGACTTTCAGCCAAGCGAGCCGATATGGACGATACGCCGCTGCCAACCGACGAGACAGGCGCAGCGGAGGCGCTGATGCCGGGGCTCGACCTGCCCACGGCCGGCCCCGTTCCCGGCTATCAGGTGCTGGCGCGCAAATACCGTCCTGACACATTTGAAGATCTGATTGGCCAGGACGCGATGGTGCGCACTCTGACCAATGCCTTCGCGGCCGGCCGTATCGCCCATGCCTATATGCTCACCGGCGTCCGCGGGATCGGCAAGACGACGACGGCGCGCCTGATCGCCCGGGCACTGAATTTCCGCAATGCCGAGATCAATCAGCCTTCGATGAAGCTCGATGTCCGCGGTGAGCATTGCGATGCCATTGCCCGCTCGAGCCATGTCGATGTGATGGAGATGGATGCCGCTTCGCGCACGGGGGTCGGCGATATCCGCGAGATCCTTGAAGGCGTGCGCTACGCCCCGGTTTCCGCGCGCTATAAAGTCTACATCATCGATGAGGTGCACATGCTCTCATCCTCCGCCTTCAACGCCCTGTTGAAGACGCTGGAAGAGCCGCCCGAGCACGCCAAATTTATTTTCGCGACCACCGAGATCCGCAAGGTTCCCGTCACCGTGCTGTCGCGCTGTCAGCGTTTCGATCTCAAGCGGATCGACCGCGAAGCGCTGACCGATCATCTCGAACGGATTTGCGGCCTTGAATCGGCCCATGTTGATCGCGAGGGCCTGTCGCTGATCTCACGTGCCGCCGAAGGTTCGGTGCGCGATGGTCTGTCCTTGCTTGACCAGGCGATCGTCCAGGGCGCCGAGGCCGACGCGCCGGTCTCTGCAGTCCAGATCCGTGACATGCTCGGTCTCGCCGACCGGGCGCGTGTGCTCGACTTGCTCGAGCACGCATTGGGTGCGCGCACCAAGGAAGCGCTGACCGAACTCACCTCGCTCTATGATGCGGGCGGTGATCCGGTCGTGGTGACCCGCGATCTGCTCGATTACGTCCACGCCGCCTCACGGGTGAAGGCGGTCGGCTCCGGTGCCGATCTCGGCGAGGCTGCCGATACGGTACAACGCCTGACGGTGATCGCCGAAAGCCAGAGCCTGGCCCAGCTGACGCGGCTGTGGAAACTTCTTCTCACCGGTCTCGACGATGTCCGCACCGCGCCCGATCCACTGGCTGCGGCGGAGATGACCCTGTTGCGCCTGGTCGCGGCGTCGATGCTGCCGCCGCCGGAAGATGCAGCCCGTCTGCTTGCCAGCCAGCCACCGGCGGCCGCAGACAGGGAGGCGCCGGGAAAGCCTGAGCCGGCCTCTGCGCCGGCCGGCATTGAAGCCGCCCATGCGTCGGCTCCCCTGTCAGTGGCCGAGAGCGCGCCGGACATACAGCCAGGCCCGGATACGTTTGAGGCGCTGATCGCCATGTTGCAGGAGCGCCGCGACATCATTCTTCAGCTCGATGTCGAGCGCTGCGTCCGTCCGGTCTCCTTCAAACCCGGCGCGATGACCTATCAGCCGGCCGAGGATGCGCCATCCGATCTGGCCCAGCGCCTGTCCAAGCGCCTGCAGGAATGGACTGAGACGCGCTGGATGATCCTGGCCGATGCCAATGCGAAGGGCGGCGAGACCTGGTCCGAACGCCGTCAGCGCGGCAAGCAGGAAAGAATGGCGGATATTCGCAGCGATCCGGCCGTGGAAGAAGCCCTGCGCCTCTTCCCGGGCGCCGAGATTGTGCGCGTCATTGAAGCCGCCAAACCCGAACCAGCAGACGATACAAACCAAGCGGAGAATCGCGCATGACCGACCTGATGGGATTGATGAAGCAGGCTCAGGCCATGCAGCAGAAAATGGCCGAAGCGCAGGAGAAACTCGCCGCCAGCCAGGTTGTCGGTGAATCCGGCGCCGGTCTGGTGACGCTGACCCTGAGCGGCAAGGGCGAGATGCGTGCCCTCTCGATCGATCCCTCACTGCTTGACCCGGCCGAGGGCGAAGTCGTCGAGGATCTGGTGATGGCGGCCCATAATGACGCCAAGCGCAAGATGGAAGCGATGCAGCAGGAGGTCATGAAGGACGTCGCCGGCGGTCTGCAAATGCCACCCGGCATGTCACTGCCGATCTGACCGGGGCGGAGATGAACTGATGCGCACCGCTTCTGCCGGACCCGAAATCGAACGCCTGATGGCCTTGCTCGCCAAACTGCCCGGCCTTGGCCCGCGCTCGTCCAGGCGTGCCGCGCTGCACCTGCTGGGCAAGCGCGACAGCCTGATGCGGCCGCTCGCCGAAGCGCTGGCCGATGCCGCCGACAAGATCGGCGCCTGCTCCGAATGCGGCAATCTCGACGTCACCACTCCCTGCGCGGTCTGCGCCTCTCCGGGACGCCAGCCCGCCGCGCTCTGTGTCGTCGAGACGGTCGGCGATCTCTGGGCGCTCGAGCGCGCCGGTGCCTTCAAGGGCCGCTATCACGTGCTCGGGGGCGTCCTGTCGGCGTTGGATGGCGTGCGGCCCGAAGACCTCAATATCGCCAAGCTGATCGAGCGGGCTGCGCGCGAGGAGATTGTTGAAATCGTCCTCGCTCTCAACGCCACGGTCGACGGGCAGACGACGGCGCATTTTCTCGCCGACAAGCTCGCCCCGACTGGCGTCTCAGTAACATCGCTGGCGCGCGGCGTGCCGGTGGGTGGCGAACTCGACTATCTGGACGATGGCACGCTGGCGGCGGCCTTCCGCAGCCGGGCGGCGGTCTAAAGGTTTCTTCAGACAACCGATCCCCTTATGGTCGATCCCAAGACTGGAAAGAGGTCAGTGACGGCATGCCGGACAATCTGCAGCAATATGTGCCGGAAGATGGACGCCTGACGCGCAAGATGATCACGCTGATCTTCTGCATCGGCCTGTTCATGGTCTCGCTGGTGCTCGCGGCGATGACGGCGATCAAGATCCAGGAATTCCATTTCGGCGGTCTGTCTGTCCTGGTGCCGGCTGGTACGGTCGCCTTCGGGCTGACCTATCTGGCGACTGACGCGATCAGCGAAGTCTGGGGCCGCAGCTACGCGCTTTGCGTCGTTCTCGTTGGCCTGGTGATGCGGGCCTTGATGGTCGTGCTAATCCTCTATGCGCTCCATGCCGAAGATCTTGTCGGCTTCATCAGCGTCGCCGATAGCTGGACGCCGGAGCGCCAGGTCGCATTCGCTTCGATAATGGGGGCGGGCAATCGGCTCAATATCGCGGGCATGGTCGCGTTCGGCATCAGTGCCAGCGCCGACGTGCTGATTTATCATTATTTCCAGAAACGCGATGCCGGCAAGAACCGGCTCTGGTTCCGCAATAATATCTCGACCATGATCTCGCAAATGCTCAACAGCATGATCTTCATCAGCGTCGGTTTTCTCGGTACGGTGCCGCTGGCGGCCATCGGCAGCCTGATTATGGGGCAGGTACTGGTGAAAATCATGGTCGCGGCGTTCGATACGCCGGCGATTTACCTGATCCGCAATTTTGCCGAGGGCCGGCGTCTGCTCGATCTTCGCGGCTAGAGCGAGAAGGCGCGCGCCATGCTGGCGAGGCGCGGCGTGAGGCTGGCCTCGAAGGCGCAGGCCTGGGACCAGCGGCGGCGCAAGCGGACAGGAACTTCCGCGATTTTTGCGGGCATGATGCGCGCCGCAGACTCCGCCATTTCCCAGCTTCGAATGCCCATCGCTGCCAGACCGGGACGCAGGGTGCGGCCCTGGCCGAGCGGCACGTCGTAGCTGCGATAGTATTTCTTGTAATGCCCGCCGCCGGCCCCGAGATCGATCTTGTCGATCCCACGCGTCTGAGCTTGTCTGAATATCCCCTGCATCAGCAGGAGGCCGGGCGAATAGCGCGAAAGCTCCGGATCATAGGCGGGGAACCAGGAATGGTAGACATTGCCGGCTGCGAGCCCGAACTCGACGGCCGCGAGCCGGTCGCCAAACCACAGCGCCGCGGTCAGCCCACCAAATTCGCCGCCCTCATTCCGGCGCAGATCGGACAACACGGTCTTGACCCAGCCAATCCCGAACACGTCGAGCTTGCCGGTCCGGCGATACTGGTCCTGCTTCCACTGCAGCAGATGCTCGAACAGCCGTCCATCAGGGTCACCAAGCTCTACGCGGACCGGGCCGAAATCGCGTTCGGCATTGCGCTGCAGCCGCGCGGTTTTGCGGAAATGCGAGGGGAATTCTGCCAGGCGGGCCGCGAAATAGGCGTCGCTTCCATCCGCGAGATCGACCACCGTCGAAGCCTGCTCATTGCGGATATCACCGGCGCGGCCTGTATGGGCCCCGTGCCAATTGTCGAATACCAGCGCCGAACCGCCTGCAGCGGCGAGCGCCATGCCGGGGTCGAGCTGCCGGCCCGGTGCCGAAATAATACCCTGGTAATCGCTCATCGGTGAGCCGATCGGGCGGACCACGCCCTCGCGCACTGCATGATGCGGGAACAAGCCGACGATCTCGTCATCCGCCTCAAACACGGCAATGCGCACATCGCTGCGGGCGCGGGCAACGGATTGGGTGAATTCAAAACGCAAATACGGGCTGACCAGCTGACCCGAAGGTGCAGCCCAAGCGTTCCAATCATGGACCATCTGTTCAGTAATGTCCTCGATCGGGACAATTCGTACGCGCATTTGGCATCCCCGGTTTCGCCTGAGAGGGGAGACGCAAGTTGCGGGCCGCAATGAACGCGCCTAATGGCACACGACAGTTTTTGTCCCGGCCGCTGTGTTAGGTTTGGCTCGACGCTTCAGATTCGGATGAACACCATGGATATCGCCAATCTTCTCCTGCTCGGCGGACTCGCACTGACGATCGCACTTCTCGTCGCCATCCTTGTCCGCAAACCGGCCCCGGCCGACGGTGTCAGCCCGGCGCAAGTCGATGAGTTGAAACAGGAACGCGATGCCGTGCGTCTCGAAGCCGAACGCCTGTCCACGGCGCTCGCGGAGGCGCGCGAGGCGATCGCCCGCACCGATACCGTGCTTGAGGAGCGCGACCGTCTGCGGATCAAGACCGAGACGCTGGAAGCGGAGAGAAGCGCGCTCGCCAGCCAGTTCGCCAGCCTCAAGGCCGAGCACGACGCGGCGATCCGGCATCATGACGAGAAGCTCGCCGAGCTGGAGAAAGCCCGCGAACGCCTGACCGAGACGTTCAAGCTGACGGCCGCTGAAATTCTCAAGACCAGCGGTGCCGAGCTCAACAAGCAGGGCGCTGAAGGGCTGCAGGTTCTGCTCAAACCGCTGCGCGAACAGCTCGAGGGTTTCCAGAAGCGCGTCATCGATGATGCGGAAAAGCGCATGGGCCAGACGACCGAGATCAAGACGCTGATCCAGACATTGCACAATGATGCGCGCCAGATGTCCGACGATGCCAAGGGGCTGGTCAATGCGCTGCGCTCGTCGGGCAAGGTGCAGGGCGATTGGGGCGAGCTGGTGCTGGCGACGATCCTGGAACGCGCTGGTTTGCGCGAAGGCCAGGAATTCTTCACCCAGCAAAGCGAAACCACCGATGAAGGCGCGCGCCGGCGTCCCGATGTCGTGGTCGAAATGCCCGGCAAGCAACGCCTGGTGATCGACTCGAAAGTCAGCCTGACAGCCTTCGAGCGCTGCGTGAACGCCGAGGATGAAGAGGTGCGCGGAGCCGCGCTGAAACAGCACATCAATTCCGTGCGCACCCATATCAAAGCGCTCGGCGACAAGGATTATGCCCAATTCTATGAGGGCGTCAGCTTCACCCTGATGTTCATTCCACTCGAGGGTGCCGCTTCGCTCGCCTTGCAGAATGATCCCGAAATCACCGTCTATGCCTGGGAACGCGACGTGATGATCGCGACGCCAACAACGCTGATGATGGCGATGCGCACCGTGCAGAATCTCTGGACGATTGATCGCCAGAACCAGAATGCCCGCGAGATCGCCAGCCGGGCCGGCTCGCTCTACGACAAGTTCGAGGGCTTTGTCGGCGATCTGGAAATGATCGGCAAACGCATCGATGCCGCCAAGGACGCCTGGCATGGCGCCAAGGGCAAGCTGTTCGAAGGCCGCGGCAATGTCATCCGCCAGGCCGAAATGCTGAAACAGCTCGGCGCCGGCACCAAGAAATCCCTGCCCGATGATTACCTCGAAGCGGCCGGCCTCGACGAAGCCCCGCGTGCCCTGGCTGCTCCGGAGGCGGCAGACTGAAGCGTCCAATTCTTGATTCGCCAGCGCGCTCGCCCTATCTAGGGGACATGGCTGTCAGAGAAATCATCACCGTTCCCGATCCGCGCCTGAAACTGGTGTCCAAACCCGTCGACCGGGTGGATGACGAGTTGCGCGATCTGATGGATGACATGCTGCAGAGCATGTATGCAGCCGATGGCATCGGTCTGGCCGCGATCCAGGTCGGCGAACCCAAGCGCGTCATCGTGATGGATCTCGCCAAGGCCGACGAACCGCCGCAGCCGCGCTATTTCGTCAATCCGGTCCTGTCCGACCCGTCCGACAATCTTCAGCCCTATGAAGAGGGCTGCCTGTCAGTCCCGACGGTTTTCGACGAAGTCGAGCGCCCCGACCGCATCAAGATCGAATATCTCGATTATGACGGCAAGCCTTGCGAAGAGATCGCCGAGGGCATGTTTGCTGTCTGTATCCAGCACGAGATGGACCATCTCGAGGGCATTCTCTTCATCGACTACCTCTCGCGCCTGAAGCGCCAACGCGCCGTGGCCCGGGTCAAGAAACTCGAAAAAGACAAGGCCCGCGAAGGCGCGGCCTGACGCACCGGCCGGCCCTATCCGGGCGGCGGTGTGCCGAGAAGATCTGAAATCGCCTGCACATAAGCGCGAAAGGCGATGCGCCCGGCTTTCGTGATGCGCACGCGGGTCAGCGGCTTTCGGCCGAGAAAGCTTTTCTCGATCGTCACGAAGCCGGCCTCCTCGAGCTTGCGCAAATGCACCGAAAGATTGCCCTGCGTCGCGTCGAGCGCGGACTTCAATTCCGTAAATTCGGCGACTTCGGCATTCGACAGATAGGTCATCACGCCGAGCCGGAGCCTGCCGTGAATGACCTCGTTTATCTGGCCGATTCCCGATTCTGGTCCGGACTCGGTCATCGGATCAGGACTCCGCGTCCCGGCCGGACCGCATCATGATCCAGCCCGGCAAGGCCATCAGGGCAAACATCCCGAACGAGGCGACCAGGACGAATTCCGGCGTGCCGGCCGTCAAGGCCAGCAGGACTGCAGTGCCAAACCAGCCCGCCGAGACGGCGCCGAGCCATAATCTCTGGCGGATCCGGAAGGCGATGAACCAGACCATGCCCTGGACGGCAAAGATCGCGGCGCCATAGCTGAACCAGGCATAGGGGCTGTCGAGCTTGACGGCGGTGATCCAGAAGATGGCGAGCAGGCAGAGATTGGTCGCACCGATAGCCGAGAAGGCATAGTCCAAGGCGCGGCCCGCCATGGTCTTGCGTCCGCTCTTGCCCGCGCCGCGAAGAATGACCACCAGCACGCCCAGGAAAACCAGCGTTGGTCCGAGGATGACTGCGAGCATCCAGATTCCGGTGATTTCGAGCCGGCCACTGAACTCGGCCCATTGCAGCAATGTCTGGACGCCGTAGATCAGGCCGGCCGCAAACAGGGTCTTTCCGGTGGTCTGGCCCGGAGGAGCGGTGTCGGAGACCAGCTCGCGCATGAAGGCGAGATCGGCATGGGCGTTTTCTTGGTCCTGATTCATGGTGTCCTCTGAGTCGGCAGGCGGGCCGGGGCGATCCTGCCCCAGCCCGGAAGGGAAGTCATGACTGCGCTGCTTGTTGGTCGAAGGCGGGCTCAGCCGCGGCGGGCTTGCGCCCATGCCGCCGGCCGTTGAGCCAGGCGCCAAGCCAGCTATTGCGGACCAGAAGCTGATAACTGCCCAGCAGAATGACCAGGGTAATGGCCAGCACCAGCGCGAATTTCGCTCCGCCCGGCCAGGCGAGGTCCGACACGATGACCTGCAGCGCCATCACCAGCGGCAAATGCATGATGTAGAGCCAGTAGGACGAGTCGGCGAGATAGCGGCGGATCCCGCTATGTCCGGACCAGAATTGCAGCGCCAGACCGGTGATCGCCAGCGTCCAGGCCCAGCTGGCAATCGCATAGCTTGCAGCCAGAACAGCCTTGTCCGGTCCTGGTGCCGGGGGAATAAAATCCGGGACCAGGCCCAGCTGAAGCACGCAGACCGTGGTCGCCGCCAGCGCCAGCGCCGTATTGACGGGCCACCAGCGCCGCCAGCTTTCGAGCAGCCCCGATTGCCCCTGCACCAGCCAACCGGCCGCAAATGCGACGCCATAGGCGATCAGCGCACCATTATCGGGCACGAAACCGGTATCCGGCGTGGGAATGCCGAACCAGGCGAACCAGGCCGGGCTGAGCCAGAACCAGATGCCGATTGGCGCTGCCAGGACGGCAATGCCGATCGGCGTTCTGAGGATCAATGCGGCCAGACGGTCGAAGGGGTTTTGTCCTGCCTCCGACCGGCCGCCCAGGCGGGTGACCAGATAGAGCGCGGCAGCCACGACGTAGAAAATCAGCAACAGATACAGAAACCACAAATGGGTGAGCGGCAGTGTGGCCAGTTCCAGCGGCGGTGGTGGCGGAGTGCCCTCGGGCACCACGCCGCCATTGGCTTTCAGGAAACCCCAGATGAAGACGGCCGTGATCATGGCGAAGAGCGGGCCCCAGAAGATCACGAGCGGCAAGGCGATCCGCTTGCCCCGATCGCCGAGGAAACCGATCACGCCGCGCTTTTCGATCGCCATTCGGGCAAAGAAGCCGGCGATGAAGAAAAACAGCGTCAGCCGGAAAATGTGCGGCACCAGGAAGGCGAAGGAAAAACCCTCTCCGGCGGCGACATCCTGGGTGACCCAGATTTGTGGCCCCGGCAGGAATGACATTGAGGCGTGGAGGAGAATTCCAAGCAGCAAGGCCAGGGCGCGGACCGCGTCCAGCGCGTGCAGGCGTTCAGTTTGAGGGTGTGACACGAGCAGTCTCCGTTTGTTCGAAGATCTGGAGATATCACAGACTAGTTTAAAAAACAAACTAGTTTTGTGCGTAACCCGGCGCGGCAAGCGGAGCACGCGATAATCGGGATAGAGGCGGGCGACCCGAGGCAGGCCAGCGTCGCAGGACGTCCTGCACTCGCCATTTCAGGTCGTGTCATTAAACCTTGCTCGTGGCGCGCTCGCGGTCTTCAATTGGGGGATGGAGACTGCACCGCACAAATTTGAATTTAATTTGATCGTCGCCGAACAGGAAGCCGTTTCGCGGCGACTCGGCGCGCTGCTCTTCAAGCCTGGTTCCCAGATCTTGATGTATGCGGTCATGTTGCCGGTTGCGGGGGTGATCATGTTCACCGCCTACCTGCTGTGTGCATTCGCACTGCGGCCCATTCAGTTGGAGAATTGGGCGATTCTGCCGGCCGTCATCATCATGACGATCACCTGGCGACCGGTCGCTCTGCGAATCTGTCAACGGATGATGCGAGGCGTCATCAAGCTCGACAAACGCGCCGGTGATCCGATCACCGTCGAGGTTGGGCCGGATGGCGTTCGTTGGTCCTCACCCGGATTTGAAGGCAAGGCCGCATGGTCGGCTATCGATGCCGTGGTCGATGCGCCCGAAGCCATCGTGTTCGCCATTGGCGGGATGGCCTATTACGTCCCGCGGCGGAGCGTCCCGGACGAGCCGAGCCGGTTAGAGCTGATCGCGAGCTGTATTCCATTTTTGACGCCCGAGGCGCGGGCGAAAAGCGGCCTCTAGACGCGCGACACCGCCTGGGCGGCTAGAACCGCCCGGCCTGGAAATCCGTTACGGCCTGTTGCAGCTCGGCCTGGGTGTTCATCACGAAGGGGCCATAGCGCGCGACCGGTTCATTGAGCGGCTGGCCAGCGACCAGCAGGAAGCTCGCGCCCTTGGGCCCGGCTTTCAGCTCCACCGCATCGCCATCGGTCAGAACCGCAAGGTCGGGATCCCTGACGGTCTCGCCGCCGGTGGAAACCTCGCCCTTATAGACCGAGATGAAGACGGTATGCCCGGCGGGCACGGCTTCGGAAAAGCTGGCTCCCGGCTCTAGCGTGACGTCGAGCAAAAGGGGTCGGGTGGCGATCTGTTCGACCGGGCCGGTGGTGCCGCTGGCACTGCTGCCGGCGAGGACGCGCACCGGGCCGCCCGCACGGTCCTCGACCGGGATCTGGTCGGCATTGAATTCCTGATAGCGCGGCGCGGGTCATCTTTTGTTTGGCCGGCAGATTGACCCAGAGCTGGAAGCCCCACATGCGGCCGTCTTCCTGCTCGGGCATTTCGGAATGCACGATGCCCCGCCCGGCCGTCATCCACTGGATGCCGCCGGCACCGATCACGCCCTTATGGCCCTTATTGTCGCCATGGCGCATGCGGCCATCGAGCATGATGGTGACGGTCTCGAAACCGCGATGCGGATGGCTCGGAAAGCCGGCAATGTAATCATCGCGATTATCGGAGCGGAACTGGTCAAGCATCAGGAATGGATCGAGATAATTCAGCCCCTGATGGCCGAGCATGCGCGTCAGCTTGACGCCGGCGCCGTCGGAAGTTGGCATGCCGCGCGAGATCTGGCTGATGCGGCGGGCTTTGGTCTTGGTGCTCGTGGTCATGATGCGCTCCTGCGGGCAGGTCGGCCCGATGTCCTGATCATCAAAATAGGCCTTTGGCGGCGGGAAACCAGCCAGCGCCGCGAAAAGCATTGTTTCCGCTGCGGACAGGATCGCGGGCGCCTTGACCGCCCCGCGAGGGCGCGAGATCGTCCGGCCCAGGATTTTAAAAGGAATTCCGTGATGAAGCTGATCCATGCCAGCGCCGCGCTCGGCCTGATGGGCGTGGCTGCCTGTAGTTCGGCGCCATCGCCGCGCGGCGGCGAGCACATGTTCGCCGCCCTGTCGCAGTATTGTGGCCAGGCCTTCGAGGGCCATGTCACCAGCGAGGACCCACGCGATGCCGACTGGGCGACCCAGACGCTGACGCTCCATTTCCGCGATTGCAGCAATATCCAGATCCGCGCGCCTCTGCATGTTGGCGACGACGCATCGCGCACTTGGCTCATCAGCCGCGAGACGGACGGTCTGCGACTGCAGCATGTGCACCGACATGAAGATGGCAGCGAGGATGCGGTGAGCCTCTATGGCGGTTCAACCATCGCGCCGCCAATCGATGGTCGCGCCGAATTCCCGGCTGATGAGTTCTCGAGAAACCTGTTCGAGCGCGAGGGGCTGGCCGCCTCGATGGCCAATGTCTGGTCGCTGACGCTGAGCGATGAAGCCCTGGTCTATGCGCTCGATCGCCCGGATCGCCATTTCGAAGCGAGCTTCGATCTGATCCGGCCGGTGGACACGCCGCCAGACCCTTGGGGCGGCTAGCCGCCGACCAGCCCGCAGGCGCCCTCCTGCACCACACTGACCCCGGCTGCTGCCGCGGTGCAGGCATTGCCATAGGTCTGGCCGTCACAGCCGCACACCGGGCGGTAGTCCCGCGTGCAGGCCTGGGGCCTCGGCGTGCAGATGCCGGACTGGTCGGCCGCGCCGCACTGGGCGGACGGTTCATAGCGGCAATAGGCAGCGCGGTCGGCGCAGCCGGTTCCCATCATGCCGCCGCACATGCCGCCATTCTCCGATTGCTGGCGCGGTTCAGCGGGCGGGCCTGCCGGCGGTGATACGGCACAGGCGCCCAGGATGAGGAGTCCGGAAACGAGGGTGATGAGCATGCCGGGTGTTTGTGTCATGGTGTCGCTCCTGCTTGGCGGTCAGCCTATATCAACGTTAAGACGGCGGGAAGAATGCTATTGAATTCGACAGGATCAATCCGCGCATGACGCTCCGCCTCGCCTTCATGGGAACGCCCGATTTCGCCGTCCGCTCGCTCGCCGAGATCGCCGCAGCGGGGCACGAGATCGTGCGCGTCTACACCCAGCCGCCGCGCAAGCGCGGGCGCGGTCAGTCGGAGCAGAAAACGCCGGTGCATCAGCTGGCCGAAGTGCTCGGGATTCCGGTTTCCACCCCTGGCAGCTTTAAGGATGATGCCGTGCTCGAGGAATTCGAAGCCCTCGATCTCGACGCCGCCATTGTCGTCGCCTACGGGCAAATCCTGCCACAACGCGCCCTCGATGCGCCGCGCCTGGGCTGCCTCAATCTGCATGGATCCCTGCTGCCGCGCTGGCGCGGCGCGGCGCCGATCCAGCGCGCCATCATGGCGGGGGATGGCGAGACCGGAGTGCAGATCCAGCAGATGGAAGCCGGGCTCGATACCGGCCCGATCCTGCTCTCCGAGACCGTGGCGATCAGCGACACCGATACGGCTGCCAGCCTGCATGACAGACTGATGGATGTCGGCGCTATGATGTGGCCGCGAGCACTGGCGGCACTCGAGCGTGGCTCGCTGCAGGCCAGTCCGCAATCGGAAGCGGGCATTACCTACGCCAAAAAGATCACCTCCGAAGAAGCGCGCATCGACTGGTCGCGCCCCGCATCGGAACTCTCGCCGCACATTCGCGGGCTTTCACCCTTCCCCGGCGCCTGGTTCGAACTGGCGACCGAGAAGGGCCCTGTCCGGGTCAAGGTCCTGCTGGCCGCCAGCGAAGCGGGCGAGGGCATGCCGGGAACAGCGCTCGATGCTGAACTCCTGATCGCTTGCGGTGTCGGCGCCCTGCGCCTGATCCGGTTGCAGCGCGAGGGCAAGGGCGCGATGAAGGCCGAAGACTTCCTGCGCGGCACATCGGTGCCGGCCGGAACGGTGCTGGGCTGATGCCGCGCTACAAGCTCACCCTGGAATATGACGGCACCCCGTTTTACGGCTGGCAATGGCAGGATCACGGCCCCTCCGTGCAAGGCTCGCTGCAACGCGCCGCCGCGGCGCTCAATGGCGCCCCGGTGATCGTGCAGGGCGCCGGGCGCACCGATAGCGGCGTGCACGCGCTGGGGCAGGTCGCGCATCTCGATCTCGACAAGGATTTGCGCTGCGACCGGGTGCGCGATGCGCTCAATCATCATTTGCGTCCGGACCCGATTGCCGTCCTGTCAGCGGAGAAGGTGACGGAAGAATTCCACGCCCGCTTCTCCGCTACAAAACGGCATTATCTCTACCGTCTGATCGATCGCCGCTCACCGCTCACCCTCGACAAGGGCCAGATCTGGCGTGTGCCGCAACAACTCGACAGCGATGCCATGCATGCCGCCGCCCAGAGTCTCGTCGGCAGCCATGATTTTTCCACCTTCCGCGATGCGCAATGCCAGGCGGAAAGCCCGGTCAAGACGCTCGACGAGATCCGCGTCTCGCGTATTGGCGAAGAGGTGCAGCTGACCTGCTCTGCCCGCTCATTCCTGCATCGCCAGGTGCGCTCCTTTGTCGGATCCCTGGTCGAGGTCGGGGTCGGCAAATGGTCGGTGCGTGATTTCAAGGCGGCGCTTGATGCGGCGGATCGCAAGCGTTGTGGCCCGGTGGCGCCGTCGGACGGGCTGTATCTGGTCGCGGTGGATTATCCGGACTGACGTCAGATTAACCGGTGGGTGGCGAGCCGGGTGTCATCGCGATCATCAGCACAACCAGCATGATCTCGGACGCCAGCAAGGGTATCGCCGCGGCGGCAGCCGAGGTGATGGTGGGTGTGCCCAGTGCGATATAGGCGATACGCCAATGCACGAGTATGCGCAGGTATCGGTAGAGCACGGCAAACAGTCCGATCACCTGTAGATTGATCAGGCCGGCCAGAAAAAGCGTCCAGAATCCCGCCTGCACCGCAAACAGCAGGATCGAACTCCAGTTATGCAGAACGACCCAGGCGGCCCAGCGGCCACGCGCGCCGACAATGTTCGCTGCCAGCGAAGCCGCCAGCGGGAAGACCACCCAGGCCAGCGAATAGGCGAGCACGTCATCGAGCCCGGGAACCCGTTCGCCATTGGAGCCGTGCCAGACGCTGAGCAGGCACATCGCCACCAGTGGCATCGCAAAGATGGCCGCCGCGAAGGAATGCCAGAGCCCACCCATCGAGGTGTCGAAATTGGCTTCCCAGCCGTCCTTGAAAGTCAGAATGCGCCAGCAGCCTTGCACCGCCAGCCAGGCTTCAGCGATCAGACGCATCATGCCGGCGTGTCCGTGAAATATCGGGTCAGGATGCGGGTATAGATGCGCGTCAGCGTCTCGATATCGGCGACCGGCACGCATTCATCGATCTGGTGCATGCTGGCACCGACCAGGCCGAATTCGGCGACGGGACCGTATTTGTGGATGAAGCGGGCATCGCTGGTGCCGCCGCCGGTGGTCAGCGCGGCACGGCGGCCGGTCTCGGCCTCGATCGCGTCCTGCAGCAGCGTCGTGAATTCCCCGGCCGGGGTCAGGAAAGCCTCGCCGGTGACATGGATATCGCACGCCACTTCGCCATCGAATGTCAGACCGGCCAGTGCCGCCTCATCCTCGATCCAGCGTGTCAGCTTATCGCCGGTATGGGCGATGTTGAATCGGATGTTGAAGCGCGCCGAGGCATGGCCCGGGATCACATTCGTGGTCGGATTGCCGACATCAATACTGGTGAGTTCCAGATTGGACGGCTGAAAATTCTCCGCGCCATCATCGAGCAGCCGCGCTGTGAGGCGGCCGAGCAGGGTGAGCAGGACCGGGATCGGGTTTTCCGCCCGTTCCGGATAGGCGACATGGCCCTGGCGGCCAGTGATCGAGATCTGGCAATTGAGACTGCCGCGCCGGCCCGATTTGATCGTCTCGCCCATCGCGGTCGGATTGCTCGGCTCGCCGACCAGGCAATGATCGAAGCTTTCACCCTCGGCGGCCAGCTGTTCCAGCGCCGCCTTGGTGCCATTGATCGCCATGCCCTCTTCATCGCCGGTGATCAGAAAGGCGATCGAGCCGCCCGGTTCGCCATGCTCGGTCAGCAGACGTTTTACCGCAGCGACCATGGCGGCGATGGCGCCTTTCATGTCGGCCGCGCCGCGACCCCACAACACGCCATCGATCGCTTCAGCGGCAAAGGGCGGGTGGCTCCATTTGGCGTCATTGCCGGCGGGCACGACATCGGTATGGCCGGCGAACATGAAACAGGGGGAGGCCGTGCCGCGGCGGGCATAGAGATTGTCGATCTCGCCGAAGGGCAAACGCCGGCAGGCAAAGCCGAGGCTTTCCAGCGCCTGCTGCACCACATCCAGCGCCCCGGCATCGGCGGGCGTCACCGAGGGGCAGCGGATCAGGCGCTGGGCCAGCGCCAGCGGGTCGGACAGATCGGGTTTGGTGCTCATGTCCGAAACATAGCCGGTTCGGCGGGCCGCGCCACAACAAGGATGCAGTGCGCCAAGCGAGCTTCAGCCCTGCGTTGGCGTGACGGCTACGAGGGCCACATCAATGCCGCCGAAGCCGGGAAACTCGACCCGTGCCGCGAAGCCCGGCGAGCGATCATTAATACCGACCACCGCGCCGGTGGTGATGAAGGTCCCGGCCGGCACCGGCAGGCCGCGCCCGCTGAGATGGCCGAGCATGAAGCGTAGGGCGGTCAGCGGTGTGCCCGGGATGACCGGACCGCTGGCACGGCCGATCGAGGCGCCATCGACCAGGATTTCAACTTCGAGATCATTCCAGTCACGCGCCTGCCAATCGGAAATCTCGCCGCCGACAATCAGGCCGCGATTATTGCCGAAATCGCTGACGGTGCAGGTCGGGCCGTTCAGATTGATGCCGCGAAACGGGCTGGAGGGAATCTCGACCCCGTAATGTAGCGCCGTGCTGGCGATCAGATCGGTCAGGTCGTGCGCATCGGCTGCGGTCATGTCGCGCGTGGTGCGAAACACGAATTCGCCCTCGACCGAGGCGAGCCCATTGGCAAAGACCGGCATTTCCTGCACGCCGCTGCCGGCATAATGGTGGACGGTGCGCGCGAAGATCGGGCCGGCAAAGCGCGGCGTTTCCAGCCCGAGCCGGGCCTGGTCGGCATCGCTCATCAACCCGACTTTCCAGGCCGCGATCCGGTCGGGAAAGGCGGCGATGGCGCAGTTCTGCACCGCATAGGCCTGGTCCATCGTCGCCGGCATTACGCCGGGATAGCTATCAAGGATTTGGCCGCCGAGACGGGCGGCGACAAAAGCGTCGGCAATGGATTGGGCATTGAAGCTCATCGGGCGTTGTCCTGTTTATCGCGTGGCGGGCGCGACGATGTCTCACGCGGCCCGCGGGAAATCAATCGCCGCGAGGGCTTGGAATTGGACCGCGCCGCGGCAATACTTCAATACGCGCTCACCGAGGAAACCATCATGACCCGCTTCGCAGTCAGCGATGTCGCTGAAAATTCGACATGCATGTATCCCACTCCCATCAATGAGCCCTGCAGCGGCCGCCATTTCCGCCGCCTCGGCGAGGCCGCCGGCCTGACCCAGTTCGGCGTCAACCAGGTCCGGCTCGAGCCGGGCGCCTGGTCGTCCCAGCGTCACTGGCACACCCATGAAGACGAATTCGTCCAGATCCTGTTCGGCGAAGCGGTCCTGGTGATGGATGGCGGCGAAACGGTGATGCGCCCCGGTGATTGCGTCGGCTTTCGCGCCGGCGTCGAGGACGGCCATCATCTGATCAATCGCTCCGACCATGACTGCATCTTCATCGCCGTCGGTACCCGCGTCGACGATGACGCCTGCGACTACCCCGATATCGACATGAAGGCGCTGCCGGAACGCTATGACCAGCCCGGGAGCGGCATTTTCGTCCACAAGGATGGCACGCCTTATTGATTCCATTTGGGTTTCTTTGAGCAGGCGGGTTGCGTTCGGCGGCATGCCCCCTAGGGTGACGCCGTCGCACCCTGCGGTAACTCTCCGAGAAAACCCAAGGTGTGGATCATCCTCATGAAAAACTTCGCCATTGTGATCGCTGCGATCGCCGCATTGTTCGGCTCAGTCGCCGATGCGCAAAAGGACGCGCCAGACACCGCGACCATTACGTCCCGCGTCAGTCAGCCGGGCGAGGAACTCCTGTTCATCGTGCGTGGTATCGAGTACAATTGTCTCGCGCGGCACCCGGATGGCGGCGTCTTCCGTGAGCCGTGTGTTGATGGCGCCACTAATCAGCACTGGCGACTTATGAGCGACCCCGGCGGTTATCGCCTTGTCAGTCTCGATGGCAAATGCCTGAATCCCGGTGAACCCCTGACCAGCCGCTATCTCGGGGCGGCCTACCTGGAAGCTTGCGCCCTGTCGCCCACTCAGGGCATTAACCCGCGCCACCTGCTTGAGGCTCAGGACTACGTCCTGGTCATCCTCGATGGCGGGGTGCGCACTGTTATGCGTGATGGGGAGCAACCGCGCGGCGAGAGGGTCATTGAGCGGTACTTCGCGCTGCGCCGGACGTTCAACTGGAGCGGATATGATGAATTCCTCGTGGATGAACACATCGGTGCGAACCCAGGCGAGGTAACTGGCTTCGGCGCCGGGAGGGTGCCCGTGCAGCATCCCACCCGAGCGTATTTTGATGCCAATCAGGTAGGCCCGTCGTCGGAGCCTGATCGCCGGATCCTCTGGGAGATTATCGAGTACGAAGTGCCCGGCTGAGGCGCATCCGGCCTCGCCCCAGGGTGAGGGACATGTACCTCTGGTACGTGTCCCGGGGAGGAAATCTTCTCTTGTTGAAGGGGCTGAAATGCTCCGCTTGCCGAGCCTTGCCTTGGCTCTCGCACAGAATCCCGCTGAGGACTAAAACAGAAATTTGCCCCATGGGACGCGTACCAGAGGTACACGTCCCTCGTTCAGACCCTAATGCCCGCGCCCATGCGTCTCGCGATAGCGTTCCATCGAGATCGAGATCTTGAAGGTTTCGCGATATTTGGGCGATCCTACGGGGCGGGGCGGGTGCTGGGCGGTGAGGGCGAGGATGCGTTCCAGCGTGTCGTGGGCGGCGCCGCTCTGGCCGGCACCGATATAGGCGTGCAGTTCGACCAACGCGTCTGACAGCGGATCGCCGCCGCGGATGATGAAATAGGGCTCATTGGCATCGAGCCGTTTGAGGACATCGAATTCCGACGGGTTATTGGCGGAGCCGTAGGGCGCGGTCGGATCGGCAGCATCCGGATTGGTCTTGGCTTTCACATCGCTCACGGCAATTTCCTTCATGTTTTGTAGCTGATCCCCATTGCATCAGATTCGACGCCGTCGGGGTAGCGGCGCATCAGCGCACTGGGCGGATTTCTGGCTGTTTCGTCAGGAAACGACTAGAACCCGCCAATGACCGAACAATCTCCCAAACATATCGCCATTATCGGTGGCGGCCCCGCCGGACTGATCGCCGCCGAACGCCTCAGTGCGCGCGGCCATACCGTCACCGTCTATGAGCGCATGCCCACCCTGGGGCGCAAATTCCTGATGGCCGGTCGCGGCGGGCTCAACCTGACCCATAGCGATGATCGCGAAGCCTTTGGCGCGCGCTATCGCGAAGCCGCTGACTGGATGTCGTCCTGGCTGGAGGTTTTCACGCCGGCCGATCTGTGCGCCTGGGCCGAGAGCCTGGGGCAGGAGACCTTTGTCGGCTCCAGCGGCCGCGTCTTCCCCAAAGCGATGAAAGCCTCGCCCCTGTTGCGCGCCTGGATTGCCCGGCTGGAAGCGCACGGCGTGCAATTCCGCCTGCGCCATCAATGGACCGGCTGGAGCGCAGACGGCGAGTTGCTGTTCCACACGCCCGATGGCGATCTCGTTGTCGACAAGCCCGACGCGGTCTTGTTGGCGCTCGGCGGCGCGAGCTGGCCGAAACTGGGTTCCGATGCTGGCTGGGTCGAGGCGCTACGCTCGCGTGACGTTGAAATCGATGATTTCGCGGCCGCCAATTGCGGCGTCGAGATCGCCTGGAGCGAGATCATGAAATCGCGCTTCGCCGGCCAACCCCTGAAGACGATCTCGATCAGCCTCAATGGCGAAACCGTGCGCGGTGAAGCGATGATCTCCAATTATGGCCTCGAAGGCGGCGCGGTCTATGCGCTCTCCACCCCGATCCGCAAGGCGCTGGCGACCGGCTATCCGGTCACGGTGACGATTGATCTGCGCCCCAATCACAAGATCGCCGAAGTCACGGCACGCCTCAGCGAAGCGAAGAAGGGCCAGTCGCTCGCCAATACGCTGCGCAAGGCCGGCCTGTCGCCCGAGGCGATCAGCCTGCTCCGCGAGAGCGGCGAATTGCCAACCCTACCGGCCGATCTGGCCCGGCGGATCAAGGCGACGCCGGTTACCATCACCGGCCAGACCGGTCTGGAACGCGCGATTTCCTCGTCGGGCGGCATTGCCCGCGAGGGCCTCGATATCGGTCTGATGCTCAAGGCCCTGCCAGGCGTCTTCGTGGCCGGTGAGATGATCGACTGGGAAGCTCCGACCGGCGGCTATCTGCTGCAGGGCTGTTTCTCGACGGGGATCGCTTCCGCGCGCGGGATCGAAGTCTGGATGGGTTTGCAGTCGACGGAGAGCGAGCCTGTGCCGGATGAGGCTGAGCCGGAAGAAAGCGATGCCGAATAATCGACTTCAAAGTCAGCGCACCGCTTTCTTCCCCGCCAGCGGGGAAGTGGCCGCGCAGCGGCCGATGGGGCGGCGAAGCCGAGACCCTGCGCTGCCGCGCAGCCCCTCCACCCTCCTACGCTGACGCTACGGACGGTCCCCCTCCCCGGTAGACCGGGGAGGAAAGCGTTTGGCCAGACGAAGTGCCTAGCGCAACAACTCATTGATCGAGGTCTTCGAGCGCGTCTGGGCATCGACGCGCTTGACGATCACGGCGCAGGCGAGTGACGGCCCGCCCTTGGGATCGGGCAGGGTTCCGGGCACCACGACCGAATAGGCCGGGATCTCGCCGCGGGTGATCTCGCCGGTGGCGCGGTCGACGATCTTGGTCGACTGGCCGAGAAAAACGCCCATCGAAATCACGGCGCCGGTGCGCACGATGACACCTTCGGCGACTTCCGAGCGGGCGCCGATGAAGACATCGTCTTCGATGATCACAGGCCCGGCCTGCAAGGGTTCCAGCACGCCGCCAATGCCGACGCCGCCGGAGATATGCACCCGCTTGCCGATCTGGGCGCAGGAGCCCACGGTCGACCAGGTATCGACCATCGTGCCCTCATCGACATAGGCGCCGAGATTGACATAGGAGGGCATCAACACGACGCCCGGCGCGATATAGGCGCCGCGGCGCACGGCGCAGGGCGGCACGGCACGAAAGCCGGCGGCCTTGAATTCGGCTTCGCGCCAGCCCTCGAATTTCGACGGCACCTTGTCCCACCAGCCGGCACCGGCGACGCCGCCATCGATCAAGCCCATCGGATTGAGCCGGAAGGAGAGCAGGACGGCTTTCTTGAGCCATTGATTGACCGTCCAGTCACCATTGCCTGACCGCTCGGCTACTCTTGCCTTGCCACTATCCAGCAGCTGGATCGCCGCCTCGACGGCGTCGCGGATTTCGCCCGAGGTTTCCGGGGAGATCGCATCGCGATTATCCCAGGCGGCTTCGATCAGGCTCTGGATCTGGTCAGTCATCGGCGGTCTCCGCTGTCGTGGACGTCCGCATGCCGCCGAGGAAGGTCGTCAGGCAATCGGCGGCGAAATGGACATGGTCGGGATGTTCGTCCGGCGCGCTGTGATCTTCGGTGCGCAAGCCTTCCTTCGCGCGGATGAGGACGGTTGTGAACCCCATTTCGTGCGCGGTTTTCAGATTGCGGACGGAATCCTCGAACAGGACCGAGCTCGGCACCGGCAGGTCGAAACGGGCGGCGAAGCGGTCGAAGCCGGCGCGGTGCGGCTTGGGTGTGAAGCCGGCAGCCTCGACGTCGAAAATTTCGTCGAACAGATGCGCGATGCCCAGATGCGTCAGCACGTTCTCGGCGTGCTTGAGCGAGCCATTCGTGTAGACGAGGCGCTTGCCGGGCAGGGCCGAGAGCTGGCGGATCAGTTCGGGATTGGCGGGTATGACGCTGTGATCAATATCGTGCACAAAATCCAGGTATTCGCGAATATCGAGCGGATGATTGGCCATCAGCCCATGCAGTGTGGTGCCGTATTCGCGCCAGTAGGATTTCTGCAGCAGACGCGCTTCGTCATGCGGCAGGTCAAGCAGGCGCGCGACATATTCGGTCATGCGGGCGCTGACCTGGGTCATCACCGGCGCATCAGAGGGGTAAAGCGTATCGTCGAGATCGAAGACCCAGTGATCGATATGGCTCAGATCCGGACGGCTAGCGGTCACGCCGCGGCCCCTCGAAATCGGATTCCTCAATGGTCACGCGCACACCGCCATCGGTGGGTTCCGGGATGCGTCGGAAACTCGCAGTCGCATAGCCGCGTTCGGAGCAGCCCGTGCGCTCCTCGGCAAGAAAGCGGGCCGGAGCGATGCAGAAGTTTTCCTGGCCGGCATTCAGTGCCAGGCGACGGCTGGGGGTGATCCGTTCGGCATAATAGAAACTGCTGGCGGTCTCGAGCCGGGCAGCGAGCAGACGGGCGCACTCGCCGGCATGCAGGCGCCACCAACCGCGTGATTGCCAGAGTTCGCCAACCCGATAGCCGATCGCCGTCGCGATATCGCCGTCAGATTCGTTACACACTGTCATGCCCGCCTGGGCATTGCGGGTCATGGCACGGCGTTCGAGGGCATCGATCAGCGCGGCATTGGCGGGCCGGGTGCTGAGCTCGGCATCGGTCATGAAACGCGCGACGGCGCGATCCGTGCCGCGGCCGTCATAGCCATCGACGGCCGTGATCGGATAACCCGCAGACTGCAACAGCCGTTGAATCCCCGCGACTTCCGCGTGCTGATTGTAATTGTCCGGTCCGACCAGAACCGTGCGGTCGCGCTGATCCCCCTCGCGCCTGATGAAATCGCGTGAGGCGAGACCGAGCGAGTCGCAGCGCGTACTGGCGACGACCTCGAAATCAGCTTCATCGACGCAAAGGGCGGTAGAGCCGCGCCATTCGCGGACACCGCCGAGATAGGCATCACTGGTCTTGGCGTAGAAGTATAGCGGTTGATCGTCTGCGAGCTCGACGTCTGGCGCCACTTCGTGGCATTCGCCCGGGCGCACCCGCATCCAGCCCTGGATGGCAACGCCGCCCTCGACTGGCCAGCCGGTCGCGACATGGACGATATAGCTGGTCTGGTTGCACAGATCATAGGCACGCGCCGGCGCATTGGCGAACAGGGTCAGGCCCAGCAGGATCAATACACGCATCAACATGGCGGCACGCTCTCTAGCTTTTGTCACCGGGCAGTAGCGAGACAATTTCGGCCCGCAAATCATCCAGACCCTGATGCTTGCTGCTCGACGTCGCCACGACGCGCGGGAAGGCGGCCGGGCGTTTGCGGATCGCGGCCAGCGATTCCTCGATCGTGCGTGCGACTTGTGGCGGCTTGATCTTGTCGCACTTGGTCAACACGAGTTGATAGCTCACCGCAGCTTCGTCGAACACGTCCATGATGGCATTATCGACCGGCTTGAGACCGTGGCGGCTGTCGATCAGCAGATAGACGCGCTTGAGATTGACGCGGCCACGCAGGAAGGCGCGCGTCAGCCGGGTCCATTTCTCGACCACATCCTTGGGCGCCTTGGCAAAGCCATAGCCGGGCAGATCGACCAGGCGCAGATTGCTGCCCTCGAGATTGAAGAAGTTGAGCTCGCGCGTGCGGCCCGGTTCGCCCGAGGCACGGGCAAGCCCGGTCTGGTTGGTCAGCCCGTTGATCAGCGACGACTTGCCGACATTGGAACGGCCGGCGAAAGCGACTTCGGTCCGGTCTGGCGGCGGCAAATGATCGAGATCAACCGCACCCATGAGGAATTTGCACGGGCGCGCAAACAGGCGGCGGCCTGTGGTCAGATCCAGATCA